>Ga0307507_10005910_pt1 | contig 19473 bp, 22 predicted proteins | sample 7_EM_MG_FD_207223 | JGI IMG/M metagenome (GOLD analysis project Ga0307507, IMG submission 207223) | Populus trichocarpa ectomycorrhiza microbial communities from riparian zone in the Pacific Northwest, United States - 7_EM | ecosystem: Host-associated > Plants > Roots > Unclassified | place...
GTGGAATCCATTGGAATTCCATTCAGAATCCGGTGGAATCCATTGGAATTCCATTCAGAATCCAGTGGAATCCATTGGAATTCCATTCAGAATCCGGTGGAATCCATTGGAATTCCATTCAGAATCCGGCGGAATCCATTGGAATTCCATTCAGAATCCGGCGGAATCCATTGGAATTCCATTCAGAATCCAGCAGAATCCATCGGAATATGAGATTCCTACCATTCCAGCGGATTCTGGATGGAATTCCAACATTCCATGGGAGTCCGCCAGAATCCGCCGGAACCCATGTGGGAGGGTAAAGTACTGCTGATGGGTGGGATGAACTCAGACACCTTTGTAAACAGCTTGACCAAGGGGTATGCAAAAAATTTGTTTTGTACATGGAGTTATATTTTTTGTTTAAGGTCAGTCTGTCCCTTCCCCCCCTCCCCTCCTTCCTAATCAGGTATATATTTATATTTCAAGACACCCCTGAGTTCTATTTCTGTCTGTGTCACTTCTGTACAATAAATCCTGCATTCCATTTGCACTCATCTTTACAAAACCAACCTCCCACATAGTGTTCTCAGGTTCAGTCCTATAGACCAAAAAAATCCATAGGACCGAACTGAACCAGACTGTGGTCCAGTCTATTTTTCGGTTGCAGTTGCCCAAATTTGGGGTTATTCTGGTTTCCAGTTGCCTCATTTCAAAAATCATTCAAAACTGTTCAAAGACTGGTTGAAATCATTTGCAACTAGTTAAACAGTCACATGCGTTACATAGCCTTGTAACAACATTTATTACTTTCAATTTGATCTTTGGTTCATCAAAAATGGTTAAGAATTGAGAAAGATATAATCAAATCCATTTTGGTATAAATACTTTTTTTGTGCAACTTGTACCAGAATGACTTTAATTCCAATTCACTCAAATTTTCATCATTTTGCTTCATTCTATTTTTGGATATGGAAATTTTAAGTAGGCAAATGTCCTCACCATCTATCAATGTAGGGTATGCATCAAGTAATTTACAGTTGTCACATTACATTTTGCCTGAGTCTTTATGGGGTGTAATTTGATTTCAGTCATAGATATGTCAAATCTTCATTAAATCTCTTGAAATTTGATTTAATGATGGGTATTTACACATTCTACCATGTTATATAACCTGTTTAATTTTCAGAGTAATGATAATTGAGATACAGATGGTTTATATTGGTACAATAAATTTTACACAAAAAAACTGGTCTGAACTGGTCTAAATCAGTTCCATGGACTGCAAAAGACTGGTCCTAGGTGGTCCAGTTTGGTCCCCACAGTATCTGGGTTGGTCCTAGACCAGTTGCAGTCCAGAGTTGCCCATTTTGGGGGCAAAAAAACAGACTGAACCAGACTTGTGAGCACTACTCCCACAGGCTTCCATATTACACCTTGGCATGTAAGGTGATACTAGATGAACAACTTTAGTAAGCAGTGTTGGATAAGGAAGGAAGGAAGGTGCTTTAGCTGCCCCAGAGTCCAAGGAACTAGGCTGCTTTCCAAAATGAGACCCTTGGGCTTCAAGTTGAAAAAGGAATTGATAGATTTTGAGGATTTGATAGGATGGTGCTCATTCTTGCTGTGAGCTGTGCTATTGAGATAGGCTGGCCAGTTTGCATCTCTGCCAAGGGCAATCTTTACCTTGAGTTTGCACATATCACAGTAATGAGTACAAAGTCAACAAACACATGAATTTGGACATGTCAGAATTGAACCTTGTGCTTCTCTGGTCATGGATGAAAGGTGTGGAAAAATTCTGGTCAGGGTCCATGGCACCAGCTCATCCAAATGACTTGAGAATGATGTCAGAAATGGCTGGAAATCATCAGCATTGGACTTTTGAAGCCACTCAACATCATCAAAAAAAAATTGTTTAAGGCTTGCTAGGCCCCCTGCTCCCCTCCCTACCCAGTGTCCCTTGGCAAACTCCAACATACCCCTTGAGCTTGACACAATGCAGCTCCATAATCACACTATCTTGAATCCTCCTTGAAGCTAACCTTAAGCCAAAGAATATGAGTTGTTACAACCCCATTTGCATGTGTAACAATGGAGAGGAAGTATAGGAGGGGTTCTGAGAATTGTTGCTACAAGCTGAGATACAGCTGCATCACAATCATGTCAAGCACTTTGTTTGTGGTTATTTACTTTGTGAATTCCAAATTGACATGAAAAGCTGTGGCTAAGCTGGCTAGAACCATGTGGCAGCTGGCTTAAGCTGCAGGAGTTTCCCAAGCATTGAAAATGGCTTTGCTCAGCTATTTTTGGCTCAGCTGGTGTGGCTCAGCCAAGCCAAGCTGAGCTCTGGCAACACTATGACATTACATGTGACTTTTTGCCTTAAATGGTACATCCACATTTGTACATAATTATGTCCTATATATGGACATAAGCCACCTCCAGACACCACACATGAGCCAGAGTCTAGGCTTATGGCAGACTGCTGGTGTTTGTAGCTGCTATTACATAATAGCAGGTGGCTATGTGCTTATGTTATAGCAGGTGGCTATGCATATGCTCATGTGATAGCAAGTGGCTGTGTAATCTCCCTTTTGAAAGCCTGCTTGTTGCTCCTGTAATACTTCTGCCCTCTCTGCAGCCATCCACCACATCTTAACACCATGTAAAATCAAAAATACATTGAGATTATTGCAGAAATTTGGGTTATTACCAAATTTCTATCCATTTTACTGTTTAAATTAGGTCATTTTGACATTTGGATGATTGATTGGCTTCAAATATTAGCAGAAAGAATGTGAGATAAAGTTTCACATTCATCTGAAATCAGAGGGTGGATAAATGGTTCAATGTATACTCCAACAAAAGAAGTCTCTGGGATTCTTCTTATTCCTGAATAAATTAGATTCAAGTCAGCCATACAACCAATGGTGCTTGGGTGTTACAGTTTTACATGTAGCGGGCTTTGTTAAGCTTAAGTTCAACTATGACCTGATGACTGATGACTTGTTACTGTTCACTGTATAGCTCTGTTCATTGGCTATCTTCAGGTTCTTCCCAGAATGACTGTCGTTTGTGTTACTAAATGAAACACAGGGTTCAGTGATCTTCCCTGGAGAGCGATCCTGGATACTAACTGAGAACTTGTTAACTTGTGATGACTAAACAATAAGCTGAGGCTCTAAGTCTTGATAGACCTTAGAGTATGAGGGCGAACTTGCTTACAGGGGTTCCGACTGAGATGTGAGGGTGAACTAAGCTTGTATTGCCTAGGTTCAAGCTATCGAATACAAATGAAAAAGTCCTCCTTATATACTAAGGCCAAGATAGACTATGAGTCAGAAATGAGTCAGAAGTATGAGTCTACATGACTTGTGTAAAGTCATAAGAGTCATACTGTGTCTAGATAAGTCTAAGGGAGTTGTATGATGACAAAGGAGTCATACAACTCAGTCTATGTAAATGTGAGTTTAAAGAAATATATCTAAATAATGAGTCAAGAAAGTAAAAATGAGGTGCAGGATGTGTATCTATAGTCTGTTCAGAATGGTCCAGACTATGTCTTGGGAATATGTAAGTGTTTGTGATTTGTATAGTTTGTATAAGAAAAAGTTTGTAACATTACCCCCCACTTAACCTTTGATGTCACTGACCTTGAAACTAGCAAAAAGAAGAGAGGGGGTTGGAGAAGAGTCCAATGACAAACTAGATAGTTTGGTGATGTCAGATAGAGGGGATGGAGGAGGAGTGGGAGGTGGGGTAGGGGAAGTGTCAGTGTCCCAGTATACTCCCCATTCTTCGTTAGTTGGTTCTGCCACTCCTGCCCATGTTGCCATAGCATCCCTCCATTTAGCTTCTCATGACCTTCAGCCACTGCCTCCCATCCTCCCATTGCCTCAACCCACTCCTTACTGTTCACATTGTGCTCCCATTCCTCCTGGGCCTTCCTTTGGTCCTGACAGTTGGGGGAGGTGTGGCCGGGTCCCCACTGCTGACACCCTGAGCACTGGTACAGGCTACAATTCTTTCAAATGTGGCTGGGCTCCCTGCACTTTGAGCATCAAGGGCGGGGGTTGGTGGTATGTCAGTATGGGTGATGGCGGTGGGTGACTGGTCATGGGGTGCCATATCCATGAATGGCAGCATCATGTTCATTAAAAAAATTAATCATGCCCCACCCTGGAAGGTCATGAAAATGTATTTTGGGGTGAGGGGAAACTTCCCTGAGTCCCTGATGACTTTGAGGATGCCATGTCGAATGGCAGCAGCGATGGCGGCAGCAACGATAAGGGACGAGCTGAAAGTGGCTCATCGGTACCCCAGGTTTTTGGTGAGGTTTTTCTTGTTGGCGACAGCTTTGGTAATAAGAATGAGGTTGAGGGAGAGGGTCAGGTCTGGGTAGCAGGCGTTGATGAGGTCGGAGATATTCTGGTAGCTCTTGAAGAGCTCCTGGATGTAGTTAATGGCAGAGGAGAAAGTGTCAGTCTGGAACTGGGAGGAAGACATAGTGAGGTAAGAGTTGATTTGTGAAAAGCTAGTTGGCTAGTTGTGAGTGTTAGACGATTGTCTGAAGATTTACTGAAGACTCTTCCTCCTTTTATAACTTTGAAGAATCCCAGAAGCATTCTTCAGGTTGCTTTCTGGTTCCCATGTTTCATCAGAGTATCCCTTCCACACTACCAAATACTGATAGTTCCTCCCTTTTTTCTTGTGATCTTTGATTGAATCTACTTCATATTCTTCTTCTCCATTGATGAGGTCAGGTGGTGGTTCAGGAAAATTTCTTCTGTGAACATCGGTTTCACGATATGGGGTGAGGCGGCTGCCATGAATGACATTGTGTATCTTCCATTGAATTGGAAGTTGGAGTTTGTACATCACTGGTTCTAACACTTCTATGATCTTGAAGGGTCCTTCTCATAAGGACGCCATCTTCTGGAACTGATATCCTCTATTGAGGTTGTGTGCATCTAACCATACTAAGTCTCCTTTACTGAATGGAGGAGAGTTCCTCTTAGATTGTTTAATTTGAACTTGTCGTGCCAGCTTGTGAGCGGCTTGGGTGTCATCTCTTGCTTTAAGAAGCTTAGAGATTCATTCTTCTACTGCAGGGACATTTGTCCTTGGGAATGCTGTTGGAAACCCAGTGGGTTCACTTCTGTACATGAGGTAAAACAGGGTTTGTTTTGTGACCGAATGGGGTCATCCATTGTATGTGAACTTGGCCATAGGGAGATGTTTATCCCAATCTTCTGGAATGTGTTTGCAGAAGACTCGGAGATATGTCTCGAGTTCTCTATTGACTCATTCTGTTTCTCCATCTGTCTGGGGATGGTATGTGGTACTGACTCGTTGCTTGATTTCACAAAGTTTCATAAGACTTCTATAAGTCTTAGAAATGAAAAGAGGGTCTCTGTCAGAGATAATAATCTCAGGTAATCCGAATCATTTGATTGTATGGTCTAAATGGAGTTCAGCGGCTTCAAGTGCAGTTAATTCTTTACTGCAAGGGATAAAAATTACCCCCTTCATAAGGCCATGGTCTACCACAACCATTATGCAGTCATGGCCTTGTTGTGTCTTAGGTAATCCTGAGATAAAATCTTGTGTTATCATCTGGAATGGTTTCATAGACTGGTGGTTGCGTCGGGTGTGTGTTGACTTTATTTTGTTGACAGGTGGCGCAACCTGCAACATATTCATATACAAAGTGGCATAATCGTGGCCACCAATAGTGTCTTTGAACCATTTCTAAGGTAGAATCTTGTCCCAGATGTCCCATCATTGGGGAATCGTGAATCTGTTGGATGATTAACTTTTGTACTTCAGGATTATCAGGGATATAGCATTGATCCTGATAAAACAACATTCCATCTTCTATTTTCCAATCCGATAAGTTTGACTTGATCGGTGGAACTCCTTTCATGGATAGGACCTTGTCCATATCTTTTACAAATTTGTCTGAGGTAGCTGCTGATGTTATTAATTTGGCAAGCTCCGTGTTGATTAACTTGATGAATAATTCATCTGGCAATAAGACGATATTTTCATTGTCGGTATCTTTCTCTGGTACGTGATCTGGATGTCTTGATAGAGTGTCTGACTGAATCATTTTCAATCCAGGCATATGCATTAACTTTGTATTGAACCTTGTCAAATACAAGGCCCATCATGCCTGTCAGTGGCTGAGGTCCTGTGGCTTTTGGAAATAAGTCAGATTCTTGTGATCTGACATTATTATGACTTCATGTTTACTTCCTTCTAAGAAGTGTCTCCATGTTCGTAATGCTCAGTAGATTGCAAGCATTTCTCTATTGTATATGTCATAGTTCCTTTCTGTCTGAGTAAGGCTGTGGGAGATATAACCACATGGTTTAAGTTCTCCACTATTATCATGTTGCCTGAGGATGGTGCCTGTGGCCCATTTAGATGTGTCAGATTCCATGAAGAACTGCTTTGATGGATCTGGTATGACTAGCACTGGTTTCTCTAGGAATCATTTCTTTAAATTTTCAAAGGCTGTATGACAACCCTGAGACCATTCGAAAAATTTCATCTTCTTTGTGAGTTCGTTTAACAGTTTGGCAATCTCCATGTAGTTGCCAATGAATCTTTGGTAGAAATTGCAGAATCCTGAGAAGGATCTGATGCCTTTAACTGTCTTTGGTGGAGCCCATTCTCCTATTCCTGCTAACTTTGTCAGGTCCATTGATATCTCATTAGGTTTCATGATAAAACCTAAGTACTCTACTTTGGTTGTGTTGAATACACACTTCTCTGGTTTAAGGAATAAATCCTTTTCTTTAAGTCGCTTTAACACCTGTAGTGTTCATTTGTGATGATCTTTGGGATTCTCGGAGAATATGAGAATGTCATCTATGTAGATCAGGACCCATCCCTGAGCTATCATATTGGCAAAGTAGTCGTTCATCATAGATTGGAATGTGGCGGGCGAATTGCACATTCTGAAAAACATTACCATTGGTTTGTATAGTCCTCTCTTGGTGATGAAGGCACCTTTCCATTCATCACCTTTTTTAATTCGCATGATATCCCCATCAGATATCTAGTTTCGTAAACGTCTTCGCCCCATGTAGCTTTTGGAGGAGATCATTGATGGATGGTAGGGGATATGCATTTTTGACGGTTGACTCATTTAGGTACCTGTAGTCCTGACACAGTCTAAGCGCTTTACTGTCTTTCTTTGCCACAAAGAAAAATGGTGATGCTTGTGGTGAAGCGGATTCCCATATGAATCCCTTCCTAAGGTTGTCATCTATAAACTTGTTCATTTCTTTCTCTTCTTCTATACTGAGTGGGTATGTTTTCACTTTCTTTGGTATGAAATCTGGTTTGAGATCAATTCTATGATCCCATGGGCAGCTTTCTGGGAATCGTTCAGATGCAGTCTTTTCAAAGACTGATTGGTATTCTCTATATTCTTCTGGGACTAGTTCCTCAAAAGCTTTCTTCTCATTTGTTTCGGCTTCGTGTGCTAGACTCTGCAATATAGATGTCTTAGCTCTGATTGTGATCTCATCATTTTCAACCTGAATTGGTTGATTCAATGGGTTCTTCTCCTCTTCCTGTTCTGGTATAGCTTTCACCGTATCTCCATTGATATGAGCAACAAGCAAATCTCCTTCTGTCAAATCATCTTCCTCATCTTCTTCATCATCAGGGTCCAGTACTAATACTGGCATGTCTTTGTAATCGTCTGGCAGTTCATTTACTGCAATAAGAATAGATTTCTCTGTATTGGGCAACTTTTCAAACTTTGGGGTTGCACCTTTGTCAGGTACTTCTTCTATTGTAACTGTTGATTTCTTCTTCTTAATTACCCTCTCAGGGTCATTTCGTAACTGTTCGGAAAATGCCTCTTTCGAATCTCTCTTCTGTCATGCTAACTTCATTCTGAGGATGTCTATTCCTCTTATGACATTTTGTCGATCGGTGACAGGGATTATTTGTTCTGGAATAATTTTAAGGGTCTTCTTTTGCCAATCGATTTTGGGGTTGGTTCTTTTTAACCACGGTAACCTGAAAATTATGTCTTCTTTCCCTAAACTGCTGATATAATCTCGAATGATTGATATATTCCCATCGACTTTTGTGGGTAACTGTGTATAATGTCAGATAGGCCCATTCTTGTTTGGGCTGTTGTCTACGTTAGATATGGGTATCTCCTTTTCGAGTTTAAGGAGCAGGAATTGGTGTTTCTCTGCAACTGCTGGTTCATAAAAATTCCTTGGGTGCCACTGTCTATTAGCGCTTTGGTTGTGACAATTTTCTTTCCATCTACTATGTGTGTTTTAACGTGTATCGACCTTGGGTCTTTGTCTGATACCATTCTGATCTTTAATGCTTGGATGGTACGTGTTTTAGAAGATCTAGATGTCATGGCTAGTCTTCTTCCTGAAAATCCTCTACTTCTTTGGCCATTGCTTCTGGACCAACATCCAGAAGACTTATGAATTCTTCTTTCATTTTGACCATCTCTTTGTTGGTTAATCCTGACATGATAGTATGAACTTTTCGTGCAGCTTCTCCTGCTTTATTTGGGGGCAGCATGATAGCCTTATATGGGGTGGCAGGTTTACTATAACTAGAAGTACTTCCTTTGTTGGACATAGTCTGACTCGGCATGTGGTCTCGTGACATATGTCCTTGTTTTCCGCACCGGAAACATAGTCGTTCTTCGATAGACAGTCTGTCGATTTCTACTCCATCAATATCCATTGTGTTTGGATCTCTGGCTCGTGGGGTAAATGTAGTGCATGGTGTGAATGTGGTACGGGGTGCTGGTCTAGGTGTCCATCCCACAATCCTGTCTTTCCATTGTATACTCTGGTAGTATGACTGGTCAAATGACCTGGCATCATCAATAATCTCTTCTAACTTGGTTGGTGGGTTCTTCTGCTGAGTAATCTTTATCCTCAACGTTGGGTGAAGACCTTTCAAAAAATCTACTGCGAGCATAGGATTCTCCACTCCTTCTAGGATGAATCCTGCTCATTGTGCTAATGTTCTAAAATCAAGGATATACTCCTCTAGGTGTCCTGGTTTGTGTTTTAAGACTGCAAAGTCTGTCTGTGCTTTTTCCTTCATCTTTCTGATATTGAAGGTCTTCTCTAGGAGTTTCTTAAAACTGGTCCATGTATTGGTGGGTAAAAACTTCCCATTGGTTTGATGCATGTCAATGTAATGGCTTGCCCAATCGGCTGCCCTTCCTTCGGTCATATACATGATAGCAAACATTATTGCTAGGTGGTCTGTCGGGAATCGCTGTGCATTGGCTAATAGGTAGTTTTCTACCATTTGAATCCATAACTTATATTTGGACTCATCTCCATTAAAATCTTTTGGTTGTCGGCTTCTCTATTTTCCATCTGCTGCAGGGTATGGATCAAATATCTGATGTTCTTGAGGTAGCTGTGGTATATTGCTGGTTGACTGCTGTGGTGTGTTGCCTTCATTAGACATCTCTGGATTCTTGGGTTCTACTGGTGTTTCAGGGTTAAATGTGTTTGATGCAAAGGTGTTAAATCTTTCTACTATTCTGGTTAATTTGTCAGTTGGTGGGATACCTAGACTGGATAAGTCTATAGGTTCAAATGCAGGTGTTGGTGCGATAAGCAACTGCATGCTAGTACTGTGGGTTCTAGTGATTGATGGTGATCCTCTTGGTGTTGAGCTGGTGTTTCTCTTCTGCTAAACAGATATGTTGGTCCTAAGCCTGATACTTGGGATATAGGAGTTCGTACAGGTGTCGATGTTCCTGTTACTGGTGTCTGTGCAGCAGGAGGGCTATCCTTGTCTATGCTCTCAAAATGTTCATGTTCTGACTTGGAGCTTTCTGGTACTCTATATGTTTGATAGCCTAACCTTCTTTGGTTAGCCGTGGTTCCTTTTTACTGGTAGAAGACAATGCTGTGTCTTCTTCTATCTTTCATTTTAACTGGGTTTGTCGGTGTTGCTCTAGGGCTTCTAATAATTCTTCATTGGTAAATTTCCAAAGGAGGCATATGATTTCACCTAGCATATCCACTGTGATATGTTTTACTGAATGTGTTCCTGTATTTTGACTAGTTCGAGCATATCCTTTATCCTGCTGTTGAATGTGTCTAATAATTTGATGACTTCCTTGATTCTTGTGTTGTAACTTTCAGTGAGAGCAATGAGATCTTTCAAATACTCCAGCATGATGTGCAGTTTCTAAAACTGGTAGAGTGCAGTGATGCACCCCTCTATACTGGGTTAGCTTGAACCTTTTGTTATGGTTTTATGCATAGCGGGCTTTGTTAAGCTTAAGTTCAACTATGACCCAATGACTGATGACTTGTTACTGTTCACTGTATAGCTCTGTTCATCGGCTATCTTCGGGTTCTTCTCAGAATGACTGTTGTTCGTGTTACTAAACAAAACACAGGGTTCAGTGATCTTCCCTGGAGAGCGATCCTGGATACTAACTGAGAACTTGTTAACTCGCGACAACTAAACAATAAACTGAGGCTCTAAGTCTTGATAGACCTTAGAGTACGAGGGCAAACTTGCTTACAGGGGTTCCGACTGAGACATGAGGGTGAACTAAGCTTGTATTGCCTAGGTTCAAGCTATCGAATACAAATGAAAATGTCCTCCTCATATACTAAGGCCAAGATAGACTATGAGTCAGAAACGAGTCAGAAGTATGAGTCTACATGACTTGTGTAAAGTCATAAGAGTCATACTGTGTCTAGATAAGTCTAAGGGAGTCATATGACTCAGTCTATGTAAATGTGAGTTTAAAGAAATATATCTAAATAATGAGTCAAGAAAGTAAAAATGAGGTGCAGGATGTGTATCTAGAGTCTGTCCAGAATGGTCTAGACTATGTCTTGGGAATATGTAAGTGTTTGTGATTTGTATAGTTCATATAAGAAAAAGTTTGTAACATTGGGCCTCCAGTAAAAAAAGATTACTGGTGTTTGGCATTGTGCCAAAGTACAATATATGCTGTTATATCCATCCATACTGTTTGAAATAATTATTTTTAAAGCTTATGCATGAGGATCCAGCATTTAATCAGGAAAACCAAGATCCTGATGCAAAAAAACTGTAATTTTATGGAGGACAAAGGGAAATGAAAATCATATTTTTTTATAAGGTATGTTCTCTAGTATTGTGAGGAACCATCCTAAGAAAGAACCTCTCATGCACCTGAGGGCTCAGCACAGGTGTGGAGGAGGTCACAGCCAGAGATAACTCACAGATGGACAAGGAACTTGGAGTTGGGTAGGTTGTCAGAGTTAGGTAGGTTGTTGCTGTAGGGTAGGTCACCAGCATAGGGTAGGTCACTGGTGTAGGGCAGCATTGGGTAAATCACTGGTGTAGGGAAGCATAGGGTAGGTCACCAGTGTAGGGGAGGGCATCAGCATAGGATAGGTTGTCAAAAAGAGATAAATGTATAATGGGGTGAGTTCTGAATGGAATGAGGTGTATGAGGAGTCGTGGGAAAGGTAGAATGGAGGATATGAGGAAACCAAGAGGCTAGGGGATGAGGGGATCGAACACAAGTGAGATCACAAACTGAATCAGACCTAGGTTAGTAATAAATGGGAGCAAGGCTCAACCAGAGCTGGGAGCTAGAGGCTCAACCATGCAGGACTACAACTGAGAGCATGGCTCCACCAGGAGATAGCAACAAGAGACAAGAAACAGAGAAACAAGTCAGAGGTGCATTTGTAATATCAAGGATGAGGTACTGAGTACATGGTGAGCTACCTAAATACCTAGGAAAAGTGTACAAGGTAACCCAGGGAAGAACAATGAGTACAATGAAGAATAAGGGAGATAAGGGAGATAAAGAAACAAGGGATAACAAGGTAACAAGATAACAAAAGGTAGTGATGAAGGGATAAGGTATCATGGGAGGATATACCAACAGCAACACACTCCCCGAATGGGGAATTGAGCAGAGTTTGAATCCCCCTAACTGCTAACCTAACCTTTTATTCTAACTGAGAACATGCTCCTGCACATGGAGAATAAATAGCCCTAACCCTAACCATTAACCTCCTAACCTTACCAAGAACATGCTACCACACGAAAAGACATATATACACTAACTCTAATCCTAACTCCTAACCCTAATGGCACCTATTCGGCAGATATGTCAGAGTGTCAAAAGTAGCCAACATCAGTGACACATCGTCATGTGCCTGAATGTGTTGCATGTCATTGTTGGCACACCCTGGTATCATGGTGATGGAAATACAAGGGTGAAGGGTCTGTCTCAGGGTTGGCTACATCAGGGAAGGGTGTTTCCAGGGTTAGCTATGTTGGGGCAGGGTGTTCCCAGGGTAGGGTATAGTTGGAAGAGTGGTTGGGATGGTTCATATCAAGTATGACTTGTAGATTGATGTTGACTCACAAATTTTATAGCTTGAGGAGCATCTCATGACCTATTTCTTTCACACATGAAAATTACCCTCAGTAAATAGCAAAGTTGATAGATGGTCCTGAATTTGTCACAAAAACAAATTTATTGACTTATTGACATTTTAAAAACTGTTCACTGACTTAATGGTCATATTGAGGTCATTAAAGTTGACATGCAACCCAAAGGTAAGGTCAAACTATAGTCAAATATCTGTGATGGAAATTACAAGTAATTCAGAGGAATTGATGGCATATTCCAGATGGATTCTTTTCCTTTTATATTTTTTATATAACTTATAAAGATAATGAAAGCACAAGAAGAATGTCATTTAAAAATCTGTAATTACATGCTCAATAATCCTAATATACAACATATTTACTCTGTGAGCTGGTGCACCTAACATGTCAACTTTAATGACCTCAATATGACTGTTAAGTCAGTGAATAGTTTTTAAAACATCGATAAGTTGATAAATTCATTTTTGTGATGAATTCAGGACCATCTGTTGACTTTGCTATTTACTGAGAATTACCATTAACCATCACATCAGAATGAACAAACAAAATCAGTTGTAGGTGGAAATCTATCCTGGAGGATAGATAACACTGCTTACAGAATGAACAAACAGAAATTAACCACTTATATGATTCTGGAGGATTAGAGGGGAATATGGGTACAGGGAAGTAGAGTGGGTATGGTAAGATGGTGGTAAGAGATGAAGAGTGAAAGCATGTATGGAAGAGATAAAAATAGGAAAGGAAGCAACAAGTCCAAATAGAGATACATGTCCAAACAAGAGTAATCCGGGACCAGGATTACACCCTCCCCCACTTTAAAAAAGAAAAGGAAAAGGAAAAAAGGTTAGTAATAAAATAAGTAAAATCCAAGCACCAGGTGTGTCAAAACCCAATGGGAAAAAGCTACCAGCTGGCAAAGAGAAAAGAAATCTACCTAAAAAATATCAAGGAGATCCATTCCGTGATGCCAGCCAGATATTGAGCACTTCACAATCTTCCAATTCAGAGCCAGGTAACCATTCATTGTGTTCTTGTCTGAAACCACGCCAATGAACCAGGTACTGATAGCCCTGTTCGCAGTGCCGCATGTCCAAGATTTTGTCAATATATTGTTCTTCATGACCTTCCTCAGTGATGATAGGTTCTGGTTCTTCGAAATGGTGAGAGAGAAATTTTTCCATGTCAGATTCAATGTAAGGGATAACTTGTGAGGTGTGAAATGTTGGAAATATATTTGGAGAATTAGGGAGATCAAGAGTGACTGTGGAGTGTGCTTCATCAGTATCAATGATTGTGTAAGGGCCATCATAATGAGGCATGAATTTTGCCATGCATTTCTTGCCCTTGGCTTTGTATTCTTTCCTTCGGTGTAGGGTAGACAACTGCATGCAATAGCCAGTAACAAAAGGGAAAGTCAGCATGCACTGTTTATTAGCCTGAACAGCTTGTGAAAGTTTCGCTTTTAGCAAATTATCCTGAGCTTTGAAAACATCAGTTTCCAACTTCCGAATAACATGCCATGCATCAATGTCCACTACTGTAGCTGAGGATTTCGCAGGTACAAGAGGCAGTATCATGCAGGGACTGCGTCCCATGTGCAATTGAAAAGGTGTAAAGCCCGTTGACTTATTCACCATATTCATTAGATCAAAACAAATCTTTGGTAAGGCATGAACCCAGCCTAATTGGTTATGTTCAACATGGTACCGTAAGGCCTGGTTGACAGTTTTGTTAGTGCACTCACTGGCGCCATCTGTTTCCAGGTGATAAGCAGTAGACAGTTTCAGTTTGATGCTGGTCAATTTGTGTAGTGACTTCCAAAATCTGGAAACAAACAGCTTGTCTCTGCCTGATATTATTTCAGATGGCAACCCATTTTCACAATACCATTTGTCAAAAAAAAGATATGCCAGTTCCTCAGCGGAGATGTTGGTCTGAGACGGAATCAATTGTATATCACTGCCAAGATGATCAGTGAACATTATGATTGAGTTCATTCCGTTGTCTTCTGGAAGTGGGCCAATGAAGTCAATCACCATGGAGTCCCCTCACTGATCCAGAATGGGTAATGGGTGCAAGGGTCCATACGGTTTGGTAGTTGATGATTTATTTCTTTGACAATCAGGACATGATGTGACGTAACCTTGCTCAAGGTCACGCCACATGTTAGGCCAATAGTATGTGTTACAGAGTGAGCTGTATGTTTTGTAAAAACCAAAATGTCCGATCACATCATGTGCCAGCATGAAAAGCGTCTCCCATAGATTACCAGAATGCAGTATGATGAGTCTGTCTCCTACGTACCACAGACCATCATGGAAGACAAGTTCAGGACAACTAACTGCAGTGGCGGGTAGGGTTTTACACCACTTGTCCTGGACGTATCCAGATCTAACATCATCCAAAAAGGATTTATCAGCTGTTATCTCCAGAGTTGAACAGATCGACGGAACAAAAGGCACACGCAATGACAAGTGAGTCACCGACTCCCATGGGCCCCACAGGCATGGAAGTGTAACACACGCAATTGTTGCCACATCATCATCATTGTCACAGAAATTATATGGGTGACGTGCAGAGTTTTGTGCTTCAGTAAGGACATCAGGAGATGCTAGGCGGGAAAGGGCATCAGCAACAATGTTTTCTTCACCTTTAATGTGCATGACTTTGGCATCAAATTGAGACATAAACTCCATCCAGTGCACCTGATGTCACGATAAATCTTTCTGAATATTAAAATTTTCGAGTGTTTTATGGTTGGTGTAGATAAGGAAAGGGGAGGCTAACAAGTCGACATGCCATTTTTTTACTGCACGTATTATTGCGAGTAGTTCTTTTTCATGTATGGGATAGTTCAGTTCTGCATTTTTAAAAGTCATAGAATCAAAAGCGATGGGACGCGCTGTTTCCCAAGAGGGACTGAAAGACAATACAGCACCAGAACATTTATCACTGGCATCTGTTGTTATGAATATTTTGTGGTCAGGCATTTTTGAGAAGTCAATTGTGGTTAAACAATCATGACTTGTTACTATTTGTTTAACCACATCAAAAGCCGCCTGATACTTAGGCATCCACAATGGAAAATTCTTTTCAGAATCCTTTGTTGTAAGTTGGGAAAGTATGCCTGTGTGATCTGCAATTGATGGCAAGAATGCAGCAATGTAATGAACCAGACCCAAGAAGCCTCTCACTTCAGTAGCTGATTTTGGTACAGGCCAGTTAAGTAGCCATGTGCACTAATATGATGCCCCAAAAAATCAATTTCCATACAAAACAGGTGAGTTTTGTCAGGGTTGACATATAACCGCACCATGTGCAACACTTTTAGTACAGTGCGCACATTTCGTTCATGTTCTTCCAGTGAATTTGACCATATAACAATATCGTCAAGGTAAATGTGACAGAATTTACCAATTAGCATTCTTAAAGCAGCAGTCACACATTGTTGATGGATTGCCGGAGCATTTTTCAAACCCATAGGCATCACCAGCCATTCGTAAAGTCCCAAAGGCGTATTGACGGCGGTAAGATGCACATGATCTGGGTGCATGCATGTTTGGAAAAAACTACTGGTTATATCAATGGTGCCCCCAATTTTGCCTTTTGCACAGTCATTTAATATATCATTGATGCAGGGTAACAGATGACTATCTGTGACAGTGTTTTCATTCAGTTGTCAGTAATCATTTACCCAACATGGTAAAACATTTGGGTTCGCTTTTGGAACAATAAACGCTGGTGAGGCGCATGGGGAGGAAGAAGGTCGGATACAACCTGCGTCGAGATGCTGTTGAATCAAAATTTGCCAGGCCTCTTTGTACTTTCATGGGGACAGATATGAATGTGATTTAATAGTTTTCTCAGCATTTTTGATGTGTATTTCAGCTACAAGTTCATTTGGAAGTTCGTCGGCATGTGGGAGCAGTTCAAAAATATCCTTGTATTCATTTTTCAACTTCTTTTCCCATGAATTGAGTTGTTCTTGTGCCAAGAGTACTTCAAGATGATTGTGGATGGTGCCAGCAACATCAAAATCCTTGACTTCTTCAGGTTGTAGTTTCTTATTTTTTAGATGATCATGACAGACCATCATTAGTTCTGCAAGAACTAATTTCTTGTCCACCTTTGTCATTTTTAACTGCTCTTTCAAGCGAGGTTTTGGAGGGGGAGGAGGCAGGATAAGTGGGGGGTTCAATAAGTCATACAATTTAATTTTATCTATGCAAGTTCTAGTGACGTGGTCCATAACAATGTGATTTCGTTCTAACCAGGGCAGTCCCAAAATGATTGGTAAACAGAGTCCAGGCACGATGATCGCTCTAACAGTACGAGAAGTCCATGTGGAGTCTAATGAGGAGAGTGAGAGCTTGACATAATAATGCAGTTCAGTTTTCTTCTTTTCCTTTCTAATGGCGACGTCGACCAGTTCCAGTGTTTTCAAACAATACTTCTTCAAACCAAGATGATCTACAAGTTCAGGACAGATGAGGACGAGGTGAGCACTGTTATCGATCAGTGTGCGAGTCTTTACCAGAAAATCATCCATCAGACTGTTAATTTGACAGTTCCAGATTAAATGTTCACTATGAAGTGGGGCACAACTCACCTCATGGCACGAAACATCCCAGTCCTCATCAGAGTCCGACGCATAGTTGCCAGGTGAGTTGGGAAGGATTGCAGCCATGGCGGAGAGATCGTCCTCAGAGTCAACAGTTTCGATAGATGCAGTAGTGGCGGCAACAGGCTTGGCATTTGGTTTAGCAACAGCCTTGCCCTTCTTTGCGGATAATGCATCTGTTACAGTCAGCATTTTGTAGCCTTTTCCAGGGGGGAATCCATCTGGACACAATTGAGAACAATGATCGGTGTAAAAACGATGACATTTGGTACAGCCATCGTGTTCGTTCAACAGGGTACATTCATTATCAGTGAGAGGGGGAAGTTTGACAAAAGATGAAGCAGAGGATGAGGTGGTGGACATGGTATTAGTGTTACCCCGATGAGATGGGCTGTGTAAGGTGTCCATCTTCGTGTTTTGACATTTATCCTGATGGTCAAGAGTCTCCTCGATGAGCTCACAATGTGTTTTAGTCTCTACAGCGGTGCTTCATCAATCAGACAGACAGATGTGATCCAAGTTTTCAGAATTTTGTCCTTGCGCGCTTCATTGTGTTTAAGGCATGTGCAAAGTTCTTCATCAAGGTGTGCCTCAAGATGATTACAAAGGGCCATGTCATCGAAAACCAAAGCAGTGCCACACAAGAGACAATTCAGCTTGAGTAGCTGCTGAGACCAGTTCCAGAAGGAGACCTTTGACGAAGCGAGAGTGGAGGTAAGGATTTGATTCCGGATTTGGTCCTCCCAGTCTTGGTGGAGGTAGGTGGACCTCATCTCAGACATGAATTCCGAGAATGGAAGGTCGACAAGCCTCATGCATTCTGCAGAGATCCAGTCACAGATCCTGAGATCCTTAATCCCAGGTATGATCATGGTGACTTGTTTTTCGGCAGGTACTGATTTCGATACAAAGAAGTCCAATGCTGCATTCTCAAAATCCATCATAACTGCAGGAGAAATGTCTCCTGCAGTCAAGACAGGTGCTTTGGTGCTGGTGGGTTCAACCATTGCAAGTGCAGACATTGTGGAATGGTGAAGTTTGTGGATATATGCATGATTTTTGTGAATGTATGTGTCTTCTTCAGAGTCAGAAGAGTCAGATGATACTGAGGGAGGTGGAGAAGGAGTTGGTAGATTCAAGGATGAGGATGGCTTTGGGTGGGACAGAGAGTGGCTATTTCTGGCAAGAGCATTGGTAGTCAAGCCTTCAAGGATGGGAAGTTGTTGAGCAAGGGTGGTGGTGCAGGTGAAGCAAAGGGGTTCCAGTGTTACAGTAGATGTGAGCGCATCCCAAAAAAAGGGTTCACAGACAGCGACAGTACAGCGGTACAGGCAAAAAGTGCCCTCCACTGATCAGACAGTTAAGCGCGTGTCACAAAGGGACAAGCACAGTGGTAAACATACGAAAAGACGTGATGGCATGTCAAGAGAATGCCTAATATGAAATCCAAAGACGTGTCAAGAATGCCTAATAGGAAATCCAAAGATGTCTATATGCACGAAATGCACGTCAGAACCTATAACGGTGGTGTAATTTCAAAAAAAAGTGGAAATCTATCCCAGAGGATAGATAACACCACTTACAGAATGAACAAACAGAAATTAACCGCTTATATGATTCTGGAGGATTAGAGGGGAAATGGGTACAGGGAAGTAGAGTGGGTATGGTAAGATGGTGGTAAGAGATGAAGAGTGAAAGTGCATATGGAAGAGATAAAAATAGGAAAGGAAGCAACAAGTCCAAATAGAGATACATGTCCAAACAAGAGTAATCCGGGACCAGGATTACAGTAGCTACACAAATAAAGAGTATCATATGGATGTGGATAATGATTTTCTTAAACCAACACATGAGAGAATGGAAGTCAATTCAGCCCAGCCCAATATTGTTGCTGGCCCATCACAAATTACAGTTCTGTTACCTAACAAAAGACATGCACAAGATGTCCTAGCAATTTCAGCACCCCAATTACCTCCAAAGAGAATCAGAGCAGAAAAACAATGCAGAAAGGTATTAGGCCAGAATTTGAGGGCAGTAGAGATACTGCAAAAACCCATGTGAGAGAGTGGATTGTGATGGGAGGGATAGCAGATGACCCACAGGCCCTCTCAGAACAAGATTGACAGCCCAGATAATGGGCAGAGTTCTCATGCCTGTGGGTAGTAGCAGCTGCTACCAAAATAATTCCGAAAATGGAAACATTAGCAGCTGCTAATGTTACTGTATTCGGAATTTGACAGCTGCTGCCATTTTTGGTAAATAGTTCCTGTGCCCCATGTCTTGTCTTGTACTTTGAATTTTCGATGTTTTTGACATCTCCCCCTCCCACAACATTGTGTACTGTATCATTTCCTGCACTAATCATCACCATATGTAGGATTTATTAATTTTACACTACTTATTATCTGTTTCCTTTTATGTGGATGCATCTG
>Ga0307507_10005911_pt1 | contig 19468 bp, 5 predicted proteins | sample 7_EM_MG_FD_207223 | JGI IMG/M metagenome (GOLD analysis project Ga0307507, IMG submission 207223) | Populus trichocarpa ectomycorrhiza microbial communities from riparian zone in the Pacific Northwest, United States - 7_EM | ecosystem: Host-associated > Plants > Roots > Unclassified | place...
AGCGCCTTAAGCTCTATAAGGGGTAGCAAGAGGAGGGTAATAAGACTCTAATTACAGCTCTTATAAAGGCAGAGAGAGTAATTTAAGGCCGTTAAGTTGCGTAAGTAAAGCAGACGACTATCACGAGCTTCTTTAAGTAGTTATGGATAGAGAGAAGAGTTGATTTAGCCTCTTGCAGCGATTAATAAGTGAGCTCGCAATATAACGTTTCCATACGGCATAACGTTCAAACCCCCTACTACCGAGCTGAACGGTATAACGAGGTTTTACTGTACATCCTCAGACTAGCGGCGGCGTTGTCCCTGCTCTATTGGCACTATAGACCACTTCTGTTGCTCCTGTGGTAGTTTCTCTAAAGTGCTGCCATTGTTGCGTTTACGCGCTTACGTTGGACCCGTCCTATGCCTATAAGATGCTGCGCTCTAGCGAGAACAGATCTAAGTATTTCTACTATTACAGCCAGAAAAAAACCTGTATTCTAGTATTTCCCATTCCATCCTATTCTGGACTTCACTAACTATATTAAATCCCCGCTATTTATGTATATGAGGCTCGCCGGCTCTAATGCGTTATTAGGGATTTCCATCTGTATTAGAATAGTAAAAGATAGGGATAAAAGGTGTCTTCCATTACTTACAGCCTTTTTAATTTAATAAGGGTTTCTACTATTGTAGAGACGCAGTGATCTCGGACATATAGTGTCTAGGAGCGTATGTGTGAGCAGTTTGTTCTTATAAATAATAAAATTTGCACTCTTACGCGGGCCTTTTTAGCTAGGTAAGTCTCTTTAGTAACACATTTAGAAACTATGCTAACTCTTTAATTATTAACTTTCTAATTCTAGCCTAGATGCCGATTTGGAGCCTAGGGATGACACTAAGGATAGTAATAAAGATAAACGTTCTCCCCGCCAGTCCCCCGGTTATAGTAGTTTATCTAGTTTTTACCGCTCTAAGAAGAATATTAGTAAGAATGCTAATGCTTCTAAGGATGGGAGTGCTAATAATACTGCTAGTAATAACATTAAGATAGAGGAGGAGGCTCCTGTTGCTACTTCTAGTGTTTAAGTTATTATCTTATTCTTTCTTTCTTCTTATAGGATAGCTTTATATAGTGCCTCTCTAGTGCCTCCAGAATGTCCTAGTACTGGGAATTAACTTTATTCTTTAGGGATGCCTCTATTCTTATTTTTAGTAATAGTCTATATAAAAGCAGTATACTGCTATAATCTCCGTATATAATAAACGGGTGGTGTTCTTATAGGTGCTTTATAATTTCTTAAAATTTCTAAGTCTTTGCTCTGTGTCTTTTTGGTCCTCTTTATATTATTAACTCTACCGCGTATCTTTAGTGTCAGACTAGATACTCTCCTTTTATCCCTAGAGAACCCTTCTGAATTCCTAGGGCTCCTTCTTTTAGTACTACTACTTATTCCTAAACAGCGTCTTTTTTAGACAGTATCCCTAGTAATTTTTATATAGATCCCTATGGCTTTCTCTTATAGGATTCTAGGATCCTTATTATAATAGTAAAACGTTCCCATTTCTAATGCCTGTGCTTAACCTTATAGTTTTAATTTATAGGGTCTTCCCTATTATCTTGTCTATAGCATATATAGAACCATTACTGAATCCTAATTTATGGTCTTTAGGAAAGTTTTAATTGCCGTATCGTATCCTGGCCAAAGGTGCTCCTTAGGTTCCCAACTGTTATGCGCCTAGGAGTATCCTTCCCAATAAACCAAAAATTCGCGTTTCTTCTAACGCCATCTTTAGTCTAAAATGTCTTCTATATTCTATTCTGGTTCCCCATTAATTTCTCTAGGTGGGGGTGGATCTATACTATCTCTTTTCTAGTATAACTCTAATAAGAAAACATAAAATATAGGATGTATTAGATATAATTTCGGCAATTCCAATTTATAGGCTTAATTTCCTTTAGTTTTCCTGACTATCTTAAAGGGTCCAAGCCACCTATGGTCCAGCTTCTTCTTAATATATTTTATCTGGATGTTTTTTTATAGACAGTAAGACTTCGTCTCCTATTTTAAATTCTTTAGGTATATGTCCCTTATTATAGTACCTTTTTTATATAGCCTGGGCGTCTAGCAAGTGCTTTTTAAGTTCTCAGCGAATTCTTATTTGCTTAATTCTCTTGGACACTACCAGTGCCTTTTTTTTTAGAAATGATGTCCTTAATATTCTAGGGGTTATTTACTTTTACCCCAAACAGTGCTTTATAAGGGGTTATTTTTGTGCTGCTGTAGATGCTTATGTTATATATATGTTGCGCTAAAGCCAACTATAATAGTTAATTATCCTATTAATAATTGATATAGCAGCGGAGGTAGTGTTCTAACAACGCATTTAGATGCTCTGTTTGCCTATCTATTTACAGGTAAAAGGCAGTGCTTATCTTTTACTGTATTTTTAATAAAAGACAGAATAAAGACTAAAATGCGCTGTTGAATACGGTACCTCTATTAGACATGATTCCCCTTGACGTGCTAAATAAGAGCCACCGCTCTAAAAATAGGTCTGCCAGTTCCGCTGCCGTGATTGTTGTTATAATAGCAAAATATCCTAAAAACTTTGTATATCTATTAATAATTACTAGGATAGCGTTAGCAACCTCTCCTATTCTTATTTTAGTAGGGGGTAAGCCTATTATAAAATCTATTGTTAATTCTAATATTGGTCTTTGCGGAATAGGAAGCACTAATAACTTACTATAGGGGCGATGCCTAGATATCTGTACCCTTTAGCACGTATTATATCTTAATACATAGTCCTTAACTTCTTTAGACATTCTATTCTAAAAGTATTTCCTTTAAACGGCCTTAAGGGTTCTATTAGCACTATAGTGACCCCTAAGAGGGTTATTATAGAAGACCTTTAGAATTTTGTCTTAAACTGCTTAGTCCTTTAGGACATATGCAGCACCCTTAAAGCATAATAGACCCCTTTAGTCTTGCTACCACAGCTTCTTAGTAACTCTAGCCAAGTTAGTCTCCACTATATCTTTCCACCTCTCCCTAGCAATAAAGGCGTCCCTCTATTACGCCTAGAGAAGAAGATCTAGAAAGGTTTTATGTAGATTACTTATTTCCATTTCGCCCGCTGCTATTGCGGACCCTAGGTATAACATAAGACGTTTTAAACCATTAGTGCTAATAGATTCTCCTACTGTTGTGTAGTGTGCTACGCTATAGATAGGCATCTCACCTATCCCCTCTAGATCTGGAAACTTGTAGCTGATGCGCCGTTAAGTTAAAGGTGCTATAACACCTCTAGCACATCCTATAGAATTCTCGCTAATTCTAGGGTACGCCAACTTTATAATGTCTGCTTGGTCTATAACCTAGTCCGTAACTATATCCTACGGCTCTATTATTATAGTGCTTCGCAGCTATATTACCGGGACCTCTACCCTCCTACGGAATTTTATAGTTCTAGGGAAAGATTCTTCTTTCTTCCTAAGCAAATTTTGCAATATGGAAATTATTTCCCCTATACTATCTTAGATTCTTCTAGTTTTATAATCTAGATATTTTAACAATCTATTAGCAGGATTTGTTTTTTCTAGGCGGTATATAATTTTAAAGTTGTACTGCAATAGTGCCTCCGTCTATCTGGCTTGTTGACCGCTTAACACCTTTATAGTTATAAAGTATTCTAGATTATTATGGTCTGTAAGGACTTTAATAGGATAATTGCTTCCTATATAATAATATTGCCAGTGCTTTATTACTGTAACTATCACAAGCAGCTTCTAGTTATGTGTTATATAATACTACTTTATAGGGGTTATTTTCCTTAACCAAAACGCCATAGGATGCCATTCTCTGTCTTTTAATTAAGATATAATTACCCCTAGGGCAAAGCTGGATATATCTATTTTAAGGTATATACATAGCTCCCAGTAGAAGTGTATTAGGATAGGCGCCGATATAAACAAATCCTTTAACTGGTCCATAGCCTGCTTAGCAGCTTCCCTAAATATAAAGGGTCCTAACTTCTTACTATCCTTAGATCCCTTTAGCAGATTAGTAATTAGGAGTATTATTTACAAGTAATAAACAATAAACCTTTAGTAGAAGTTTGCCGTGCCTATAAAAACCTATACTTCCCTAAATATTATAGGGTATGGCCATTCCCTAATAGCGTCTACCTAGCTTTTCTCTATTAACACTCTGTTAATGCTAATAATAAAGCCTAGAAAATTAATGCTAGTAACATAGAATAAGCATTTTTTTAGGTTTATATAGAGCTTATATTCCCGCAGTCTTTCTAGTACCATTCGCATATAGTACGTATGTGCTTTATAGTTATTAAAGTAGACTATAATATTATTAAGGTAGACCATATATATTGTATCTAATAGGCCTAATAATACCTTATTAATATAGGCCTGAAATGTTACCGGTGCGTTAGTGAGCCTAAATAGCATCACTAGGTACTTAAAGTGGCTATACCGTGTTTAGAACGCCGTTTTCTACTTATCACCGGCTTTAATCCGGATTTAATAGTATGCATCTTTTAGGTCTAACTTTATAAATATCTTTACGCCTAATAGCCTATTAATAAGCTCCCCTATTAAGGGTAGCAGGTAGTAATTCTTTACAGTAATCTTATTTAGCGCCTAATAGTTAATATAGAGGCAAAGGGTCTTATCCTTCTTAGGTATAAATATAATTAGTGCCCCTACCTAGCTTGTAGAAGGCTAAATCTATCCTCTCTAAAGATTATCTACTATATACTAACATAATACTACCAGCTCGTTTTCTAATAGGTTGTATAGTAGTCCAAAAGAAGGTTCCTTATCTCCTATATCTATCTTATACTCTACTAATATAGGGTTAGGTAAGGTATGTGCAGCTTTCTTATTAGCAACATCCTTTAGGTTTATATATTTCTATAGAATCTCTAGTTCCTTAACTGTGCATAACTAGACATCTAAAAATAAATACTCCACATCCCCACTCTTGGGGTTAAGAGTAGCATATATGGCATATGCCCACCCTTCTTCTTACACATAGCTTAAGAAAGTCTCTTAATCTTTAACTATAATACGCGGTTAAGACTTCCAGTGTTAATATAAGGCGGAAGGCCAATTAATATCTGGATTAACTTAGTAAAGCCATAGGTATCCTAAAACAAGGTTATACCCCTTAATTTCTGCGGCATAGAAGCGCATCTCCTACGTGTCCCATAGACCATCGCGGTCCTGGCTGGCTACGGAAAAAGTTTATTCCCTATAGCACGGAATCCAGTAGCCTTTAATGCTTTAAATGGTATACACCTATAAGCTACTAAGGTCCAAATCTAATTCTTTTACTAGTAATTGAGAAATGAACCCCATAGTTGCGCCGCTGTCTATAAGGTAGTCTTACGTTACCTATTTATTATTAACTTAAATAGAGACGGGAATGACCATGCAGCAGCTTACTCCCTCTTTCTCTTGCTGGCCTAGTATAATGGAGTAAAGATCTACTAGGCTCTCTCTTTTCCTAATTAAGCATCCTCTTGCTTCTTCTGCCAGTAGAAGTGCTATATATAGCCTTTTTTACCACAGTAATAATAGCTACGTGACTCTTGGTTCTATAGTTTCTACCTATTATTATTCTAGGGTTAACCAGCATTGCTCTAGGGTTATAAAGCCTGCTTGCGTTGTCCTTTTATAGAGTGGTTAAGTTGGAATCTGCCCCTTTTATTAAAGCTAGGTCTAGTTCTACGCTCTTTATTGTTAGCGTCTTGTTCCTTTTACTTCCCTAGATAATCTCTTTTAGTGTTCTTAATCTAAGTAGCTTTAGAGATAAGCTTTTCTTAGAAGGTAGGAATTTCGCCCTTCTCCTATATGGCCTATTAAATCTTAGGTTATAACTTGGCAAGTAGCTGGTGAAGTTATATAGTATTATCCCATAGGTCTAAGTAGGGTATATTGTCTTCTAGTTCTTCCAAGTAGTTTACAAACTAGACTACACTCTGGCCTTCTCGCTATTTAGCATTATAGTATTGCTAGTTATAATCTATCCCTTAATTAGTAGGGTTTTAGATCTAATTGACTAACTAGGACTTAAGTTTGCTGAATTTAAGGGGTGTAGTAAGTTTCTTCTTATAGCGTGTTTATGAACTCTTAATAGTGTCACATAGGAAGGTAGAAGTAATTAGTGTCTAATTATACTTATTGGAGTAATGTTTTAGGTCCAGCCGAAACTTAGTTTTGCATTAACGGATAAAATAATTGTAGTTCCGGAGACTATCACCATTATACTTATTAGGTTCCTTTATGCGGAATTTAGGTTTTTCTGATATTATAGCATAGTATAGCGTTACCCCTTTAAGTCCGCTTTATGTCTGGGGTGTCTATACTTCTCCTAATTGTCCTTACAATTGTCCTTAGTAGTTTTAATATGCTTATCTCAATTATATCTCTAACTCCTTTATCTTTTATAGGGTCTTGCGTAGCAACTGCTCTAATAACTCCCTAGTAGTAATTGTTCCTAAGGGTCTTAGAAGGTTAGACGGACTAGCTATGGCTTCCTAGTCTACTCCTTTATAAGTAAAGGGGATGCGCTCCTCCGGGGAGACTCTGTTAGCCTCTTATAGTAAGGGTGTTATTTTGGGGGGTAAGGAGGTATGGCCCGTTATTGTCGATTAATAGCTATACGTTCCTTCTGTAAAGGATTATAAGCAATTAGAATTGTAAGAGGCCAGTCTAACTGGAACGTATAATTATCTAATTGATAGTGTAGAATAAGAGTCTTAGGTAAGTAGAAGGTAGGTTAAAGGTAGAACGAGCTTTATATATTGAAGGACAAATGCTTTCTGAACTCTTCTATTTAAAGACTAATTGCTGGTTCTTCTCTAGAGGAGAACCAGCTCCCTATATAATCCTTCTAAGACACTAGTAAAACCCTTTGCCCCTTGTTTGTCTAACTATGTCTCCTCTAGGATATTAGTGAGACATTAGTGAAACCTTTATCTGTCTTATCTGATATGTACCTTTTAGGAGCGCCCGTTACAGCTAGCCAATACGCCTATAATATTCTAATTATATATTTATAGAGCCTTAGGGGGATTATTTAACTGTATATATATTATCTATTTAAATAACATTTTTATATACTTAGAAGATAAGAATTAGTACGAGTAATACGTCCGCGAAGTGCTGGAACGCTTAAATAATTAGGGCCTCTATGCTAAGGCGTTAATATATACCTTTAATACTAAGCAGGTCGAGTTCCTAGGTTATATTATAACGCTTATAGGTGTATTTATAGACCTAGTATAGGTGTAGACGATTTAAGAGTGGCCGGAGCTAGAGAGCTACTAGGATATTTAAGTGTTTTTAAGCTTTGCCAATTTCTATAGGCGCTTTATTTATAACTACTTAGATATTACCTAGTACCTATTTAACTATATTATAGAAGCTTTTTAAGACCTAGCTTAGGGAGTAAAAAGCTTAAAGGCTAAAAGGAAGAAAACTAAAAAGGGACTAACTAAATAGTATAAACTATAGATATGGCTCGGAAAGGTCTAGAAAGTCTTTTAGGAACTACGTATAAAGTTTATAGAAGCTTTACTATTGCGGCATTTTAACCCAGATTAGCTATTAATAATAGTTACTAATATATTAAAGTTTACCCTTATTAGTATTCTACTATAACCTAATAGGTATCTAGACGCTACCTAGCTCTACTAAGACTAGTAGTATTTTATAACAGAAAATTTTATAGACCTAAAGTTAGGTATTATACCCATAATAAGGAACTACTGACTATAGTTAACTGCTTTAAATAGTGGTAATACTACCTTAAGTATATAAGTTATACCACTTGTATACTCTTAGATTATTATAATTTACGCTATATTATAACTATAAAGGAGCTTATACCTTAATAGGCTAGATATATAGAGAAGCTTACGCAATTTAATTTTAAGATTAAATATAAGCTAGAGGGAAATAACCCTACTAATAGACTATTATAATGGCTAGACTATACCAAAGGCTTTAAAACTGGAGAAGGAAAATAAATAATAGATATCTTACTTCCTATATTGTAAAACAAGCTCTAGGTATAGAATACTTAAGTACATATAGCTTTAAGTACTAAGTCTTAGGCGGTATAAACCCTATTGGCTTCTACTAACGTCCTGGCTAGTACCTGGCCTATTGCTAATAAGGGTCTAAATATACTTAAATAGGACGTCCCTAACACACTCTTGGAACCTAGTAATATATTACCTCCAATTACTAGGCTATCCCCTTAAACTAATAGTAAAGCTATAGAGCAATTGGAACTTAGAGCCCTATAATAATTAAAGAACTTTAACTTTATAGCGGCCTTCCTAATATATACGCACTAAAAAGTTATAAGATCTATAGTACTATCTATTTGTGTACTTAGAGCAGTATAAGACGAAACAGCTTTTACTTAGGGGCTATCTAAAAGGTTAACGGATCTTATCTATAAGGTGTAATAAAGGGACGCCTTTTATGCTATCTTTAATGCAGAAGTAGACTAGAAACGTAATAGAAAGAAAGCTAAAAGGTACTGAAATTGGAAACTGGACCTAATAGGCCTATTGCGTAGAAATAGTAAGGTTTGGGTGCTATAAGAAGCAAATTTACAACAGAAGATTCTTATAAAGAATTACAACAATCCTTTAGGTGGCCACTATGGTTAAGCTAAAATAGTAGAATTACTTTAACGCAAATATTATTAGCTAAAGCTTAAGCAGAAAGTGAAGGAGTATATTAGCTACTGTAAGAAGTATTAAGTAAATAAAATCCAAAGGTATAAGCTATGGGGTTTACTTAAATTAGTTCCTCCTACCAGTAAACTATAGCAATATTATGCCATAGATTTTATTACGGATCTCTTACTATCTAAAAATAAGTAAGGATAAATATATAATTTAGTTCTAGTACTTATTAATAGGGTTTTAAAGTACGTCTAATACCTTCCCGTTAATAAAACAATTAATATATAAGCGCTTATAAACCTAATTAAGGAGAAATGCTTTCTTAAAGTAGATTAACTATACTCTATTATTACTAATAGTGGCAGTATCTTTATAAGCTAGTATTAGTTAAATCTATGCTTTTATTTAAAGATAAACCACCATTATAGTATAGCTTTTTATTTATAAATGGGTGGGTAAATAGAATGCCAGAACTAAGGACTGGACTTACTTCTAAATATATTTAAACTACTAGTAAGATAATTAGTGTAAGCTACTTCCATACGCGGAGTACGCTTATAATTTAAAGCAATACGTATTATATAAGTATACACTAATCTAGATTGCCTATAGCGTCTAACTATTTAGGTCTAATAGTTTACCTAATAATTACTAACTAAGGCTATATAATTAATTATAGGATTCTACTGGAAAGTTTAAGGATATTTACTAGAAAGCATAAGGATACCTTTAGGAATAGGAGGAGTAATAGAAGTATATAAAGCAGAGCCTATAAGACGCCTAAGAGTAGTAAAGACTTTAGTATAACCGCAAATACCAGGATAAGCATTTTGGAGTAGGCAATAAGGTTCTATTATATTTAATAAATATTAAGACCCGTTAACTATTAAAGAAGCTTAATATAAGATACCTAGGTCCCTTCTAAATTAAGGAATAAACTAGTAAGCTAGCCTACTATCTTTAACTACCCCATCTATAGCCTATATATATTTAGTGTTTTATATAAACTGTAATAGGACTAGCCCAGTTATAGTAGGAATGTCTTGGTAAAACACTTAATAGATAACTATTAGAAACTATCTGTAATTGTTTACAACTGTCTATAACTGTCTGTAACTATTTGCATCTATCTATAACTATCTATAACTATCTGCAATTGTCTACTATAATCTACCGTTTTCCACTAGCGCCGTAAAACCGAAGTCTATAGAAGTCTGTCGAAGACCGCGTGCGTATATACGCACGCATTAACTACTAAGTCCCCTAACTGTTTAATTATATAATTCTCTCGTTATTCCTTTCTCTTCTTTATATAACGTCTTATACTCTACAAGAGCTATATACCCTTAAATTAGATAGAATATATATTATTCCTTTAAATCTTCCCTAAAGTCTCTTTACGCCCTTATATTATGTTGCGTTAAAATAACTACTATTAAAATAGCAAACGAATCCAAATCCCTTTTAATAACTATAAGTATTATGTCCCTAGTTAGGGAACAGTTAACCATAATATAATAGTCCTTTATAGATGCCATAGCTTAGCAGTAAGCTGCACTAGAAGCCTAGTATTAGTAATAAATAGAAGCACTCTATAAAGAACTCTGTAACGCTAAGGCATATATGTTAAAGACCCTAACAGCAATACCTATAAATAAAATTAAAATAATAACATCTAAACCTAACCCATTAAGTGCAAACACTAAACTAGTAATAGTGGCTTAACTTATGCATGTAATAAACCTAGTACCTATTATAAAATCTAAAAAGCTCCCTAATTCTCTAATATTTAATAGAAATTAAAATAACCTATATCCTTTTATAACCAAGCTCCATTTTAAGCTTTTAATAAACTTTAACTAATACCCTACTGTTACGGGACATCTTTATAACACCTTACACACATCTACCTGTTTCCACTAACGCAGCAAGAAGAGACTAACCGCGAGACGACAACCCGATAGCAATTTGCCGGCAATCTATAGCAATCTAATAGCAATCTGCCGCATTCTGCCATATTCTGCTAAAGTCTACTAAATTCTACCAAGTTCTGCCAGGACCGCTCTTTGAATTCTATCCTACTCTATATATATATTAACTAAGCAACTAAACTAACAATATATACCCTTTTTTTCCCGTTTCCTTACCTTCTCTTTTTATATAACATCTTAACCTTATTATACAGTTTATATATATAGCTTAATAATATCTACTTCGCTATATATTATTACCACTTATACTTACTCTATGACACTATATTATATCAAAACCTTAAAAAACCTATACCTTGCCCCACTTTATTTAAAATATAAAATAACCTTAAAGCCCCTATAATGGCTATTAATATTATATCTGCACTTTAGGAACAATTAGCAGATATATAAAAGTCCTTTATAGACGCCCTTATATAAAACTAAGCTGCTATAGCTTAATAGTAAGCTAAATAAGAAGCACGGTACTAGAAAATAATTAAGGCCCTCTAAGAAGAAATCCGTACCCTTAAAACGCCAACGCTAAGCCCTTAAGACCAATTGCTATTACTAGAAGCTAATATATGGAACGCAAGCCCTAAACTAGCAATAGTTATCCCACTAGTAGAACTAACTACTATGTTATAATAATCTAAAAAACTACTAGACCCTCTAGTATTTACTAGCAAATAATAAGAACTTTAGTTATTTTTAAGCCGGCTTAAAAATAAGCTAACTAGTAATACTAACTGTTACCTAACTAAAGCTAACTAACTCTACTATACCCTAAGTTAACTAGGAGGAGATATAGCTGACCTTATTAAACCTCTCTAGCCAAACTTAGTATAAAGCCTAGTTATACTTCTTAAAGCTATATACAGTAACCTAAACTACTAAGCTACCACTTAAAGGAAGATAAACCATATAACTTAAAAAAAGAAAAGTTTCCTAATATACTTCTCTAAATTTAATCGCTATATAAAAGAAATAGGCTAGAATAACTCCGCACTAATTAACAGCCTTATTAAATCTTTAAGCCCTAAACTAAAAACCTCTTTAATTGGTATAGACCTACTAGGAGCCCTTAATGCCTATATAAACGTTATTAATAAACGGTATAATAATATACTACGCCTAATACTAAAGTCTGCTCCTTAATATAATATAACAACCCTATAAATTTCCACTAAGTTATTATCCTAGCCTAAGCACCCTAATGCCATAGATATTAATACTAGGACCCTAGGATACGCCCTACTAGGGTCCTCTAAATAAGAACAACGCACTAATCTAGGCCTCTGCTTTAAATATAGAAGTAGCTCCTATCTCTTTAACTACTACTCTGCCCCCTTCTAAAAAGATCTATAAATAGTTAACGCTAGTAGCCGTTTACCGTACTAATCTTCTAGCTACCGCCCCTAATCTTTACCTAGTTCTAGCTCTGTATCTAGTAAGCACCACTTATAAGGATAAAGTTATAACTAATATTTTAGAGGAACCCCTTCTCACTTACTACTAAAAGGTATATTTTAGAGTTAAGTCGCTCTCTAGGATAGTTATGTTATAAGATTTTATTAAATATATTAGATATAGTAAACCCTAACTCTTAGAATTGTAGTATAACTATTAACTGCTGTCTTTAGCAGAAAGGTTAATAGGCTAATACTTAAGTTCTAATTAATATAGGAGCTAGCGGCATAGGATTTATTAATAAGATCTTTATATAAGACAATAGGTTTACCCTAATACCCCTTAACCGGCATATTAACATATTTAGATTTAATGGTAAATATACTATCTTAGACTGTATTACTTATATAGCGGCCCTAAGACTCTAATACTTAAACTATAAAGAATTAATTAAGCTCTTTATAACTACCCTAGGTTACCTAGTAATCCTTAAATAATCCTAGATAAAGCTATATAAGGTAACCATTAATTAGGGCAACTTTAAGCTTCTATTTACCGCCTTCTGTTATAAGCAGAAGTGCCTTATAACTTGCTACTTAGATCCTAAACTAAAATCTAAAAAATCTACTAGAATCTACTAGTCTAAATTTTTTACTAACGTTTACCCTATACCTAAAAAGTCTACCTAATTTCACCAACCTAAGAATTCCACTAAATTCTACTAGTAGGAGATTTCTACTAATGTCTACTAAGAACCTAAAAACTATACCAAACTATACAAACCAATCCTAACTACTATACCGCCCTAAACCAAGTAGAAGTCTAAGCTTAATATATAAAGGTACCAGAAGAACTGGTATTCTACTATAAAAAGGATACTTAAAGAACCTAAACCTAAATCTAATACTAACTCTATACTTAATACTAAACCTAAACCTAAATAAGAAACTATATAAGAAACTAAGGATAATTTAAGCTTACTTAATACTTTAGATATTTATATAATTGGAGCTACCCTATTAGTATAACTTGCCAGGAAACCAGAATATATAATCCTTACTATTATAATGGCTAATATTAGGAAGGCCTTAGTACTAAAGAAGTATACTAACCCTGCTATAAAAGTACTAGTATGCCACTATAAGCACCTAGAGGTATTCTTATAAAAGGAAGCTAATAAGTTAGCAGAACACCAACTATATAACTATAAGATTGAACTTAAAGAAGGAAAATAGCTAAGATTTGGACCCCTATATAGAATATCCTAGAATAAACTAAAAGAACTATAAAAGTACTTAAACAAGCACCTAAGTAAAGGATTTATTAGAGCAAGCTCTTTGCCTATAGCTGTATCTATAATCTTTATTAAGAAACCTAGTAGCAGTCTGCGCTTCTATATAGACTACTAAGCTCTTAACACTATTACTATTAAGAATTAGTACCCGCTCTTGTTAATTTAAGAGATACTAAACTAATTAAGTAAGGCTCGCTACTATATAAAACTCGACCTTATCTATATATTTAACCGCCTCCATATTATAAAAGGAGATAAATAGCTTATTATATTCCGTACTAGATACGGACTATTTAAATACTTAGTGACCCCGTTTGGCCTTATAAATGCCCTAAGTTCGTTCCAATACTTTATAAATAATACCCTATAACCTTACCTAGACGTTTTCTGTACTACTTATATTAATAACATCCTAGTATATAATCTAAATAATTTAAACTTCTTATTAAGTGGGAAGGATATAAAATATAAACCTAGGAAACCTATAAATAGATTAAGGCCAATACGCCTTCCCTAGTAAAAGAATTCTATAAAGACTATCCTTTACGGCATACTCTAGCTAGATGGACATAATATAAAGGTAAATAACTACCACCTAATATAAAGACATAAAACACGATAGTAAGAAACTCGAAATTAAAAAGAACTTAAAATATATTATAATGCTTATAACGTAATAAGTTATAAATTCTTAACTAATTTAAATTATTTTAGACCTTTGGCTAAAAGGGGGGGGGGGTACTATAACAGGACTAGCCTAGTTATAGTAGGAATGTCTTAGTGAAACACTTAATAGATAAATTCTAATGCTTTAATTAAATTCTGCCAAATTCCACTAAAGTTAATTAAATTCCGCTAAATTCCGCTAACTTAATTAAATTCCACCAAATTCCACTAATATAATGGAATTTGGTTGAAACCTGTTAAAATCCGTATAGGCTTATGTCCACGCGTTTGCTGCCAAGACCCTAAATATTTAGTTATAAGTTTCCTATGTTTTTTTCTCTTCTTTACGCAACGTCTTATACTCTGCAAGAGCTATATACCCTTAGATTTAAATAGAATTTATATTGTTCCTTTAAATCTTCCCTAAAGCCTCTTCGTGCCCTTATAAGTAGACTTTAGCAGAATATAGCAGAATGCGGCAAATTGCTATTAGATTGCTATAAATTGCCAGTAAATTGCTATTAGGTTGTCGTCTTGCGGTTAGTCTCTTTTTACTACGTTGATAGAAATAGGCGGATATATATAAGGTGTTATGGAGGTATCCTATAACAGTACCTGTTACGGAGTAAGTATAAGTAGTGATAATATATAGCGAAGTAGATATTATTAAGCTATGTATATAAACTGTGTGATAAGGTTAAGACGTTATATAAGGAAAGGAAGTAAGGAAATAAGAAGAAAAGGGTATATATTAATAACTTAGTTGCTTGGTTAACGCGTGTATAGGGCAGAATAGGCTTTGGGTTATAGTCCTAGCAGAACTTAGCAGGATCTAGTAAAGAACAGTAAACTGCTGTAGATTGCCGTTATGTAATGGCAAATTGCCTTAGATTACCGTTACGTGCCTTAACTAACTGAGTTGTTAATATAGAGGTTGAGACGGTGGAAATAGATAGATGTGTACAAGGTGTTATGGAGGTGTCCCGTAATAGTACCCCCTTTTTAAACTCAAGCTTCTGTAAAATAGGGCTATGGTAGTTCTAGGTAGAGTTTATAAAAGTCTTCTACGGCTTATATAAGTCCTATAGAGTTAACGGGTTCCTATAAGGGCTTAGTAAAGCCTCTCCATTTCGTAAGGTATATATATTTACATTTCTATTTATCATACTTAATGTTATTAACTCTTTTAATAAGGTACTTATTCTTACTATCCACTTTGACTGGTAGGGGAGGGTCTTAAATCTATCTAGGTAGGGCGTCTAATATAGAGGCGGTAGGGCAGAGGACTAATATATAGAATACAGGGTGGACTTTAACTGTATTAGAGAGCTTTAGTTAGTAGGCATAAGGAGAAATAACTTTTTTAACCTTATAAGGGCCGGCGTTCTTCTAATTAAGTTTCTTAGTAGGTTGTTTTGTGTTTAGATTTCTTATATCTAGCTAGACGAAGTTGCTAATTTAGTAGGCCGGTGCTAGGGTTCGGTTCTTATTTACTGCGGCTTTATAGACAGATTGGGCCTATATTATTTTATTAATAAGGAACTCTTGTAGTTCTTCTATCTTCTTTATAAATTTATTTACTTCTATAACTTATAAGGCCTAATAAGCTAGGTGAGGAACATTACTAAAGGGTTTAAAACCCATTTGCGGATACTAGCCGTAGTTGGCTAGGAATAGGGAGACCTTTGTGGTTTCTAAGACGGAGTTATTTATAATAAACTCGGCGAATGCAAGCTAGTCTATCCAGTTGTCCTATAGATATAACGTATATATCCGAATATACTGTTCTATTATAGCATTTATATATTCTATTTAACTATCCGTTTCTAGGTAGTATGCTGTAGATAATAGTGCTTTAATATAGAGTCGGGTAGTTAGTTTTTTCTAAAACATAGAGACAAACTAGCTACCTTTATTGGAGACAATTGTTTTAGGGAGTTTATAGAGTTTTTATATATAATCTAGGAACAGTTAGGCGATAGCAGGTGTTAATATATTAGGGCAGGCAATTAAGTATCTTATTTTAGATAGTTGGTCTATAACTACTATAATATTTATACAGCCTTTACTTATGGGAAGCTTAATAACGAAGTCGATTAAGATATCCTTCTATCTTTGGTTTAGAACAGGCAGTAGCTTTAGAAAGCCGTTATATGTCTTATATAAAGCTTTAGCTTATTGGTAGGTATGGCAGCTAGAGACGTACCTTTATATTATATTATGCATATTTGGCCAGTAGTATTCTTATTAGAGCAGTTCCAGGGTTTTTCCTCGGCCTAGGTAACCAGCTACTAGTAGGTTATATATATATTTAAGGAGCTTAAGCTTAAGTTTATTGTGGTTAGGTACAACTAGGCGGTTCCTATAGTACAAGCGGTCTCTACAGGCTTTATATTTACTTAGAGAAATCCTTTTAGAGCGTCTGGCGCTATCTTAAATTAGCTTAAGCGTCTCTTAGATAAACTCGTTATTTAGGTATTCGTCAATTATAATCTATTTAATTAATTAATTAGTTATTTTAAGGACGTGTATTATAAGATCTTTAGTAGGAGGGTTAAATAGTTTAGGGCGAAGTAGGGTCTAATTTTGGTAAGAGCGCGCTTCTTCTAGTGCTGGTGCGTCTTGCAAGCGTTAGGTTAGGGCATTAGGCTTCTAACCTTAAACGCCTAGATGGTATATAATTAAGAATTGGAAATAGGATAGGTATTCTAACTAGCGGGCCTGTTAGTGGCTTAGCTACTTTATAGTTATAAAGTACTGTAGATTCTTATAGTTGCTAAGGACCTTAATTGAAAATCCAGCGCCTTCTAGTTTGGGTCGCCATTGTTTAAAACATCTAATAATGGCCAATAATTCCTTATTATAGATCTCGTAGTTATATTTAGCTGGACTTAGTTATTTTAAGAAGTATGCTATAAGGTATAGTACTCCTTCCTTATTATACTGAGACAGAACGCCTCCAGTAATATAGTTGGATAAATCAGCTTCTATAATACTTTTTTGGTTTAGGTTAAAGTGTTAGAGTATAGGTGCAGTAATAAATATAACTTTTAGATAGGTAAAGGCCTTGTCCTTTTAGGTTAAGGCAATAAGGGGTAAAACTAGAGCGGAGAAGTTATCAATAAACCGTTAGTAGAAGTTGGCAAATCCTATAAAGGCCCTTACGTCCTTAACGTTCTTAGGTTCTTACTAATTTACAATTACTTTAACTTTCTTAGGGTCTATTTATACGCCGTCTATAGAAACAACAAGTCTAAGGAATAGGACTTCTGTTTTATGGAACTCGTATTTATCTATATCTAATTATAGGCTGGCTCCGCGCAATGCTTGCAGGACCAGTTTAATATATTTTTAGTATTTAGCTAAATTATTACTGTATATTAAGATATTGTTAATATAAGCAGTATAAAAGACGTCCAGGTATAGGTGTAGGGTGTTATTTATAAAGTGTTAGAATAAACTTGGGGTATTTGTAAGGCTAAATGGCATTACTAAGTATTTAAATAATCCGTATTAAGTACGAAATGCAGTAAGCTATTTGTCTCCTTTCGCGATATAGAGGCGATTAAATGCGTAGATAATATTAAGCTTTATATAGAAGCGAGCCTTACTTAATTAGTTTAGTGTCTCTTAGATTAACGGGATTAGGTACTAGTTCTTAATAGTAATAGCGTTAAGAGCTTAGTAGTCTATATAGAAGCGTAAACCGCCGCCAGGTTTCTTAATAAAGATTACTAGTACAGCTACGGGTAAAGAACTTGCTCTAATAAATCCTTTGTCTAGATATTCGTCTAAGTACTTCTATAGTACCTAGAGTTCGTTTTAAGATATTCTATATAAGGGTCCAAATCCAGGATATTTTCCTTCTTTAACTACAATCTTATAATTATATAGACGGTGTTCTAGTAGCTTATTGGCTTTCTTTTATAAGAATATATCTAGATAATTATAGTATTCTACTAGTACTTTTATGGCGGGGTTAGTATACTTTTTTAGTGCTAAGGCCTTCTTAATATCGACTATTATAACGGCGAAGATTGTATATTTAGGTTTCCTAGCAAGTCGTACTAATAGGGTAGCTCTAATTATAGATATCTAAGGTGTTAAGCGAGCTTAGATTATCCTTAATTTCTTACATAGTTTTAGGTTTAGTATTAGGTACAAAGTCGGTATTAGATTTAGGTTCGGGTTCTTTAAGTATTCTTCTTATAGTAGAATACCAGTTCTTCTAGTACCTTTATATATTAAGCTTAAGCTTCTACTTAGTTTAGGGTGCAGTGGTTAGAGTTAATTTATATAGTTTAGTGTAATTTCCGGGTTCTTAGTAGACGTTGGTGGAATTCTTATATTAGTGGAATTCGGTGGAATTCTTGGGTTAGTAGAATTGGGTGGAAATTTTGGGTATAGGGTAGACATTAGTGGAAATTTTAGACTAGTAGATCCTAGTGGATTTTTTAGATTTTAGTTTAGGGTTTAAGTAGTAAGTTATAAGGCACTTCTACTTATAACAGGAGGCGGTAAATAGAAGCTTAAGGTTATTCTAATTAATGGTTACCTTATATAGCTTTATCTAGGGTAATTTAAAGATTACTAGGTAACCTAGGGTAGTTATAAAAAGCTTAATTAATTCTTTATGGTTTAGGTATTAGAGTCTTAGGGCCGCTACATAAGTAATACGGCCTAAGATAGTGCGTTTGCTATTAAATCTAAATACGTTAATATGCCGGTTAAGGGGTATTAGGGTAAACCTATTATCTTACGCAAAGATCTTATTAATAAATCCTATGCCACTAGCTCCTATATTATTATTATTCGTTGCTTGGCGTCCGATTCAGATCCCTGTTAGGCCCACGCGGACTACTCCTTATATACATATAGGGAGAAAACTCTATTTGAGAAAACCCCATAATCCGTCTTCCTGCCTTTTAGGGCTCGCTTACAAGTTGCCTATAAGTCACCAGTGGTGCTCTACTACCTTACTTTTTAACCTCCTTAGGAACCACTACTGCCGTAACAAACCTACAGACGCGCTAGTATTACACACTATACTCTACTCCTATAGAGTTATTAGGGGGCGCCTATTACTTACCCCTTTACCTTCTATTACTATTTTCTTTGCAACCCAGAACTGGTCTAGCATATTTTAGCTAATAAGCCACCGGGTAGCCGCCTTAAGGCCTTTCTATGTTAAGAGTAGTGTATTATAGTTTTCTATACTAGCTACTAAGAGCATTACTTCTTAGCTGGTGCGTAAGGGGCATAATAGTATTACGTGTTTTAGTGTCTATCTTAGCCAGCCATATTTGCACCTTAGGTTACCCACTAGGACACCCACCTAGTAAAGCTAATCTTTTAGTCCTATTATTCCTATCCTTAAGAGTATTGCTATTATATTTTCTGCCTTTATTAGGCCCTCTTAG
>Ga0307507_10005912_pt1 | contig 19468 bp, 5 predicted proteins | sample 7_EM_MG_FD_207223 | JGI IMG/M metagenome (GOLD analysis project Ga0307507, IMG submission 207223) | Populus trichocarpa ectomycorrhiza microbial communities from riparian zone in the Pacific Northwest, United States - 7_EM | ecosystem: Host-associated > Plants > Roots > Unclassified | place...
TAGATAACTACTAGTGCTAGCTTATTACTTAATAAAGGCAAAAGGCCACAGGCTTAAGATTCTTAAGAAGAGATAAAAGAAGCTTAAGATTCTTAAGATAAGATAAGACACACCTAAGGACCTATAACGGATAAAAACCAATAGAAAAGGGCAGTAACTTAGTTTAGTGATAAATAAATAAGTATAGGACGCAAGTTTAAGAACTACAAGTTTAGAGAATAAATAAGAATGTTAGTAATCCTAGGTAAATATAGTGTTTAGCCTAAAGATTAAACAGTTAATACCAGGATTAAAAAGTAAGATGACTATAAAGATCCTACTATAAGATACAGAAAATAAGAAACTATAAATGAGTTTAGAATAAGAATTATTATATAGTAGGAGTAAAAGCTAGATAAGAGGTTAGCTATGCTAGGTTGTATAAGGGATAGAGCACCTATATAAAGAGTTACTAATAGGCCGAGTGTAGGAACACCTAGGGTAAAATAGTTAGATAAATTAGAACAAGAAGAGGATCTAGATATTCTAACTAGGTTTAAAGAAAGACATACTAAAGGATATTATAATGTAGCGATAATAAGGTACTTTCTAATAGATAGACCATATACACTAAACTAGCTATATGGAAAGTAGTATAGGTAACAACATAATGATAAATAGGAAGACTTTTATATGTAGCTAAACAAAAAAGTTGTCTAAGACTAACCTATTATGGAAAAACGCATAAGTTACATTAAAGGAGCATTGATTATAACGTTAAGGAACCTAAAAGAAGGATTTAGGGACTAAAGAAGTAAGTAATAAATCTTAGTACCCATAGTAGAGATACTAGTGGTTAGGTTAACCAGGTATAGGTTTAAACTTAAAGATAAAGATAAACTAAGAGTTAACCTAAAACATATAGTGTATTATACACTATCGTGGATAGCTTATATGGATGATATATATAATATGCATAGAGCACTTAAAGATAAGAACCGGAAGTACCTAGTAAGAATATATTGAGTACTAGAGAAAAAGCGGTTTAGGAATGCTAAGTATATACATAGTTGGCACCTAGTAGAAGTACAAGGTTAAAGAGACTTAATACTTTAACTAGGAAGATTCCTTACGGAAAAATGCCTAGATGGATAATAGTGGTGGGAATGCCCAGAGAATACTTATCTATAGTACATAGAGGAAAAGAAATAAACTAAGTATTGGCTAAAGTTAGACTAAGTATAGGCAGGATCTAGCAGCCAATAGTTAGGAAAAGGGGAGGCGTATAGGACTAGAGGGAACTAGTATTAGAGCCTTAGACCCTTAAAGGAATTTAAGGATGATACCTAAATTTAAGAGCTAAATAGCAAGATTAGCAGTTTGAAGTATTAGTAGATAGTGGAGTAACTAGGAACTATATATTACTAAAGGTAGTAGAAAGGATGGGGTTACTATATAGATAAAAGAAACACTTATATCTACTTATAACGATTTTAGGAGACCAGATAGCCTATAAAGGAGGCATTATTAATCTCAAAACAGGACCTATTTAGATAACTATTAAAGGGAAACTAGTTAGAATGTCTTTTAATATCCTACCATTAGGACAGGACAAGGTAATACTAGGAATGCCTTAGTTATAGGAGTATAATCCAAAGATTAATTGGGTTATAGGTCAGGTTGATATTAAGAATACTTGATAGCGTAAAGTGCGATAGCAAACCAAGTTGGTATAGTACTAAGTTGGAGCGATATATAAAGAGACTAAGTAAGGCTTAAGTTATATACCAAAGAGATACTATAAGTATGGTAAAAAGTTATAGTCACTAGAAAGTAAAAAGCTGTTAGAGCATATAGCATGGGACTATAAGATAGAATTGAAAGAGGGAATAAGTTTAAAGTTCTTTCTAATCTATAAGCTTACTAAAATGGAGTTAGTAGCGCTTAAGGAGTTTATCCAGGAGAACTTACGTAAGGGATATATTAGACTGTTATAGTTATTAGTAGGATATCTAGTACTGTTTATCCTAAAGAAAAACGGAAAACTTAGGATGTGTATAGACTATAAACAGTTAAACAGTATTACTAGGAAGGATAAGTATCCTTTACCCTTAATTAGCGAAATCTAAGATAAAATAGGCAACGTAAAGATCTTTACAAAGATAGATCTAAGATAGGCGTACCATTAGATTAGGATTAAGGAAGGTAATAAATAGAAGGCAGCCTTTAGGTTAAAGGAAGGACTATATAAGCTATTAGTTATGCAATTTAGGCTTATAAACGCACTAGTAACGTTCTAGAAGCGAATTAATAGTATATTAGGAGAACACTTAGATAAATTTATTATAGTATACCTTGACAACATTATCATCTACTTAGAGAGTGAGGAAGAACATAGAGAACACATTAAATGGGTCTTAAAGAGACTATAAGAAGAATAGATACTAGTAGCAATTAAGAAATGCGAGTTCTTTACTAGGAAGACCAATTTTGTTGGATTTATTATTAAACTAGGCCAACTTAGCATAGATCTAAAGAAGATTGAGGCTATAGTAAATTGGTAAGAACTAGAGAACGTTATATAGTTAAGATTATTTCTAGGGTTTTGTAATTACTATAGAAGGTTTGTAGCGTAATAGTTATAGGATATTGAGCCATTTACGCAGTTAATAAAGAAAGAAGAACTGTGGGTATAGGGAAAGGAATAATAAGAACTGTTTAAGAGAGTTAAAGAGTTATTTACCTAGGAGCCAGTTCTTAAGATCTATTAACTAGGTCTAGAGACGGTTATAGAAATAGATATATTAGACTTTACACTAGGGGCGTACTTCCTATAGAAATATTAAGATGGATAGCACCCAGTGGCATACTATAGTCGGAAGATAACACCACTAGAGTTAAACTATGATATCTATAACAAGGAGTTATTAGGTATAGTTACAGCACTTAAAGAATAGAGAGCATTCTTACAAGGTATAGAGAAACTATTTATGGTTAAGATGGACTATAAGAACCTTATAGGATTCCTAATGACGAAGGAACTTAACCGAAGATAGGTTAGATAGGCGGAAATGCTTACAGAATACTATTTTGAAATTCAGTATACTAAGGGTATAGATAATGCACGAGCAGACGCTCTAAGTAGAAAGGCTAAACTATAAAGCAATAAAAAGCTATTAGGAGCTTTATTGCGAAAGGATTAAGACGGATTAATTAGGTATAATTATCCAAAGATTACAGCAACTAAGGAAAGTTAGATCTATAAATTACCAGAGAGTAATTGAATATAGAAGATCTAAGAAGCATAGGCAGAGGATCTAGACTTAAAGTAATACAAAAATAGAGAAGTAATGTATATGCCTAAGTCTATTGTAAAAGAATTTATTAAGGAATTCTATAAGGGAATAATATAAGGACATAACGGAGCTATAGGCTTAGTGTTAAGACTTTAAGAGGAGTACATTATTTAAGGAATCTGGGGACTAGCAAGATAAGTTATAAAGGAATATCCAGATTGCTAAAAGAATAAACCGACGAGGTATAAGCTGTATAGAGGGCTATAACCTATTAAGATACTAGGAAGACCATGGGAAGTTATATTATAGGACTTTATTATTAAGTTACTAAAGTTAAGAGATCCTATTATAGGACAAGATTATAACGCGATTTTAGTAATAGTGGATAAGCTAACAAAGTAGGGATACTTTATAGTATATACTAAAGAGATATCAGCAGAAGATATCGCTAGAATCTATATAAAAGAAGTATTTATAAGATATGGAGCACTAGACAAGATTATATTGGATAGAGATCCAAGATTTATAGTAGCATTTTAGGAAGTATTTCTGGCAGAATAAGGAGTTTACACAGTAATATCTATAGCGTATTATCCGCAGATAGACAGATAAACGGAAAGACTAAACTAGACACTAGAATAGTATCTAAGGCATTATATTAATTATGTACAGAATAATTAGGTATCGTTATTACTAGTTATATAGTTTATATACAATGTAACACCATAAGAAGGAATAGGGATATTACTATTTAAGGCGAATTACGGATACGAGCTAAGAACATTATTATCACCACATTAAGTAAAAAAGACGAGTAGCACAGCTAAATAAAAAATAGAGACGTTAATAAATCTTTATATAGACCTTAAAGAAACAGCTAAACTAGTACAAGAACAAATAAAAAGGTACTATAATACTAAGAGATCTAAGGGACTAGATCTTAAGGAGGGAGATAAAGTGTAGCTACTATATAAAAATTTCAAGAGTTGACGACTAAGCAAGAAATTAGACTATATTAGACTAGGACCTTTTAAAGTTAAGTAAAGAATTTTATTGGTTATGTATAAGTTGAACCTACTAGCCAAAATAAAAATCTACCCTATATAGCATATTATAATGCTAGAGCCAGTATATGGGAATATTAAGCCACTAGTCTACGAGGCAGACATATATAGAGGATAAGAGGAAGACAAATGGTAAGTTTTAAAGATTATTAGTTATAAGGATGTGGATAATAAAACATGGTATAAAGTAAAGTAGATAGGCTATAGTAAGACTACCTAGGAACTACTAAGCAACCTAAGAAACGCTATAGGAAAGGTATAAGAGTATTAGAAGAAAGCAGGTTAGGTAATATTAATAAAGAAGGATTGCTAAAGAATAAGTTACCTAAGGGGGACCCAAAAGAAGCAATTGCCGAGCTACTTGGAGTTGTTTTCCTTACAGGAGGAGAGCCAGTCCTTTTATTACCTAACTTGTTAAGACCCTGTTAAACTAGTTTCTACTCCTTAGAACGGACCTTCTTATAGACATATTTAAGATGAAGAAGACGGGCAGAGGCCAATAGACGGGCTTTAAGGGCACGCTGTTAAGCAGCTATAGCCTTCTACTCCGCTTCCTATAAATAACAGAGCTTATCTAAGGCGCTTAAGAGCTTACTATTAAGCTTTACAGCGGTAGATTAAATACAAGACCCTATAATAAGTTATTTAGGGAACTTGAAGACTGTTAAGAGTTATAAAACGCGTATATTTAGCGTTAGAGATAGAGCGAACATTATAGGACAATTAAATGTTTGCTTTAGTACACTCTAAGCAAGATAAGGGTTATTAAGATAAGGGACTTGCTATTATAACACACACTAACCCTGCTTTTGTATAACAAGAACACGGAGATAGCATTATCTTACTAAGCAATAGTATAGCAGCTATGGTGCGAGCCTAACGTTGCACTTATAAAGAAGAAGAGGCTTTAGGTATAATAAGTAAGGATATTAACTAGACTAATTAAACGGACATTATACCTCTAGTGGACGACTTGGAGATATTAGGAATCTTTAAGGACGAAAATATAGAGGAGGGAGATAGTATTACAGACGCTTTAAGTACAATGTTATAACTACTTGGGGAAGAGTTGCAGGAAGCTAGTTAGTTAATATAGGTATAGTCTAGAATAGATCTAGTGGAACTATATAATGAGGAATGGTAAGCAAGTCACATAATGTTATACGCAGTATACGGAGTATACGTAGTGTATACTACGTATAACATATATAACACATACCTTATGTATAAGAGAGGATTTCTTAGGAGTATAGTTGTGTATTTAAAGGACCTTAGTCCCTACCGTAGATAGTTCTCTCCTTGTAGTAAATCTTAGAATATAATTGGAGTTAATCTGTTAGGTAACCACTCTACCAGTTGTTATTATGTTGTTGTTTTGTTCTTACCTATATACCCAGCCCAATAACAGAACCCACCGTAGTCTAAGCTACAAGGTTCTGTTACACTCTGCACCAAGCTCTACGGGAGGCTCTGCACCAAGCTCTACACCAAGCTCTGCGTACGGAGGCTCTGCGCGAAGCTCTGCGGAGGCTCTGCATAAAGCTCTACATGAAGCTCTACACGAAGCTCTACACGAAGCTCTGTATAAAGCTCTACACGAAGCTCTGCACGAGGCTCTGTATATGGAGGCTCTGCATGACGGCTCTGCGTATGACGATTCTGCGTACGACGGCTCTACTACGGAGGCTCTATATAAAGATAATCGTTAGGGTAAAAACTAACGAAAAATTTGACCGAATTTACGCTTATTAAGCCTTTTATTTAGAGCTTCGATGTGGAGCCTTGATTTAGAAGCCTTTAATCCAGAAGCTATTGGCTTGGAGGCTTTTAGCTTAGGGGCGTTTAATAGAGCTTTTGTAGCTAGTAATTAAGATTATATTGGTCATAAATCTAGTATATATTTGGACTACAGAGCTTTAATACAGAGCCCTCTACGTAGGATATAACAGAGCAGTTAATTGTAATTCCAATTTAAAGCTTTATATACTAAATATTTTTAATCGCCTAATAACCAAATCACCGCGTGGCTGTCTACTACCTCAACACAACGACGCGATTGTACGACAACGCGATGGCTCGGCAATGACGCGATGGCTCAGCGGCGACGCGATGGCTTGGCGGCGACGCGATGGCTCAGCGACGACGCAATGGCTTAGTGCCGAGCAATGGGAGGAAAGGGAAGAGAGGGAGGGGAGGGAAGGGAGGAGATTAGGGGTGGCTCGGCCACTGCAAGAAAGTCGTAATATTGGTATAGTGTTAAACTTTAAAAATTATATCTTAGGAGCTTAATTAACGACCCCTATATAAAATGTTAATAACGGCCAATTTTAAAACACTAAACTGGTAGATCTTTTAGGAACGCTTATTATAAGCAGCTCCAAGTGCAAAACCTAAAATATTTAGTAGTAGTATGGGTATAGGAGGGGGCATATATTTGCGTTCCTAAATATTATTACATAACATAGTTTTTAGGCAAGAAAAATTAGAAGTCTCTCTAAGGGTAGAGTATTAGCGTCTTACCAGAGTCTCCTCCTGTCTTTTCTCTTGCCTATCTCCTTATCTAAGGCTGTCTATATTACTATATTAACTAATAGATCCCTTAGTAGAGATTAAGGAGTATTAAAGCATCTCTAGCTCCCTATAAGGAAGAAGAAAAGAAAAGAGGAAGGTATAGAGAAGGAAGTATTTATAGATAGAAAGAGGCCTATAAGTATAAGAGATTAGACAGCTATAATATAGCCATTAATATTACTTAACTAATACCTACTAGAGGTTCCTCTATCCTTTCTATTTTCTCTCTTACCTATTATCTTCTTATCTAATGCTGTCTATATCGCTATATTAACTAATAGATCCCTTAGTAGGGATTAAGGAGTATTAGAGCACCTTTAGCTCCTATAAGGAAGAAGAAAAGAAGAGAGGAAGATATAAAGGAGGGAGTATTTATAGACGGGAGGAGGCCTGCAAGTATAGGAGATTAGGCGGCTATAAATAGCAATTAATATTGCTTAACTAATATCTACTAGAGGCTTCTCTATCCTTTCTATCTTCTTTTTTACCCATTATCTTCTTGTCTAATACTGTCTATATTACCATGTTAACCAATAGATCCCTTAATAGGGGCTAAGGAGGAGTATTAGAGCACCTCTAGCTTCTAAGAGGAAGAAAGGAGGAAAGAAAGGTGTAAAGGAGGGAGTATTTATAGATAGAAGGAGGCCTGCGAGCACAGGAGATTAGGCGGCTATAATATAGCCATTTAACTGATACCTACTAGAGGCTCCTCCGTTCTTCTTATCTTCTCTTTTGCCTATTATCTCCTTGTCTAATACTGTCTATATTACCACGTTAACTAATAGATCCCTTAGTGGGGACTAAGGAGGCGTATTAGAGCACCTCCTGCTCCCTATAAGAAAGAAGAAAAGAAGAGAAGGTATAAAAGAGGGAGTATTTATAGACGGGAGAAGGCCTGCGGAAGGAGTAGTAGTAAGGTTAAGGCGCCTTAGTTATTACTAGGTGGTATTATCTTATTAAAAAGGTCTACTACAGTAACTAAGTGGGGTTAATTTTAAAGTAATATACGTCCTTAGAGGTCACGTGACTTATTATATAAGCAACATTTCCACCCTCTAAAAAAACCTAAAAAATTCTAAAAATTAATTAACGCTATAGATAGCAGTAATGTTAATCTAGCAATACTGCCAATTCTTCCTATATACTATTATATATGTATTTAATAGCTCTAAAGGTAATAAGAAGGTAGGATAGATGGGGGGGTTAAAATTTAGATAAATTAGATTTTATAGTTAAGCTGTTTAAAAGTTAGAAAACTAAGATAAATGCTATATTCTCCGCTTACCTCTAAGCCAGTATATAATTTCCTATTTAGGAAAAGTTATCTGCAAGTAGTTACTGCTACCTCTATATAAAATCTTCCTGTTATACCTTCTTAGCCTTACTTATAAATAACTAAAATCGTTCCTTATTAAATCCACGTTTAAACATAAGCCCTAAAAGCTTTTTAACTTATAAGATTGCTATATAAGTTAGCTTAGCTATTTTATTCTTTTTCTTAATATCTAGAACCACCTAGTTAAGCGTTAGGCCCTAGCTTTTATATATAGTAAGAGTAAAAGCTAGAGTAACTAGAAATTAACGCTATAAGTAAAAGCCTCTTATACCCTCCTATTTATAAAGTATAGAAAAGATAGGGATAACCTTTCTTCTATCCTACTAAGTAAATAGGGCAGGTCTATTATAACTATCTACTATAATTAGCAGTGCCTAGGGCTGATCCCTTTTAATATTAGCGTACTCCTTCTATATAATATCTTTAACTATACTAGTAGTGCTATTTACTAAGCCTAGTTCAACCCAGATATTATATATTAGTATAACTTTAGCGCTAATATATAGGGTTAAATTCTATATAGTATTATACTAATTAAGAGTAACCTTTTATACATCTATACCAGTGTTTACTAACTTAATAACTACTACTAGCTATAAAAGGTTGCGAAGCTGGATAGTATTATACTTACTTATAGCTACGCGTATGTTATAGAGCTAGATTATATTATTAAAGCTTATAACGTATTCCATCACCAAGTGTCCGACATCACCAAGTGTCCAATAATTTCCTTGGCGTTTACTATCTACCTTTATACAACCATGTCTTAATAAAATAATATACAATCCATTTAAAAAGATGGTAGAATTAATCTAGCTTTACAAGCCTATCTTTAAGGCCAATTTTTAAGCGCCGAAGCTACTGCTAAATTATTTAATGTTAATCCCTGCACCCTCCGCCGACGCGTTAACGGAATGTAAGCATAACGCAATTATGTCCCAAACTGCTGCAAGCTTACCTAGACCAAAGAGTAGACGATCGTCCAATACATCCTTAACCTTAATTTGTAAGGGTTTCCTCCCTAATAGTATAAGGTGGAAGATATAGCAAATAAACTATTAGGTGCGCGGGGTGGAGAGCTAGTAGGTAAATGCTAGGTAGAGAGGTTTGTAATGCGTTTAAATAAGCTTAAAATGGCTTTTAACTAAGTAAAGGACTATTAGAGGATATAGCAGGAAGATCTAAAGGTTATTAGCGCGTGGTTTAAGCTTATTAAGGAGACAAAAGATAAGTATAGTGTCTAGGACAATAATATACACAACTTTAACAAGACTGGCTTCCAGATAGGCGTTATTGGGTTTATAAAAGTGGTTACTAGCTCTAAGAGATGTACTTAACCAGAGCTTATTTAGCCAGGCGATTAAGAGTAGGTTACTATTATCTAGAGTATCTGCGCTATAGGGTATATAATCCCACCATTTATTATCTATAAAGGGCGCGTCTATATCTCTGTGTGGTATAAAGAAGCTAGAATACCATGCAATTAGAAACTTTCTATTTTAAAGAACGGCTAGACTAATAATAAGCTTAGAGTCACGTGGTTAAAGCACTTTAACGTGTATATAAAGGATCAAATAGTAGGGTTTTAGAGGCTCCTTATTTTAGACGGTTATAAGAGCCACCAATCTTAAGATTTTAAGGACTACTGCCTTAAAAATAGAATCCTTACGCTCTATATACCCGCCTATTTGTTATATATACTACAGCCTCTAGATATGGTCTGCTTTGCGCCGTTAAAGCTAAAGTACTCCTAGCACGTTTAAGACTTAGCATGCTAGCGCGTCTTCTATATTAATAAGGAAGCCTTCTTACCAGTCTTTAAAGACGCGTTTTTTAATATGTTTACAATAGAGAACTATTAAAAGGCCTTTAAAGCGTTAGGTCTTGTTCCACTAAACCCGTTAACGGTACTTAACCATCTTAAAGTACGGTTATGTACCCTACTAGCACTCCCATTACTAAAGACCCCCTAGCAGTTAAAGACTCCGTCTAATACGCTTAAGTTTAGATTACAGTTAAAGCTAGTAAAGGAATCCTTTACTAAATCGCCTATAACGGCCTAGTCTTGCTTCTAGTAGCTTATTAAAGGTGCTAAACTAATACTGCACCAAAACGCGCTTTAAGAGGTACGGATTACTAAGCTTAAAGAGCAATTAGCAGTAATAACTAAGCGGAAGGGTTGTAAAAGGAAGCGTTTCTAGATAGGTGGTACCCTAGAGTTTAGTGCAATAGCTAATTAAGTAGCTTCTAAAGCGTTAGTGGCGGTTAAGAAAGCTTAAAGAGGTAGTAGTGGTAATGGTTAAGATAGGGCACCGGCGACTTAATGTTGCTATAGGAAGTGCGGCAAGACTGGGTATAACGTGCAAATATATTAGGAGGATAGAGAGCCTTCTTCTAAGTCTGAGGTGAGTACTTAGTATATATTTTTAGATAGTTCTAGTAGTAATAATGAGGATCTTGTTGCTTAAGTTAGTCGTGCCAAGAAATTATCGGACACTCGGTGATGTTGGACACTTAGTAATGGAATACGTTAACCTTATTAATAAATAAGCCCTACTAATACCTAGTTAAAAGAAGCTTCTAAGTTAAATTACTTATAGAATTAATACGTAGCTTAGCAAGGGCGGTCCTAAATATAGAACTCTTAGCATTATTACCACCCTACTATATAACTTAATTAAAGACAGTAGTTTAGTTAATTGCCTTATAGGCTTCTTTTCTATAGATAGTAAGCTCTAATAGGCAAGTAGATAGACTACTATATAAGGCCGTCTAATATATAGGGGACAGTTAATAGAAATTGCCCACTAGTAAGATGTTTAAGCCTCTAAAGTAATTATTATTATATATAAAATAGATTTAATAGAGGTGGCAATTAATCTAAGCTAGATATATTTACCTAATTATTAATTTTTTGTTAAGGATAAGATAGTAAATACCCTTAAAAGCCTGTTATAAAGGCATAAGATTGGCAATAGGCAATTTCTTAAAGGGACGGTTCACCAGCAACCTTAATAGTTTATATATAGTTCTGCCGTTAATATTAAAGGCAGCTACTCTAGTAGGGGTGGCTTAAACTAATAGTAACGGCTTGCTATTAGATATTGCTATATTATAGAGTGTGGCAAACAGAACTATAATAAGATATAATTTACCAATTCCTGCCTCTTTATTAATATTAACTCGTAATAGGGGGGGACTAAGGCCTATCTAAATCTGCCTATAGTAACTAACTATAATATTATAAATATAACGCTGGGCCAATTGTAGGAAGGATAGGGTTTCTGTCTATAGTAGGTGGCTCCGCGGTAGAGGCTGTAATTATATATTCTACTAATAAGTCCTCTTATTAAGCTGCGGGTATATACCCCAATACCTACCCTAATTATAGTTATAATTAAGCTCCCTATCACTAAGCTTGTTAAAATCCTTAACTTTAACTATGTTAGTGTTTTAAATATAGGTATATAGTATCTTAAAGGACTAATATAGCTCTATATTGTCTATAAAATTGCCATTAAACTTATTAATATTAGTAGTAGCCTTATAAGCTTCCTCTAGTGCCTAATTATAAAAGTAGTTAGGCGGGTACTAATAAGATATAATATAAGCCTAATAGAAAGCTATATAATCTAAGGCCCTAAATTTATTAGTATAAGTAGCTACTTCTTTATACTCCCTTTATAGGTAATAAAGAAGGAGCTTTATATAATAGAACTTAGGATACTATAGATAGAAAGGATTGCCTTTATAGCATAGAAAGTACAATATAACTTAAGGCCTTGCTCTTAGCTAATACTTATAATTAGTATAATTAAAATGGAGTAGAAAATTAAGAAAAGTAATATCCTCTACCTTATCTAGGCGGCGTTAATATTTCTTATAAGTAGACAGTCCGCGCTCCTCTAGTTGCCTATCCTTAAGCTTATATATAGCGCTTTAATTATCTTTCTACTAGTAATTTAAGGTTACTATATTCCTAGAGCCTTTATAAAGGGGAATATTAAGAAGCAGACAGTATACTTTCTATACTAACTAATTGCGTTTAGTAATAAGCTTATTTATAAATTTAGCTACTACTAAGCCGAAGGCATAAAGACTATTAGTATATAGCTATATTAATTAGAGCAACTCCTAGTAGGAAGTTAACTTCTTCTCCTCCTTGCTGCAATATTTGCCTATATAGTTAACTATTACTAATATACTTATAGCTAGCAAAGTATTAATATTAGCCATCTACGCTAATATTATAACTGCATTATAGCTATTAAGAAGCTTATTATTATACTGCGGACAGAATATCTAGTAATATAGATTTTAATCCTTTAATACAGCGGCCTTATTATAGAGAGAGTATAGAAAGTAAAAGCAGCACCCCTTTACTCTAGTAGAGCCTTTCTTTAACCTTAAGTAGTAAGATTTAATGTAACTATAGTGGCGTTAAAATTAATTAAGGTAAGTAGTAAGCAGCTTACTGCTATTAAGCTATTTTTTATAGCCAAGAGTAGAAGGATATTAAAGATTAGGAGGCCTAAATTAATTAGGATTTAATGCAGATATAAGAGTAGCCTAGTACTTAGCAAACGCCTTCCTTAATTCACTAGTTAATATATCTGGCTTTAGAGCCGTTAAACACTATAAAAAACTATATATATAACCGCTACCTTGCATATACCACTTAAACTAGAACTAAAAGTTAGTACTATTAAATAGATCTATAAGCATGTGCTTTTTAAATAGGTTAAATCGGCAATATAGCCAGTAAGCAATAATATAAGGATTTTTGTTAAGATTTTAAGATATAATCTAATAGCGCTAGGCCTTATCAGCAGCCTTATATTTATTAAATTAAGGCATATAAGACTATAGATTATACTAATGTAAATTAGTAGCGCTAAGCGTAAAGAATAGAGACCCGTTCTTAGTATTTTTAGTATAAGCTATAAGCTTATTTCTCTTCTATCTCTAGTAAGGCCTAGTATCCTTAAGCTTCCATATATGCTGTATAATCCTGTTTAGAATCTGGTTACCCTTACTACTACTAATAAGATTATTAAGCTTATCTAAAAATAGGCTACTTTTAATAGATTAACTATAAAGGAAGCTGGTGGCTTTAAGGACTTCCTCTCTTATAATCTAATTAAATAGATAGTAGCGAAATAAGGGGTAGCAGCTAAATTAACTGTCCTAATACTTAAGTATATACTTGGTGTACGCAGCCAAGGTAACTATATATCTTTATAGTATATTAAAATCGGCCTTACCATAAGGGAATAATATAGAAAAGGCGCCGCGCATAATATAATTGGCTAATTGCTTAAAGAGAGGTATCTACCATATAATAGGGACTTCTAGGCCCGCCTATAGGCCTTACTAATATTAAACCTCGCGACTTAAAAGCTCTAATTTACCAAGATTAGGCGCTAGATTAGGAACTAAAGTATCCAGTATATTATCGTTAAATTCGCCATCCTATATATTATTGCCAAGCCTAATAGGTAGATAATTAATAGTAGGAGTATAATTACCTATAGGAGCTAATATAGCCTATAGTCTAGGAGGGGGGTAAATTCTTAAGTTACTAGAATTAGAATCTGGCTTATTAATAGAAGGCAGCTAATCTAATATAGAACTATTTTTGGGTAAGCTGGTAAGCTAGTTACTATATATTTTAATATTGCGGTAATTTAGATAATTAACCTTTAGAAAGAAAAGCCAATGTACTATAGCAGAGCGTCTTATAGTATACCGCTTAGTAAATTATTAACTTAGGTATTTACTACCCTCTGCTGCCGTAGGCCTTATAACTAGTATATTAAGTTTAGAAGGTAGCCGTAGTAGCTACCTTTAAGTCTTTAGTGTATTCTAGCTAAAGTAGTAGACATAACCAGTATAGTGATATTACTGGCTACGTATATGTATAACTTATAGATAAATATATACGCGCGCAATTAGAAGCTCCTCTACTATAGTAAGTATAGGTAGGAAGCTAGGAACAGGCCCTATATTAAGCTTATTGCCTTTACTAAATAGGGAAGAAAGGGCTAGATCCTTAAGGCTATTAGCATCCCTAATATAGGCTTTATATATACTAATATTATTACCCTCTATAGCTAGGCCTATTTAAAACTACCACTTCTTATAATGCCTGCATGTCTCTATACGTTTAGCTTATAGCATACTTCTAAACTTCTTAATTTGCTCCTAATTAACAGCTAAAATGGGTAGTATAGTTATAGTTAGAGCTTGCCCTAAAATAGGTGGTATTAACATTAGGGTAGGTATTGCCGTTAAAGAAGGTATTGGAGCCTTATCTAGTGTATATAGTAGAGGAGTCTATAAATAAGCTTTACCCTACTAATTTAGAAAGCGGTACTCCTATTATATTGCTATAATTGCCCTTTATTACTAAGTAATTTTAGGGGTATCTTAACCATTCTAGCTGTAAGGTAAAAAGGCGTTTTTAGCATTATTTTTAAGTGGAGTATTTAGCTAGCACTTTATAGGATAAGTCTTAGTAGTAGAACCTAGCTCCATAAGAGCTTTCTACTTATTTAAATTATATTTAGAGGCCTAGAGAAGTAAGTAAAAGTAAAAGTAACATAGAGGAAAATATACCTTTAACTAATATAACTGGTATAGCTTTAAAAGCTTCTTTAAAGGGCCGTCTTTAATAAAATCAAATCAGGGCTTGTAAATATGGCACTTACTATACTTAATTACAGCAGAGTCTGCTATATTTATAGTATATATAGTGGTATTAATAGAGAAGTTAACAAAGACGTTAATAAAAAGGTATTTTAATATTCTAATATTTTGAAGTTCGTTATGTAAATTCTATCACAACTTACTGTGTGTAAGTTTTTTTTAAACTAATTAGAAGCCGGCTTAGCAAAGTTTGAAATCTAAAATCTATAAGTATAGACCTTATAAACTTAGTTAATAAAAGCTTTGTATAGAGCTTTATATAAAGCCTCCGCAGAGCTTTATATAGAGCCTCTATATGCAGAGCTTGGCGCAGAACTTAGTGCAGAGCCTCTATATATAGAGCTTTATGCAGAGCCTCTGTAAAGCTTTATATAGATAAGCTTATTCCATAGAGCTCTTATAAGCTTTATATCTATATAATATTACTTATACTTGGGATATTTAAATAAAAGTGGTACCATTTTAAAGCGCTTTACAGGCTCTATAAATCTATACTAATAGAAAAATTATTTATTTAATATTAGGGGGTGCATTATAAATATAAGCATATTAGGGTTTTTTGCCAAGACTATCTGGAGACTATTAGCTAATAGGTCTATTATCTAAGAGGGCTATCTAGCCTATCCTCTGTAGGTCTAGCCAAAAAAAACACTAAAAAATACCTTTTTATACTATCTATAACTTAATAACTTTTGGGATGGCCTTATATAAAAAAGATTATTAACCGAGTTTATTGACCAAGTTTATAAGGTCTATCCCTTGCAACGTTAGGGTCCTTTAAGAGTTTGCTATAGGATTTAATTAGGCACTTATATTGAACTAGGTTCTCTAATTAGCTAGTCCCTTATTAATAACTATAGGGCCCATTTTAACGTTATAAGGGATACTTTCCGGTCCCAGATTTTAAACTTTGCTAAGCCAGCTTCTAATTAGTTTAAAAAAAAGTTACGCGCGGTAAGTTGTGGCAGAATTTATATAACGAACTTTAAAATTAAAACATTATATACCTACCTTTTTGTTAATATCTTTATTAACGTCTCTATTAACACCACTATATATACTATAAATAGCAGATCCTACTGTAATTAAGTATAGTAAGTGCTATATTTATAAGCCTAACCTTAACTTTATTAAAAACGGCCCTTTAAAAAAGCCTTTTAAGCTATACTAGTTATATTAGTTAAAGGCGCATTTCCCCTATATATTACCTCTACTTCTACTTACTTTTCTAGGCCTCTAAATATAGTTTAAATAAGTGGAAAGCTTTTATAAAGCTAGGTTCTACTACTAAGACTTATCCTATAAAGCGCTAGCTAAATACTCTACCTAAAAATAATGCTAAAAACGCCTTTTTACCTTACGGCTAGAATAGTTAAAATACCCCTAAAATTACTTAGTAATAAAGGGTAATTATAGCAATATAATAGGAGTACCGCTTTATAAATTAGTAAGGTAAAGCTTATTTATAGACTCCTTTACTATATACACTAGATAAGGCTCTAATACCTTCTCTAACAGCAATACCTACCCTAATATTAATACTACCTATTTTAGAGCAAGCTCTAACTATAGCTATTAATTAGGAGCAAATTAAGAAGTTTAGGAGTATACTATAAGCTAAATATATAGAGACGTATAGGCGTTATAAGGAGTGGTAGTTTTAAATAGGCCTAGCTATAGAGGGTAATAATATTAGTGTATATAAAGCCTATATTAGGGATGCTAATAGCCTTAAGGATCTAGCCCTTTTTTCCCTATTTAGTAAAGGCAATAAGCTTAATCTAGGGCCTATTCCTAGCTTCCTCTTTATACTTACTATAGTAGAAAAGCTTCTAATTACGCGCATATATATTTATCTATAAGTCATGCATATATGCGGCCAGTAATATTGCTATACTGGCTATGTTTACTACTTTAACCAGAATATACTAAAGACTTAAAAGTAGCTACCACGGCTACCTTTTAAACTTAATATACTAATTATAAGGCCTATAGCGGCAGAGGGTAGTAAATTCTTAAATTAATAGTTTACTAAGCGGTATACTATAAGGCGCTCTACTATAATATATTAGCTTTCCTTTTTAAAGATTAATTATCTAGATTACTATAATATTAAAATATATAGTAACTAGCTTACTAGCTTACCTAAAAATAGTTCTATATTAGATTAGCTGCCTTCTATTAATAAGCTAGATTCTAATTCTAGTAACCTAAAAGCTTACCCCCCTTCTAGACCGTAGGCTGTATTAGCTCCTACAAGCAATTATACTCCTACTATTAATTATCTACCTATTAGGCTTGGCGATAATATATAGGATAGTAAATTTAACAACGATATACTAAATACTTTAGTTCCTAATTTAGTGCCTAATCTTAATAAATTAGAGCTTCTAAGTTATAAGGTTTAATGTTAGTAAGGCTTATAGGTGGGTTTAGAAGTCCCTACTATATAGTAGATACCTCTCTCTAAGTAATTAGCCAATTATATTATACGCGGCGCCTTTTCTATATTATTCCCTTATAGTAAAACTAATTTTAATACACTATAAAGATATATAGTTACCCTAGCTACGTACGCTAAGTATATACTTAAATATTAGGACGGTCAATTTTACCACTACCCCTTATTTTACTACTATCTATTTAATTAGATTATAAAAAAGTAAGCCCTTAACGCCATTAGCTTCCTTTATAGTTAATCTATTAAGAATAGCCTATCTTTAGATAAGCTTGGTAATCTTATTAGTAGTAGTAGGGGTAACTAGATTCTAAATAAGATTATATAGTATATATAGAAGCTTAAGGGCACTAGGCCTTATTAGAGATAGAAGAGAAATAAGCTTATAGCTTATACTAAAAATATTAAAAATAGGTCTCTATTCTTTACGCTTAGCGCTATTAATTTATATTAGTATAATCTATAGTCTTATATACCTTAATTTAATAAATATAAGGCTGCTAATAAGGCCTAATGCTATTAGATTACATCTTAAAATCTTAATAAAAATCCTTATATTACTGCTTACTAGCTATATCGCCACTTCTATCTATTTAAAAAGCACATGCTTATAGATCTATTTAATAACACTAACTTTAGTTCTAGTTTAAGTAGTAGGTATAAGGTAGTGATTATATATATAGTTTCTTATAGTGTTTAATAGCTCTAAAGCTAGATACGTTAACTAGTAAATTAAGGAAGGCGTTTACTAAGTACTAAGCTACTCTTATATCTATATTAAATTCTAGTTAATCTAGGCCTTCTAATTTTTAATATTTTTCTACTCTTAGCTATAAAGAACAGCTTAATAATAGTAAGTTACTTACTACTTACCTTAATTAATTTTAACGCCACTATAGTTATATTAAATCTTACTACTTAAGGTTAAAGAAAGGCTCTACTAGAGTAAAGGGGTGCCGCTTTTACTTTCTACGCTCTCTTTGCAATAAGGCCGCTGTATTAAAGGATTAAAATTTATATTACTAAATATTATGTCTATAGCGTAATAATAAGCTTCTTAATAGTTATAATATAGCTATAATATTAGCGTGGATGGCTAATATTAATACTTTGCTAGCTATAAGTATATTAGTAATAGTTAACTATATAGATAAATATTATAGTAAGGAGGAGAAGAAGTTAACTTTCTACTAGAAGTTGCTCTAATTAGTATAGCTATACGCTAATAGTCTTTATGCCTTTAGCTTAGTAGTAGCTAAATTTATAAATAAACTTATTGCTAAATGCAATTAGTTAGTATAGGAAGTATACTATTTACTTTTTAACATTCTCCTTTATAAAGGCTCTAGAAATATAGTAACTTTAAATTACTAATAGGAAGATAATTAAAGCGCTGTGTATAAGCTTAAGGATAGGCAACTAAAGGAGTGTGGACTGTTTGCTTATAAGAAATATAAATGCTGCCTAAATAAGGTAGAGGGTATTATTTTCCTTAATTTTCTACTCTATTTTAATTATACTAATTATAAGTATTGGCTAAGAGCAAGGCCTTAAGTTATATTATACTTTCCACGCTATAAAGGCAATCCTTCCCATCTATAGTATCCTAAGTTTTATTATATAAAGCTCCTTCTTTATTACCTATAGAGGGAGTATAAAGAAGTAGTTACTTATACTAATAAATTTGGGCCCTAAATTATATGGCTTCCTATTAGACTTATATTATATCTTATTAGCACCCGCTTAACTACTTTTATAGTTAGGCACTAGAGGAAGCTTATAAGGCTACTGCTAATATTAATAATTTTAATAATAATTTTATAGGTAATATAGAGCTATATTAGTCCTTTAAAATACTATATACCTATATTTAAAACACTAACGTAGTTAAAGTTAAGGATCTTAATAAGCTTAATAATAGGGAGCTTAATTCATCGGCAAAATATGGTACCCTTTCAATGGCCTCAATGGTTGGTGGTTGACGCAATTGGCGCGCAGTTGAGGTCATTTGGCAACTCGACCGACTAGCCTATGTCGTGTTTTTTTGACACGCAGC
>Ga0307507_10005913_pt1 | contig 19468 bp, 19 predicted proteins | sample 7_EM_MG_FD_207223 | JGI IMG/M metagenome (GOLD analysis project Ga0307507, IMG submission 207223) | Populus trichocarpa ectomycorrhiza microbial communities from riparian zone in the Pacific Northwest, United States - 7_EM | ecosystem: Host-associated > Plants > Roots > Unclassified | place...
CGACGGGGCAGCCCCCGGCATCCTCCGACTTCGCGTCCGTGACGATTGCGTCGTGGTTCTCAGACATGGGAATCCTTCCGAACTGGGTGGAACACGTGGCTCAGGAACTGGGGGCTGCGGTACAGGCGGGGCACAGGCCCCAGTAGATGACCTCGGCCTCGTCGATCGAGAAGCCTTGGTCGTCGGCGGCGGTCAGGCAGGGTGCCTCGCCGACCGCGCAGTCGACGTCGGCGACGACACCGCACGACCTGCACATGAGGTGGTGGTGGTTGTCGCCGACGCGTCCTTCGAAGCGGGCGGGACTGCCTGCCGGTTCGATACGGCGTATGAGTCCTGCCGAGGTCAGCGCGTGGAGGGCGTCGTAGACGGCCTGAAGCGATATGTGTCCTACGCGGTCACGGACCCCGGACGCGACCGCCTCGACATCGAGGTGGTCGCCGTGCCGGACGGTCTCCAACAGCGCGACGCGGGCTGCCGTCACCCGCAGGCCGGCACCGCGCAGCTCCTCGGCGGTGGTCGGTGGCTGGGATGCGGTCATGACGCTCAACCTACAGCCATAAACACGAGTGATTCAAGAAAACAAACGGTTCAAGTTTGGTGTCGTGCCGGGGTGGGCGGTGTGGAACGGTCCCAGGTGGTGGCGGTGACCCCACGTTCCCGCAGTACGCCCTTGCGAACTTTGCCGGTCTCGGTGAGCGGCAGCTCACGGACGGTGTCGATGTACCGGGGCACCGCGAAGGGCGGCAGCTCACCCGCACAGTGCCGTACGAGGTCCAGCGGGTCCAGCACCTGACCCGCCCCGGGCACGACCGCGACCATGACCTCGTCCTCCGCCAGCTCCGAGGGCACCGGGAAGGCCGCCGCGTCGGCGACCGCCGGGTGCGAGCGGACGACGGACTCCACCTCCTGCGAGGACACGTTCTCGCCCCGCCGACGGATCACGTCCTTGATCCGGTCGACGAACCGGAACCACCCGTCGGCTTCCCGGACGACCCGGTCGCCGGTGCGCCGCCAGGCGGTGGAACCGGGCTCGATCTCTCCCAAGTACCCGGTACAGAAGGCGAATTCGCGTGTGCTACGGACCATCAGCTCACCGGCGACGCCGTCCGCAACGGGATAGAGCCGGTCGTCGACCACACGCGCGGAGAAGCCGTCGCGCACGGTCCCGAGGTAACCGGGCCGCTGCTCCTCGGGCGTCGACCCGATGACCAGGTTCGTCTCCGTAGACCCGAACCCGTCGACGAGCGTGATCCCGAACCGTTCCCGGAACGGCTCCCACGCGGGGCCGGGAGTTGCAGGGGAGAGCCCGCGCCAGGCCCGATGCGCACGGTCGGCGGGGCCCGGCGGCTGGGCCAGGAGCATCGGCACCATCGCGCCCAACAGATAGACGGCGGTCGCGCCGGTCTCCGCCACCCGCTCCCAGTACCGCGTGGCGGAGAACCGCTCACCGATCACACACCTCGCGCCCACGGCCATGGCGTGCGCGAGGGTGTTCAGCGCGTTGGTGTGGAAGAGCGGAAGACAGGTGTACAGCACGTCGTCGGCGGTGAGGCGGAGCGAGTCGGAGACGGTGCGGCCCCACCAGACGGTCTGCGCGTGCGGGCAGCGCACGCCTCGCGCCGTACCCGTGGTGCCCGAGGTGAACAGCACGAAGGCGGTGTCGTCCGGGCGCACTTGGGCCGACGGTACGGCGGGCGTCGTGCCCGGCGCCGGTACGCCGTCCCCTCCGACGATCCACAACTCCCCCTGGAACCCGGCCACTACGACCCGTTCCGCGAACTCCTCTTCCACCAGGAGGAATTGCGGATCCGCAGCACGCAGCACCTCCCGGAGCCCACCGCCCCGCAGACCGGTGTTGACTGGGATCAGCACCGCGCCCAGCCAGGCACATCCGAGGATGAGGTCGACGAACTCGATCCGGTTGCCGGCCATGACGGCGACGCGGTCCCCCGGTCGACAGCCCCGCTCCGCGAGCGCTCCCGCCATCGTGGCAGCGGCCGTACGGGTCTCCGCGTACGTCCGCGTCACCTCCCCCACCCGCAGGAAGGTCCGTTCGCCGAACTCCCCGGCCGCCGCGTCGAGGAGGCCGGGGATGGTGTCGGTCACCGCAGGACTCCGGCCTCCCGGAGCTGCTGGATGCGCTCCGCCGAGAACCCCGCCACCTCCCCCAGTACGGCGTCGGTGTCGGCGCCGAGTACGGGCGCGGCCTCGCGGATACCGCCGGGCGTGCGGGTCAGGCGGATCGGCACGCCCTCGTGGAGGAAGGCGCCCGCGACCGGGTGCTCCTTGCGCACATAGAAGCCGCGGGCTCTCAACTGCGGGTCGTGCTCGACGAGTTCACGGCCGTCCTGTACGGCCCCGGCGGGGACCCCGTGCGCCTGGAGCAGCTCGGCGGCAATGTCGGCGGGCATCGTGCGGGTCCACTCCCCCAGCGCCGCGTCGACCATGTGCGTCGCGTGCCTGCGCGCGTCGGCCGTCCGGGTCCGCTCGTCGGTGGCGAGTTCGGGGCGGCCGATCACCCCGCACAGCGCGGCCCACTCGGTGTCGTCGCGCACGCTGACGGCCAGCCAGCGGTCGGCACCGAGGCAGCGGTAGACGCCCTGCGGGCTCCAGCTCGGGTGGGTGTTGCCATGGGGAACCACCTCCGGGCCCCCGAGGAGGCTGGTCCCCATGTGGGCGGCTATGGCCTCCAGTTGGGACAGGTCGATGTGCTGTCCGCGTCCGGTGACGGCGCGGTGCTCCAGCGCGGCGACCGTGGCGAGGGCGGCCTGCAGTCCCGCGACGATGTCGCCGTGGCCGTAGATCACGCCGACCACGTCCTCCGGCCCCCAGCCGGTCAGTCCGGTCAGGCCCGCGCTCGCCGAGACCGTGTCGGCGTAGGACACCCAGCCGTTGCGCGGTCCCGTGTGTCCCATGCCGGACATGCTGACGTACACGAGGTCCGGGTTGATGCGACGCAACTCCTCGTAACCCAGGCCGAGTTTGCGCATGACGGTGGAGCTGAAGTTCTCCACGAGGACGTCGCAGTGGGCGATGAGGTCGCGCAGCACCGCGACGCCGTCGTCGGTCCGGGTGTCGAGCGCGATGCTGCGTTTGTTGCGGTTGACCTCGTTGAAGTAGCCGCTGGTGTTCGGGTCCGTGTGGGGGCCGCGGGAGAGGTGCATGAAGGGGGCGAAGCGGGTGGGGTCGGGGCGGCGGGCGGACTCGACCTTGATCACGTCGGCGCCGTGGTCGGCCAGCACCTTGGTGCAGTACGGGCCGGCGAGGACCCAGGTCAGGTCGAGGACGCGGATGCCGTGGAGGGCGGGGTGCGCGGGGGTCTGCGTGTTCGCGAGGTCGGGCTGCGGCCGGTGTTCTACGAGTACGTCCCGGTCCGCGCCCAGAGCGGGGACGTCCAGCTCCCGTACCCTGTGGCCCTCCGGGAACGCGAAGGGGAAGCCCAGGTCCGTCCGCTCGCCCTCCGGTGTCCGCACCCGGGTGAAGAAGCTGCGGGCCGCGAGCTGTGGGTTGTCGGGGAGTTCGTGGGGCAGGTCGACGGCGGCCCAGGGGAGTTTCCTGGCCTGGGCGCGCTCCGCGAACTCGGCCTTGGGCCAGGTGCTTACGAAGTCCTGGACGACCTTGAACACGTGCTCCTGGTGCGTCTTGCGTTCGACGGGGTTCTGCCAGCGCGGTTCGGCGAGATCGGCCGCGGCGCCCTCCTCGCACAGCCAGTCCAGCAGCGCGTCCCACATGCGCGGGCTGCCGCCGAGCCCGCCGCCCAAGTAACCGTCGGCGGATCGGAACAGCCCGTGCGGGACGAGGGGATGGACGCTGCCGGGGCGCGGCGGCACCCGGTCCTCGTGCAGATAGGCGAGGGTTCCGGCCTCCAGGGCGGCCGCCACGCACGCCTGCGCGGAGACGTCGACGAGCTGCCCCGGGCCGGTGCGCCGGGCGCGGAGGCCGAGCAGGGCGGCGATGGCCGCGTTGACACCGGCGAGTTGCTCGGCCTGGTGCTCCGGGAGCCGTAGCGGCGGGCCGTCGGGGTCGCCGACCTGGGCGAGCATCCCGCCCAGCGCGGCCACGACGAGGTCGGTGCCCTGCCAGTCGCTGCGCGGGCCGAGCAGTCCGAAGGGGGTGACGCGGACGTGTACGAGATCGTCGAGCCCTTCCGCGATCGCCCCGGCGCCATCCGCACTCCCGTCGAGCAGCACGTCGGCGGTGGCCAGCAGAGTGCGCAGTTCCTCGGGCGAGGCGGGAACGATCGACCGCTTCCCCGCGTGCCAGTGGACGAACGCGTCGCCGTCGAGTTCGCGTCGGGTCTCGTCGCCTTCCGGTGGCTCGACGAGCACGACCTCATAGCCGAGCCCGACCAGCAGTCGGCCGGCGAACCGGGTGAAGGGGCTGGACAGTTCGACGACCTTCACGGCGGACTCGCTCATGTCTCCTCCCCGGAGAGTCAGTTGTGCTGCTGGTTCAGGAAGCCGGAGACGACGCTGTGGTAGTCGTAGGGCCGTTCCTCCTGCGGATGGTGGGAGGCCTCGCTCATGACGTGCAGGTTGCCCTTGGGGATCATGCGGGCCAGCATCAGCGGGTAGTCGGGGGTCAGGAACGCGTCCTGCATGCCCCACAGGAAGAGCGTCGGCGCGGCGATCAGACCGAGTTCGGCGGTGAGGTCCTGCCAGTCGCCGCGCGGGTTGTCGGAAGCACCGGCGAGCGCGGTCTCCTCGGGGTCGAGGCTCTGCTCGTGGCGCAGGGTCACGGTGCCGTCGGGGATGGCGTCCGGGTCGAACCACTCCAGGCGGGCGATGAGTTCGCGCATCTTCTGCCATGAGGGGCCGGTGCCGCCGTAGTAGACATCGCGGGCGTTGCGGCCTCGACGGCCGCCTTCCGGGAGGGGGGCGAGCGGGCCGTAGAACACGGGCATGCTGCCGGTGATCACCAACGACCGTACGCGCTCGGGGTACTTGGCGGCCAGGTTGAGCGCGATGGTGCCGCCCCAGGAGTTGCAGACGAAGTCGGCGCGGTCGATGCCGAGTTCGTCGAGCAGGGCCACTGTCTTGGCCGCGTGGTAGTCCCACATGGGGCCCTCGATGACGGGCTTGGCGGACTTGCCGTACTGCAGGATGTCGACGAGCAGGCATCGACGGTCCGCCGCGAACAGCCGTGCCACCTGCCCGAAGTCGGACCAGCCGGTGCAGCCGGGACCGCCGCCGTGCAGGAAGACCGTGGGGCTGCCCTCCCCCAGGTCGACGTAGTGGTACTTGACGCCGTCCGCTTCCGCGTAGGCGCCTTCCGGGGGCGCCTGGATGTCCATGAGGTCCATGCCCCGATGGTGGAACGGCGACGATCTCCGCCCAAGCGGAACGGTCCACTGAGCGGGCCGGTTCCGTGGCGGTCGGGGGCGGGCGGCCCTTTGCGTCGAACGGCCACGGGAGGCGACGCGTGTCTCAGGGCGCCGTGTTGGAGCCGGTGAAGGAGGGGGCCCGGGCGTCGACGGGGAGTTGGGAGCGGCGGTCGGTGGGTGTCGTACGGACGGAGGAGGCGGCGGAGTTCCGGCCGGACGGCATGTACCGCGACGTGGTGCCGGGCGCGGATGGGCTCGACGTCCGGCTGACGGCGGGCGGTCAGGATGCGCGGCGGGTCCGTGCGGTGCGGACGGGTGATCTGATCGAGCTGCGGCGCGCGCTGACTGCCGTGGAGCGCAAGGGTGTTGGTGAGGGATTGGCGGGTGTGGGCGGGCAGGTGCGGGGGTGGGGTGGCGGAGCCAGGCGCCGGCCTGCGTCGGGGACCGGCTGGTGGTGACGGGCACGGTGCGGTCGGTGAACGCGAGGGGTGGTGCGGTCACTCTCGATCCGGTCGAGCGTTGCGGTGCCGGGGCGTGCGGTGGTCGTCCCGGGGTGAGGCGGGGCGTGAGGGACGGAGCCGACTCCCCGGCGCACTCCTCCCGTCAGCCCCTCGTATCCCGCGTCCATCCCAGCGGTGATCCATCCCCGCAGGTCACAGGCATGTGACCGTCCCGGCGTCCCAACCCGGGCAGGAGGATCCGGTCCAAGCGGCGGGCGCTGCCAGCATCAGTGTGCCGGAAGTTCCCGGCAACTCATCAGAGGGGGAACACCAGATGGGACAAAGGACGCTTCTGCGGGGTCTGACCCTCGCCGTGGCAGCGGTCCTGCCCCTGTACGGAACCACTGTGGTACAGGCTGCGGAGTCCGCAGCCGTCACCGCGGTCGCCGTCTGCGGGCACACGAGTGCACAGCCCACGCTGCAGCAGGGATCTACGGGGGACGCGGCTGTCGAGGCGCAGTGCGAGCTCAGTCTGGCGACGAAGCCGAGCGCATACACGCCGATCGCGGCGGACGGCTCGTTCGGGCCCGCGTCGGCGGCGCGCCTCAAGGAGTTCCAGCGGTGTGCCGGGCTGGGCGTGGACGGTGTGCTCGGCCCGCAGACCTGGACGGCCCTCAACATCTGGGCCGCGCAACCGCACACCTGCACGACCAAGGGCACGTCGACCACGGCGCAGACGACCGTGTGCGGCCACAGCAGCGCGCGGCCGACGCTGCAACAGGGCGCGACGGGCACCGAGGTCAAGGAACTGCAGTGCCGGCTGAACCTGGCCATGGAGCCGTTCCACTACCCGCCGCTGGCGATCGACGGCGCCTTCGGAGGCGGGACCGAGTCCCGGGTCGTCGAACTCCAGCACTGCGCCGACCTCGGTGCCGACGGCGTCGTCGGCCCCAACACCTGGGCGAAACTGGTGGACTGGTCCAGTCGGAACACGTACTGCACGCCACCGCGCCCCGCCGGTTACCCGATCGACGGCCTGGACACCGCCAAGTACCAGCACCCCGACGGCGCGGCGATCGACTGGAAGGCCGTGAAGGCCTCGGGTGTCGAGTTCGCGACGGTCAAGGCCACCCGGGGCCTGAACGTCACCGACGAATACCTCGCCACCGACCTCGAAGCGGCCAGAACCGCGGGGCTGGCCGTCGCGCCCTACCACTTCTACACGGGCACGGCGCCCGACACGGGTGCCGCGCAGGCCGACCGGTTCATCGCCGCGGTGCGGGCGACCGGCTACACCGGGCAGCGTGCGGGCGACCTGCCGCCGATCTTCGACCTGGAACGCATGGACGACGGCAGTGGGCGCTGTCCCACCTACGGCACGGTGGACGACGCGAAGGCCTGGCTCGACCGGGTGGAGGCGGCCTTCGGCCGTACTCCGATCATCTACACCCAGAAGTCCTTCCTGGACGACTGTCTGGGTTCGACGACCGCCTTCGCCCGGTATCCGCTGCAACTCGCGGACTACCGCACGTCGATCACCTCGCCGCCGGTGCCGACCGGTTCGACGACCTGGGCGATGTGGCAGTACACCGACGCCGCGCTCTTCCCTGGCCTCCAGGCTCCGGCGACCGGGGACGTGTTCAACGGCACCCAGGCAGACCTGGACCGGCTGGCCAACCGCTGATCCCGGCCGGACCATCGCTTTCCGACCTCTTCCCCCACCACCGTTCTCCGAAAGGACGATGATGACTTCTTCCTCCCGTCCCATGAACCGCCGGGCCATGCTGCGTGGCACGCTGGCCGCCGGTGCCGGCATCGCGTTCGGTCAGCTGCTGTTCTCGGGCGTCGCACAGGCCTATTCGTGGTCGCGCACCCTGAACGAGGGTGCCACCGGTGCCGACGTGACCGAGCTGCAGATCAGGGTCGCGGGCTGGGCGGCGGACAGCGCGAGCCACAGCCGGGTCGGCATCGACGGGGACTTCGGCCCCGGTACGGCCGCTGCCGTACGCCGGTTCCAGGCGGCGTACGGTCTCACCGCGGACGCCAGCGTCGGGCCCAACACGCAGGCGAAGCTCAACGCGCTGGAGCAGTCGGACGGCTCCACGCTCCACTTCAACTGGAGCGAGTTCGAGAACCAGACGGGCGGCGCCTTCAACGGCGGCAAGTTGAGCGCGGCGCAGGTGAAGGAGAACGTCCGCCGTTGCATGTACAAGCTGGAGGCACTGCGCAAGAAGCTGGGCGACAAGCCGATCACGGTCAACTCCGGCTTCCGCAGTATCGCGCACAACGCGGACGTCGGCGGGGCCAGCGACAGCATGCATCTGTACGGCACCGCGGCCGACCTCGACGTGCCCGGTGTGGCCACCAAGACCGTCTACCAGAAGGCGGAGACCTGCGGGTTCTCCGGGCTGGAGACGTACACCGTCGACCACCAGCACGTCGACAGCAGGGCTGACCTCGGTCGCGACTGGTGGTGGGAGGACGGCACGGTCTGACGTCGCTCTCGGGGGAGCGGAGCTCCGGGTACCGCCGCGGCGGCACCCGGAGCTCCGGGCGTCAGCTCTTCGGTTCGTCCTTCAACGCCGCCTCGCAGGAGGGCCAGTCGTGGAAGTCGTGCCGGACGCTCCACAGCCGGTGGGCCGCCTTGATGTTCCAGTCCGGGTCGAACGCCCGCAGGGGTGTGCCGTCGAGGTCCCGCAAGCGGGCGTCGGAGATCTGGAACACGCCCCAGTTGCGGCTGCCGTTGGTGTTCGGCAGCACGTACAGCGGGTCGAGGAACGACGCACAGCGGGCGATGGCCACGGCGGTGTCGGGCTCCTCGACGAACACCTCACGGACCCGCTTCGTCACCTCGGCCGGCGACCAGGTCGTCATGTTCACCTTCTGGGCGTAGAGCGCCTTCTTGGTGGCATCGTCGACCGCGTTGGTGGCCGGCAGACCCGCCAGCACCTGGAACGCGGTGAGTCGGCGCAGGGTCTCCGGCCCGAAGTCCCCGTCGATGGCGAGCTTCCCCTTCGCCCGCGCCAACAGGGTCTGGACCTCGCGCACGCAGTCGTCGTGCTGCCCCATGCTGACCGACTTGCACGCGGAGGAGTACAGCAGCCCGCCGCCGGCCGCGGACGAGGTACCACCGGAGCCGCTGTCGGGCATCCACACGAAGCCGGCCACCAGCACGACCGCGACCACGGCGGCCAGTACCGCGAAGCGGGAGGACCATTTCTCGGGCACCCGGAACCGTCGCGGCTCCCCGGTCTCGTCGGGGGTGGTCTCCGGCGGGGTGACGTCGTCCGGTACGGGGCTCGCCGGCACCGGCACGGCAGGTTCGTCCGGTTCCGGTTCCGGGTTGTCCTCGACCGTGAGGGGCGGTGCGTCGACCGTCGGGGCCGGTGCGTCCCGGTCGGTGTCGGCCAGCGCCCACAGCCGGTGGAGTTCCCGGAGCTCCTCCGCACTGGCGCCGCACACCTTCGCGAAGGCGTGCACCACCCGATAGTCCGCGGGGACGCTGAGGCCGGAGCAGTACCGATGCAGACTTGAACCGCTGACGCCCGCCTCCTTGCCGAGACGGTCGTAGCCCCGGCGGCTGCGGTTCTTCAGCATCCGAAGGTAGGCGGCGAACTTCTCGGTATGCGGAGAGGCAACCACTCAACCACCCTTGCTCAAGCCTCTACTGACGGGTAGAAGCTACACCCCGCGCAAGGAGTGCGTGCGCCCTTTCAGTGCCGCGACGGGACCACCAACAGCCTTTCCCTCGACGGTATTTGACAGTGAGTCAGCAGTAGCGCCTCAGCCCAGGTCCAGCACCACCTTGCCGATGGCCTCCCCGGTCCGCAGCCGCTCGGCCGCCTCGGCCAACCGCTCGATGCCATGCCGCTCGATCTCCAGCGTCAGCGCCCCCGTCCGCAGCTCCACCAGCAACTCCTCCGCGTCCGCCGCGACTTCCTTGCCCCGCGACATCAGGTTCACCGGCAGCAGGGACACATCGGCCAGCAGGAAGTCACCGAGATCCACGCCGAATTCGCGTCCCGCGGTGTAGCCGACGAGTGCGGCACGGCCGCGTGGGCGGACGAGCGGGAGGGCGTCGCGCAGGACCGGGCCGCCGACGGTGTCGACGAGCACGTCGATGGGCCCGCCCACCGACTCCGCGGACAGTTCGGAGGCGAGGACGGGCTTGGCGGGAGCCGGTACGTGGGCGAGCTTGGCCGGGCGTCCGACGACCCCGATCACCTCGGCTCCGGCCCGTGCGGCGACCTGCACGGTCATCGCCCCCACCGCGCCCGCCGCGCCGGTCACGAGCACCCGCTCCCCCGGCTGGACGTGTGCGACCGCGTGCACCGCGGCCCACGCCGTGCCCGCCGGTGAGAACCAACTGCACGCCAGGGCGGGGTCCGTGCCCTCCGCGACCGTCTCCACGGCGGCGTCCGGCACCAGTGCGTGTTCGGCCCAGCAGCCGTCGCGGCGCAGGCCGAGGCCCCTGCCGCCGAGCCGGACGAGGGCGCCCTCGGGATGGGTTTCCGAGGCGAGGACGACCCCGCATCCCGTGGTGCCCGGTACGGCGGGCAGGTCGGGCAAAATCCCGAACCTGCCGTCCACGACGTTCAGATCGAGGTGACCCACCTGGGCCGCCCGCATACGTACGAGGGTGTGGCCGGGGCGAGGCCCCGGCACCGGGCGCTCCACCAGGCGGGGCAGCGAGCCGAAGCTCTCCAGGACCAGGGCGCGGGACATGGCGGACGTCACAGCTTCACTCCGTATCGACGCAGGACGCGGGACGCGACGATCCGCAGGACGCGGTCGAAGACGAACCCGAGGATTCCCAGGGTGATGATGCCGACGAAGACCCAGTCGATCCGCCCGTAGTTGCGGGAGGTCCAGATCAGCGAACCGAGGCCGACCTGGGAGGCGACGATCTCGGCGGAGACGATGGTCAGGAAGCTGTTCCCCATGGCGAGGCGGGCGCCGGTGACGATGTGCGGCACGGTCGAAGGCAGCACGATGCCCTGCAGGATCTGCCGGCGGTTCGCGCCCAGGTTCCGGGCCGCGCGAAGCTTCGACTCGCTCACCGCCATGACGCCGGCGCTGGTGTTGACCGTGACGATGAAGACGGCCGTGTAGAAGATCAGGACGACTTTCGACGACTCGCCGATGCCGAGCCACACCACGGCCAGGGTCACGAAGGCGACCGGCGGGATGAATCGGAAGAACTCGATGTAGGGCTCCAGGAGTTGGCGTACGACCGGGACCTGTCCGACGAGCAGTCCCACCGGTGCGCCGACGAGGACGCCGAGTCCCCAACCGATCAGGATGCGGCGGCTGGAAGCGATGATCGAGTTGGTCAGTGTGCCGTCCGCAGCCAACTCCCTTGCCGCGCTGAGGGTTTCGCTCGGGGAGGCGACCAGCGAGGAGCCGTACGCCATCGCCAGCAGTTGCCAGACAGTGAGGCCGACGAGGACGGAGAGGGTGTACATGCCGAGTGCGCGCAGGCGGCTTGGGGTCACCCGGGCCGGGCGTTTCCTCGCTTCCGCGCTGCCGGTGGCCGCAGCCGTCGCGACGGTCATCGGTCGTCCTCCTCTGCATCGCCCGACTGATCGTCGAGTCCCTGGTCGCGCAACGCCTTGCGGACCTCTTCGCCGATGTCCTCGCGGAGTCGGCGGCGCAGTTCGACGGCGGCCGGGTCGTCCTCGTCGCGGGGCCTGGAGAGGTCGACGGGGTAGACGGACTTCACCGAGGCCGCCGGGCCCGCGGTCATGACGGCGATGCGGTCGGCGAGCAGGATCGCCTCGTCGATGTCGTGGGTGACGAAGACGACGGTGCAGCCCGAGGCACGCCAGATGCGGTCGGTCTCCTCCTGCATCACCTGCCGGGTCTGCGCGTCGAGCGCCCCGAACGGCTCGTCCATCAGGACGACACCGGGTTTGTTGGCCAACACGCGGGCGATCTGCACCCGTTGGCGCATGCCGCCGCTGAGCTGTCCCGGGAAGCGGTCGGCGCAGTGCCGTAGTCCCACCAGGCCCAGGTACTCGTCGGCCACCTTCGCCTGCTCCGCGCGCGAGGCACCGCGCATGCGCGGGCCGAACGCCACGTTCTGACGCACCGTCATCCAGTCGAAGAGTGCCTCGCTGCTCTGGAAGACCATGCCCAACTCCGGGTCGGGGCCGGTGATGGGAGCCCCGCCGACGGACAGGCTGCCCTCGTCCACGGGCACGAAGCCCGCCATGGCGGACAGCAGCGTGGACTTGCCGCAGCCGCTCGGGCCGAGGAGGCACAGGAACTCGCCGGCGGCGATGTCGAGGGAGATGTTCTGGACGGCCTGAAGGGAGCCGAAGCGGATACCGACGCCGTCGGCGGCCAGCGCCGCACCGCGACCGCTGACCTGCGCCGGTTGGGTCTTCACAGCCTCCGTCATCACGACGATCCCTTCAAGTGCTCGGTGAACCAACCGCGTTGGACGGCCGCCGTGACATCCGGCTGGGCCTTGACCTTGCCGGTGTCCACGAAGAACTTGGCCGTGTCCGCGTATCCCTTGAGGTCCGCGGCCGTGAAGTCACGGGTCCCGAAGTCGATCTCCTTGATGGCGGTCAGGGTCTGGGCCGCCGGGACCTTCACGGCCTTCTCGGTCGCCTCGGCCGCGGCCTTCGGGTCGCTCTCGGTCAGCCGAGCCGCCTCTTCCAAGGTCTGGGCGACCTTGGTGGCGGTGTCGGAGTTGGCCTTCAGCCAGGCCGCGCTCGTCAGCAGCCACTGGGAGTAACTCAGGCCGTAGGCACCGGTGTTCTCCAGGACCCGGCCGCCCTGCGCGACCCCCTTGGTGGGCCAGGGCTCCCACAGGACGTACGCGTCGACGTCGCCCTTCTGCATCAGGGCCGGGATCTCGGGCGGGTCGGCGGTGATGAACTTGACCGACTTCGGGTCGATGTTCTTCGACTCCAGGAACCGGGTCGCCGCGAGCTCGGACAGCCCGGGGGCCACGGCCATCTTGCGGATGTTCGCGGCGGACTTCACCTTCGGGCCGAGGACGACCTTGAGGTACTTGCCGGACTGTTCGTAGACCAACAGGGAACGCAGGTCGGGGTCTTGGGGCAGCATGCTGATCGTGGTGGTGTCCGAGTTGCCGGACATCTGGACCTGGCCCGCGACGAGGTTGCTGACGCCTTCGCTGCCCTGCCCGAACTGGACGAGCTGGACGTTCACTCCGTGCTTGGCCCACAGGCCTTCGGCATCGGCGAGGAAGAAGGGCGCGTACGAGGCGTCGATGCCGACGCCGATGCGGATCGTGGGGCCCGCGGCGTTCTTGCCGGAGCCGGAGCCCGCGGCCGAGTCGGTGGTGCCCGCGCCGCACGCGGTGAGCGTGAGGAGTGCGACGGCGAGGGCGGCGGAGCCTGCGAGGGGAGTTCGTGTCGTGGACCGTGTCTCCATGAGTACCTCGGGGGTCGATGGGAGACCGCCGGCTTCGGCTGGTCGTCGGGTGCGGCCCTGGAACTGGCGCACCGTAGAACGACACATGCCCTCCGCGCATGGACGAGGGTCCGCTGAACGGGACGCGCAGGTGAGCCCCGGTCTCCCGGCCCGCCCCGGGGGCGCGGTCTGCTCAGCGGGACGGGTCCCTTGGGCGGATCCAGCGGTCCGTCGCATGCTCGCCGGACAGGCATCCCGGCAGCAGGAGGACGCGCACGATGACGGTCGACGACTCTCCCGACACCCAGCCCCCGGTCCGGAGCCGCCGCAGACCAACAGGTGAGCCCGGCCGCCAGGACTGGAAGTCGTGGCCGCACTACGACGCGGCGGGCGCGGGCTTCCGCGGCTACTGGTACCCGGTCACCTGGTCAAGCCAGATCACCGGCGATCCGCTCCCGTTCACGATCTGCGGCGAGAAGATCACGCTGATCCGTGACGGCGGCACAGCCTACGCGCTGCACAACCGCTGCCCGCACCGCGGCGTCCCGCTCTCCGAGGGCGACCAGCAGTTCCCCGGCACGATCAGCTGCCCGTACCACGGCTGGACCTTCGACCTGCCCACCGGCAAACTCGCCGCGGTCATCACCGACGGCCCCGGCTGCCGGCTGACCGGCAAGGTGTCGGTGCGGACGTACCCGGTCGAGGAGCGCCTCGGCATGGTGTGGGTGTACATCCCGCTCGCCGACGAGGAACCGCACTCCATCGACTCGCAGTTGCCCGAGGAACTCGTCGAGAACGCCTTCGTGATGGGCGGCCGGATCGACCCGCGCGGCGGCAACTGGCGCTTCGCCTGCGAGAACGGCTTCGACGAGGGACACGCCAAGTACCTGCACCGCACGGCACTTTGGCGCCTGTTCAAGCCGATGCCGACCTGGAACATCACGCGCGTCGTCCCCAAGGGCCGCTGGATCTACCGGGTCCAGGACGAGGTCTACTGGGAGGCGGACTTCCCCGGAGTCGGCCGCTGGACCAACAAGCGCTGGTGGAAGGCCCAGCCGCCGAAGGAGACCTTCAACATCGGCAACACGGGCAAGCCGGACAAGGTCAACGCGACGATCGAGGCCCAGGAGTTCCCCGGCTTCGCGTCGCTGTCGATGCCGGGTGTGCTGCGCATCGCGTACCCGAACTTCATCCACTACGAGTTCTACGTCCCCGTCGACCAGGACAACCACCGCTATGTCGGCGTGATGGTCAACTTCGCCGAGGGCTGGGACACCCTGCGTTTCTACGCCAAGTACCTCGGTGCGATCCGGTGGTTGTTCCACGGCCAGTTCTCCGGCCAGGACGCCTGGATGGTCGACATCACCGACGCACCGCCGGAGAAGCTCTACCGCCCCGACATCTCGCTGACCGCCTGGCGGAACCTCAGCGAGCAGGAGTACGGGAAGAAACTCGCCGGCACGGGCGCCGACTCCGCCCCGAGTACCGACTCCGGCATCGACAAGAAGAAGGCATGACCATGGGCCGCACACTGCTCACCCTGCTGATCGGAGCCGGCATCGCCATCGGGCTCCCGCTCGCCAAGAAGCGCTTCGAGCGCACCACCATGACCCAGGTCCACAGGATCAACCAGTGAGCCCCGCAGGCGAGTTGGCAGGGCTGGACGCACAGCGGCGCGGCTGGGCCGAGGACGCCTGGGGGCAGGTCACCGGCGACCGGTTGCGCGAGCTGATCACCGGGCTGGTCGACATCCCGTCCCCGACCGGCGACGAGGCCCCGCTCGCCACGCACATCGCCGCCACCCTCACGGCGGCCGGCTGCCGTGCCCAGGTCCAGCCGTTGGACGACCGCCAGGCCAACGCCTGGGCCCGGCTCTCCGGCGACGGCACCGGCCCCGACCTCATGCTCTACGCGCCCATCGACACCCTGACGGTGGGCGAGGAGAGCGAGGATCTCCCGTGGATCGGGCCGGAGTTGCGGGACGACATGCGCCCGCGGGCCACCGTCCACGACGACCTCGTCGTCGGCCTCGGCGCCTCCAACCCGAAGGGCCACGCCGCCTGCGTGATGATGGCCGCCGAGGCGATCGCGCTGGCCGGCATCCCGCTCACCGGCGACCTGGTCGCTGCCTTCGGCGCGGGCGGCATGCCCACCAACGCCCGCCCCGGCTCCACCCGCCTCAACACCGGCCAGGGCGCGGGCTGTTCGTTCCTCCTGGAACAGGGCGTGTGGACCGACTACGCCCTCATCGCCAAGCCCGGCTGGACGGTCTCCTGGGACGAGGTCGGCCTCGTCTGGTTCGAGGTGACGGTCCATGGCACCCACACCTACGTCGGCTCCCGCCACCGCCTGCCCTACGACAACTCCGTCGCGCGCGCCGGTGAGGTCGCCCGGCACCTGGAGGAGTGGTTCGTCGAGTACGCCGACCGGCACACCTCCGGCACGGTCGCCCCGCAGGGCATCGTCTCCTCGATACAGGGCGGTTGGCCCCGCATGGCAGCGGTGACACCGGCGTCCTGCACCCTCATGGTGGACCTGCGCATCGCCCCGGACACCACCCCGATGCAGGCCAAGCGGGAGTTCCTCGCGGCAATAGCTGCCCTCCGCGAGAAGAACCCCGGCATCCACGTCGACGCCGAGATGGTCCTGTCCATCCCCGGCACCCGCACCGACCCGGACAGCTGGATCTGCCGTAGCGCGATGGCGAGTTGGGCGGCGTTCGAAGGGCGTGAGCACGAGGTGATCCGGGGCAACAGCGGTGCCACCGACGCCAACATCCTGCGCGGGCGCGGCATCCCGACCGTACGGGTCGGCATGCCGAAGGTCACGGCCTCCCTGTTCGACATCGACTTCGCGCGGGGCATGAACACCGTCTCCGTACAGGCGATGGAGAAGCTCACGCGCCATCTGATCCGCACGGCGATCGACACCGTTACCCGGTCCCGCACAGAGGTCGAAGGGATGACGCCATGACCGAGATCGTTCTGGGCGTGGGCGCCTCGCACAGCACGCTGATGAACACCCACTGGGAGGAGACCTTCCACAAGGACCGGGCCAAGCGGTTCCGCGACGCGCTCGCCGAGGCCAGGGAGGCACTCCTCGCGGCCCGCCCCGACACGGTGATCCTCGTCGGCTCCAACCACTTCCGGGGCTTCTGGCTGGACCTGATCCCGAGCTTCACGATCGGTGTCGGCGAGTGCATCGCGAGCGGCGAGTCCGGCACCCCGAGGGGCCCGCAGCCGGTGGACGTCCCCTTGGCCCGGCACATCGCCAACTCCCTTGTGGAGAGCGGCGGTTTCGACCCGGCGTTCTCGGCCAGGCTCCAGATCGACCACGGTCAGTCGCACGCGATCCAGTACCTCTTCGAGGGCCTGGACGTGGAGATCGTGCCGATCGTCGTGAACGTCTTCGCTCCGCCGCTGCCCACCCTCACCCGCTGCGAGGAACTGGGCCGCGCGATCCGGGACGCCGTCCTCTCCTTCCCCGGCGATCGGCGCGTGGCGGTGGTCGGTTCGGGCGGGCTCTCGCACCGGCTGCCCTGGCCCGACTGGCGTGAACCGCACGGCGACGACGAGGAGTTCATGGTCGGCGCCTGGCTGAACGGCCGGGACAACTGGCAGGACTACGACGTCCGGCGCCGCAAGATCATCCGCGCCGCCGAGGCCGCGCTCAACCCGGAGTTCGACGACGACTTCCTGTCGCTCGTCGAGCGGGGCGAGATCCGCCGGATCACCGCGTACTCCACCGAGGAGTTGGAGAAGGTCGCCGGCAACGGGGCGCAGGAGTTGCGCACCTGGCTGCTGATGTCGGCCGTGCTCGACCACGTGCCCGGCCGTCGGCTGGCGTACGAACCGATGCCCGAGTGGCTCACCGGAATGGGCGTAGCCGTCCTCGACCCCCAACAGGCCCCCACAGAAAGGCAGTAAGGCAGTCATGAGCATCTGGACCGAACTCTCGGGCATCGACTACCGGCACGCGTACGTCGAGACCGGCGATGTCACCACCCGCGCCCTCCAGGCCGGCCCCGAGGACGGCGAGCACGTCGTGTTCCTGCACGGCACGACCGGCCACCTGGAGGCGTTCGTCCGCAACATCCCGGCGCACGCCGAGGCCGGTTACCGCTGCCACGCCATCGACATGCTCGGCCACGGCTACACCGGCAAGCCCGACCGTCCCGGTGAAATCCCGGCGTACGTGGACCACTTGATGGCGTACCTCGACGCGGTGGGTGCCGAACGCGCCCACCTGGTCGGCGAGTCGCTGGGCGGCTGGGTCGGGTCCTGGGCCGCGAGCGAGTACCCGGACCGGGTCGCCTCCCTCCAACTCCTGTGCATGGGCGGCACGAAGATCAACCCGGCGGTGATGGAGCGGCTGAAGACCTCGACCCGCGCCGCCGCCATGGAGCCGGAGATCTCGTACACCCGCGACCGGCTGGCGCTGCTGTGGGCCGAGTGGGACGAGGACCTGGGCGAGGAGTTGACCCAGGTGCGCTACGACATCTACCACCACCCGGAGTTCCAGCGGAACCTGCACCACCTGCTGGCGCTGCAGGAGGTCGAGGCGCGTGAGCGCAATCTGCTGCGTCCCGACCGCATGGCGCGGATCAAGGCGCCGACGCTGGTGGTGTGGGGCAACAAGAACCCGCTCGGGGACGTCCCGGAGGCCGAGGCGATCGCCGCCGCGATTCCCGGGGCCCGGCTGGAGATCTTCACCGAGTGCGGACACTGGCCGCAACACGAGAAGGCCAGCCTGTACAACCCGCTGAGTCTCGCGTTCCTCGCCGAGTCGTCGTCCGCCAGCTGATATTCGCCAACCCCCACTGGGATCCCCGCCGTAACCCTTGATCGTGAGGTGTCCGCCATGACCGTCGTCCCGATCGCCCGCGCCGCGGCCTACTCTCCCCCGCCTCCCGTCACCGGTGCGGCCACGTCCGCGCCCGCGCCCGCCTCGCCGGACTCGATGAACTCCGTCCTCGGCAAAGTGCGGCCCATCCTGGAGGCGTTCACCGTCGACGACGAGTCGCTCTCCCTCGCGGATCTCGTGCGCCGTACGGGAGTTGCGAAGGCCACCGTGCACCGGCTGTGCCAAGAGCTGGTCGTCTGGGGGCTGTTGGAGCGGGCGGGGTGCGACTACCGGCTCGGGCTGCGGCTGTTCGAGATCGGGCAGCGGGTGCACCGGCAGCGAATCCTGCGCGAGGTGGCGCAGCCGTACATGGAGGATCTGCTGCTCGCCACCCAGGAGACGATCCACTTCGCGATCCACGACGGCCTCGACGTCGTCTACTTGGAGAAGATCCTGCCGCACCGGGGTCTGAGCGAGGAGTCCCGGGTCGCGGGGCGGCTCCCGCTCTACTGCACGGCCACCGGCAAGGCGATCCTGGCCTTCTCCCCCGCCACCCTCTTCGGGGAGGTGGTCAGGAACGGGCTGAAACCGTTCACCCGGCACACGATCACCTCTCCCGGTCTGCTGCGCGGCCAGGTGGAACGCATCCGGGAAGAGGGCATCGCGACCGAGGCGGAGGAGGTCAGACTCGGCTACATGAGCATGGCCGTGCCGGTCTTCGGCCGGCAGAACACCCTGGCCGGAGCCCTCTCGATCACCGCCCCGACCTACCGCGTGGACGCCGCCGCGCACGCGAGCGCGCTGCGCACCGCGGGTCTGGGCATCGGCCGGGCACTGCGGTCGGCGCTGTGAACGTCCTGGACGAGGTGCTGACGCGGGCCCGAAGTCTCGTCGACCGGTGGGAGGACGAGGACTGCGGCACGGTCACCGTCAAGGACTTCTGCCGGTACGCCGCCGCGCTGAACGACGCCGACTACATCGACCGCGCAAGGAAACGGGAGGCGAAGGGCGAGCCGGTCGAGGCTCCCACCCTCTTCCTCGCCGCCACGATGAGCTGGGAAGACGGGCCGCCCGAAGGGGAGTTGAGGCCCGACGGGCTGGCCGCCCGGGAGTCGCCGTGCACCGAGGGCCTGCCGGTCCGCCAGGTGCACGGCGGACAGACCGTACGGCTGCTCCGGTCCCCGGTCGCGGGCAGCCGTGTCACCGCCTCCCGCGCGGTCACCTCCGCCGAACGCAAGCAGGGCCGCTCCGGCGCCTTCGTACTGCTCGGCCTCACCACCCGCTTCACCTCGGCGGACGGCACCGAACTGACCGCCGTGGACGAGACGATCGTAGTGATGGAAGCACTCGACTCCCCTGGGGCCACATGAACCCGCCCGTCGCCGGTGACACCTGCCCGCCGCAGCGGTACACGCACAGCACGGTCCAACTCTTCCGCTTCAGCGCCGTCTCGTGGAACTCCCATCGCATCCAC
>Ga0307507_10005914_pt1 | contig 19464 bp, 17 predicted proteins | sample 7_EM_MG_FD_207223 | JGI IMG/M metagenome (GOLD analysis project Ga0307507, IMG submission 207223) | Populus trichocarpa ectomycorrhiza microbial communities from riparian zone in the Pacific Northwest, United States - 7_EM | ecosystem: Host-associated > Plants > Roots > Unclassified | place...
AACGATGTATCTCGCCCCCTAGTATTCTTAGTAGGGGGTTATAATTTATAAATAGATAGATATAATTACCTAAAGAATCTATTACATTAATAAAATATATAATAACTTTTGTGGTTAGGACGTTACTTGTAGATATACACAAAATTTGATTTTTAAAACATTCATTTCTTACCAAAGCGACGCCTATAAGTCCTCAGACGCTCCGCAGAAGATTTTGCTGGTGGCAGGGGGGTGCGCAGGGGGCTGAAATTAGTGCGCTATTCTGATTGGTCCAGGAGTTAGTCTATGCGCTATCCCGTGTCACCGGAATAAATCTTTTACGGAGCGTCTGATTTATGAGATAAGAAAGTTGGGTGATATTAAGATATCATGCACGTGACATCGCAGAAATCGACCTAAGTAGTTTCCACCTTCCCGAATCCTAAGACAAAACGACTTAGAACATGCAGCATGCTATGTCGAAGGAATCCATACGTCATAGTAGTACGTTGGCGCGTACATGCCACCCTCATGGCTCTTTTGTGTGTTTGATCTTCTGCCATCTCTGCCCTACTTTCTCAGCGCGGCTTCAAGTTGCACCGTTTCATCTCCTATAATTGGTCTCGGATTTCCCCTCATCGCAAAGCAACCGGCTACTTTATTTCTTTGGTGGTGCTGCTCATATCGCTCTCTAACCGGTGCTTTACTGTCACCGATGCCGAGATGTTACTCAGCAATATCATCGTTTCGTATGCGAGATACTTCGAGTTGGCTTCATGATCGGCGTTACAGTAGTAGACCGAGTTCCGAATTACTTTATATTCTCGCTTCATGTTATGAGTTGTGTCTTCTGTCGGGGACATAATCGGGTTAACTTTCTCTCACTATCAAGGCAGAGGTTGACTAGGAATTGTATGTAAAGGGCGAGGCTTAACTCCTGTAAACCCAAGTTCTATAACTTTAAATCCTTTAAAGCCAGTCATAAAAGTATTTTTTACTATTCAGCTGCTTAGTTCTATTATCTTTGCCCTATATCAACTCGTAAAAATTTCCTAGTTTCCCTAGTACTCTCATACACCCCACCCGCATTCAAAATGTCTTCATCCATCCAAAAAGTAACCCTCATCGGCGTACATCCTTTCCCCTCCCCTCCATTCCCATCTCTCTCACTCGCATAGGCCAGCGGTAACCTTGGCCCTCACATCCTCCATGCGCTCCAAGCCGCCGACCTTACCACAACAATTCTTACACGCCCAACCAGCACCTCCACCTTTGACGCCAGCATCAAAGTCCTAAAAGCGTCCTACGGCGACCTTCCCGCACTCAAAGATGCCTTCGCGGGCCAAGATGCTGTAGTGTGCGCGGTGGGCTTTGAAGGCTATCTAGACCAACTCACGCTGATCGATGCCGCCGAAGCCGTCGGCGTGAAGCGCTTCATTCTTTCCGAGTTCGGGAACCATCCAGATCAGCCTTGTCTGCCGGAACTCAAGCAGATGCTGGAGCCGAAGACGAGGGTCCTAGAGCATGCGAAGGCCAAGGCGGAGAAGAATCCGCAGTTCAGCTGGTCTGCAGTGGCATGTGGGCCGTTTTTTGACTGGGTGGGTACAGTTCTGCGCTTTCCATTCCTTCTCTTTTAACTTCACAATCATTGTGGCGTGTGTTTGGTATTGACAGCGATGGGAGAATACGGCTGACCACATCTATAGTCCCTCGTCGCCTTCCCAACGATGGGCTTCGTGGTCCCAACTCGCGTCGCCACTATCTACGACGCGGGCACCGAGCCCGTCTCCGTGACCTCGATTGCAAAAGTCGAACAAGCCGTCGCCAGAATTCTGCTGCACCCTTCCGAGACAGCGAACCGCTTCCTGAAAATCCGCTCCCTGCTAATCACACAGCGCGACGTGTTGGCCGCGTTCGAGGAAATTACAGGCCGGGCGTGGGAGGTTAAATATGTTGAGACGAAGGACCTGTTGGCACAGGCGAAAGAAGAACTAGCAAAGGGTGACTTTATTGAGGCGTTTTTAAGAGTCCTGACGGTGCAGCTTTTTGAGGGTGGGACCGGAAGGACTGTTGTGATGACAGTAGAGGAGTCGGATAATGAACTGTTAGGCGTTACGAAGGATGACCTGGGAGAAGTCTTGAGGGGTGCTTCAAGTACTGTTGGTGCGAAGGCGTGAGGAGAGTGGGTGGGGACCGTCTTTCAAGAGTTGTGCGTATGAAGTTACGCATGATACTCTGAAAATACTGGAAACTTTGTTCACGTAATTAGATTATATTATTGACATCCAAAGTACAAATAAAGCCATTAGAATGAAGCAACAGTTTTACACAAGTTAGAAGAGCCTATGAGGATGCTCTGGATGATATTCTTTTGTCGATGACTGGAGATGTGGTTATCTAAGTATCTTGAAATTGAACACTCGACCTACACATGGCTATGAGAGACCAAGTCGTCTCGAGGATGCAACACAATAGAATCGAGTGATGGGCGATATTCCTGCTAAAGGAATGTTAGTACCAGGGTAGCAATAGATGATCACCTGAGGAGTTCAACATCAAGCTTCTAAGTTTATTTCATCACAACATCAAGAAAGAAAGGCGTTGCCGATAACAGACTTTGTAATTGAAATGCAGCTTATCCTCAGATTGGTAACAAAGACGTGACCCAAAGGCAAGCCAAGAGCAAGCCGGTGTTAGAGCTAGTCCTGAAAATTCCAAGTAACTCCCCATGTCCTCGATATGAAATTGACCAGCTCCCCAGTATCCTCCCTGTTTCATTGCAAATTCATTTCTGCATAATGACTTTTGAGCAGCTCGACCCGTCTCCACCAGACAAAGCTCGACAGTCGTGCCGTGACGTAGACATAAAAAGGTAGAGAGACCGTAAGTTCGCAGGCAAGATTGCACGCCGATGTGAAAAGATGTTGATTTTTGTGATGATGAAGGGTGGCGGAGGGGTCGCTGTGATCGAGAATTGAGGCGATTACTTGCTGTGAGGACGTTGGTTAAGTTAAATCAAACCCGATGAGCAGTCAGGTCTGGAAAGCAACATACCTGCGGGCTCTCGTCTTTCTCCTTTTACGCTTGAGGCGTCGAACTCGCTTCTTTCTCCACTTAGCTCTCATCTTCGATAACTAGATGAACTGGTTCAGGGTTGTGTCAGTGTCAGATATAGAAAAGTGAAAGTCTCTACCGCCAACAACTTCTATTGTTGATGGTTCAAATTGCATTGGAGTTATCACTCAGTGTAACATGCCATTGAACCTATGCTCCATGAGTTGGGAAGGGGTTGTGAGTAACTTACATCGTTTTCGAGATGAGTCGTATGTTGATGAGAGGTTGAGTTTGCAGCGTCGAGATCAAAGAGCTTGTGCGGAGGCTCGCTTAGAAAATTGAACTAATCCTAAGTTAGACGCCAAGAAGCATCATGAAATAACGCCAGAAACGTCCTTCCAGTCAGCCATGTTGAATGTATTTTTCTTCAAAATCTGAATGGACAAATATCCGTTGATGGATGATGCATCGAAATCAGGGTGAGGTAGTAGCGTATCTGGAGGTGCAGGGCGCGGGCACTGGTGAGAAAGGTGAGCAAGGTCTTCAGGTCAATTCAACAATTGGGATGTTAACTAGCTATAGGGAATGTCCATCGTATCAAGATTCGCGGAAATGAAGACTTCTACCTTGGCAGAAGCCCAGAGTACTGGTATACTGTGAGCTTGGTAAATCCTCGTATCTTTATTGACATTTACAGTCGTTTTCGCTGGTCGGATCCAATCATTTCGAATAGGCATCTACGAATTCATTGCATCCTATATGAAGAGCAGGCGGATTCCGCTATACCACCTCTCGTCTATGCTACAGATTTGTCAACTAATGGGACGTACCTCAAGAGACCACATGCCGACCAAGCAGGAGTCTCGGCTTCATCTTCATACTATATGCGCATAGATCAAAAGAATGGTGCATATCTACTTAACGATGGGGATCAGCTACGCATTTCCAACTGCGTCACATTAATATATCACTCAATTATCCAACCACAGCAAGAGGAACTGAGCGATACACAAGAACAGGAGGCGCAGGTTTGTCAAAGTGCCGTTTGCGCCTCCGGTAACGTAACTGATTATTTGCAGTACTTCAGCTCACGATATGAAATCGGAAACCGGGTTCTCGGTTCTGGAGGCTACGGCAAGGTGCTTGTAGCGATCCACCGAAAGACTCAACGCCAGCTGGCTTGCAAAATAGTTGATCTCGCTCACATATATGCAAACCTGGAAGCTCAAGGATTGCAGCCACCCACCGCGCAAAAACACTACGATTTTTATAGCAAGCCTGAAAAAGGCTCTAGAATCCATGACTATCCTCTCAGGTATCCCGATAGATGGCCCAAAAGGGTTAAGATGTGCTTTCGCGAGTTTGAAATCGCAAAGAATTTAAGCCATGTGAGATTAGAGCTCAAGAGTCTCGTTTCTTTTGATTCCAACCTCGTATAGCCGAACATAATCGCAATTCAGAAGGTATTTTGGAGCTCTAATACAGTGTAAGGCTTTCATTTCTGGTTTTTGATGCCCTCTGACTCAAAAAGATATATCTTCCAAGAGCTCATCACAGGCGGGGACCTTTTCTCATACATCGAATACAAAGGTGGTCGCCTCTGTGACGCCAAAGCAGCAGTGATCATGAGGCAAGTTCTCAAAGCTGTTGAGTATCTCCATAGTCAGGATATTGTCCATCGTGATCTTAAGCCGGATAATATCCTGATGGCCTCGCTCGATGACGGGGCCCGAATTGTGCTCACAGACTTTGGCAACGCCAGATATATCCCACAGCCTAGCGAAGTAGATGACCAGATAATGGCATCGAAGAGGCGCATGTTTTCAATGGTTGGCACTTTGGAATACGCCGCACCGTGAGTATATTTTGTTCTGTAATTAACACAACTAATGTTTAGGTAATTAGGGAGGTCCACAAGCGGAATAAGACAATCCCGAAAGATTATGGGTACTCCAAAAGTGTTGATATGTGGTCCATAGGCTCAATTGCAACTGCCTTACTGACTGGCGATGTAATATTCACCGACCGCGCACATGTAGACTACGAATACAATCCGCAAGACGTTATCCTAGGCCTTTCTGCGACATGCGATCTCAGTGTTCTGGATGTTCATCCCGTATGGCTCACGGTTGGACACCGGCCTAAGGACTTCATAAGAAACCTTCTTGTCCTTGATGAGAGTCGTCGGATGTCTGTGACACAGGCACTTGCCCATCCATGGTTCACCAATAAATGCCATGCAGCTGAGTTCGAGGCGCTTTACGACCGCGCAACAAAGGACTGGCGACCCCGTCGGAAAACTTTCAGAGTTGTGGAACCAATCATTCCAGAAATTACTTCTACTTTAGCTGGCGACGGCTTACCGCGGAGTCTTCTTCGTAACTCGGCAGTTTCGCGATATTTTGCGCCACCACGTCGCCCTGTTCCTGCTCTAGATATATTGAGTGCTCTGACTGCTTCCCCTACTAAACGAGCTAATACCCCACTTCCTACGATTCAGGAAGAGTTAGAGATTCCGGATCATCAAACATCAGCTAATGCGCTATCTTTGAGTGATCACGGCCCTTCAAGCATAATCTACCATCTACCAAGGCCGAGTGGAGATGCAATCGGCGACATATCCCTAGAGCAGCTCGCAATATCCAATCTTATTACCGACTTGACCTTGTTCCATCCAGGCGCACATGGTTCATCTCGTTCGAATGCCAGTCCTCCTCGGAAGCTATTAGAAAATAAATTCCCCAAGGTTGATGCTAACTCAATAGCGGCGCAGTCATGCGAGCCCAACCTAGACACAGCAGCCAATGATTCCGCGTCCATTCTTGTTCCAGAGACGCCGGTTCGCAGCACTAAGCGCCGTCTTTCTACGTTCCGTGAGGACATGGCTGAATTTGAAGTACATGACCAGACCTCACAAGACAGCGCTGGAAGGTTCGTAACTGCAAAGCAGTATGCATAAGAAGTTTTCAAGCGGAGAAAGTTTCACTAAATACGACCATGGTTGTCTATTTGTCAGTTTTAGTTAATTTTGCTAACATACCTAACACCTGCCTTGTACAATTAAACCAAGTATCGTAAAAGAATATAGCTACCCTACCGCTCACAATAAAAGCTAAGATTACTTGCCAAACATTTTCGGCCTAATATTCACAGACTATGAAACAGTCTTTCCATTCCAAATCCGTGGGATTCACTCCCACAAGCGTCAGGTTCCCTGCCAGTTCAGGCACGCTATCCGAAAAATCAGGTGGAGTAAATGTATAATCTATAAACTACTTATTAATAAAGCGGCAACAATTGGGCTCAAGATGTTAATTGCATCCATTAGTCCAGCTCCCACCAGCCGTCTCAAAACAATTAGACCATTCCCAATCGGGGTTGTCGCTCTTCGGGCGGTCGGTATCTATCCTTTAGCTCTCTGCCATGCTCCCACTGCTATCGGTACTCAGTCCTTCTACCCTCATTTATTTGTAGGGTTTCACAGGATCCATATACAGGAATAGATAGTCATCGTTTACATTGATGATAAATACAGCCGCAGACTCAGCGAGGTTGGTGGTAGAATCGATGAGGTCTTGGCCCATATTTCAAGAGTAGATTCAAGCAACTGAAGAATGAAACTGTAACAGTTCCGTGGAATGAAAGACAAATCCAATAGGTCGAATACCACGTCTACTTACTCATATTCAAGGTTGGGTCAACGCCTGTGAAAGTAGGGCCAATGCGAATACGGCGAGCGGTGCGGCCGAAGGCGCCCAGGCCTCTGTGATCTCAACAAGTGGGATCTGTAGGCGTAACATACAAATTTAATCTCAATATCACTAGTCGGGTTAACAAGCCCTGTTCTATATTACGGTATATGGCTCAGAAATATTAAGCAGCTCTATTTCTTATAGGTTCTAATGTCTAATTTAGGGATACACATAACTATTACGTTTGGACCCTGTTAGAAACTTTACCACCAATTATAGGCACAACAGGTTACCATTTCCCACTTCTTGCTTTTGCTAATCATGTAACTCTTAAGAAAACTCATATAACCTGGTATCCCTTAACCCGTTGATTCTGGCGCAACGATATCGATAAGGATTAGCCAATAGGAGGCCCTCATTCGAACCTTCGTGATGAGAACTGCAGCAACCGTGAGGTTATTCAAATTGCTTGTAGATAGCTATCTAGGCCTAGTCCTTAGAGTTGAGCTTTTGGTGCGAGGATCCTTCCATTTCACATAGTCGATGTCATTGGATGTTCTAGGCATTTTCTGGCATTGATTTGGGTGTAAATTGCTAGCTAATTCATGCTCTGTTAATGCCTCAAGTACAGCTCAGCACGGTGTTCCTGCACGGTCCTCAAGCTGGCCTTAGCGTTGCGCCTCAACGGGTTGAGGGATACAATCGTGTATTCAAGGTTAGAAGGGACCATAATTAGAGTGATTATATAATCATAATCACTCTTTTTTGAGCGATCATATTGATTTATGCATCCCCTGGCCGACTCTAGTTATCTAGTAAGTAGAGAAGGTGTAATCTTGGTTTAGCACTGCTACTTTTGGTAATAAGGAGGCTGTTTGGGGCGAGAGAAAAGGCATAAGGTGCGGGGAAGTCAGAGGAGAAGATTAATAGCGCAGTGATAAATTTTGATCGGGTCAGAATCCTATATTAAACTCACCGATCATTCTCATTAGGTTTCTCGACACTTAGGCTAGACATGCATCTTTTGGCCGTGTTGAAATCTCTAATGATTCCAAAAGAGTGAACAAAGCCGTCGGTTGAGAGGTTAAGACAAGGAAAATATTTGGTCGGTACGGTGAGGTGCGTGATCAAGTTAAGCCAACCACCAACGCCGAAAGCGGCTAGTGACCTCTCGTTTGCAGCCGCACACACATGCGAAATTCCCTGCCTGCAACGACATTCCACACCACAACCAACCTCTCGCGTCTTGACAGTCGACATAGACATTCACGATGCCGGTATGTCCCGTTATTCCTAGTATAATCTCACGAAGAGCAGGATGTTGTACTGACTCAGACCGCAGAGCCACAAGTCATTCCGAACCAAGCAAAAGCTTGCGAGAGCGCAGAAGCAGAACCGCCCAATTCCTCAGTGGATCAGACTGCGAACGGGCAATACCATCAGGTGCGACATAACCCAGCCACCTAGCTTACCACTACACAATGGATTTGCGGTTACCGAAGGCAGCTGAATATGCACTCTTCTCCGCAAACAGCTCGAAGGCGGTTTTAGAGAGAACCTGACATTGAATTCTTTAGATATAACGCTAAGAGGCGACATTGGCGCAAGACCCGCATCGGCATCTAGATCATTCGCTCTCTCTTCTCGATTTCGGTCTCTTACAAAGTCAAATGGTATGGAAATGAACTTCATAGCGGGCGAGTGGTCACGGAGCCGGGTTGTAGCGGAGGAAAAGGCGTGAGAGCGGAGCAGAGACAGTGGATGGAAGGCATTTTCTTCGGACACACTGGCGCTTGGGCTGAATCGGATTGTACGCAGTGAACGAAACACTTGCCGATCCACACAATGAGCTGCTGCAACATAGTGTAATGTGAGGCACGAATAAGTTGTGATTGGAATTGGGAATACCATGGCTGTGAGTACTGGTATGACCCGGTGCAAACGATGGGAATCTTCAAAGTGCCACAACGCCTGGAAATTCTACTCTCCCTGAACGCCACAAGCCACACTGTACAGCAATTCCTTCCCGACAGTCCTAGCTCCTTAGCCCTCCGCCCTCACCATAAATCTCGGTCGCTGTGAACATTAGTCAACCTTTAGAATAGCCGGTATGGACTTTGAAACGACAACTCACCTCATTTAAATCCACAACCAAGCATCTTTCTTCCGCCCTCCCTGCTGTCTCATAAAGACTCACCCCACCCCCTTCAATCCTCAATACAGTACTACTGCCCGCATAACAAACTTCACCCTCCATGCCAGACCTATTGGCTAACACTACAATCACCGGCCCCTTACCATCTCGTCCAGCCCTCTCCACCAGTGGCTGGAACCGCTCTACCCAATACGCGAGTGTCGTCGTATCAGGCTCATAGCAGTTCTGCACCAGTTCATCGGGCTCAAGACGACTAATCCAGGCCATTGACACGCATACAATAGGCGAGTTAGCAGCCAGCGCGGTATTGGCAAATTCGTAGTCCGTCCACGACGCAAGGAATCTGTATGGATTGATATCCATGCAGATCCCCAGCGTCACATTGCCTAGCGTACCGAGCTGTCCGCTGAAGAACTTCGAAGGGCCTTCGGAGGCCCATGTCTCGTCCGTGTAGTACAGAAACGTTTTCCGGTAATTGGCTAGGATTTGGCCGGTGGGTGAGACGGTGACGGTCGAGTTGAAGTGCTGCGGTGGCTCATTGGGGTTACTGGGACGGGTGATTTCTGGATAGCCGACTGTGACAGTGCATGAGAAACGAGCGGCAGTGCGGATGGCCCAGGAAGTACTAGGGCCGGCTGCGGTAGGCTCCAGGAAGGGGGCTATGGAGGTGAGAGATTGGAAATTGTAGCCTATGAACAAGTCAGCTCAAATGCAAAAAGATTGACAGGGTGAGCCCAATGGTCATAATATACCTGTAAAGGCGAGCTCAGGCAGAACAAGCCAGTCCAAATTCGGAGGCAGGTTTGATATAGCGATGACATCGTCTGCCCTTTTCATATTCCTGTCGAACTGGCCCACTTCCGGGGCAAATTGTAGACATGCAATTTTCATATTGGGAGCTCGTTGAATGAACTTATAGAAGAATCACAAATGGAACGAGCAGAAAGATAGAGTTTGAAAGAAAATGAGATGTCTCTCATATAGAATACCTGAGCACGTACGTGATTGAAGCTTGAAAGCTGATAACAGGGGTTGAAGCAAACTTTAACGCAGAAAGTTTAGATCAAAAAGAAGCCATGATATGATACAGTACTAATAATCAAATCCGACAGCTGTGAGGTCTAAGAAAATATGAGATTTCGACTTACCAGGGAAGATAGCGAGGGTGGGCTAAGGATCAAATAAGGATGTCTATTCGCGATCACGTGTGCCAACAATTTCGTGGCTGTGACGATGCTGAGGCTTTCGTATTGCATAAGCTACTGTCCACCAGCGCCGGCCATTGTCCTCAATTCTTGATGCTTATACATAACCTACGATGAGAAATCGTATATTATAGCCATTGGCTTAACCTTAATGGCAGGAAGGCGGCTTATCGACGCTGCAAAGCTCTTTGACGCCTCGCGCTCCATCGCTAAACAGCACATCATTCTTCGGTCGCAGCAGCTAGATGTCTATAGCAAAACCTCAACTCTCGCTAAGACAGTCAAAAACCAGACGGATCGTGTCACCCCGACCGCGAAAGCGGCGGTTGCGCTAGCCGAACGATTTAATGGATCTCCATTGTATACTAGGTCGGCGGGGAAGGAACAAACATCGTGGAGTCAAGATGAACCTATACCGAGTAAAGAGACAGTTAATAGTGAACACACACATGGAAGGGTGAGGGTAAGTCTAGAACAGGATCATCATTATGATCGCTCTGAGCAGAATGCGCAGACAGAACCTTCACTTGATGAAGAGCTTGGTATCAAGCAAGAGAAGTCAAGACGACAGCCGCTACCTGATGGGACCATGCCGCCTCCTGGAACGATATTAGAGTCGACAAAGGAGCCGTTGGCTCAAGAACAGCAGAGCATGGGCCAGGATGAAGACGATGGCATAAAGCCAGTAGCCTCTAAAGCTTCGGCAATACCCACGCCGTCAAAAGCTTCAGAATTTTCTCCTGAAGAAGCAAGACGGCTGCAGCGACAGGCTGAGTTCCGGATACCTTCTGTAGCGGCGGGACTTCAGCCGTCAGCACCACAACCTGAGGCAAAGAAACTCTCTGAGGGACACGACAGATATGTATTCTATACTCGATCTACAAATGCAAAGCCAGAGTACTCATCGTTGCCTCGAGCGAAGATACCAAAGAACACTGAAGGCAAACAAGGGAGCGATGAACACGTCGAGAATGGTCAAATTAATCCGGATGTCTTCTATTCCACGCTAGAAGCTGGCCAGGAATCACGCCAAAAGGAGCAGATGCCGCATCAAGCAGCTATTCCAGGACAGGAGCAAGTTCCTAAAGGCATCAACACAGACGTTTTCCGTACAGCTAGAGTAGCCCGGATGCTAGGTGGAAACCCCTACAAGGATAAAACACGTCTTGATTTGAAGGGTGCTGGTAGGACTCCCATTGACCACACCGAGCTTGCCGCACGTAAGAACCAGGATACCTTCAATGTTCTCCAGACAGCAGCAACCACTCCAGCGAAGCCAGAACAAATAGTACGGGAAGGATATCAAGAAACACCGTCTGCAGAGAATGAAATACGGGATTTTGTTTCGGATCTAGCTAAGGATGTCGAAGCCACCTCTGAACCTCTTTCAGAAGTAGGTTACAGCTTGCCAGATCCTATAGCGAGCAAAGCATACTGATATGCTGACAGTTTCGACGTAGACGCCCCCAGGATTAGATCCATTCCCACAAAAGACACCTTACGAATTGCGTGAGTCTCGAGTGCCCGCTTCTCGTTTTAGCAGACTTTGGCAGTATGGTGGTCTAGCAACCAGCATAGCCTTTGGCGCCGTTGGGGAGAGTCTCCGTCGCGTTACCGGAAGTGCTGCATCAACTGGGGGCTCCTTAATGCTAAGTCCTGGGAACATGGAAATTCTGGTTGCAAGGCTTTCCCGGATGCGTGGAGCCGCTCTGAAATTGGGCCAAATGATCTCATTTCAAGGTCGGTCTATCAATTATTATATTGTCTTTCTACGTACTAACTTACTACAGATCTCAAAATGCTACCTCCGCCAATCCACGAAGTGCTGCAGCGGGTCCAAGATAGCGCAGATTACATGCCGGCATCCCAACGCAATAAAGTCCTTTCTGCCAATCTCGGTGCAGACTGGCGCGATCTCTTTACATCGTTCGAAGAAGTCCCTATCGCGGCCGCTTCCATCGGCCAAGTCCACAAGGCTGTCCTTCGTTCTAACAGCCAGCCTGTTGCAGTAAAAGTCCAGTATCCCGGCGTCGCCAACTCCATTGACTCTGATCTCAACAACCTCTCCATCCTCCTCACTGCCTCTCGCCTTCTCCCGAAAGGCCTATATCTCGACAAAACCATTGCAAATGCCCGGACCGAACTTGGCTGGGAATGCGACTATCTCCGCGAAGCAGAGTGCCAAGAGCGCTTCCGTTCTCTCCTTGCCGACGACACGGCAGTTTTCACCGTACCCATAATATTCCCGGAAGCATCTGGGAAGGAAGTCCTAACAGCAGAGCTGATGGGAGGCATTGGCGTCACCAAGCTCCCCTCTCTAGATCAAACCCAACGCGACTGGATTGGCATGCAAATCCTACGGCTCTGCCTCCGCGAAATCGCAGAGTTCAAGTTCATGCAGACGGATCCGAACTGGACCAATTTTCTGTATAATGAGAAGCAGCACAAAATCGAGCTCTTGGACTTCGGCGCAAGCAGGGATTATCCGGACGAGTTCATCGACCCGTACATGATGGTTTTGGCCGCCGCGGCGAAGAACGACCGTCGGGCCATCGGCGATCTTTCCATCCAGCTCGGGTACCTTACTGGCGCGGAGAGCAAGAGTATGCTGGAAGCGCACATCCAGTCTGTGCTTACGCTTGCCGAGCCGTTCATAGAGTCAGGGCCGCTGGTATATGACTTTAGAGACCAGACCATTACGGATAGAGTCCGTGGATTGATTCCGGTGATGGTGAAAGAGAGATTGGCACCGCCGCCGGAGGAGACGTATAGTCTGCATCGGAAATTGAGTGGTGCGTTTTTGATGTGTGCGCGGTTGGGGAGCAGAGTACCCTGTAGGGAACTCTTTGAAAGCGCGGTGGAGAAGTATAGGAGAAAGGGGAAGATGGGTGGTGGCAAGGCTTAGGAAGGATAGAGCTTTTTTGGCGCATGTCAATGTATTATATATGTATAGCTAAATCTCGCCATGTAGAATAGCCTAGATGTAAGAAAGGAATACTGCTAAGATCTAATTCTTCGTACACATATCATCGAAACGTTCAAATACGGACTCTTCTCACCCATTAGCAGTACATCCTACACTACACCTTTCACCCATACCTCTTTATTTAGCGTCAAATTGACAAACTCTAACCAGGTCCTCCTCTTCTTCCAGAAAGCATAGCCCTCCCCGCAATGCTTTCACTCATTATGACTGCGTTAACGATATCATATGGAATGACTAGCCTACTGTGGAAATATGGCCTTGGCACGGGATAATTCATTGCTATGGATCGCATTTTTCTCCGGGGGCTGGCAGCGCATATCATTGAGAGGCCACATATAAGACATCCTTCGGCCTTGAGGCAAACTGAAGTATACAAATTTAAGTAATAGTATTTGATAGATATATCCTTTTAGTAATAGTAGAGTAGTTACAGAAGATAAATCAACTGGCGGAGCATCACTGCAAATTGAACATTTAGACTTTTTCTACAAAAGGGATCGGATTTATGGGTATCACAAGACTCCATCCATCCATCTTCTTGCACCAAATGGAACGTGATTTACAGGCTACTGTCCTTAGCCGATCTCCCTCCAGGTATCAAGCGTTCCCCCACGCAAGCACTCCTTCTCTCATTATATGTAGGTAGATTTGAACATATCGAACTCGAGAACCGAACACCGTTGCCGGAAAGGATCCTATGGAGAAAGGCAGTCAGTATTTATCCACTAGTTCTCCGATAAGTACAATAAAAATAATGACTAACCAGCACTACGACTTTCTCTCAACCCTTCCATTGTCCAACGGTCTATCCCTGAACAGCTGTAGCGGGAGTGGCAGCGGGAGCCCCTTCGATAGGAGCATCCCCACTCTCTGCAGGGGCACCATCGGCAGGGGTAGTACCATCAGCATGGGTAGCGCCAGCCTTTTCCTTAGCTTCCTTCGCTGCCTTCTGCTTCTTGCCAGTAACCTTTTTCACCCAAGCGCCGAGCTGCTTGCTGATGGAACCAAAGCCCATCTTCTTTGCGGTCATCTCGGCCGCAGCGCCAGACTGCTCGGCAGCGGCCTCTTGGATGGTGATCTCTTCTTTGGTCGTAGACATTATATTGGCTGAGTGGGTCGATATTAAACTGTGAGAAACCTAGGTTAGATTGATTTGTAGGGAAGCGGGTTCTGAATAAAGGAAGCGAAAAGTTAGAAATGGTTCCATTTATTTACCTAAACGGAAGGTATTCAAGCCGGAATTGCAACTGGATATCGAACTCAAAAATTTAAAAGAATTGGGTGAAGCTGGCTCTGAAGAGAAGCCGCGAGCACCGCCATAATATATATTTCCCCTAGCTCTCCGACTCAGATCATTTAAGCTCTGCATCGGCCATCTGTCTGCACAAAAAGCGCCATTAAGCGCGTCGTCAGCCGATTCATATCTACACCATCTCGTCAATTCCGGTGATTAGCGCAGCCACGTCTGCACGGCCTTGCTTTCCCTTAAACAGCAACAATACCAAAACTTTCCCTACAAAAAGGCCGTGCAGACGAGATGGTGTACATTCAACCCTCGCCTCTTCCCCGCTGCAACCTTTCCAGTCTATTGTCGTACGAGGCCCGTGATACGTCCCTTTTCTGACGTAGCCACCAAATTCGGTTAGTACAATATCTTGGGCACTTGCCGGCGAGGCTGGCGAGTCGAGCAAAAAATTGATGATCGTCAAGGTTCGTTTCCGGGTCATAGGTCGGAATGCTCATCGATCCAAAATACACTTCCCTCAACTGCCAATAGTAGATGGGTAAGTGCGCCCCTACTCCACTCGATTAAGCCATGATGGCAACATAAGCTGGTGCTGCGGGACGTGGCGTAGAGCTTCGACTCAGGTTATGAGTCGCGCTGGCACGCGTCTCGGCTATGGTAGGTATCGGCGGCTTGCTCCCCGCCAGCCGTGAGCGGAGAAAAGGAGGATGCCAAGTCTTTATACATGCTCAACACCATTACGTCCATCTTCGTCGATCGCCCCTTTTGAAAGTAACCGTGTCGGAGCCTGCGTGTCTGAGATTTGTTAATTACATACGGTGTCGAACTCCACCTCTCTGTTTAGCTACAGAAACTGAGATCTTGGGCATTGATCCCGCATATTGATAGTATTAGTGAAGCCTAACTTCCTAAGCGTCTAAATCTGAGCAATATGCTGGGACTAACTAGGCATATGAAAGATTTCCGAGCAGCATACAAATGCCGTAGAAAGATTGGGATCAAGCCCTATCCAACTATGCACATTTTATTTCCCTAACCCAAGGCCTTCCCAGTTCCTCCCCGCGCGCACTAAGCCAGAGATACTTCTATCTTGTCGATACTCAATACTGAGTTCTATTTCCTGAGCCACCTCCGTCTCAATGACTACTAAATAGAGCTAACTGCTTGACACAGCACGGCTACAATGGCGCAATACCAGTATATAGTGATTTAAGGAGTTGAAGCATGGAGTTGTGCGTAAGAATCAAATAAGAAAGCCTCGAAACTCTTTTTACGCGGAACACGTTGTTGGTGTTAGAAATAATCCCAAGAAGAGAAGGTCTCCAATGGTGAGTGAACGCAAGGCCATTGGCCTCGATCTGTATTTCGCTCGCCAAGCTAGTCTTCAAATGTACCAAAGTCGGGTTGTCTGTTCCAGTTGCCTACTACCCTGTCTCTGTTGCCTTATGAGATTTCAAAAAGTAAATACATAAGGTGCGGAAGAAATGGCAACAAGGTATTCTTATGAAAATACAGTGGCGGACTGCTCACGTTCCCTCCTTAGAAATTTCTTCTACTCCTCCTAGGCCCTTGGCCTTCCTCGGTAGAGATGTGCTCATTCCTAAAATCATCGTTATTACCATTATCAGGCTCATCCTCCTCAATATCATCCTCATCGTCGACATCAGATTCATACCGAGATGATGAGTTTTCGAGTGGGTCTATGGTGTTCTTGAACCGTGCAAAGTGTTTGAGATGCTCATCCTCCAAGGTATCATTATCCGGCTCGGAGTTCATGATCGAGTTTTTGATTTGATCTTCGGTGGTGCAATACTGATGATCTGGATGAACGGAGATCCTTATAGCCATTAGTTGCTCTTTGAGTTCGTTAACGCTCATATAAAGGTCTGATGAGTGCGGCTGTACAGGCCAAAGATTAAGGCCTTTGAGGCCTTTGAGGAAGCTGCCAAGTGCTACTGAGTCGCAAATTGCATGCGCTCTTGGAAAATCAGGTTCCCAAGGAGGCATCTTTTTGCAATAATGGTATGGACTACTGGACAACTCATCAATTCGTTCGTAGCAACTGGTAATGATAGCTGAGATATTTTCTGCCCGAACTCGGATTACATTATCTGTATGAGAAGTAGTATAAGTAGCAAACTCATATTCTGTATTCGAAAATTTGTTACTTACCGACAATAAGCCTTGGCATGCGGTCGTTCAACAGAATTCCATCCGAAGTGAGGCAGTCGCCTTCTGAATTACTCCGCGTTGTCACTGCGAGATGGTCGGTGAGAGCTTCAAATGTGTCTTGATATCCAAACACCCACGCGATAAAGAGCCATTGCTCGTATCCTGATTCCTGAAAGACTGGGGACCATGGCCAAGCCCATGATCGAAGAAAAGGCCCGACAAGCCGAACGACTTCGTATTTGTGGCAAGTGGTGGCAAGGTTGAGAAGGTCGGTAAAATCTAAGGAAGTTGGTAGATTGTCAAAGCGAAGGTGTGCGATTTGGAGGATGATCTCTATAGTGCAAAGATCATCATCTGAGAATTCGATTTCCGCCGGTGATTGAGAATCCATCGAATTCAGAAGAGCTCGCCACTTAACGCTTGCCATTCGGAGTGCTGCGGAAGAGACTAAGAAGTTTTTTTTGTTATTATCGGCAGAGCTGACAATTAGACGAACGTCGCCATCAACATCGAGTGTGGAATCCGTAGTATCGTCGTGAACCGTCGTGCTCCCAGCGTCGGTAATCGACGTGGGAGATGATGTATCTACTGTGATTTCGTATTCGGGACATCCTTCGACTGAGCTAGCATTTTCAGGATAACCATTAGAGGTAGAAACAGTATGACAATCTGCGAGCGCCGTGCTAGGTGGTGTGCTATCTCTTCCTTTAGCACCCTCTGTAACCACATGCCTCTCTTCAGCAGTAACAGATTTATTGACTTCCGTGTCTACGACAGCACCATGGTTGCTTTTTCTTCCAGACTTGTAGTGTCCGTACGAGATAGCTGGTGGTTGCATAGTAATTTAAGAAATCGTCGAGGAAAACGGTTCTGATGAAGCTTGAGAGAAGTATAGTAATATGGGAAACGGCTCATTTATCCAAGAGGGCAGGTTCATGGGCCAGGAAGGTAGTGTTGGCTTGATAGGAGGCAAAAACTTTTCTGAAATTGGGAGAAGACTAGCGGTAGTTAAAGAAGTAGAGCCAATGGAATGCCTTTGACATCGCGCAATCGAAATTTTCTGACGCAGGTATTGTCTCCAAGAACAAACTCAAAATAGCCAAGGCGTAGAAGACACGAGGGATGGTTGTCTCAATCTTGCCGGGAGATCTTAGAGCAACCCAACCTCCTGACGAGGCTGGCGCTTAGGCACGTGATTGTGCGGCAAAGTCAGTGGTAACTTCAAACGTGTGCTTTTGAACTGTACGGGAATAGAATGAAATATCCTGCTTGGCTATTGGTCTTTGAAGTAGTATTATTGATCAATTTGCGCTTCTGAGAGCAGTAAGGCTGGAGTTGAACTGTAGAACGATTGATGTGGGAATGTATAGAAACATAAGGAAGGATCATTGTGGATTTCATTTCCCCATGGGCGGCTGCTGACACACCAATAACATGAGGAAAAGGTTGTCGAAATAGAGAATTGAGCTTTTGCGAAAGTAGTTGAGAGCACTTTAGGAAATAGGCAAAAATCTAAATAAATAAATTTTAGGGTGAATATGACTTTTAAACAGTGCTGATAGAACATATCCTTAGCATGAGTTTTGAAATTTTGTTGATATTAACCCAACAAATAGTAAAGTCGATACAGGACAGAGTCGCGGTGATAGGAATTTGAAAGTGGAAAAGGAGAACAACTGGAACAATTGAAAAATGATTGAGCGGGGTTGTCTGCGGGCTGTGGCTAGCACTTCCCTCCCTATAAGTCTTTCGGCAGCTTCGTAGTGACAATCACGTGGCAATGTTATTACCGCAATCAACTACGTACTGCACACTGCGCATTGCGCTCCGTGTCAGAAGGTGTGGAGGCATTTTGCAATCTTCAATTCCGTTGTCCTACAGCCTGTAACAGCTCCAGTGGCCCCCCCGTCTGCAGCTAAATTAGTATGTACAGCTAGCAGGAAGGGGTGTAGTACGTGGCCAGGGTCTGAGTTAGGGCCACCTCGAATTCGGAGCTCTGAGCTCGATTTTGAAGCTATTCTGAACTCTTCTCCAAATTGTAACATCACCTCCAGATTTTGGTGTTTTGCCTTCATATATGGCTCCAAATATAAGTGACTGGCAGTACGCCTTTATTAAAACCCTTCTTATAGCCCGCGCCAGTAAGCGTGTATGCGCCCGCGTTTGGAGCCCATACTGATAAGAGAAAGAAGCTTTATAACGACTTTTGGTGAGGGAGAGGAGTTCAGAATAGCTTCAAAATCGAGCTCAGAGCTCCGAATTCGAGGTGGGCCGTGGCTCAAGCCCTGGCTACGTACTACACCCCTTCCTGCTAGCTGTACATACTAATTTAGCTGCAGACGTAGCGAAATTAGGTGTGTCGCGCGCGGACACTGGAGCTGTTACAGGCTGTAGTCATGTGTATCTCATCGCCAAATAGACAACTTGCGCAGCTGGAAACTAAACTACATATACCCGCCAAGAAAACGCCCCCAGCGCCAGCTTCAAGGACCCCCTACCTTTATATAATACAGCTAATGCAGCCTAAATTGGTGGCGCGACGAGCTCGTATTTACCCGTCCTTTAGATCAGCTAAAATCGGCTTATTTAAGCCGAACGCTAGGGTCGGGTAAGGCGTTTTCTATCAGGCAAAGCGCATACTTTTCATTCAGTAGAAGGCTCGGAAGCAAGCCCCGTGGAAGCTCAACCTTTGTTGCTGATATACGATCATGGCGTTAAAAAAGGCCGTCGGCTTCCTGTTCAAACTTCCGACTTATTATACACGCTTTTAAGATGGCGAGCGTGCTATATTCGGGCCTCTCAGGAGGTATTTAAGCCTCTTAGGAGGTAGAAAGGGGTGGTAGGGTCAATATACGCGGAGTTGGGTTCGTCGGAGCTGGTGTATATGAGGATTTGTATGTAGCTCTGCAGAAGATCGTCAGCTTTATAACCTCATTTCTGAACCAAATTTAAGCTTACCGAAATGTGTCGCCAGC
>Ga0307507_10005915_pt1 | contig 19459 bp, 19 predicted proteins | sample 7_EM_MG_FD_207223 | JGI IMG/M metagenome (GOLD analysis project Ga0307507, IMG submission 207223) | Populus trichocarpa ectomycorrhiza microbial communities from riparian zone in the Pacific Northwest, United States - 7_EM | ecosystem: Host-associated > Plants > Roots > Unclassified | place...
ATACAATGGTATTTTCAGTCATTCTGAGGATTATCTTGACCTACAGTATTTCACAACATCACTCTTTCTGCTACTGCTTAGACTAATGGTCAGGTCACTGATTGATTGCCCCTTTTCACAGGATATCCAGAGGGGCATCTGCTATCTCTCTATGATTTAATTGCTTTCTTTTAACACATCTTACCTCAGGTATTAGGAAATACGCTGTTTTCAGAAAAACAAAGTTTTTTTATCCAGTAGTGTCCCAAACAGGGCCAAGAATTACAGCAGTTTTTATAATGCCTGGTTTGCAGAATGCTTTAGATCTCAAGAGAGGCTAAATTTAAAATTAAGTACTTCTAAGCTAAAATGGCTCTAACTATAGCAAACTACTAGCATTCAGATCTCCCAGATTATTGTCACAAACAGTGACTAAGCAAGGCAGACTCTCACATGAGTAATAGTTATTAGTCATTGGTTTGTTATCTTTCACCCTATGAGATCAGTTGACTCATAGGATTTTACATGACGACGCAATAGCGTGTCATTGATATATTGTTATTAGTTGATATTTGACATGACGCACGATTGTGGTCATGTGGTTTATGTATTTCGCACATGACTCATAATTATGAGTCAGGGGTTTTACGCATGTGACCCCGTTAGGGCATATGACTTGTTTTATGAGTTTTGATTGTTTGGGAGATAGGGCGCAGCTGACACGGGCGGGTCAGCTGATGGATTTCACACTATGACGTACTATGAGTCATGAGTTGCGTGACGCGAGGGTATGGGTCACCCAGGGTTGGGGTTGAGGGAAGAACCCCTATATAAGGGCACCCTCGGGGCATGAGATTTGGGGCACGAACCATCTCCCTTACAGACCCGGCAATTGAAATCTCAACAGCATGAGAATTCATCGTCAACATCCACCACCCCCGCACTCTCAGTGAGCTGGACCCCCCCCCTCCAGCCTTACTTCCCTCATCATGTCCTTGGGCCCTGGGGTCCTTGTTTCTAGGGGTCGTTTGGCTCTAGCACCCGCTCGTTTCGCTCGCGCTTCGCTGCCTCGCTTAGCGTTCGCACGGTCGGGAACACTCTCTCGCCCATGTTACAGACGGCTGGGACTACAGTTCGCAGTAGGAGAAAACTCTTCAACAGGCTACGGTCGATTTCTCCATTCTCTTCACCTCCGTTAGAGACTGCCTAGTCAGACACGCACACGGTTACCGATAGTTTCCACAGTTATTGGGTCTACCCCTCCTCATCAGCAAAATGTAAAAACCACTCCTGGTCCACCAAGGGGGGTTATGGACCCCCTGGTCCTCCTGGTCCACCCTGATCCACCCTGATCCACATTTTCGGTAAAATTTGCAAAAGTGTGGATCAGAGCGGATCGGAGTGGACCAGGTAGACCACAGGGACCACGACCCACTTGGTGGACCAGGAGCGTTCAGGACCACCTTGGACCACACTCCAACATTTTCCTGATGCCCTCTCCCACTTCAGGTTTCGTCCCGTTGCTCGGTTACAGCTACAATCCACTCACTCGGCTGGCACCCTACTGCCCCTTTACCTTACACCGCCCTCGCGATTTCTCCACGGTCGCACCCCTTGGTTATGCTCAGTCGTCATATTGCACTGCCTTAGTGGTGGATGTCAACGCCTTGGGTTCTCGAGTAATGTACGCAACGCTGCCACGGTTGATAGTGGCTCCCGCTTCCCCATTGTTCTTCTTTCATCGTCGGTTACTTTGTGTTTCATTAGTGGTTATAACAATTATGTATTTTGTTGGCGTCTACGGCAAGGGTTTTCCTGTTGATTCCTCCCCATGGATTTACTTGTATTTTTCTTTTCGACCGCCTAGTCGGAAGGGGATTTCTTATTTTGCGTGGCTGGTGTGCGGTTGGTCTCATACTAGAGAGACTTGGGTTGATGGCTTTTTCCCTGGTGCCGGGGTGGAGAAAAAATAGGGGATGGGGTTCTTTCTTTACCATAGCTAGCGCTGCACGTAGTCTTTGTTCCCAGTAGTTGATTAATACAAAGCACATGAAAGAAAAAACAAAAAGAAGGCAAAAAAAGGAAAAAGGCATGAGATTTAGGGCACGAACCATCTCCTCTACACACCCAGCGATTGAAATCTCAACACCATGAGAATTCATTGTCAACATCCACTCCCGCACTCTCAGTGAGCTGTACCCGCACTCTCCCTGAGCTGCACCCTCCCCCTCCCGCCGGACTTCCCTTATCATGTCCTTGGGCCCTGGCCTCCTTGTTTCTAGGGGTCGTTTGGCTCTACTCCCTCCTTTTTCCGCACCTGCTTCGCTGCCTCGCCTAGCAATTGCACGGTCGGCAACCCCTTTCTTTCGTCAATGGGTCAGTCGCAGTCTCGGGTTATGGTCGAAGTAGTGGCCCCAGTGGCTCTGCTCCCTGGTATTGCACTATCTCCTTGGATCACTGTTCGGTACGGTCGGCATCGTTGAAAAGTCGTGATCTCGTTTCGGTCCTCCCTCCCTCGTACTTCTACTCGATTGGGGACACCCCTCCCCTCTCTCACTTGGTCCTCGTCCCGTGGCTCGGTTACAGCCAACACCCCCCACTCAGCACGGTCGCTCCGGCGTCCGGCCATCATTCACCTCGCTTCCTCTAAGGACTTGTGGACTCCCTCGGCCTAACCCGCCACATGCACCACCAGTAGCCCCGCGGTCCGAGTCTATATGGCTCTGGTACTATTACTTTCGTGCGTGGTTGTTTTCGGTGATAAGCATAGCCAGGGATCGTTAAAGGCCTTCGCGGCGGATGGGATTTCTCTGGTGCCTCTACTTCGGATTTGGGTTTTTTTGGTTTTTCTCACTGTTGGGTTTTTTCTTGGGTTTCTGGCAGATGCTTTTTTTTGGTTGCGGGTTTCATGTATATTTTGGTGTAGTTTTCAGTGCCCGGGCGCTTGGTGCGGGTTTTAGACCAGGGGTTTTTCTCCCACAGTTTCCACCGCCTCGACGATGGGCTGGACTGGGTGGAAGTTTGTTGTGGCCATAACCATTGCGGTTACATGCTATTTTTGTACTTATTGCTTGGGCCTTCGGCCTCAGCGAGAAACAAAATTTAAAATATGACAAAAAAAGAAAAAAAAGAAGAAAAAAATGGCATGAGATTTGGGGCACGAACCATCTCCCCTACACACCTGGCGATTGAAATCTCAACACCATGAGAATTAATCGTCAACATCCACCACCACCGCACTCTCAGTGAGCTGCACCCGCACTCTCCGTGAGCAGCACTCTCCCCCTTTCGCCTTACTTCCCTTATCATGTCATTGGGCCCTGGGGTCCTTCTTTCTAGTGGTCGTTTGGCTCTATCACCACCTCTCTCCGCTTGCGCTTCGCTGCCTCGCTTAGCGTTTGCACGGTCGGCAACACCCTCTCGCCCCTGTTACAGACGGCTAGGACTACAGTTCGCAGTAGGAGAAAACATTTCAACAGGCAACGGTCGATTGCTCCATTCTCTTGACTTCCATTGGAGGCTGCCTAGTCAGAAACGCACACGGTTACCGATTGTTTCCACGGTTATTGGGTCTACCCCTCCTCCCCCCCTTCAGGTCTCGTCGCGTTGTTCGGTTACAGCTACCGTCCACTCACTCGGCTGGCACCCTACTGCCTTCGCCGCCCTAGGGATTACCACAGTCCCACCCATCGGTTACGCTCAGTCGTCGTATTGCACTGCCTCTGTGGCGTATGTCAACGCTTTGCGCTCTCGAGTAATATTTGCAACCCCACATCGGTTTTAGTGGCCCCCACACCCACTTTGTTCTTCTTTCATTGTCGGTTACTTAGGGTTTCATTAGTGGTTTATCAATTATTTACTTTGTTGGTGTCTACGGCAAGGGTTGTCCTGTTGATTCCTCTCCATGTATTTATTTGTATTTTTCTTTTCGACTGTTGAGTCGGAGGCGGATTTCTTATTTTGCGTGGTTTGTGTGCGGTTGGTCTCGTACCAGAGAGACTTGAGTTGAGGGCTTTTTCTGTGGCGCCGGGTTAAAGAAAAACAGGGGATGGAGTTCTTTCTTTGCCATAACTAGCGCTGCACGTGGTCTTTGTTCCCAGTAGTTGCTTAATACAAAGCACATGATAGAAAAAAAGAAAAAAAAGGCATGAGATTTGGGGCACGAACCATCTCCCTTACACACCCAGCGATTCAAATCTCAACACCATGAGATTTCAACGTCAACATCCACCACCACCGCACTCTCAGTGAGCTGCACCCGCACCCTCCGTGAGCTGCACCCTCCCCCTCCCGCCTTACTTCCCTTATCATGTTCTTGGGCCCTGGCGTCCTTGTTTTTAGGGGTCGTTTGGCTCAATCACCCCCTCTTCTCGCTTGCCCTTCGCTGTCTCGCTTAGCATTCGCACCGTCGGCAACACCATTTCGCCTATGATACAGACGGCTGGGACTACAGTTCGCAGTAGGAGAAAACATTTCAACAGGCCACGGTCGATATCTCCATTCTCTTCACTTCCATTAGAGGCTGCCTAGTCAGACAGGCACACGATTACCACTAGTTTCGACGGTTATTCGGTCTAGCCCCCCTCCCTCACTTCAGGTCACGTACTGTTGCGCGGTTACAGCTACAGTCCATTCACTCGGCTGGCACCCTACTGCCTTCGCCGCCCAAGTGATTGCCACAGTTGCGCCCCTCGGTTACACTCAGTCGTCGTATTGAACTGCCTCGGTGGCGGATGTCAACACCTTGGGTTCCCAAGTAATGTTTGCAACTACACATGGGTTTTAGTGGCCCCCGCACCATCTTTGTTCTTCTTTCATTGTCGGTAACTTAGGGTTTCGCAAGTGGTTTATCAATTATTTCATTTTGTCCGGTGTCTACGGCAAGGGTTTTGATGTTGATTCCTCCCCATGTATTTATTTGATGTTTTTTATTCCGCCCCTTTAGTCGGAGTTTGATTTCTTATTTTAGGTGGCTGGTGTGCGGTTGGTCTCGGACCAGAGAGACTTGGGTTGATGGCTTTTTCCCTGGCGCTGGTAGGTTCACAGAGGTTTTTCTTTACCATAGCTAGTGCTGCAGGTAGTCTTTGTACCTAGATGATGAATAAAACAAAGCAAATGAAACAAAAAAGAAAATAAAAAAGGCATGAGATTTGGGTCACGAACCATCTCCGCTACACACCCGGCGATTGAAATCTCAACACCATGCCAATTCATCGTCAACATCCACACCCGCACTCTCAGTTAGCTGCACGCTCCCCCTTCCGCCTTACTTCCCTTATCATGTCCTTGAGCCCTGGTGTCCTTGTTTCCAGGGGTCTTTTGGCTCTCCTCCCTTCTTTCTCCCCACTTCTTTCAGTGCCTCGCTTAGCATATGCACGGTCGGCAACCCCTTTCTTTCGTTAATGGGTCAGTCGCAGTCTCAGGTTATCGTCGAAGTAGTGGCCTGTGTGGCTCTGCTCCCTGGTATTGCACTATCTTCTTGGATCACTGTTCGGTACGGTCAGCATCGTCGAAAAGTGGTGATCTCGTTTCGGTCCTCCCTCTCTCATACTTCTACTCGATTGGGCACACCTCTCCCCTCCCTCACTTGGTCTTCGTCCCGTGGCCCGGTTACAGCCTACACCCCCCACCCGGCTCAGTCGCTTTGGCCTCCGGCCGCCATTCAACTCACTTCCTCCTAGGACTCGTGGACTCCCTCGGCCTAACCCGCCACATGTTCTACCATCAGCCCCGCGATGTGGTCTATATGGCCCCCGTACTATTACCCTCGAGTATGATTTTGTTCCACGATGTTTGCAGTTGGGGATCGTCAAAGGCCTTTGTGGCAGATGGGCTTTCTCTGGTGCTTCTTATACAGATTTGGGTTTTTTTGGTTTTTCTCACTGTTGGGTTTTTCTTGGGTTTTTTGTAGATGCTTTCTTTTCGTTGCGAGTTTCTTGTATATTGTGTTGTAGTTTTCAGTGCCCGGGCGCTTGGTGCGAGTTTCAGGCCAGGGGTTTTTTCTCCCATGGTTTCCACCGCCTCGACGATGTGTTGGACTGGGTGGAAGTTTGTTGCGGCCATAACCATCACCGTGACATGCTATTTTTCTACTTATTACTTCAGCCTTCGGCTTCAGCTAGAAACAAAATTTAAAATATGACAAAAAAAAGAAAAGAAAAACAAAAGAGAAAAAAAAAGAGGCATGAGATTTGGGTCACGAACCATCTCCCCGACACACCCGGCAATTGAAATCTCAACACCATGAGACTTCATCATCAACATCCACCACCACCGCACTCTCAGTGAGCTGCACCCGCAGTCTCTGTGAGCTGCACCCCCCCCCTCCCGCCTTACTTCCCTTATCATGTCCTTGGGCCCTGGCGTCCTTGTTTCTAGTGGTCGTTTAGCTCTATCACCCCCTCCTTCCGCTTGCGCTTGGCGGCCTCGCTTAGCGTTTGCACGATTGGCAAAACCCTCTCGCCCATGTTAAAGACGGCTAGGACTACAGTTCGCAGTAGGAGAAAACCTTCCAACAGGCCACGGGCGATTTCTCCATTCTCTTCACTTCCAGTAGAGGCTGCGTAGTCAGACACGCACATGGTTATCGATAGTTTCCACGGTTATTGGGTCTACCCCTCCTCTCCTCCCACAAGGTTTCGTCCCGTTGCTCGGTTACAGCTACAGTCCATTCACTCGGCTGGCACCCTACTGCCTTCGCCGCCCAAGCGATTGCCACGGTCGCGCCCCTTGGTTACGCTTAGTCGTCGTATTGCACTGCCTCGGCGGCCAATGTCAATTCCTTGGGTTCTCGCGTAATGTTTGCAACGCCACATTGGTTTTTAGTGGCCCCCGCACCTCCTCTGTTCTTCTTTCATTGTCGGTTCCTTAGGGTTTCGTTAGTGGTTTATCAATTATTTATTTTGTTCATGTCTACAGCAAGGGTTTTCCTGTTGATTCCTCACCATGTATTTATATGATACTTTTTATTCCGCCCCTTTAGTCGGAGTTTGATTTCTTATTTTGCGTGGCCAGTGTCCTGTTGGTCTCGTACCAGAGAGACTTGGGTTCATTGCTTTTTCCCTGCTGCCGGGGTGGAGAAAAAATAGGGGATGGGGTTCTTTCTTTACCAAAGCTAGCACTGCACGCAGTCTTTATTCCCAGTAGTTGAATAATACAAAGCAGATGACAAAAAAAAAGAAGAAAAAAAAAGGCATGCGATTTGGGTTCTTCACGCAACCATCTAAGTTCTTTCATACACTATACTTTCAATACAAAGATCTTTATCTATCACCTTTTCGGGAATCAAGAAGCCACAGTCTTATATGAGCCTAGCGATCGACGTTGCTAGATAGGAGTCAAAGCCCTTAGCTCTCGCAACAACTATCGGGTGTGAAGAAGTGATCGTTAGGATACTATCGGTTACCTGCTACAAGTATCACCCAGAGAGGAGAGGATTGTAACATTTGGTTGCGTCTACCCAACAGCACCTAACAAAGAGACAAAACGGGGACCAACGACGAAAACAACATCGACCCCCTAGCTGAAAATCTTGACCTTTCATCACTAGGAGAAGGACTAGAAAGGGCCCTGACGGAAGAGAGGGCACCAAGCCCTACCACGCCAGAGCTACCATCGCCAATTGGATCAGAAGAAACCGAGGAACGAGGAAGGATACGACGAAACCCGATGGCGGCTACAACAGCACAAGAAGGAGCGACCTCTGTGGAGACAACCCCGATCCTGAACCTGGAACAGATGAGACAAATTATCGCATCTCTAAGCGCTGGAACTAGAAAACCCAAAGCCAAGGAAGCAGAGGTTTATCAAGAAGAATGACACAAACCACGAGGCTGGCTAGCCCAACTCATAGTCTACTACATCAGCAAAATGTAAAAACCACCCCTGGTCCACCAAGGGGGGTTATGGTCCCCCTGGTCCTCCTGGTCCACCTAGATCCACCCTGGTCCACATTTTCAGCAAAATTTGAAAAAGTCTGGATCAGAATGGATCGGAGTGGACCAGGTGGACCACTGGGACCACAACCCCCCGTGGTGGACCAGGAGCGTTCAGGACCACGGTGGACCACGCTCCGACATTTTCCTGATGCTACAGGACAATAGGATGGCACAACGGCCATGATGAGGAAAAGATTCTCGATGCAACAAGCCTCCTAAGGGACGACGCGGCAACCTGGATCACACTATAGGCAGAAGAATGAATCACTCCAACCCAGGAAACCTGGAGAGGATTCAAAGCAGAACTACAAAGACAATTTGGTGTAATTGACGCCAAAGGAGAAGCAAGGATCAAACTGAAGAATATGAAACAAGGCAAATAATCGGTCATGGAATGCTGGAATGAGTTCCACCTCGTGGCTAGTCAAGCGGAATTGGACGACTCGACAGGTGCAGAACTACTCCTAGGAGGAATGAACACAGAACTACAAAACGCCTTGGGAGCCAGCAGCGAAGAATACGAGGACCTTGAAGTACTAGCCCAATGGGCAATCAGGAAGGAAACCAAGCTGGCAATGGTCAGACACATCCAAGGATCACCATCGACCAAGAACATTCAACGGGAGACCATTACACCACAAAACCCAGACGGGACGTATCGACCCACTATTAATGGCAATCAGAACTATGGCGACCCCATGGAATTGGATGCTACCAGGAAACGACCAAGGTTCAACATCTCAAGAGAAGAATTCCAAAGGAGAATGCGAGAACAACTATGTCTCAAATGCGCACAACCGGGCCACTTAGCCAGGAACTGCACAAGGAAAGAGGGTCCCAAACCATTCAACGCACAAACTAGGGGCTGGCAGCCGACAAAGAGACCTACCCCCTGGCAGTCTAAACCCAAGATCAGGGATATCGATGTCGAACAGGAACCTGAACAGTCGGGAAACGACGAATGTCCCTACTAAGAGATGGTCTGAGGGACAGACCTGAACGAAAACCCCTCATGCTGGAAAATTACTACGCGGCACTCAACTACACAGAAACCCTCGAAAACGAAAGTGACCATATCATGGTCAAAATACGACTACAAGGCGAATGGGAGTCCGTTACTATCAACGCCGTGATTGACTCGGGAGTAATAGAAGACTTCATCGACCGAGAAGTTTGCAACAAACACGGGATCAAGATGATCAAAGCAAAAAACCCAAGGGAGATTTACCTGGCGGACGGGAAACCAAGCGCCATGGGGCCTGTTAGCCATATGACGAAAGTACCTATGGATATTAGTAGCCATAGGGAATTGGCAACCTTCCAAGTGGCAAATCTCCAAAACTATGAGGTCATCCTCGGGATGCCATGGTTAAGAGAATACAACCCAACAATCGATTGGAACGACAAAAGGATCACATTCAACAGTGAACGATGTACAACTTGGTGTCTCAAATGTTCGCCCGTTGCCTATGCAATACACGAAGAAAAAGCCCTGAAAGAGCATCTCATCACCAGATTCTCCAAGGTCCAGGCCAAGAAAGGTCCGAAGGCCAGTGTTAGGGGTAGCTGGTAAGGTGACTTATGATACCGAACTAGGCCTTATGCTTGACTGGTACTAGATGGAGAATTTTGTCTAGGAAGGCTTGTAATAAAGTGTAACTAAGTTACTCGCGTAGTGTAAAGATAATGAGGAAATAATAATTGTAGACTTATTATATTGATAAGATCTCTTCTCCGGTGCTTTCTGATCCTTTTTAAGCGAGGGAGGCACTTCGATATTTATATTCCGCGTCTGAGTGTTTGCGGACTACATGTCCTAACCATACTAACTAAGTATCGACCGAACTAAGTTCTCCAAACTTGTAAGTGCGAACACTTCTTGACCCTGACAACTGTTCGACCCCATACTCACATTATGAAGACGTAAACTACCATATTATCGTGAGGGTGTGTCAGTCCCGTAAATAATAGGTTAGTCTAGAGTACACGTAGCCGACTAATGCCAACGTAATAATATCTCTTCACCGAACCATATATGAAGCGGCCAACTTCAAAGGTGTCAGACCATTCAATGCGCGAGAGTCTGTCACTGTCTGCCCATCAGGTTTCCGAACTGACTTGTGGCAGCAATCGCTCGAATAGCAATTTGCGCTCACTATCTTATGTTCGTACTGACTGGTTCTGAGCGGGCCTGGAGGTCTCCGCAATGTGTCTTCTGGTATCATTATATGATATTTTTACTTAAGTATTTTATTCTAATTCCATCAGTCATCTTAGAGAACTCTCGTTCCTACCCTATGGGCATCCTAAAACGGGAACGCACACTTAAATCTCTCAGACGCCTTTGCGCTATTATCGCCGTCATTTTATGACTTGTCGCATAATTATATTTTAACTAATAATAACTATGACGCGGCTGTGAATCGAAAACGTGACCTTCTAGTCGGAGGCACGTGACTATCATCTTAAGCTAGACCGAGATGTATCTTTTGTACTTTGTACTTTTTTAAACTGATTGGTATGCAGGGGTCTGTGCGTGAGCCTTATGGGTCGGCATTCTTGGTATGCCTAACAGCCAGTGACCAGAGCGTCAGAGTTAAGAAGCTATCCGCTGAGACCAGAGTGCCTACGAGGGGATCAGCAAGGGCAGCAGGACACGACCTGTATGCAAGCGAAGGAACTGACGTTCCTGCGAGAGGGCAAGCAATTGTTGGAACAGGAATAGTCATCGAACTATCACACCACACCAATGGACGAATTGCACCATGAAGCAGTCTAGCAGTCAAATACCGACTAATGACGAATGCAGGTGTAATCGATGCCGATTACAGAGGCGAAGTGAGGGTTGTCCTGGCCAACTTAGGAGACCAACCATAGCAAGTGGAGAAAGGAGAGCTGATCGCACCACTGATCATCGAGAAGATCGACAATAGGGAACTACAAGAAGTAGCCCAGTTGGACAATACCGAAAGAGGAGATCAGGGGTTTGGAAGCTTCGACACCACCATGGACCAGAGAGTCACGGGCCAGAAGGCCAAACCACAGATGGAAATAAACGAAATATCAGCTAGAGTATTCGGGCAGTTCTACCGCAGAGGAGAAACAACCTGCATCCTAAGATGGAAGGAAATCGAAGACGAAATTCAGTTGGAAGCTATCAACATTAGCACCGAACTGGCAATAAAAAACAAAAAGAACAACGAAGACCAGAACATGAGAGAAACGGTCCCTCAAGAATATTATCACCCATTGGATGTGTTCGAAAAGGGAGAGAAGACGACGGTACCGCCCCACGGACCAGGCATCGATCTAGGAATCGATCTGGAATAAGGAAAGACGGTATCCATCAAGATAATATACGCCCTAAGTTACGACCAATTGGAAGAACTCCACTGATATATCAAACAAAACGAGGATTGAGGATGGATCCGGAGAGTGAAGTCGGGAAGGGCTTTACCAATCATGTTCGTCAAGAAAAAAGATGGCAAACTCAGGCTCTGCGCCGATTATCGAGCGCTCAACGAAGTTACCAAAAAGGATAGACACCCGCTACCGCTCATTAGCGACGCCCTAGATAGGCTAGGAGGAGCCAAGTACTTCACCAAGCTGGACATAAAGGACGCCTACCACAACATTCGGATCAGAGAAGGAGACGAATGGAAGACAACCTTTGCAACAAAATTAGGGACATACAAATACCTAGTCATGCCATTCGGGCTATGGAACGCACAGGCGGCGTTCCAACGAGGGATCAATGAGGTTCTTATGGAACACATCGACATGTGTTGCATCGTCTACCTGGATAACGTACTCATATATTCAAACACCCTACAACAACACCGAAAAGACGTCAACAACATCCTCGAGGCAATACGAAAATCGGGGATGAAGGTCAGACCATCCAAATGCGAATTCCACCAAAGCGAGACAGAATACCTAGGATTTATCATTAGACAAGAAGAGGTCAAGACAGACCCAGTCAAGACAGAAGCCATCTAGGACTGGACAACCCCCAAGAAAATCAAGGAAATCCAATACTTCCTAGGATTCTGCAACTTCTGCCAACGATTTATTGAAGGATTCAGCAGAACAGCCAAGCCGCTATACGCGAAGACAAAAAAGGAATGCATCGGCAACTGGGAATAGGGAGACAAAGAACAGCAAGCATTCGACAAATTAAGAACAAAACTCACCACAGCACCAGTGCTGCTCTATTTCGACCCCGTCGGGCCGACCAAGATCAAAACAGAGGCCTCAAAATACGTCTGCTCCGGTATACTGTCACAACAATGCCAGGACGGAAAATGGAGACCCGTGGCCTACCGATCCAAAACAATGTCGGACGCCGAGTGCAACTACGATATACACGATAAGAAACTACTGGCAATAGTTCAAGCATTCCATGAATGGAAACGATACACAAGAGGAAATCCAAAACCAATACGGGTCCTCACACACCACAAGAACATAGTAACCTTCATGACGACGAAGGAACTAAATGAACGACAAGCACGATGGATGCTAGAATTAAGTCAATACAACTTCAAAATTGAATACCGACCCGGAAATGAAGGAGGAAAGCCCGACACCCTCACAAGAAGAGAAGGGGACCTACCCATGGCAGGAGACAAGTGGCTCACTCAAAACGTGGGAATCTTACTGCCAAAGGAACAATACAGGGATATCCCAGAAAGCGAAGAAATCAAGCTCAACATATTAGGGACAACCGAATTCCGAGACAAGGACGAAGGAGAAATACAGAAAGCAAGTAAGGACAACAACGAAATCCAGGATATCAAAAGAAACCTGGACGAAGGAAAGAGAGAAATGAAAGGAATAGCGCTGGGGCTATGTCAATGGAAGGACGATCTCTTATGTTACCAAGGAAGAATTTGGATACCAAACGACGAAGGGATATGAACAACTCTTATCGCTAAACCCCACGACCCCCCACAAGCGGGACACGGCGGGATGGGAAAAACTACCGAACTCATCGGTCGACGATACTATTGGCCAAAGATAAGAGAAGACATCAAACGATTCATAAAAAATTGCGACACATGTCAGAGGACCAAAGTGGTCCGACATGCACCCTACGCATTGCTCCAATCAAAAGAGGCCCCGAATCAACCATGGAAATTGATAGTGCTGGACTTCATTACAGATCTGCCGAAATCAGAAGGATCTGACACCATACTGGTGGTTATCGATCGGCTGACCAAAATGAGCCATTTCATTCCATGCGGGAAGGACCTAGGTGCACGGCAGTTCGCCAACCTCTTCATGAAAGAGATGGTCAGGTTACATGGACTGCCACACGATATTATCACCGACAGAGGAACACTATTCACCTCAGACCTATGGAAGGAAACTACGGGGAAGTTAGGAATCGAACGAAGACTCAGCACGGCTTTCCACCCACAAACAGACGGGCAGACTGAACAAACCAATCCCATATTGAAACAATACCTATGAGCATACATCAACTATCCACAAGACGATTGGTGTGGGTACCTACCACTTGCAGAATATGCGTACAACAACAGATATCAGGAGACTATCAAAAACACACCCTTCTTTGCAAATTATGGAATCAACCCCAAATACGAGATGATCGGTCATCTGATTCAAGGAAAGCAAAAGAAACCCGAAGAAATAACTCAGTTACATGAGTCATTAAGAATTGAGATGGTGGCCGCGCAATTACGACCAAAAGAAGACTACGTTCTACACAGAAAACCCGATCCACATCTACAATCAAGGGATATGGTGTGGTTGTTGCTGCGCAATATCAAGACCACTAGACCATCGAAAAAACTGGACTACAAGAAAATCGGACCATTCAAAATCTTGGCAAAAATTGGAACAAGCGCATATAAGCTGGCCTTACCACCCTCAATGGCCATACACAACACCTTCCACATCTCTCCCCTCGAACCCTACCAAGACCATTGATTCCCCTCTCAGATCAAAGAACCCCCTCCTCCTATTCAGATAGAAGAAGAAGACGAATACGAACTTGACGAAATCAGGAACTCTCGACTCCACTACAAGGGGCTCCAATATCAAGCCAAGTGGAAAGGATACTCACGAGAACACGACAAAGTCTGGTACCCGACAGAAAACTTCAACTATGCAGAATACGCAGTCCAAAGATTCCACCGGCGCTACCCAGGAAAGCCCGGAATGGATACACATCACGATCAACAGATTGTCATCCGCACCTCCCCATGTCGTCAAAGCAGAACGACGCTCACACACACCGGAAAGCGACGCACAGCGCATCGCCCGCAACGCTGCCCCCACTAGCCAAGACTACGCGGGCTCACCAAGACGGGAGTTGGCACGTGCGTCCATGAGTTGAACGGACTGCCACAACGACAAATGCCAGATACAGCTCGGCGAAAAACAATGGTCAGGCTGATACCCACAATTTACCAGAAGATTGAGACAACTGAGGGTTGCCCACAACCACGATTGGCGACAAGAAATGAAAGCGAACCCAGGAGAGGACTGGGCCCCACAACAACAACCTCATTAGCGAAGGGCCAGGAGAGCCCATGGAGACCTCACGAGCTGGGAACATTGTTTTAACGACAATTGCAAAGAACACAGGTGGGAAAAGGTGGATGCCGGATAGTACCCCAGACAAGTGGGAGAAAAAGGGACACTGTCGAAGAACAACAGGAGGGAACACAAGAAGAGAAGAGCCGTGAGGACACGGCTGGGGGGGGAGGGGAGCGGAAAAACCATCCCAGACATGAAAGCCCTGAAAGGACAAATCTCGGACCTACGAAGCCAACTCGATCGCGCTGCCCAAATTATTGTGGCAAAAGACAACGACCTTAAACGGCTCAATAAGGAAAAGGGGAAAACTCCAACAAGCCTACAATCGAGCCAAACGGAGAATGCGCCAGATCGGGGGTATGCTGTAGAAAGAAGGAGTTTAGCATCGTGCGACCGATGCAAGAGGGGGAAGGGAGCTAATGTCACAAACAGTGACTAAGCAAGGCAGACTCTCACATGACTAATAGTTATTAGTCATTGGTTTGTTATCTTTCACCCTATGAGATCAGTTGACTCATAGGATTTTAAATGACGACGCAATAGTCTGTGATTGATATATTGTTATTGGTTGATATTTGACATGACGCACGATTGTGGTCATGTGATTTATGTATTTCGCACATGACACATAATTATAAGTCATGGGTTTTACGCATGTGACCCGGTTAGGGCACATGACTTGTTTTATGAATTTTGATTGGTTGGGAGATAGGGTGCAGCTGACTCGGGCGGGTCAGTTGATGGATTTCACACTATGACTTACTATGAGTCATGAGTCGCGTGACGCGAGGGTATTAGTCACCCAGGGTTAGGGTTGAGGGAAGAACCCCTAGATAAGGGGACCCTCGGGGCATGAGATTTGAGGGACGAACCATCTCCCTTACACACCCGGCGATTGAAATCTCAACACCATGAGAATTTATCGTCAACATCCACCACCACGGCACTCTCAGTGAGCTGCACCCGAACTCCCCGTGAGCTGCACCCTCCCCCTCCCGCCTTACTTCCCTTATCATGTTCTTGGGCCCTGGCATCCTTGTTTCTAGGGGTCGTTTGGCTCGATCACCCCCTCTTTTCGCTCGCGCTTCGCCGCCTCGCTTAGCGTTCGCACAGTCGGCAACACCCTCTCGCCCATGTTACAGAAGGCTGGGACTACAGTTCGCAGTAGGGGAAAACTCTTCAACAGGCTACGGTCGATTTCTCCGTTCTCTTCAGCTCCGTTAGTGGCTGCCTAGTCGGACACGCACACGGTTACCGATAGTTTCCACGGTTATTGGGTCTACCCCTCCTCTCCCCCTTTCCGGTCTCGTCCCGTTGCTCGGTTACAGCTACAGTCCACTCACTCGGCTGGCACCCTACTGCCCCTTTACCTTACCCCTCCCTCGCGATTTCTCCACGGTCGCACCCCTCGGTTACGCTCAGTCGTCGTATTGCACTGCCTCGGTGGCGGATGTCAACGCCTTGGGTTCTCGAGTAATGTACGCAACGCCGCGACGGTTTACTATGGCCCCCGCTCCCCTATTGTTCTTCTTTCATTCTCGGTTACTTTGGGTTTCGTTAGTGGTTATAACAATTATTTATTTTGTTGGCGTCTACGGCAATGGTTTTCCTGTTGATTCCTCCCCATGTACTTATTTGTATTTTTCTTTTCGACCGCCTAGTCGGAGGGGGATTTCTTATTTTGCGTGCCTGGTATGCGGTTGGTCTCATACTAGAGAGACTTGGGTTGATGGCTTTTTCCCTGGTGCCGGGTTGGAGAAAAATAGGGGATGCGGTTCTTTCTTTACAATAGCTAGCGCTGCACCTACTCTTTGTTCCCAGTAGTTGATTAATACAAAGCACATGATAAAAAAAAAAACAAAAAAGGCATGAGATTTGTGTTCTTCACGCAACTATCTAAGTTCTTTCATCCACTATACTTTCAATACAAAGATCTTTATCTATCACGCTTTCGGGAATCAATACGCGACAGTCTCATATGAGCCTAGTGATCGACGTTGCTAGATAGGAGTCAAAGGACTTAGCTATCACAACAACTATCGGGCAAGAAGTAGTGATCGTTAGGAGACTATCGGTTACCTGCTGCAAGTATCACCCGCAGAGGAGAGGATTGTAACATTACCGTCCATTGGTCTGCGGGTGGAGAACAATCCTTTTTGGAGATTCCCTTTATGCAATGTGTACAGACTCTGGCAACCTGACGCGCTTTACCTCCTGCATCTAGGAATTTTTAAGACGATGATGGATTGGTTGGTGGGATATCTGCAGCAGCGGAAGATTCTAGGCCTGTTCAATGACCGTGTTAAGTCAATCGCGCCATACCCGGACTTTCAACCATTTAAGCGAGGCCACCAAGACGTCAGTTCCTGGCAGGGGAAAGAGATCAGAACTTTGATGCGATTCTTACTAGCTGTGCTAGGCCCAATATTGATCGATGGGGTCCGATCTAGCCAATCAGAGGATGCACGGGTCCTAGCATGTGGCAGATCCATGGTTGAATTTCTCCTGGTTCTTGGACAGTGCAACCACTCTGATTACACACTCGGTCTGCTGGATAACGGACTCTCAATATTCTACACGAGTAAGTCCGTGTTTCATCCGCAAAGGAGCATCACAGCAAGGACCCCATCAGCAAAATGTAAAAACCAGTCCTGGTCTACCAAGTCGGGCTATGGTCCCCCTGGTCCTCCTGGTCCACCCTGATCCACCCTGATCTACCCTGGTCCACAGTTTCGGTAAAATTTCAAAAGGTGTGGATCAGAATGGAGAGGAGTAGACTCGGTGGACCACAGTGACCACAACCACCCTTGGTGGACCAGTAGCGTTCAGGACCACCTTGGACCACACTCCGAGATTTTCCTGATGCACGCACTTCAAGACAAAGTGGGCCGCGATGGAGGCGAAGGGTAGCAAAGAGGGATGGTCAAGAGCATGGATGAAGGTGGAGAAGTGAGCATCAGGAAAATGTCGGAGCGTGGTCCACTCTGATCCATTCTGATCCACACTTTTTGAAATTTTACCGACAAGTGTGGACCAGGGTGGATCAGGGTGGACAAGGAAGACCAGGGGGACCATAACCCCCTTGATGGACCAGGACTGGTTTTTACATTTTGCTGATCAAGGAAAAATTGGAGACTGCGATCTATCATTTCCAGTTTCCAAAAATGCACATACTGAGTCATTCCTCAAATAGCCTCCGTCAAATGGGATCACCTGACAACTTCTCTAATAATATATCAGAACTCCTGCATATAGAAAATGTAAAAGAAGCATACCGCCCTTCCAATCGAGTACAATATAAGGAGCAAATGCTCTGGTACAATGATAGACATAGCGGGATCGCTTACATGGTCCAGACCTTAGAGCACCTTGCTTTAAACGGAATTTATGATCATGATACCGCCAGGGTCCTCGGTATGCAGACTCAGAATGCGAGATTGCTCTCTACCAGACTTGCAAGACACCGGGAGAGAGGTCCGGAGATAGGCCAGCACGCCTTTAGAGCCAGCAGCAGACCTAGCCAGAACCTAGCGCCCGCAATTAGCCTTCAAATTCAGGTCCCGGAGCGCAAGAAGCGAGTAGATCAGGTAATTCAGCAGACTAGATTGGCAGGAAGGGCAAGAGGTATCAAGCAACTCTCGCTAAGCGAGGCTGCGGACCAGTTATCTATTCCTGACCTACTAGTGCTTTTCCGCGATTATGTTGAAAAGCTCTGGGGGCAAAGCGTGGCAGAGAGGGTCCTCAGCCGGAGAGCAACTTACGCGGAATCTACAATGATTGAAATTTACAATGCAGTGGCCAACTACTTCCAGCCATTTCAATGCCCATTGGAGATCGAGAGGAGGTGGTTGCGATGTACCAAAGAGGGAGGAAAGAATAAGCCGCTGAGCCACGATATTTGGGTCCGGGAAAGTCAAGACAGTGACAAGGATTCATTCCAAGAAAGGAAGTCATGCAATCCGCTTTTATACTTTTCGTTCAGCCCATCTACGGCCATAATTCCACAGACCACACAACGAAACAAATCTCAAGTGACAGAAACACTGGAGCTGGTTATGCTAGTAGGAATGAAGTATGCGACGGAATCAGGCAAGCTGAACCACTTCCATGAGTTTGTGGAGGTTGTGCTCAATGAACAGAATCGGTATATGGTGGAAGTAGAACCAATTGAGGGGCCAGTCCATCTGCTGGAAGGGGAAAAAATCCGGGGAAAAAATAGCTGGATCGTGAATAGCCACATAGACCTAGAGACCTACTATTATGTGTATTAGTATCGGCAGTGTATGTGAAAATAAAAGCGTAGCGAGGGAAGACAGAACTAGGTGAAACACTCCTCAAAAGTAATAGGTAGAAGGATTCTGATTGTAGGGAAGAGGTTCACGTGAAATATAACAGGGAGCGGAAAGTGAACAACTGCATCAGGAAAATGTCAGAGCGAGGTCCCCGGTGGTCCTGAACGCTCCTGGTCCACCAAGGGGGGTTGTGGTCCCCGTGGTCCACCTGGTCCACTCCGATCCATTCTGATCTACACTTTTTGAAATTTTACCGAAAATGTGGACCAGGGTGGATCAGGGTAGACCAGGAGGACCAGGGGGACCATAACCCCCCTTGGTGGACCAGGACTGGTTTTTACATTTTGCTGATGGAGCGCAGTAACTCCGGATCGCAATTTTAACGTATTTGTGTGATCTCGAAGACTACACCACCCCTAGGAGCATCCAGGGCAGACCAGAATGGCGCGAGAAACGAAAGAGTAACTCCAGGAACAAGGGCTTGATGGCTGGAGCAACTGGAGGGTTGCTGAGGCACCTTGTGGCTGGATCCGAGGGTTGAGATCCAAGTCGGGATGAGACAGGAGGCTCATGATCCAAACAAGGAATTAACAAGGTTACCGAGGTCCACAGCAACGAGGACCCATGGGGTTGAGTGGCCGCCCCTGGGCAGACCAAGAGGGAACTGAGGTCGAATGGAGATGG
>Ga0307507_10005916_pt1 | contig 19456 bp, 2 predicted proteins | sample 7_EM_MG_FD_207223 | JGI IMG/M metagenome (GOLD analysis project Ga0307507, IMG submission 207223) | Populus trichocarpa ectomycorrhiza microbial communities from riparian zone in the Pacific Northwest, United States - 7_EM | ecosystem: Host-associated > Plants > Roots > Unclassified | place...
AGTGCTGTGTTAGTAGAGCTTTAAAGCTCTATATAAGGTTTTGAGTAGAGCTTCGAGCAGAGCTTCGTGCAGAGCTTCGAGCAGAGCTTCGTGCAGAGCTTCGTGCAGAGCTTCGAGCAGAGCTTCGTGCAGAGCTTCGTGCAGAGCTTCGTGCAGAGCTTCGTGCAGAGCTTCGAGCAGAGCTTCGTGCAGAGCTTCGAGCAGAGCTTCGAGCAGAGCTTCGTGCAGAGCTTCGTGCAGAGCTTCGTGCAGAGCTTCGTGCAGAGCTTCGAGCAGAGCTTCGAGCAGAGCTTCGTGCAGAGCTTCGTGCAGAGCTTCGTGCAGAGCTTCGTGCAGAGCTTCGTGCAGAGCTTCGAGCAGAGCTTCAACCAGAGCTTCAACCAGAGCTTCGACCACGGCTTCGACCAGAGCTTCGAGCGGAGCCTCGACTAGAGCCTCGACCAGAGCCTTGACCAGAGTCTCGACCAGAGCCTCAAGCAGAGCTTCGACCAGAGCTTCGACCAGAGCTTCGACCAGAGCTTCGACCGGAGCTTTAAGCAGAGCCTCGTGCAGAGCCTCGTGCAGAGCCTCGTGCAGAGCTTTATATAGAGTTTGTATTCGTACAGGCGTTCGTGCAGACGTCGTGCAGGCTTCGTGCAGGCAGGCGTTTATGCAGGCAGCGGAGGAGCAATAAAGCAGGTAATAAGGCCCAGAGTTAGTTTAGATACAATACATTAGCTATTTAGGTGTTTATCTACTATAAATATTAATATAGGAGGTTAAATGTTAAGGATTAGTGATGGTTAATGGCTCTAGCTAAATATTTACTATTTTAGTGGTAATATTTAAGGCAAAATGTAGCGGTAACCACAATGCTATTTATAATAATTTTGGTAGCATTAAAATCGCCTTATAAAGCTCCAAAATATAACGTTAGCCGATTATCTATAAAGGCGTTAGTTTATTATTAATTAATAGTAGTAGAGTTTTAAGCAGAGCTTTAAAGGGGAGATCCACTGATTTAAGGCGAAATGTAGCAATAACCACCAGGCCATTTGCAATAATTTTAGCAGCATTAGAATCGCCCTATAAAGCTCTAGAACATAACGTTGGCCGATTATTTATAAAGGCGTTGTTTCGTTATTAATTAATAGCTGAAAATTTAGTATGGCGCGCGAGTTTGTATGAGAATTACATACAAATCGGCGCGAGGGACTAACAAATTTCCGAACCGTGTACCAGACGACAACAACATAAGATGATTAATCTGTTATGTAAGCAGCTTATAATTGGCTGATCGTCTGGGACCGAGATAATTCTGATACTCCCCCATGCTAATAACGCTCTTCTCGTCTGTCCTAAATAGGCAATTTTAAAGCTATTCCCAAATACCTTGCAAGTGCCATTCGGCCTACGTACAGAGGGAAAACCTATAGTAGGCGAAAAACCTCTGTTATTTGCTCCGTCTCCGTCAGTTACCGATTCCTAGTGTTACACAGTGCTTCATAAATTGGTTGATTAGTAGCTATTTCATAAGCATATCTCTAGGTTGATCTTTACCTAGTACATATACTACTTCAAGTCGACCTTGCTAAACCATATTGTTTCGTACAAAGAGGTATCAAGTCTTAATATGCTTGGCTTTCTAGTAGTGCTTTATATCGTACAACAGATCAACTATGCTCTTATTGTTGTAATAGAGCGTAGGGATAAAGGGGTTATCGTCATCGTCTCTCTTCCCTAGATCTCTCGTTAGCTTCTTAAGCTATACTACTAACCTTACTCCTTTTAACGCTGCTATAATCTCTACTTCTATTAAACTTAATACCGTTAACTTCTGCCTTTAAGCTATCTAGATTACCGCTCTCCTATAGCGTATAACTACTATACCTTAGAATAATATCCGATCGTGTTTTATTCCCTATATAGCGTCAGTAAAGATATTATAGCTAGTAAGTAGGTTAGTTAACGTAAGCTTATATAGAAGAAGGTAAATCTTTTAATTTAAGAAGGTAATTCCAGTTTTAAGAGTGCCGTTTAGGTATTATAGTAGCTGCTTACTTAAGCGGTAATGCGATTCTCCTAGTGTTGCTATAAATCTAGCTAACTGTCTAACAGCATAGCTAGTATTAGAACGTGTGTAGTTTAAAAGGTAGATTATAGAGCTAATAATTTATCGGTATACCGTCGCATTATTATATTTAAGAGGGCTTTTAATATTAGGTTTTAGAACAGTACCAGCTGGTATTAGTAGCTTAGATAGATTGCAGTTATCTATTTTTAGCCGATTAAGTAGCTTTTTAGTGTATATTATCTGATATAGCTTAAGGGTTCGGTTTGTACAATCTTAATTAATTTAGAAGCCTATAAATACTTCTATAGGACCTAGGTCTTTATATCTCCATTCTCTTAAAATTCTTGTCTTCGTAATATTATGGTGTTGGCGCTTTCCTATAATTAGTATATTGTTAATAAATAATAAGATATATACTTTATTTTTTATAAGAGATTGGGGTTAGCATTAGCTGCTTTTAAACCTATACTCTTAAAGAACTTCTTAACTATCTAAAACTATTCTCTCGGTGCCTGCTTTAGGCCATAAAGTAACTTATTTAGCTTTAAGTAGACGTCTTTTACCCCCTTAAGGTTAGGTTTGAAGTAGGTTAGGAATCTGTTTATAAATCTATTCATATAACGGCGGGTTTAAGAATATAGTTTTAACGTCAATATAGTTGAGCTTAAGGTCCTTAGCTGCTACCTTTGCTATTAGGAACCTAAAGGTGTTATATTATACAATAGACGTAAATGTCTTAAAATAGTTAATGTCGGGGGTTAGCTTATCTCTTTAAATACACAGTCTTGCCTTCTTATAAATTACTTCTCCCTTAGCGTTAAACTTATGCTTTAGAACTAGCTTGCTTAGGAGTAACAACCTTCCTTCTAGTACTCTCCCCCTTATAATAGTATAGGTATACATTCTTTTAAAAGAGAGAATTTTTTTAAAGATAGCTTTTATCTAGCTAGGAGCGTCCTCCCTTAAGGCCTAATCTAGCTTAATAGCGTTAAACGGTGCTATAGGTGCTTTTAAGGAGGTAGTATTCTTAGCTTCCAGGTAGATAGCTTTTATAGCTATTACTAACTAAACTACCGTATTATTAAAAACCCTTATATTTGGCAACCTTTTAGACCTTATTCTCTGCGTATAAGGAATGCGTATTAATATGCTTTATATAGGCGTCCCACCCTAAGCACTACCTTAATTTAAGCGTCCCGCTTAATCTTAACCTAGGCTTTCTGCTTAACTTAAGCGGTCTACTTAGTCTTGACCTGGGCTTCCTACTTAATTTAAGTGGCCTACTTGGATACTATCTGGCCTACTCACAGTTCTCGCAACTAGAGTCTCTATTAGCGCGTTTAAGGTAGTAGGGGGTAGTATAGGTCAGGTTGCGGCTTGGCTTATAGCGTAATTTAAGCGTCCCACTTAATCACTATATCTTATAGCTTGCACCTAAGGTGCTCTATAAGGGAACCTATACTTATTTACTTTAGCATTTCTAAATAGCTTAATTGCTTAGGTATATAGGTTTATTATCTTAAATTAACTACTCCCTTTTAATCCTATAAAAATATAGTTAGGTTTTATTCTTAAATTATACTTTCTAGGGTGTTTCTTAAGCGTATTAATTAGATTGGCGTAACACCTAAAAATAACTAGATTTTTAAGGTTAGGGATTTATCGGGTATATACCTTATAGGGTATAATAGCACCACTATTACAGAGTGAGTATAAGCGATAATAATATGTAGCAAAGTAGATATTATTAAGCTACGTATATAAACTGTATAATAAAGTCAAGACGTTATATAAGGAAAGAAAGTAAGGAAATGGGAAGAAAGGGTATATATTATTAGTTTAGTTGCTTAGTCAACACATACACAGCAGAGTAGGATTTAAGTAGCGGTCTAAGCAGAACTTGGCAGGATTTAATAGACTTAGCAAAATATAGCAGAATGCGGCAGATTACCGTAGATTGCCAGCATATTGCCATTAGATTATTGTCTCGCGGTCAGTCTCTTCTTGCTATATTGGTAGAAACAGGTAGAAATAGATAGACGTATATAAGGTGTTACGGAGGTGTCCCATAACAGTACCCCCCCTTTAAACTTAAGCTTCTGCGAGATAGGGCTGTAGTAGTTTTAGGTAGAGTTTATAAAAGTCTTCTACGGCTTATATAAGTCCTATAGAGTTAACGGGTTCCTATAAAGGCTTAGTAAAGCCTCTCTATTTTATAAGGTATATATATTTACGTTTCCGTTTATCATACTTAATATCGTTAACTCTTTTAACGAGGTACTTATCCTTACCATCTACTTTAACTAGTGGAGGAGGGTCCTAAATCTGTCTAGACAGGGCATCTAATATAGGGGCAGTAGGGCGGAGGACTGACGTATAGAATACAGGGTGGATTTTAACCGTATTAGGGAGCTTTAATTGGTAGGTATAGGAAAAGATAACCTTTTCAACCTTATAAGGGCTAGCGTTCTTCCAATTAAGTTTCTTAGTAGGTCGTTTTATGTTTAGATTTCTTATATCTAGCTAGACAAAGTTACCTATTTAATAGGCCGGTACTAAGGTTCGGTTTTTATTCGCTACGGCTTTATAGACTAATTAGGCCCATATTATTTCATTAGTAAGAAACTCTTATAGTTCTTCCATCTTCTTTATAAATTTATTTACTTCTGTAACTTATAAGGCCTAATAAGCTAGGCAAGGAATATTACTAAAGGGTTTAAAACCAATTTGTGGATACTAGCCGTAGTTAGCTAGAAATGGGGAGACCTTTATAGTTTCCAAGATGGAGTTATTTATAGTAAACTTGGTAAATATAAGCCAGTCTATCTAATCATCCTATAGATACGACGTATATATCAAATATATTATTCTATTATAGCATTTATATATTCCGTTTAGCCATCCGTTTTTAGGTAGTATACTATAAATAATAGTGCTTTAATACGGAGTTGGGTAGTTGGTTCTTTTTAAAACATAGAGATAAACTGGCTACCTTTATTGGAGATAATTGTTTTTAGGGGAGTCTATAGAGTTTCTATATATAATCTAGGAACAGTCAGGTAACAGTAGGTGTTAATATATTAGGATAGGCGATTAAGTGTCTTATTTTAGATAGTTAGTCTATAACTACTATAATATTTATACAGCCTTTACTTATGGGGAGCTTATTAACGAAGTTAATTAAGATATCCTTCTATCTTCGGTCTAGAACAGGTAGTGGCTTTAAAAGCCGTTATATATCTTATATAAAGCTTTAGCTTATTAGCAGGTATAGCAGCTAGAGATATACCTTTATATTATATTATATATATTTAGCTAGTAATATTCTTATTAAAGCAGTTCTAGAGTTTTTCCTTAGCCTAGGTGACCGGCTACTAGTAAGTTATATATATGTTTAAGGAGCTTAAGCTTAAGTTTGTTATAGTTAGGTACAATTAGGCGGTTCCTATAGTATAAGTAGTCTCCATAAGCTTTGTATTTACTTAAAGAAATCCTTTTAGAGCGTCTAATACCACCTTAGATTAGCTTAAGCGTCTTTTAAATAAATTCGTTATTTAGGTATTTATTAACTATTATCTATTTAATTAATTAATTAGTTATTTTAAGGACGTATATTATAATATCTTTAATATAAGGGTCGAATAGCTTAGGGCGAAGCAGGGTTTAATAATAGGAGGCACGCGCTTCTTTTTATACTAGTATATCTTATAAACGGAAGGTTAGGACATTAGGTTTTTAACCTTAAACGCCTAGGCAGTATATAATTAAGAATTAGAATCGAGATAGATATTCTAACTAGCGGGCTTAATAATAACTTAGTTATTTTATAGTCGTAAAGTACTATAGATTCTTATAGTTATTAAGAACCTTAATTGGAAATCCAGCGCCTTCTAGTTTAGGTCGCTATTATTTAAAATATTTAATAATAGCTAATAATTCCTTATTGTAGATCTCGTAGTTATATTCAGCTGGGCTTAATCATTTTAAAAAGTATGCTATAGGATATAGTACTCCTTCCTTATTATACTAGGATAGAATGCCTCTAGTAATATAGTTAGATAAGTCAGCTTTTATAATACTCTTTTGGTTTAGGTTAAAGTATTAGAGTATAGGTGTAGTAGTAAATATAACTTTTAGGTAGATAAAGGCTTTATCCTTTTAGGTTAGAGCTATAAGGGGTGAAACTAGGGCGGAGAAGTTATTAATAAACCATTAGTAAAAGTTAGTAAATCCTATAAAGGCTCTTATGTCCTTAACATTCTTAGGTTCTTACCAGTTTATAATTACTTTAATCTTTTTTAGGTCTATTTATATGCCGTCTATAGAAATAATAAATCTAAGGTATAGAACTTCCATTTTATAGAACTCGCATTTATCTATATCTAATTATAGGCTAGCTCTACGTAGGGCTTTTAGGATAAGGTTAACATATTTCTTATATTTAGTTAGGTTATTACTATATACTAAAATGTCGTTAATATAAGCAGTACAGAAAATATCTAGGTAAGGTTGTAGGGTATTATTTATAAAGTGCTAGAATAAACTTGGGGCATTTATAAGGCTAAACAGCGTTACTAAATATTTAAATAGTTTATACCTAGTACGGAATACAGTAAGCTATTTACCTCCTTTTGTAATATAGAGATGGTTAAATACGTAGATAAGGTTAAGTTTTATATAGTAGCGAGCCTTACTTAATTAGTTTAGTGTCTCTTAAATTAACGAGAGCGGGTACTAATTTTTAATAGTAATAGCGTTAAGAGCTTGGTAGTTTATATAGAAGTGTAGACTACTGCTAGGTTTCTTAACGAATATTATAGGTATAGCTATAGGTAAAGAGCTTACTCTAATAAGTCCTTTATTTAGGTATTCGTCTAAATACTTCCATAGCACTTAGAGTTTGTTTTAGGACATTCTATATAGGGGTCTAAATCCTAGCTATTTTCCTTCTTTAAGCATAATCTTATAGTTATATAGTTGGTACTCTGCTAACTTATCAGCTTCCTTTTATAAAAATACTTCTAGATGCTTATGGTGGCATACTAGTACTTTTATAGTAGGGTTAGTGTACTTCTTTAGTGCTAGAGCCTTTTTAATATCGGCTATTATAACAGCAAAGATTGTATATTTAGGTTTTTTAGCGAGTTATACTAATAGGGTAGCTCTAATTATATAAATATCTAAGGTGTTAAGCGAGCTTAGATCGTCCTTAGTTTCTTATATAGTCTCTTATTTAGGTTTAGGTTCAGTATTAGGTACGGAATTAGTATTAGATTTGGGTTTAGGTTCTTTAAGTATCCTTTTTATAGTAGAATACCAGTTCTTTTAGTACTTTTATATATTAAGCTTAAGCTTCTACTTGGTTCGGGCGGTAAGGTAGTTAGGGTTGGTTTATATAGTTTAGTATAATTTTCGGGTCCTTAGTGGACGTTGGCGGAAACTTTATATTAGTGGAATTTAGTGGAATTCCTAGGTACAAGGTAGATATTAATAGAAATTTTAAGTCTAAGTAATAAGTTATAAGGCACTTCTACTTATAACGGGAGGCGGTAAATAAAAGCTTAAGGTTATTTTAATTAATAGTTACCTTATATAGCTTTATCTAGGGTTATCTAAGAATTACTAAGTAACTTAAGGTGGTAACAAAAGGCCTAATTAGTTCTTTATAGTTTAGGTATTAAAGTTTTAGGAATACTACATAGGTAATACAGCCTAAGATAGTACGTTTACTATTAAATCTAAATATGTTAATATGCCGGTTAAGGGGGGTTAGAGTAAAACCATTATCTTATATAAAGATCTTATTAATAAATCCTATATTACTAGCTCCTATATTAATTAAGACTCAAGTATTAACCTATTAATTATTCTGCTAAAGACAATAGTTAACGGTTATACTACGATCCTAAGAGTTAGAGTTCGTAACATCTAAAGTATTTAACAAGATTTTAAGACGGCGCCGTTTTAGAGAGCGACTTAGCTCTAAGACCTTCCTTTTAAAGGCAATTAGGGCGGAGTTCTTATAGTATATTAGTTATAACTTTATCCTTATAAGTAGTACTTACTAAATATAGGGCTAGAACTAGGTAAAGATTGGGGACGGTAACTGGAGGATTAATGCAGTAAACGGCTACTGGTATTGGCCGTTTATAAATTATATTAGAGTAGAGGGACGGAGTAGTAGTTAGAGAAGTAGAAGCTACTTCCGCACTTAAAGTAGAGGCTTAGCTTAGTGCGTTATTCTTATTTAAAAGACCCTAGTAGGGCGTATCCTAGGGTCCTAGTATTAATATTTATAGCGTTAGGGTGCTTAAGCTAAGATAATAACTTAGTAGACATTTATGGAGTTGTTATATTATATTAAGGAGTGGGTTTCGGTGTTAGGCGTAGTATATTATTATACCATTTATTAATAACATTTGTGTAGGCGTTAAGGGCTTCTGGTAGGTCTACGCTAATTAGGGAGGTTTTTAGTTTAGGGCTTAGGGATTTAATAAGGCTATTAATTAGTGCATAGTCGTTCTAGCCTGTTTCTTTTACGTAACGGTTAAATTTAGAGAAGTATATTAGGAAGCTTTTTATTCCTTAAGCTATGTGGTTTATCTTTCTTTATATAGTAGCTTAGCGGTTTAGGTTACTATATATAGCTTTAAGAAGTACAACTAGGCTTAATACTAAGTTTGGTTAAAGAGGTTTAATAAGGTTAGCTACGTCTCCTCTTAATTAACTTAAGGCATAGCAGAGTTAGTTAGCTTTAGTTAGATAGTAGTTAGTATTACCAGTTAGCTTATTTTTAAGCCAGCTTAGAAATAATTAGAGTTCTTATTATTTACTAATAAATATTAGAGGGTTTAGTAGTCGTTTAGATTATTATAGTGCAGTAGTTGATTTGGGGTAAATAACTACTACAGGTTTAGGACTTTTATTCTGCGTATTTATTTCTAGAGATAGTATTTAGTCTTAGGGCCCTAGTATAGGCATCTTAAGGGTGCGGATTTCTTTTTAGAGGTCCTTAATTATTTACCAGTATTATGCTTTCTATTTAGCTTATCGTTAAGTTAAAGTGGCTTAGTTTTATATAAGGGCGTCTATAAAGGACTTCTGTATTTTTACTAATTATTTTTAAAGTGCGGATATAATGCCAGCGGCTGTTATAGGGGCTTTAGGGTCGTTCTATATTTTAGAGAGTAGTATATAGGGTTAATATAATGTAGTATTACAGAGTAAATATAAGTGATAATAATATATAGCAAAGTAGATATTATTAAGCTATATATATAAACTATATAATAAAGTTAAGATATTATATAAGGAAAGAAAGTAAGGAAACGGGAAGAAAGGGTATATATTATTAGTTTAGTTACTTAGTTAACACGTACACGGAGCAGAGTATGATTTAAGTAGCGGTTCTGGTAGAACTTAGTAGGATTTAGTGGACTTAGTAGAATATAGCAGAATACGGCAGATTGCCGTAGATTGCCGGTATATTGCCATCAGATTATCGTCTCGCGGTCAGTCTCTTCTTGCTATGTTAGTAAAAACAGGTGGAAACAGGTAGACATATATAAGGTATCACGGAGGTATCCCATAACAACCACTGTGCTTATTATTAAATAGAAGTGCTAAGGTCGGTACTTGATTCTTAATTTAGATAGCGTGTTTAACTACATAGTACTAGAGCTCTACTAGTATATTTCCTTAAAATAGAAGTAATCTTATCTTATAGTTAACTGTATAGATCGCGCGCTTAATTGCGCTATTATATAAGTACTTATATAACGGGCAAGGTTTAAAGTTAATACCATAGGGTATTAGTTTGTCTTAAAATCTGCGGCTAAACTTCCCCTTTTTATTATCTACTTAAATCTATATAGCTTTAGTCCTAGTAAATCTCTCTACCCTTGCGATAATCTCTTTAATATATAGTAGTACCTCTTTAGTTTAGAGGGTTTTAAGAGGAATAACCTAAGTATAGCGTATGGCGTCGTCTAGGGCTAGGTGTTACGGCACTGTTACAGACCCTAGTTAGAGGCTCGGCCGAGCCGAGCCTTAGCCCTATGTATATAGATGTGTCCTTTCCTCGACCTTCTTCTAGTCCTTGTCTTGGAATTCTCGTTTACTGGCTACTAATAGATTCTGTTTTTTTGACTGAGCCTTTATATTATTCCAAGACTAACCTTAATTCTACCTTGCGACGAGCGCGCTGAGGCTTGCTTGGGTAAGTTAATTGGCAATACGTTTGTTGTAGCCTGGAAGAACTGACCTGGCTAATAGACCCTGACCGACTGACCCTGATGCTGGCACCGTACTGCTAAGGACTTGACGCTGGCACCGTACTGCTAAGGACTAGACAACAATAGCGTAATACGCCTACTATTACAACCTAATAATAATTGTGCTAATACGCCTACGATTTACTAACCCAATCTAACTGATAGACTGACTAACCGACCGGAGCTATTCCTAGACGATTAAAATAAAGATATAGAAAGATACGCCTATAGCTTAAGATAGTAAGGGAGAAAGCACATTATAATCCGTCGTGTAGTGTTCCAGTAAGAGCCTAGAATGGAGTTAGCCGGCTATTTAGAGGAGTGTAAGAACTAGACCCAGACCTATCCCTTGCTATAGAGTAAGTAGTGCAGTATATTATGTCTGATCTTGCTTAATTATCTACATACTACCCGACCTGCCGACGCGCCTACGGAAGGACTAACTTGATAATAACTGTGCTAATAGCCTACGGAAGAACAGACGCTGGTATTATACTACTAAAAACCAATAAGAACCAGACGCTGGCACTATACTACTAAGGACAAGAACAAGATGCTAGCACTATACTGCTATAAACTGATAATAACAGCGCTAATATGCCTGCTGTTATAACGACCGATGGACCACCTAATGAGACAATGCCTACCCCAAAAAAAAATTTCCTGGCCTTTGTTTGTACGACCCTACCGACCCTACCAACCCCAGGGAGCCCCCACGGGGAGGATTTAACTAATGGCTTAGGGCAAAGCCTTTTTAAAAGGCGGGGTAGAGAGCTAGGAGATAATAGAGTTCTAGGAGGAATAATAAAGAACATAAAGCTCCTAGCGATACGTAGTACTAGCCTAGGCTGGGCTATATAGCAGCAGAACTGCAGGACTGCACATACATATTAACCTCCTAACGTTAGGACTGGCGCTATATGGCCTAAATTTTTTTTTACTAACTACTTGCTGCTCTACCTATAGCTAACCTAATTAATACCTTACTACTCTACCTGCAGCTATTAAATCGACTCTTACTGCTCCGCCTATAGTAACAATTTAGAACGGATCTAATGCTAGGAAGAATAACGTAGCTTTCTTAACGGGGAGGATAACTACAAAGCCTAAGGGCAGGCTTTACTGAAGGGGGGGATGATATTACGGCACTATTACAGACCCTAGTTAGGGGCTCGGCCGAGCCGAGCCTTAGCCCTATGTATATAGACGTGTCCTTTCCTCGACCTTCTTCTAGTCCTCGTCTTGGAATTCTCGTTTACTGGCTACTAATAGATTCTATTCTTTTGACTGAGCCTTTACACTAGGAGGTAGTAGTTATAATTTTTAATTAATATACCGATTTGTCTGACAGTATTAAAGTATAGCCCTTAACTAGGTATCTTCTCGCACTTAATTATCTTTTTGCTTAGTATTTCTCGCATCTTTCCAGCTAGATAAGCTTTGTATATACTTTTACCAAGTAGTACTACCCGCTTCTTAAGCTTTATGCCTAGTAAAGAGTACTATAGCTTAAATAGGTTACTGTAATTTGTATATCCCATTCAGCGGTAGTATAGCTCAGCATCTGTTTCACTAACGTTTAGTTATAAATTATGTGCTTTTATTGTCGCATTAAATACTTCCTAATACTCTTATAGCACATAGAGGTTATTTCTTATAGTGGCCTTAAACGTTACACCTAATTTATACTTGCTAGTAGCTTAATTATCTAGGTTAAATATAATTAAGTAGCCTTCCTAAGTAAGAGTCCTTACTAAAATTAGCTTAATTGACTTAAATAAAGGTATAAACTAGACGTCTTTTAGCTTTAGGGTACTAATTTAAGCTTAGCTATAGCCTATAGCAGGGATAACAATTCTATTTGCAGTGCGGACCTATCGTGGCGTATTCTATCTCTTTAAGTGTGTTAGGTCTAATTGGTTACTAGTAAGGTGCTTAATTATACCTAAGTCAAGAGCCTAAGCTAGAGACGTCGTTATAAGTATAGCACATTTAGGGTCAGGGTTAAGGTATAGAGATATATATAACTATTAGATTAATTATATAAGTTATAATTATTATATAATCTAACTAATTATAATTATAATCAATCCTTATAATTATGATAATCAATATAATCACCTATGGTAAGAACGCGTAGGAACAAGAATGTGGTGATAAAGCTTTAGTGTTAAGAAAGTTGCTTCTTGATTTTCCTCTATAATAATCGGCGCTTATTAGAAAGCGCTGAGCCCGTATTTTTACATACAAAAACGTCCGTGCGGGCTTTTAGAAAAAGTTAATATAGACGCGCTGACGGAAGCAAATAAGGCAGTAAACTAATAGGATAATTAAGTAGTAAGTGCGGCTTATAGGGCCTTTTTCTAGCCCTCATCAATATCATCCTAATTAGGAAATTAGTATATAACTAATATAATTAATATAATCAATTATAATTAGATGGGGTATTTTTATGATAATTAAAATCTATAGGCTAATTACAATTACGTTGATTATATGCAACCCTATTAAGGTAGATTAAATCGCTGTCGAATTCTTCCTTAGCTATTGCTACATTCCCTACTTCCTCTACCTTAGGAGCACCTTAATCTATCTTTTTAGCGCTGTTAAATCGGAATTGTCTAAGTAGGGGATAGTCTTTTTAGTAGTGACCTTTCTAGTAGCATACTCTGCATTCGTCTCTTTCTGGTTATCTTGGCTCCTTAGTTACTTAAGACGACAAGCTATAATGTAATAAGTAATGATTAAATCTACCAGCACAACCTCTGCCCCTTATTTGACCTCAACCTCGGTTTCCCCTTCTCCCCCTAGGTTTATCTTTCCTCTTATATATAAGTACTGCAGTCTATGCTTATGTAGGGAGAGTAGTCTCTTACTCCTAAAGAAGGGTAATATAGCTCTTAAGGTCTTGTTTGTCTTATAGACACCAGGTCTTCGCATTCTACTATATAATATCGCTTAGTAGGGTTAAAAAGAGTTGCTCTTTAATATTATTATTAGTAAGTGCTTAAGGTATTAAAGCTAGATTAATTTTAAATTAATTAAGTATATAAAGGAACTTAATAATTCGCATCTTTATAGGGTTAAATATAGTACTATAGAACTCCCTGTGAAGTCTATTATTAGCCTTATTAAACTTCTTTATTCCTTTCTATATTCCTTAAATATTATACACCTTTATTATTGCACGCATCTCTTCCTAACAGTTGTCTCCTATTAAATTATAGATAATCTTATTTACTTCCCCTTATCTTCTTCTTCTGTTAGCTAAATTAACTTAATTTAGGTCCTCTGCACTAATAATAAAATCCTAGCCCTCTAATATAATTAGGGCTGCCTTATAGGTGCGCTCCTAGTCTGCAAAGTTATCTCTATTAAAAATAACGATTTTACTAGTCTTATAATTGTATGTAGGTGTTGTTAAGGTTAAGGTAGAGGAGGTTATTTTTGGGGTTAATTTTTCGAGTTAGGAAAGGTGTTGCTACCCAGGCTCATAACCTGTTGGAATTATAAGGTTATAAGGTTATAGCGGAGCTTTCTTAAGGTTCTAATTGATAATAGAGATGACGCAGACGATGAATATTAATTAATTTATGATGTAGTAGATGCGGTTAATGTCTATCTAGATTGCATACAGAGTTCAACCTTGCAATGTGTCCAGAGCTTAGTCAGCATCTCTCGCTTAATTCTGACGCGGTGGGCTAATTAACGGCCGTAAACCCAGCTAGGGGGAGGACAGCGGCGGCAGCGGCAGCGGTAGTGGCAGCGGTGGTAGCGGCGGTAGTAGAAGTAGGGAGGGGCCCGGCGGCAGCAGTAGCGGCAGCAGCTATTTATATATCAGTATCTTCTTAATTTCTTATTCTTTTATAGTACTAATATTTACTAGTACGCTTATCTGCTGGACTAAAGTCCTACGCGCAGGTACCCCGGCCTAAAATAGCAGCGGTATAGATAAAAAGCGGCGGCTGGGCGCAGATATAGCGGCGGCAGCAGCAGCGGTGGTGATAATAGTGGTAGCGGCGGCGGTAGCAGTAGTAGTAGGAGTAGGAGTAGAAAATATAGCAGCAGTAGCAGCAGCAGTGGTAATAGTAGTGGTAGTAGTGCTATTGCTTAAAGAAGAAGACGATAATAACAACGATATAAATAGCTATTGTTAATATACATTATGTAATTAATTATGTAAATCTATACGCGATTATTACGTAAAGGCCACCTAAGTTAAAACAGCAAAAGGCCACCTAAGTTGAGCCGCGACACGTCCTTTGCGTAGTAAGGAGTAGATTAAGTTCACTTTTAGTCCCCTAGAACTTTACTAATATAGCTTTATATTTTATAAATAGGGTTTTATTTTATAGCTCTTTACTAAAGCTATAAAACTAGTCCCTATATATATAAATTAGAGCTATATTAGTAGGGCTGTAGGGGGTATTATAGGGGACTAGTTTATGGGGTAGGATAGCTAATATTAGTTAGCGTAGAGCCTTAATTTAAGTTCTATAGCTCTAGTAGGATACCCCCTATAGCCCTACTAATATAGCTTTATATTTTAAAAATAAGACCCTATTTATAAAATATAAAGCTATATTAGTAAAGTTCTAGGGGGTGTATCGTTTTAATAGGGTGGGAGGTGCGTGACGTCCGCCTCTATACAAGTTACTAATATTTTGGTAATAACTGTAATACTTACCTTAAGCTTATTAAATTCTAACCACCTACTACTTACTATAATCCTCTAGAACTTCTTATAATATTATAGTAATATTCTAATATACCTTATAATGTTATATAGTTATCTAAGAGCGCCTTACTTCCTCTAGATCTTTACAATAGACTTAAAGTTATACTTACTATAAGCTAGCTTAAGCTCCTCTAGTATAGTCTCTGCCTTCTTACCTAGAAGGAATGCTTATATATAAAGATTAACTATATAGCTAAGACACCGCAGCCGACGTTGCTTTTACTATTTTACAAACATATTCGGATAGAGCGTCTTTAAGAGTAAGTTAACAGCCGTATTATTACTTAACGCGTTATTAAGCATAAAATACCCAATCCTTTTACCAATCTTATATTTACTAATTATATTAAGGACAATCTGGGCTATATTTGCCTTTAAGCTACCATATAGCAAGAGGCTTTGTCTACTAGGCACTATTCTTATTAATATAGTAGGCAACGACTATAATAATAGCGTAGTAATTTGGCGACGTTTAGAGGTTAAAGGATAGATAAATATTTAACTGAGCTTTTTATAAATCGTTTTACAGTTACCGCTTCTACTTTTAAAACTTATTTATTACCTAGCTGTGTATTATAGTTCAAGTTAGAATTAACCTCTTAAGGCCTGCGCGTGTATACTATATTATCTCTAGAAAGTAGGCGTTTTTAATTTGGTAATACGTAATATAGCAATATACTAGCTAGCAAATTAGTAAAAGCTTAAACTGTTTAAACTATTTATTCTAGATATAATCTTACTCCTTAATATAATCCTTAATTTTCCCTTTCCGCTAAATTAGGTTGCCCTTTTTATTAATATAGTAAATACGTTTCCAGTAAGAGAGTACGGTAGAGTTACCGTTAAGCGCTAATTACTAATTAGTAAATAGGTAGTATATATAGTAGAGTTTCTTACTAAGCGGCTTATAAGTAGAATCCTTTTTTTTATCTAGATATTAATAGCAATAATAGAATCTAGTTCCTATAGTTCCCTGTATAATCGCGAAGCCTTTTCTCTTACCCTATATATGCGACGACTTCTTCTTACTACGCCTTTAGCCAGCAAAGTCGGCAACTTTACAATACCACTACCTGTTAAGTTTAATTCATTTTAGCTCCACTAGTAAGGCTTTAGCATAGGCTCTAGCTCTAATTTGGATTTAGATTTATAATAGGTAAAAGACTCTACCTTAACTATATCTACAGTTATCTTAGCGCGCTTTTATCTTCTATTAGTAGAGACCTTACTAATACATTTTTAAGGGACTATAGGAGCCTTACCTCTAGCATAACTGCTAGATATATAGCTACTACTACCTCTATATAATATTTAGTTAGTAATAGTTATAACGGGACTAGCCCAGTTATAGTAGGAATGTCTTAGTAAAACACTTAACAGATAACTGTTTAAAACTGTCTATAACTATCTACAAGTATCTATAACTTTCTATAACTGTCTATAATTATTCACTATAATCTACTATTTTCCACTAGCGCCGTAACACCGAAGTCCATTAAAGACCGCGTGTATATATACGCATATATTAACCACTAAGAACCTTAACTATTTAATTATATAATTCTCTTATTATTCCTTTCTCTTCTTTATATAATGTCTTATTCTCTTTAAGAGCTATATACCTTTAAATTTAGATAGATTTTTTTTTAAATTTCCCTAAAGCCTCTTTACGCCCTTATACTATATTATATTAAAATAACTACTATTAAAAAATAGCAAACAAACCTAAATCCCTTTTAATAACTATAAGTATTATATCCCTAGTTAGGGAATAGTTAACTATAATATAATAATCCTTTATAGATGCCTTAGCTTAGCAGCGGGCTATACTAAAAGCCTAGTATTAGTAATTAATGGAAGCACTTTATAAAGAACTCTACAAAGTTAAGGCACTTTTATTAAAGACCCTAATAATAATACCTATAGATAAGATTAAAATAAGCGTATTTAAACCTAGCCCCTTAAATACGAACCTTAAACTAATAACTTAACCTATATTTATACTAAATTTAATGCCTATTATAAAATTTAAAAAGCTCCCTAACCCTCTAATATTTAACGAAAATTAAAATAACCTATATCCCTTTATAACTAAGCTTTATCTTAAACTTTTAATAAACTATAACTAATACCCTACTAAAGCTAGTAAGGTTAGCTATAAAATGTCTTATTTAAGTAAAGACGCTATATAAATTATAAATCTATCCTTCTATAACGGCACCTTTATTAATTTTAAAACCTTTATCTCTTTATTAGAATAAATATATAATAACACTAGCTATAAACACACAGCTGCTACTAAACTTCAAACCCTATAATAATGGAACCGAGACTTTACTAGCTTCTTTTTAGAATTTTTAGGCCTTATTAGTAAACTAAATTGGAATAAAGCTACTAGAGTTACTGCCCTTTATTAAGCTATTTTAGATAAAATTAGAGCCTAGTTAGTAGGTAGGGAAGTACTAAAAACCCTATCTAAATTTACTATAATATATTAATAAATTAATAAGGACCTTTAATATAATAAACAGACTTATTTTCTAAAGCTAATTATACCTTATATTTAAAACTCTATAAAACCGGTATATACCCTAAAGTATAATCCTTCTTTAAAACCTAAAAGCCCTATATATAACCTTATAAACCTTAATACTATTTAATCCTATACACCCTTAGGAACTAATAAATAAAAAACTTAAGCTATAAATAGAGAATGCTTTAGATATGGTAAAAAAGGATATATTTAAAAGCATTGCCAAACTTACCCCTTTAAAAAGGTCCGCTATAGTTCCTTCTATTCCTTAAATTATACCTATTTCTTAAGTTGTACTTATTCCTTAAATTATACCCACTCTATAAATTATACTTAGACGCCATAAAGTACTTTGCCTTTAGTTAACTTGGAAAACGAATTATTCTAAGGCTAAGTTGCGCCTTAAGATAAAAAATAGAAGAGTATAAGTGTCTAGGCTCTTCTAGCGCTAATATATAACATAACTCCCTTAATATACTTAGCGAAATTTAAATACTTAGTAAATAGAAGGAAGTATAAATCCTTATAGATAGCAGAGCCACTAGTATAGGCTTTATTAATATAAACTATACAAAAACTTAACACCTAAATTTAAAGAAACTTAACAAGCCCTAAGGCCTATAAATCTTTAATGGTAAACCCTTAATATATAGCAAAATAACGTACTACGCCCTAGTAAAAATATAAATAGGCAAATACCTTAAATATATCTCCTTATTTATTACACCCTTAAAGTAATATAAAGTTATACTTAAATATAAATAGCTAAAGCAATATAACCCCTTAATTAGTTAGGTTAAAAAAATACTAAAGTTTTATATAACTTACTGCTAAAGTTATTATCTAAAAAACCATTTGCCCTACAAATACGTATATAACTATTTAAATTTAATATAATATAAATTGCCCTTACTCTAAGCCTTAAACTAAAATAATAAAGCTATAACTGCCAATAATAGTAAAGAATATAAAGGTATTACGTTAAAACCTCTTAAAATTCGTATAATATAAGCCACACTTTTTATCTTATTAATAAAAAGATAAGACTATAAAATCTTTACTATAACTATAGAAGATATTAAGAAAGCACTAAAAGCAAAATAGTATATTAATCCTTAACCTTTTATACCTAAAGAGTACTATAACTTAATTAATAAGTTTAAAAAATAATTTATAAACTAACTAGCCCCATACTAAAATAAGTATAATTTTAAAATAGAACTTAAGCCTAGAATAATACTAAAGTTTAGTCCGCTATATAGTATATTATAAGAAGAACTACTTATAATATAATAATACCTTAACAAGTATTTAGAAAAGGATTTATTTGCCCTAGTTAAACTCTATTTACCTTACCTATACTATTTATTAAAAACCTAGGTGGAGGCTTAAGATTCTATATTAATTATTAAGCTCTAAACGCAATTATAATTTAAAACTAATACCTAATTCCTTTAATTTAAGAGACGCTTAACTATTTAGTAAAGGTATAGTACTTTATAAAGCTTAATATAGTTACTATCTTTAATAAAATCCATATATATAAAGGAGATAAGAAATATATAGCTTTTTATATATAATAGAGACTCTTTAAATACCTAGTAATACTATTTAGCGTAAAGAATGGTCCTAGTATATTTTAGCAATATATTAATAATACGCTTTATAAATTCCTTAATATATTTATTACCGCGTATATTAATAATATCTTAATCTACTTGTTTTTACTTTTTAAATATTAAAAATATATTATTATTATTCATTGCTTAACGTCCGATTCGGATCCCTGTTAGGCCCACGCGGACTACTCCTTATATACATATAGGGAGAAAACTCTATTTAAGAAAACCCCGTGATCC
>Ga0307507_10005917_pt1 | contig 19456 bp, 3 predicted proteins | sample 7_EM_MG_FD_207223 | JGI IMG/M metagenome (GOLD analysis project Ga0307507, IMG submission 207223) | Populus trichocarpa ectomycorrhiza microbial communities from riparian zone in the Pacific Northwest, United States - 7_EM | ecosystem: Host-associated > Plants > Roots > Unclassified | place...
AAAATTTACCAGCATTTTTGCAGCATTTGGCAGCATTTGGCGGCCAAATGCGCATTTCGCGCATTGCAACGTGTAGCGTATGGTATCGACTAAGGAGCGGCATACTGCCGCATTTAACAGAAACCAACAACGTGGTGCAGCTAATTGCGCATTTGCAGCTACCTGGTTAAGTGGTGCCTTTATTCTATTAAGTTTTTTTACACTTAATGCGTAATTAACATATAATGCCCTCCTTGCGCATTCTGTATATCTTGCTTACTTTAAGTAATAGATAAGCGTTGCTCTTCCCGCGCACTTAATAGTATTTGCTTGGTCTACGCGGTTAGTAGTATTTACCCATTCTATGTAATTGGTATACTTTACTTACTTTAAGCAATAGATAAGTGTTACTCTTCCCGCGCGGTTATTATTAAGTATTTATCCCGCGCACTTAATGGTATTTGTTCAGTCTGCGCGGTTGGTAGTATTTACCTATTCCGCATAATTAGTATACTTTGCTTAGTCTGCGCAGTTAGTACCCTTTACTTATTCTACGCAGTTAGTGTTCTCTGCTTATTCTACGCGCCTGGCACATACTGTATAAAGAACACATTTTGACCCAATAGTAGTATAGTATAACCTCAATACGCCTAATAACGCCCTTTAGTTAACCTACTATTTTAAGTTTAATATTTACATTAGTTCCACTATAATAGTAGTACCATACTACTAAACCCCTAATCGTCTTTATTCTTACCGTTGTTTTCCCTATTAATTCCACTGCCTTCTTTATTCTTATTCTCTTTGTTACTGTTGTTTTCCCTATCTATTCTGCTGCCTTCTCTACTCTTATCCTCTTTGTTAGCAAGTTCTAGTATTACCCGTCCATCTCCACTCCGTAGGCGGGCCTTTATATCCTCTAGTATAGCACTATCCGTAATATCTATAACCTTGGACTCGCCGGCGAATATACACTATAAGATGTGGTAATTAATTCCTGTTTCCTGTTTATTGTCACCTTAAATTTGTTTAAGGAGCGCTTTAATAGCGTTAATATTATAGTTATATGGCATTAAAATTGTCTTATCAGTATACTGCGAGAAGGAGACCTTATATGTGGTTTCAGGGCTTATTCTTAGCGACAAATGCGCTAGGCTACCGTTGTCCTATTATATTATCTTTATTAGCCCGCGTACAACAATTAAAATGGCGGGATATTGTAAAATAGGAAACAGCGGCAAAGTGCTATAGCATACAGCGAGTATCACGATATGACGTTGCGACGCAATTAATGTAATATTATGTGTTTACACTTATAGCATATGGTTGTTAAGTAAACCTGTTATTGTACTTGGGATCCAGTTCCTCTAGATCTTCTATGGTATCCTTAAAAGGATCGCTAATTACCTGCTAAGTCTGTAGCATCTTGTCTCTAGTTATATTCCGCATCTTATTAACTTATTATAGAAGTAGCCTGCGTAGCCTTTTGTTATACTTAGGTTGGTAGCTCTTCCAGGTATTCTGTAGTTGCTCCCAACTATCTATAATACGCTTTAGTAAGTATAGTAAGAGGCTTCCTATGGTTTTACCTATAACTATGGCGTTGGCTTTAAACTTATAAATAATTTATATTCCGCTTCTATAGTCCTTAAGTATATGTTAAATCACTACGCATATAAGCCATATCGTATTGGCTGTAATAGGTGAGAATAGGTTAGTACTATTCTTATTAAGGGCAAGTGACCTTGGCCTAGTATTAAAGAACACGCGCTTAATATAGCGTGTAATAATTGGCGCCCTAAATCTTGTCTCTCCATCCTAGCCTTGGTTAGTTAGGTATAGTAAAAGGCAGAGTACTAACCGGGCTACTAAGCGTAAAGCGGTTATCCTTAAATAGTTCCTCTACTTCCTTTGCCACGACCTTGGTATCTAGTTTAAGGCAGTTATAGCTCCCGGCAACAGTATTATATACTATGTTTATTATAGCACACTAAAACACGCTAAATTGGTTATATAGCTGGAAAACCAGTTAGTATAGTGCTACTAAATCCAAGGACTGCGAACCTTGCGTGCCGCCGGCCCTGGTAGTATACTTAATGCTCCATTTGTTAGGCCTTTGTAACAGTCTGTAATAGCAATCGCCTCTTTCTATATCTACTTTATTAGTATGTTTAAACCGCTTATGTTTGTTTCCGGCTAGGGAGAGAAATAGAGCTCTTTAGGTATAGAGCCTGTTATTATACGTGCAACAAGACGTGTCTAAGCGATACCGTATATCTTTGTATTAACTGGGCTAAGTGGCTGCTTTATACGTCGTCCAAAGTTATCCCATAGCGGTTGTTTGTCTAAGTAACGCATACGTTTCTTTTAAGTGTAGGTTTTAGATGTTCTGGGGTCGCTTAGGGTTTACGGGCTTTTATCTAACGAGAACGGGACTGTCCATTAGGATAACGTTATTAAAATTAATAATAATGGGTCATACTGTGGTATATAATAGTATTAATAACAGCCTTGCCTTTTAATAGAGACAATTACAGTATAGAGCTTGATATTATCCCCTTTAAAATCTAGATTATCTTAGGAGCTACTACTTAACTTACGGCGTCTTTGTTTACTTTTTTACGGGATAGGTAGAGAATAAGTATATCAGTCTAGTAGAACTGTTTGGCTTTTATACGCACCTTACTTCCCTAGAAGACACTAGATGGTCTGGAGTCTTATATCTAACATGCTTTAAATGACAACCCGTTTAACTTTTATAGTATAAATTAGGGTTTTCTTGCCAAGTGTAGATAGAAAAGAGCCTTAACTAACTTATAATAATAAGTTGGGAGGGCGGCCTGACTATTTATTAGGCTTTATAATGGGGTGATTAGATTGCCTTGCTATGGCATAGAGTCCTACTTTATATGATATTTTTTCTATACTGCGTAGAAGCCTAGTTCCTTACAATATTTACCTACTTTTAAGGTAGAGGGTATAGTGTATAGGATGTAAAGGGTAGCTAGCGCGTAGAGGGTGATATGTGGTAGTGTTATATTCTAGTTTATTATAGTCGCGGCAATCTGCCCCTTTATTGCAATCCAGCACCGCTAGTTATAACTTGCCGCTGTTTTAGCTAAGTTATATTTATTTACCGCCTAGTGCGAGCCTGTTTCTTTGTATATGCATTAACCTATACCCTATTTATTTACTTGAAGTCTTTATTATATATAGTATTATATATATCCTAATCGCTGTAGTTGTTTATAAAGAAACAGTCTATAACGTTAATGTCCGTTAGTATGAGTAAGATGGGCCTCGTAATATAATTAATGTTATATATCCAGAGGGCATCTAGCGTGCGTCTCGTCCTACTGCTAAATGGCTTTATGCTCTGCACTCTAAGCATTCCAGTTCTTATATTAATTTTGCCACTATTATAAACTTGGAGGGTCTCTACCAACGTACCAGCGTATTTTGGGTATTTGCCCTCTCTATCCAATTGCCTAGTATCCTAGATTGTGAGTAGCAGACAAAGCCTCCCAACTTTATTGCTATAGAGGCTGTTGTTTGCCTGCTTATATTCTTATACCATTATAGTATTATAGCGGGGGGCTCTAGTGTTAGCCTATAATGGGGTATATTGAGCAAACACCTTATTGAGCTTATTGGTGTTAGTGGCGTCCTTCCTAAAGCAAATGTAGCATATGACGCTGTAATAAATGCTTAGGGGCATCTTTAATACCCAATTATTATTGGCCTCTAGTTAGTTAACGTCCCAGTTTGTTTACTAGATTCCGTTAATCTGCTTATAGCATTCCCTTATAAAGGGGGCCAGTTTAGATGCAAGGTTGGTGATCTCTATCTAGCGCTGTATCTCCTTAACCGTACGCCAGATAGATATATTAATTCTCCGGTCTTAAAGTGTCTAAGCTATATAGTTATCGAAGTTCCACATATATAAGCGATATGCGTATATATTAACTGCAGGACCTAGTTATATCGTCTATATTGCGCTCATTGGGTCTACTGTGTTAATTATATTAGTTAACGCTTATAGCTTAAGTTCGTTCTAAAGCATTATGTTAAGATGCATAGTATTATATTATAGTATCTGCTCTTTATAGTTGTTCCGTTTATTAGTCCTATAGTAGAATGCCTTCTATAGCTTATGTGCTTACTCTAAGTACTCTATATCTATGCCTCCGATTGCTCCTAGTCGCTGAATACTCTCTGGATAGTAGGTAATAGCATATAGCTTAGGAATATTAAAGTATGGTAGTCCTACCTTGCTTAGTTAAAACGGAAGGAATACATCCTTTATCTTATCCATTCTATAAATAGCTGCTGCTAGGTACCGGATGGTTGATTTGTCGTATAATATATATTAAGATAGTATAGTAAAGTCCATAAACGCCCGGATAAATAGCATAGCGCCTTTGTTCTGTTTTAGTAAGGGTGCTATAGTGGGGACCAATTATTGTAACAGAGATTTATATATCTTTCCTATCTATTGGCCGATATTTGCCCAGCTATCCCACACTATTATATCGGTAAATCGCTCTACCTGTACGAAGTGGGTAGTAATAAGTGCATTAACATTTAATATCTCCTGGCCGTAACTATCTATGCGCGGGATATTAAGGCCCTAATATTTTCCAGCCTGTATTTTACTTTGTATAAGCCCCTTAATCTAGTATATAAGGTATTTACTAGTAAGGCCTTTAAGCACCTAGTGTAGGAAATTAGGCGCCATTATCTTGTGGATATTAAATAGATTATAGCCCTATATAAAGTTATAGAACGGCTAAATATAATCTAAGTTATCCTTTTTATTAGTATCGCAACCTTCCTGCTGCATTTGTATTTGGTCTTTTGTTAATTGGTGTATACAGAACAGCCATGGCCGCTAGATGGCAGTTGTTAGATTATGCTGTTTATTTATATATATATGACAAATCGAACATTTGCGGCCACTTTTAATACCTATAAGCGTGACCTGTTCTTCGTAATCAGCCATAAATACAGCTAGAAGTAGAAAGTAGTGTCGATTTTAGCTATCCGCGTATAGGAGATATACTCCTTCTTTATTAGCTTTCTCTAACGCTGTAGGCATTATTAGCTTAACCGTATAAGCAGTAGGGTTGTTGCTAAAGCATACATTTAAGGATGGCCGCGAGGGTCTTATATTACACCGCTAGTTGTATTGTTTAGTTGCCAAGTATATAGACCGGGAGGTATATAAGTAGTAATAGGGCTGGTTGATTTACGGATTGTTAAACACGCAGTTTAATATTTCCAATTAAAATATAGAGTGGCCATGCTTTCTTACCGCCGGCGTATTATATTAGTTGGGTCTTATCGCTAGCTAATATAATTAGCACTACAGTTGCGCTAAGCGGTAGCTGCTCTTGCGTCTCCTACTACCAGTCTGCCGTATTAAGCTTATTATATATTCTTGTTCCTGCTAACGAGTACTGCCTTACTAGCGAGAAAGTCATGTCTTCTTAAAAAGGGCCGTGACTAATAAGGAGGGACATGATCTTTAGAGCATTTCGGTAACATACCAGCAGCTGCTGGTTCCCTACAGTTACAATTATTTCAATTTACTGCGGTTACTTGCTCTTAGATTGCATCCATTTTAAAAGTAGTTTTGCTTTAATATCTTTAGCACTCTAGCAAGAAAAATGGTTGGTAAATATTCCCTAAAGCCTAATATCGTTAAACTACTTGTTAATAGCGCGGTTAGAAGTCCTATAGCTTACCCACTATAAGACCTGTGCGTATTCTGCCTTACTACTAAAAGAATAAAATGGGGGAGGTGTCTCATCTGGTGCACTGCTAGTATATTTAATATGCGGCATAATATTGCATACTGCCGCAGTATTGTCCGCAGTTTGTAGATTTCCTTAGTTCTATCCTAGAGGCTTTCCTGCGGCGCAGCTAGTGGCCTCTTTAAATGTTTCAGTCCAAAAGATGTCCGTAGATATTCTAGTTAAAGTTTACCAATCAGTCTTAACTATTGCTAGGTTGTGTACCCTATTAAATATTGCAGAATTATTGTTATAGTGCACATCCGCAGCCCTGTTATTTGGCTTATTAATAATATCATTGCCTAAAGCTTGTGCGGGTGGCCACTTATTATCTTACTCCAATTCAGCCTTATAATTGGTTGTTTAATGCCCTTTTAAGGTTTAATAGTATAGTGCATCGTCGTCTATATATTGTGTGAGTGACCACTTATCATCTTACTCTAGCTTGGCCCTATAATGGGCTATCTAATGCTCCCCTAAACTTTAATAGCGTAAGGGTGCATTATTATCTATCTCTCCAATATTAACGGCCTTGTGTCTATCCTTCTTCCATTTCTGTTTTCTTAGACAATATTATTTATAACAGGTTAGACCACCTATGCTTTTTACTTTAGTCCCGCACTTTCCACATTACCGCTAGATAGAGCTTATTTGTAAATTACCGCATTAAGCTATAACTTGCTATAGTTTAGTTAGAAGGGGGCCGAAAACAATATCCGTGTAAAACCGTATATTTAAAGTAGTATTTGTGGCTCGTGCTATGTTACAAGCAAGAGTATAGCGATGTCTATAGACACTAACGCGCTAGATGGCGCAATCCGCTATATTTTGCGCTAATTTGCGCCAGATCGCGTCACGTTGGGCTAAAAGGCTCTACTTATTACCAATGTCGCGCCGCCTCTTTGTTATACTAAGTATAGGATTCTAAACACCACTATTCCCTACTTAAGATACTAGACTATCTTTTACAATGGGACGCGATATACAACAGCGGTATGCCGTAAATGCGGCGTGGTATAACTTTATAAGCGCCGTGGACCTGTAAAAAGACATGCAGCTTATTACCGGCTTAGGTATTACTGTGGAGAGACTTAATACTATTAAGTGGACTTTTAAGCAGGTTATTATTAAGGACAGTATCCTGTATATTTTATTTCGCGGACGACTAAACAATTTGCTGCGCGAGTAGGTAATCCAGAAAGTTATCCGTTAAGTAGTAGAATGCGAGAAGGCACCAGCGCTATAGGTATATAAGGCTATACAGAATATACTAGCCCGTATACAGTTAAATATGCGTAAAAAGATAAAGGTGCTAGGGCGGCCTGGCATTAACTATATAGTGGATGCGGAAAAGGGGCATGTAGCTGCCACAAACTTATAGAACTTGTCCCCGCTTAGCTATATATAGAACTACGGCTGTAATTTTAAACGACTTGTTATACTACTTCGTAGGCGGCAACTAGATGGTATAAACTCAGTCCTAAGTATAGACGTGGCCTTAAGTCTAGTGTCGCTGCCTAATGCGCCTTAAGGCCTATGCATAGTTAAATATTAGCTACTGGTTAAGATATTTTTAGAGGCCGGGGTGGATTATAATAAGGAGTGGATATAGGCCGCCTATATAAAGACTATACCTATCTGAAACAATAGGGCCTTAAGGGCTGCTCTATTAAGGGCAGTTCATTATAGGGTGGGCTAGGCTGTATTTACAGCTATCTATAGAGATGGTATACAGGTGTCCGTTCTAATTATAATATATTGCTAACGTTTATCTAGCCCTATTACTAGCGCGACACGTTTTGCTAGGCGGGCTAGAAGGCATTAATTAATTACGGTTAATCTAATCTATATAGAGATAGTGACTTTAGTTAAGTTTACCTTGCAGTAAGACCTCCTATCGCACTAGGAAGCCCTAAAATTATTATCTATATACACAATCTTAGGTTATCTAGGCGTGGTATAGCAAATTACCTTTACTATAGGCTCTTCTATTAGGGGCAATTATATAGACATTATATTTGTCCTATATTTTGCTAGCTAGTAGCTAGTAGGGTGGGATAAGTATTATTCTAAGGACCTATAGCCTTAGTGACAAGTTTCTTAAGATATGGTAAGGGCGTGCTAATACCGGCAATAGTATAGCTTAAGTTGGGGAACTGCCCAATATAAGTAGGAGAGGGCGTTAAGTTATGTTACCTTAGCGGCAGCTATAGCAAGAAAAGGATTAGATACTATTTAGGGTTGTTATAGTTTAGCAAAAATAGAGGCGGCCCGTACTATATAGAGAGTAATTAATAATAGTTACGGTCAGTGTATCCAAAAGTCAGCGTTGCTGTTAGCGTCGCTAATAATATAAGCAGTTAGCGAGCTTAGCTATAAAACTATAGCTAGCTAGCAGCTCGCTGCCTTAGTAGTAAGATTTAGTAGTAGTTAAAGCTTTTAGTAGAGCTTTGTATAGAGCTTTAGTATAGAGCTTTAGTAGAGCTCTATGCAGAACTTTAATAGAGCTCTATATAGAGTTTCTATAGAGCTCTATGTGGAGTTTCTATAGAGCTCTATGTGGAGTCTTAGTAGAGCTCCGTATAGAGCTTTAAGGGAGCTTCGTAGAGCCTCTCTGGTAGAGCTCCTAGCAAAACCTTTAGTAGAGCTCCGTGCTAAGCCCCTAGTAAAGCTTTAGTAGCTAGGGAAATTAATTATAGAGTCTGGCTTTAAGCTAGAATTATTATAGATTAGTAAACCCTTGGTTAAATATAGCACGCGCTAAAACTAGGTTAGAGGCTCTGCTAAAGGCTCTACTAACTATACTACTTACCTAATTAGGACAGCTAGCTAATAGCTTAACAGTTAGCGGACAGTGAGCGATCCACTTAACGCAGTTAGTTAGCTATAAAGGCTGAAGCTCGCAGCTAGCTAACTAGTTGCGGTTATTAGCGAGATATCTAGACTATAATCTAACTAGTTAAGTACTTAAAATCTAGATTATAGATTAGCATTAATTAACCACTAGCCTATAAGGGATAGAAATTAGGGTTACTAGACTTTATAAATCAGGCTGTCTTTACCGTAATGCGCTTGTCTATTTTGGAGATTATAATTATTAAGAGTCTATCCTATTTGGCTGTGATATATAGTGTTGCAATATGCCGTATTTTATCTAGTGCTGTAGCAAAATTGCAAATACTAAAGGCCTGTAGCTACTGCCGCTCTTAACTTCTATCTAGTGTCCCTATTTAAGGGTCTTACTACTAGTAGTGTCTATAACATCTATTCTTACCACTCTCCTTATGTTCTGACGCCACTAATATTCTCTCCATTGTCGTTATCCTTGCTATTATTACTGGCACCGTCCTAGCCATTATTATTGGCGCCCTCTCCATTGGCCTTGTTCCACGCTTTGGTATAATTACTAGTACCGCTGATATTTATTACACCCGTGAAGTTAGGGATAGCAATGTTAAAGTTAACGTCTATACTGTATAAAATGGGCGTGTGATTGGCTGTACGCTAGCGGTAGACATGCTGTATGGTTTTATTAACATTAAATAGGGTAATAAGTTGCTGGAAGTTCTCTTTCCGCTTAGGATTCTTAAGGTTAATAAATACCTTATTATCCTTATACCACTTCTTAATTTTATAGTACGCGGTGTTTATAAAGGTCTTATTACTGGCATAATAATTATAGACTACCTGGGGACTACTAATAATAATAAGGCCCGCTTATGGTCTAGTAATTACAAGAAGGTTCCTTGCTATATCCTAGACAAATTTTAGTGGATTGGTAACTATTATATTATATACTAATAACTCCACCTAGCCGCCTTAGATGCCGTTAACAGTAAAAACCTTAATCTTGCTAACTACTAGCACAAATTCCCGCCACTTGCTGCCATCTTGCTGGGTATAGCACCATTCTTTAAGCGCATACAGTGCTGCGGAGTAGATGGCAAGTTGGGCTATATATAGAACGGCAAGGCTAACCTCTAATAGCTTAAATCCAAAGTCTATTAGCACTATGGCCACCTAGAATGCGTGTTAAGCGTAGACCAGGTTATACGTCAATTGGCTGAACTTATTCACCTATATGGTACTATTGACGGCAAGGAACGCGACAGGGTGGTTGCAGCGCAGCATATCCTTAAAAAAGCTTGCCGCTAGCTTTAACTACTCTTGGTTCTTAACTATTAGGCTTATCTAAAGCTAGCTATATAGCAGGACGGCATTTACAAGATATATAATGTCTTTAATAAATTAATATTGCAGTAAGAACTACACCATATCCGCACTAGCCGCAAGGAGACGCGTATAGAGGGAGACGGATTTTTAATAGTAGAACGGATTATCAAAATTAGGACCAAGGATTGGTTTTAGTTGGTATATATTACTAAGGAGAACCTAAAGCATAGGGTTGCTAGCCTAGATTTATAAACCTCCCTAGATTAAATATAGTCTACTCTAGGCAAATCTAGTAAGACTGCCTAGCTTAGACGCCTTTCTAGCCTTGTTATAGAAAACTACGCGTATGGCGCTGATAGAATGTACATAGGTCTACGAGACCATATTAGGTATTATAAGAATAATATCAGCCTTCTTAGCTAGGTATGCAATAACTATATTAGCCGTGAGTATTAATCCTATCTTATTATCTTGCGTTATATTGTCACCAAGCGTAAATTAGTGCAAGTATTGGTGGAATTTGGTGTATTTAGTTGTATTAGGGTCTGTAATAGGATGTAGGTTTCTATTACTATCCAGGATACCTATAAGGCGTAATAGCTACTAACCTTTAGATAAATCTATAACCTATAACCACTTATTAAAGCCGGTGGCATTGCTAGCCTTAAACATACGGTAGAGTAGGAATGCTATATTTAATATAGATGCGTCCTTGTTAATTATAGCATAGTTATCCTATTTCTTGAAATACTTAGGATGAGTATTAATACCTGCCGCTGTTCGCTGTATAACGGCATCCTATATATAGACCTTAGTTTCCGTTAAGCGCATATAGCGGTAAAGGATGATAGGAAATTTAGCAAGACAGCCTTGCGCAATTAGTGCCTTATAGTCCTCTATAAGTGCATTATTAATTGTCTTAGCCAGTATATCCAGTTGGCGATTAAGCGGCGACAAGACCTAGATTCTAGCAGGATCCTACTAGGGCAACCTAAGTCAATACTAGTATTATACTAAGACAGTTAGGAAAGTTAATTTCCCAATACTACCGGGGCCTTGGATTAGCAAAATACCGCCTATTATATATTTAAGCGCAGTATAGGCACCCGTTTGCTCTTTATTAAGTAGCGGCAAGACAGCCTTAAGGGCATTATTAACCGAGTTCTTCCCATACTTAGTAATATTGCAGTCGAAGTAATTAATACGCGGGAGATCTATAAAGTTGTTAAACAGCGCAATTTGGCGCTTAATCTAGAAACTATTGCCTCCTTACCATAGGTAGTGTAGAGTATTAATCTCTTAGGAGATTCCAACCTTAGGGACACGCTTGGTTATAAGACATTTAATACCCTATGCCATAATTAGGGCCTTGCTTAGGTCATTAACTGTTATAAAGTCGTCACTGCTTAGGACATGCTCCGGAGCGAATATAGGGTTTAGTATAAACTTATAACCCACCTGTAGTTAAAAGACGAAAGTATAGTAGTCATAGCCAGAGCTAAAGGGAGTGGTATTAACAATAACTCCTTTCTAGCTGGCCTGGCTATCTGCGTCTTTACCTAGGAATAAGATATTGATAATAAAGTTAGTGTAAAGGGTAAGACTATTAACTATCTAGATAGCAGCGTAGTAGACTTAGTCCGTGCTACCTAGAAAGGTAATAAGACAAATAATAGTGGGTACCTAGGGGTTCTGGTTAACAACCTTAAGGCTTATAACTGCGGCATAGAACTGGACTGTAAAATACTTAAGAACGCTATCAAACTAATACCTTACGGGGATTTTATATAATGGTTAGTCCTCCACTAAGAGCTGTATGCCAAGCTAGACATTTATATTATAGTTCTTCCACTAGCAACCTAAAGGATTGTCAATGCTCTGCTGCTATAGGCTCGCGTTTAGGCTTGCGATATAACTATCAAGCCATTTAGTGCCTAGTGTAAAGAAGTGGACAATAACCATAGGATTATTTAACAGCATGTCCTAAGCTTTATAGATTTGCGGCGTAAACGGGCCAAAGTCCCCGTTAACAAAGAAGTACTTGCTAAGCAACGTATGTGTACCTAGTGTGAGTTTATTAAAGGCAGCAATGAACCTAATATAGTAAAGTTGCAGGGTTATAGCATCTTGTGGGAGAATGTGAGTAAGATACTTAAGTGTGGTTGGATGTAATAGTTGTTAAGTAACCAGAGAAGCAGTATTAGTAGTGCCAACCTTAATATTGCTGGCGATGTTGGCATCTATAAATTGGACAGACGCTGTCTTATATAAATGGTAAGTAGGCATTCTACTGGCCTTGTAAGACACCTGGAATGTAATGCTATATGCTATAATATACTCTTTAATAATTTGCGTAACAAACTAAACTATAAGGTAGTTGTTGCTTGGAAGCTAGAGTGCATCTAAAGGTTTAGCTATTATGGAATTGCTATCCTCTATATAGGTGTCTAGATTATCTACTAGGCTATTCGCTACTAGATAAAAGCCGGCTGCATTAAGGGGTTTAGGCAAGGGAGAGGTAGCAGCTGTACTTAAAGTGGCAGCACTTGGTGCATCTACCTTACCTAGAGCGGTTGCGGCGTCTATTACCTAAATTAAAGTAGGTCTATTTATATAATCATTAATATTATGCCCTACAACTCTGTAGTTCTTATATACCTAACTATAGAAGACAGTTTAATAGTCTAGGGAGTTATAGTTTAGGTAAGTCCGCTTCTTCTTATTTAATAGCTAGGGACAGTCTTGCTTTCTATAGCCTATAGCACCATATTGGTTGTATATTATATAAGGACAGTTGCTCTTAAGATAACCAGCTTCCCTATAATTATTATATATAGGGTTAGGGTAGTTGGCTTTAAAATAATTGGCCTTACCACAGCTGTAATAAAGTTAAGAAGCTTTCTTAAGAGGATAATTAGCGCGTATATAGCCGGTAAATAGACAGAGATGGCATTTTAGAGCGTTGTTGGCTAAGAGGTATAGACTACCAAGCTTTAGAAGAAGAGGTTTGTTGAGTATAGGGCCCTTACCGTTGCCTTATAAGATACTGGAGTTTATGGCCGCCATAGTTAAGGCAATCTTAAAAACCACAACGCCCTTAGTGAACTTTTTGTGGTTATAGATGTAGTTAACATCGCAAGTTATAAAATGATTAGTGGGTAGGTCCATTTTAGTGGTAGGCTATATTAAGTGGTGGTCTGTGTGAATATATTAATAAATATAGATTCTCTATTGCATAGCTGAGGTTAAAGATAAGGCAGCTAACTTATTATGTTATAAGGCTCTATAGCCTAGATAGATCTACGGAGGCACTGGTTATAGAGGTAGATGCTAGTAGGGTAGGAGTAAGGGAGGGTGGTTAGTAGAGTTAGGTTAATTAGTAAAGATAAGGAGATAAGGCGCGCCTTAACAAAATTATATATGTAAGGCCTTGGCGGTAATGTATATGGTTATATACTCCGTAGGTTAAACGCGTGTAAAGGTGAATTTATAGTGATAAGACCAACCTGTAGAGGAAGACGTGGTATAGTATAAGTTAAGGGGACTATCCTACCTAGCCTATCTCTTAATATAGGCCAGGCGATAGTCCAGCACTATTAAGCTCTTATAGTTTATAATACGAGCATGTAGATATATAGAAGGGTAAGGGAAAAGAGAAGCAAGTAGTAAAGTAAAAGCACTTTACTATAGGCAGGCTAATTATGTTATAGGTAAACGGAAACTTAAACATTATAATCTATTAAAAATGTCACTAATAAGCATAGCCTACTACTGCTAGAAAGTACAAGTCTTTTCCTCCCTTAATTAGTAAGAAAAAAGGTATTATTAGCTAAATAATCTCTTGCTAGAGTACTGGGTAGGGAGCAGGATATTATAAGACCATATATAGTTCTAGATAGATCTAAAATAAAGATATTAAATATAAGAGACTTTAACATAAAAAATACTATAGTAGAACACTAACCTCTTATATAACACTAAATAGATAAATAGTAAGATAAGTTAATATTGCTAAGTGGCTGGATGCTAGGTATATATAACATGTCTACTGTCCTAAAATGCCCTAACATGCCCTAATATGCCTTAATATGTCCCAATATACCGCAAAATGCCGTAAAATGCCATTAATTGTATAAACTTATAATATAAGATATAAAACCTCCTATAACCTTTTGTGGTAGATATACGTTTAAATAAGCACTAGATGTTTAGGTATAGATATAAAAGCATCCCATATATTAGATAATTATTGTTCTAGATAGACTTACCTAGTAGGCCCTTAAGTATATAATAATAACACTAGTGATTATAAAGTGAGTGTAATACATTGCTGTCCACTAGACGTACTACCTATTATATACTAAGCACTTTGCAGTAATGGAGTCTGTATATATAGATGTAGGCTAGCCCTCTAACTCTAGTAGCGTGTATATCTACTAACTTTATACAATAATAAGAAATATAGTGACGCCTATAATAAGTGTAATACGTTACTGTCTACTAGAAATACTACCTATTATATAGCAAACACTTTGCAGTAATGGAGCCTGTATGTATAGACACAGGCCAGCCCTCTAACTCTGGTGGCGTATATATATACCAACTTTATTAATAATAAGAAATATAGTAACGCCCACAACCTCCTATATTCTACTATGCTGTAATAACCAGTTACCCTTTTGCAGGCACTTAATAAATTACTTATATTAAAAACTATAAGAGTCTGGTGGTACTGGACCGCTACCTAGCCCTAAATAGGCTGGGTAGGGTAGTCCCTATATATTATACAATTATGCCCTTATACAATTATGCCCTTATTTAACTGTATAGCACTAAATCTAGCTATATTTACCCTAACTAGTAGCAGCAAACAACAGCCAATTTTACCTCTATGTGGGTATGTATGGGTAATTGTAAGATCTACTGCTTTACCTCTCCTTTATTTACCTTACTTACTCTACCTTTTATCTCTCTAATAACTAACCTCTAACTATATCTAATACTAGAGTTATACTGGTGTAGCACTAGCTAGCTACTATATAAAGCTATTCTGCTTTAATAGTTACCTTCTACTTAATATATGCTGTAATATTATATATACCTAACTGAATAAGCGACTTAATAATGATGTAACTATGGGCAAAGCTGGACGCGTGGTATAAGGCGAACCTAAAGCTAACTAAAGATGCGGATATTGCCTAAGGCTTTGGAATAACTATTGAAAACTATAATAGACTAAAAGAGAGGGTTAAAGATATTATAATTAAAGTTAAGCCTAAGCACGTGATATATCGCGGCAACTCTATAATAATAAAAGAAGGACATATTAAGGAGTTTTGTAAGCAACTCCTGTAATTTACTAATGCTCCACTGGATTAGAAACTGCGGGTGATCCTAAAAATTATAGGAAGTGCTCGTTCTAATCGCGTAAGGAGGGTACTAAGTACCTCCAATAAATTAAAAAACCTACCTCTGCGTAAATATATGTTACCCTAAAAGACTAAAGCATAAGATAAGACGATGCTACCTTAGCTGCTGCATGTAATATAGCCTATAGACATTACCGTAAACCTACTGCCTAGTATCCCTTTGCCTTAGCTAGCAACCCTAGCGGTAAGCAACGCAATTAATATAGGAGATATTAAGATTAAAATCTAATCCATAGGCTTAATGGGCAAGTTAATAGTTAGGGTGGTTTAAGTCTTATATCTAATAAGCGGAAACCTATATATAGCTCTAGGCAAGCTATGGGAGGAACTGCAAGCCTATATAGAGCTTAACATTAACGGTCCGCCTAAAAAGAACATTTATATATTGCTGTGGAGATATAAAAACCTTGCAATATGGTTGGAGGGTATACTTATTGCAGCTCTTAGCGAAATGGCAAAAAATGGCACAAAGGAGGCTGTGCTTGTAGCATTATTCTTGCCTCCTAGCTTAAATTCCTAAGTTGCTGCCACTAATAATATACCGCCAGCCATTGAATCTAAGGTGTCTAGACGTGATAGATGCAGCATAAAAGACAGCTAGTAAGTCCTAATGTTGCGTAAGGCCAGCGGCAAGAGTAAATTGGGAGAAGGTAAGAAGCGGAGTTATTTAGGATTAGCAGTATATGGCTCTAAGGAAGATAGCGAGAGTAAGCCTATTAGATATAAGAAATCGGACAATAGTAAGACCAAATTGGGTAGATATAATAAGTGGCCTTAACTAAGATTGGTAATAAGTGCCCTAGTAGAGGATAATAAAAGCGAGCTAGCTACGCCTAGGAAGTTAAACAGTTATAAGGCTAACCTAAATAGACGCAGGAAGCGCCCTTAACTAGAATTAGCGGCAGGCACCCTTATGGAAAGTAGTAATAATAAGCCAGTTATGTGTAGAAGGTAATTAGCAAAGGGAAGATGTAACCCATCTGCCTATAAGCCTACATTAACAAGTAACAGCAGTACTGGAGAAATCACCGCAGATAATGGTAAATCGCCGTAACCTATTACTAAACCTGTAGGTATATACCAGCCTAATAATATAATAGATAACCCTACTACCGCATTACCAACCATTAATACCCTTTAAGATGTTACTGCAGAGGATAGCAAATTGCCGTAATATGCCGGTGGATATAATAATTAGTTCCTACATTACACTAACTCTAAGAATGTGGAGAGTAGAGATAAAGATAAGGATTTGGTTAATAACAGCAACTAAGATAAAAATTTGGTTAATAATAATAACCAAGACAAGGATTTAGTTAATGATAACGACTAAGATATAGACGTAGAGGAAGAACTTAACTAGCAAAATTTCCTAGCCCAGCTCTATAAGGCTGGGAAGGACAACCTAAATAGCGCACTAGCGTATATAATAGAGGCGGATCTTCTGCTTACTCTAGAGTATTTCCTACTTATCTTATTAAAAGCACTCTCTAAGACCGCCCTAATTGAACTCCCTAATTGGGGCCTTGTATTAGGCTTTAAATTTAGCCCATACTAAGTGGTATATGTGGCTTAGGCATTTAAGCAAGAGAGGACAATTAAAGGAGGTAGTATCTATATAGACAAACCTGGCATGGGCAAGACTATATAAATAATTACTCAATAGCTAATAAACTACTTTTATTATTAGAATGTAATAGACGTTTAAGAGGCCTAAGCTGTTAGGGACGTAACCCGCTACCTACCTAAAATGTATCTGTTGGATATAAAATACCCACAGGCAGTAAAGCAGCTAATTATATACTACTGCGAAGACAACTCTAAGAAGCTGTACCCTATAGACCCACAGCGAGGCTGCTTAGTTGTCCTTACGCCAAACCTAGGCCTGCTAGGATTTCTAAAGGACGTGAGTGTAATATTATAAAACGGCGCGATTATAAAGCGCCCTAACCCGCCCTAGATTACAATTCTCGCCCCTAGCTACAATAAAGTTGAGATATTTGGTAAACTAAAAAAGGATGAATGGCTATAAATCTATAAGGCTCTTAAGTGGACTAATAAGGAACAATGGGAGAATAATAATAACACATATACAGTTGGCAAGACTTTGCTACTACACCTATAGAGTAAAGTTAGGTTTAAGAACAATTATTGCCCTACCCCTAATGCAACGGAACTATTAGCGCTAAAACACTTAACCTAATTCCTTCTAATTACTACGCGAAATTGTATTACTATATAACTGATACGCGAGTTTATTACCATATAAACTAGTACGTGGAAATACCTAACTAGCTAATCCCCTAGAACGCATTAGGTATTAAAGAGTGCAATATAGGTTAGGCGTATCCTCTGGGACAAATACTACCTAGACGCGACTAGTAGAGTCTTAATATCATTTATTTAGGATGTGGTTAAGGAGTACTATATTACATATAATTACAGCCCTGCTATATAGGGTATGTCTGGTATGCCTAATAACGGGAACCTAATGCAACTAATGCGGTTTATTATGGCAGGATTAAAGAGGCCCAAGTAGGAAGAAGTAGATAAGCTAAAGGGAACGGAGTTTAAAGTACTACTTAAACTTAAAGAAGAAAATATCTAGCTAAAGAAGAAGGAATTTAACCATCTCTATAAGGATGCGAAGACTAACCCAGCTAGAGCAGTAGCAGATAGGAAATTCGGCAAACTAGCTACATTTTTCCGTATAGTTATTCCAACGTTTTAGATACGTAGAGGGGAGTTAACACTTTAGTTTAACTAGCAAAAGCTTATCCCAAAGAACAGCTATCTTAAATTAGTTATATTATAGGCCGACCCTAATAACACTAAGGCGGCTATAATTACAGCTATAGAGGACTAAGTAAGGACAGAGCAGAGGCGCTAATATAAGGAACTTCTGGCCATATAGGAGGAAGATGGCAGCGATCTAAATACTAAACCTAAGATACCGTAACTCACCTAAGCTGAGTTATATACTAACGCGAAAACGGCAGTAAGCGTAGCCTAGGTTGTCCAATACTAGGACCAGCAAGCCCCTATTATAATTAAGTCCGATAATAAACACCTAAAAACTTAGAGTTGCACACTTAAGGACCTAATCATCACTAAGTAGACTACTAACCCGCTTGGTAAGGAGTTCACTAATATACTTAACCGCCATTTTTAATAGAATGCAAAGTTCTTTAAAGCTAAAAAAATCTGTAATTATGTTTATATCGAAAAACAGACGGACGGTTTAGCGTGTAAGATTGTTATTACCACTTGTTTACCTCTTACACTAGCTTATTAGTTTAATAGGCTGTGTAAAGAATACGGTAAAGATAAGGTGCTCTACTATGCAGCTAGCATATCCAATATTAAAAAGGCCGAGGCTAGGCAAACCTTTAATACTAATAATTCTAAGTAGATCCTACTTTGCACCTTTATATTAATTAGGCTGTCTATTAACCTACAGCGCATAAATTACACTATTATAGTCGAGCCAAGCTATAAGCTCTTGGAGGTAAAGCAACTATTTGCTTAGATAGATTAATGAGGACAGACTAAGCCCGTCTGCTATAGTACTATTATAGCCAATTAGAAGTTAAGTATTGAGCAGAGGATGTTAAAGTTAACTAAATTTACGTTGTTACTGCAGAAGTTGGTATATAAGGAGAAGGCCGGTTTAAGCTTAAAAGTAGGCTAAGGTAAGGAAGATATTAAAACTATCTAATGCTAGTAACGATTGTAAGAGTATAATGCAACTATAGATAGTTCTAAATACTATATATAGCTATTACATGGCAAAACCTGTTACGATTGTATAGTGGTATATACGTGGGCTAAGGGACATGTCTTCTAGTAACTTGCAGGTAGTAGCGTAGCGTATATAGTAGCGTTAGGAAAAAATTTACCAGCATTTTTACAGTATTTAGCAGCATATTGTGGCTAAATGCGCATTTTATAATGTGTAGCGTATAGTATCAACTAAGGTGCGGCTAAATGAAAAATTATTAAAATTATACTTTTATGCATGCTTACTAATATTAAGAAAGTATATATAAAATATAAAATATATTAATTTTATTATTAATA
>Ga0307507_10005918_pt1 | contig 19448 bp, 14 predicted proteins | sample 7_EM_MG_FD_207223 | JGI IMG/M metagenome (GOLD analysis project Ga0307507, IMG submission 207223) | Populus trichocarpa ectomycorrhiza microbial communities from riparian zone in the Pacific Northwest, United States - 7_EM | ecosystem: Host-associated > Plants > Roots > Unclassified | place...
GGCGGGGGGGGTAGGGAGGCGAGTGATTGGGAGAAAGAAAGAAGGAGAGAGAAGCTCTTGGAGTACCGGTACCTTCCTGTAACTGTGTATTGTATCACTGAGCTGGTTAGAATTGGTGTTATTCATGAAGTTGTGTTTCGCCTGGGCCGGTTGGTTTGGCTATCGGTAGTTGAACCGGCACGGTACAGTATAGATGGCTGCGATGGGGTGTTACAGATTGATTACCCGTGCCGTGCTTTGCCTCTCCACTATTTTTTTTTTTAGACATGGTGATGGTAGCCCGCGCAAGATGAGTACTCGAGTAATACGGTGTGGATCCTTATAGTTGTTGTCTGCGCTCCGAATCGAAGGTTGCGGGGTACCGGCACAGTATTTGCACTTTTCAACGCAATGGACCTGGAATGGTGCTACAGGATCCAAGGTGCTCGTACGATACTGGTATGTACCCTTGCATCAAGTCTCACCCGCTTTTTTCTTTTTGGTGGGGGGAGGAGAGATTGTGCATATTAGGCCTCCTGTTGCCAATATCACAATCCTAAATATATGGTACATAAGCTTCTTTTCCTCTTTAGAACTTAGCCCCCTCGGCCTACGGTAACTTTTGTACGATAATATATGGTATCATAGTATCATATTATAGTAGAACTTCTCTTTCTAAATCGCGAATTATGATGGAGTTTTTTATATTGGGCTATAACCGATGTTTCACTTTTCTTTCCTTATTATAGCTATGATATATCTTTCCTTTTTTCTTCTGAAGCAGGCTTGGATTCCATCGCAGTCTTGACATCACCGATGATACTGCATTAACAAGGAATAGGAAGGTTGCGCTAACTCCAGTTTACTAGACTCACAAAGGGTTGATACAATTGTCCTATCCCTTTTTTATTCATTACTAGGCTTGATTAGGGGTACCGTAGGTAGTCTTAGTGTGGAGATTAGAACTCTGTTCTCTGTCTGGAGATAATACTTAATTTTTCGAGTTAATGCGGTATGCTCTGCTATGAGAAATACAACACTCCCTTCCTCCCTCCCTCCCCCTCCCCCTCCCCCGCTCCCCCACCTGCGTGTTTAGGTTGCCTGATATTATACATTTTCTTCTTCTCTTCTCTCTCTAACATTGTGGGGGAAAAAGAAAAAAGAAAAAAAGGAGGGAGAACGTCCGTCCTCCAACATGCTTTCAATTCTCCTCCTCTTCTCCGCTCTTTTAATGACCTGCCCGATCTTTCTTACACTGTCCGCCCCGGTCTATCAAATTGCCTGTCTCCTAGAACTTGAGCCACTCCCGACCACTACTCCCCCTGCATCTCCATTCCTATCCCTCCCAAACCCTTCACCACCACCAAACCCCAACCTAAGCAAACGCAGCCTAGACAAAGCCTTGGAGTACTTCCACCTTCCCAAAGACCAACTAGAAGCTTCCCTCGCCGAGGCGGCCGCAGCATACGAACCTCCTCCTTCTCCTCTAGTCCGAGACCCGAATGATCCAAGCTACACACCATCCAACCCCAAAGACCTCGACGACGACGACGAGGACAAGGACGACGACGACAAAGACCTAATCTCCCAAGCCTCATCGATAATAATCTACAATGGCAGACCTATAGAAATAGACGGCAGACCAGCACTCTCGCGTCGCGGCCTGCCAAGCGAGAAAAAAAGCCACATCGGCCACCGCAGGAAGAAGAGCGGTCCAGGATTAGGCCTCACCCTGGAGAGCACTACCCCCGCGTACACCGTCTCGAAGAAGTCGAACGAGAGGGAGAGGCACGCTCCCGTGAAGGTCCAAGAGGAGAAGAAGAAGGAGAAGGAGAAGAAGGAGAAGGAGAAGAAGGAGAAGGAGAAGAAGGAGAAGGAGAAGAAGGAGAAGAAGAAGAGGAAGAAGGTGTATGGTGGTAAAGCAATGGGATTACTGGAAAAGAGGGGAAGGATCACATACGGATGGGGGGAATGGGAACCGGAAATGCAGTACCTTGAGGCGCTCAGCGGCCCCGCGATCATAAGCTTCGCGCGTGAGGACGATTTGGATAGCGGGGCTTGGGCTGGGGAAGCCCCGAATCAGCTTGCCAAGGATAGGTTCTGGCGTGATGCGATCTCGAGGTTGTAGAGGAGGTGGGGGAGGTTGTGTACTGTACCGTAGTCTAGGTATGATAGGTAGATGGTGAGTGTTAACGGGAGGTATGATATGACCAGGTGTGACGGGGGGGGGAGACGACTAACCAAAGTTAAAATCCCTTGCCACATACCACTCTCGGTGGAAGAGGAAGAGGAAGAGCTGAATAGGGAATCATCAAATCTCACTCGGCGATTCGTATCGTGTTGCGGGGATTTATACGTAATGTTATCATAGGCGTTTTGCGCTAGTACGATGCAATTTATAATTGGTATATATTGTATCATATATATTGGTATATAGTAGAGAATCGCCCGGCATCGATCTATGGTATATTCTGGTGTTGGCCATCACCCATGCGCTCTTGCATCCCTCCGAGCACTACTACTTTAGTGTGGTATAGGAGCATAGGAGCCCGCGAGGGCATGCATGTACACTGTCGTACCTGAATTATGACTCGTGATCGGAGAAGAGAAGATTACGCATGGGCTGCACTGCCTTTCCCCGCTTTCTTTTCGGTTGTGTACTGTGCGTATAGCTGTGTATGCCAAAAGTTCTGGCGCCCCGGCTGGTATAGTGCCGTAGTATTATCCCCTGCAATGTTGACAGTGCTGAATTTCCCTACGTCGTGCTAAAGACACACTAACTAGTGAGATTAGCGTACTGGTATTTCTTTGATTGGCAGATTCGATCTCATTCATAGAGGGGTAGCGCTATCACATGACTCTGGATGTTGGTTAGTAAGTATCGATATTAGGTGCATTAGTCTACCTTAGTAACATCAACTCCCATATCGGGTTTAGTGCTCCTTCTTAATGGAAAAGATTTGTAATCATAATTTGACTTGAAATGCTTTTGATATCACTCGGCTGACATTTCTAGAAAAGTGCGAACCTAGTTTTTTTATTTTTATTTTTTTAGTTGGCATTTTAGCGTGATGTAGGGAAATTCGGCACTATTGGCACTGTAGGGGATAGTATCAGCTGGGGTGCCAGAACTTTTGGCACACGACTAGATTTAACTAAAATGTACTACGGTGGTGCTGCACCGCACCGTACTGATACCCGTCCCGCACGATCACGATGTGCACGCTCAAACTGGTAGGATGGAGGATCATGTATCATGTGTTGTTGCTAATCATAGGCCCAATGAAATGTTTTTGAAAGGAAGGGAGAAGAGGGGGGGCTCACCCCCGAAATGAAAACAAAGAAACCCTCCTATACCAATCAATCACTTCCCCTCATCTCCGCAATGCTTCCCTGATGAGAGAGGATGATGCACAGGTGTCGTAGCATGGCAGCCTATTTCCCCTCACCCTCTTTTTGTACCGATTAAGGCTATTAAGCTACAGCTTCGCCTTGACCTTCCCCTGAGCCCCTACGACCTCATCCAAAACCAACCTGGCAACATTCATCCCCATAAGACTGCTCGTCTCCATAGTGCTGATAAAACTCTCTATACTAGAAGTGTAATACACTCCCTCAGCGAGTTTGATGTCTTCGAAGGTGACGCGTGGGTATAAGTAAGGGTATGCGTTCCACTATTCCTACCATTAACTTTCCCTGCTCCTAACCCCCCTCACCCCGCCAACAACAAAAAAGAGAAGGAAGGAAGGTGCACACCAAATGTCTAAAAACCCATGTCACATCCGCTCCCTCCTCGCTCTCGCCCTCGATACCAAGGATTTTCCGAATCTTGTCTTGGCCAAATGCCTCTGGTGAGAACACTTTATATACAAACTCCACCCCATGCTCTTTGGTGTAGATTTGTCGCAGGGTGGAAATGCTGAAGAACCCCACCCCACCGACGGCGCTGGCGCCCTCTCCACGAGTGAATTTTTCGCTCGATTGTTCAGTCGCGTTCAGGGTTGTTAGGACAGTTTCTGGGACCGTGGAGGCTGGGTCTAGATTGAAGTATGTGGGGTCGAGGGGATGGCGGGAGGTGAAGAGTGTGACATGCAGGCGGGCATAGGGGATTTCGTCGGGGGTCTTGTGGAGAGTGGTGGGTGGGTGGGTGAGGTCCAGGTATTGGTATGGGGAGGCGATTATTATGGCGTCAAACTCTTGGTTCACGACTGGTCGCTGGTCTCCGAGCGTTTGCGAGGTTATTGTCCAGACTCTTTTGTCATCTTTGGTAGATTTTTCGGTGATGCCTGTAACGGAGGTATTCAAGTGTACTAGCGCACCACTGCTCTTCACCATCCCCTCAAAAATCTGCCAATTCCCGCCTTCGACGCTGACGGCACCCTCTGCCGCCATGCACACCATAGTCTCAAGACCGTGTATCAGCCCTAGATTCTGGCCGTAATTCACTCTAGTGCTGCTCTGCATCAACTCTGTCACAAACTTCCCGTTCCCAACGCCCTTCGCCATAAGGAACTGCTCTCCCGTCACCCCCGTGGCTTCTAGCAAACCCACACTCTCCGCCGCCTCACCCAATGACGAAAATGGGAATATGGGCTCCCGATACATGTTGAGAAATTTCCCCACCGTCTCGCCTGTTAAGCGTTGTGCCCTTATGGGCGCGAAGGGGCCATACTGGTACAGTAATTTCGCCAGTGACCACCACTTACCCATTTTCCCTTCTTCATCATACGACTGCACGAAGACCATTTCCTCGCCGTTGAATACGCCCAAGGAATCCCGGACTGTTTTGGGCCGGGCATTGGAGGTGGAGCAGACGGTTAGGCCGAATTCCTTCGCGGCATTTACGAGGTTTTCGTTCACGGAGACGAATATTGAGGCCCCAAGTTCTATCGGACAACCAGGGTTTCCATGGGGATTTACGGTTGTGCTACGCCCGCCAATGTAGGCGTTTCGTTCATAGATTGTTATATTTACCGGGGGTACATTGGTTGTGTTTGTGTGGAAGCGGCGGAGGTAGTAAGCTGCTGAGGAACCTGCTGAACCCGCACCTGTTTTTTTTTTTCGAGTCTCAATTAGCTCGAGAGCTACAATCGATGGGGGAGGGGGGGGGATAAGAACCGATGATTGCCACACGCTTCACTTCCTGCATCAGTGTTCCGCCATTATCGTGAGTGTTGTGGTGGTCCTGAAGAGGTTGCTGACCCTCATGATTCTGGTGGTGGTGGCTGGCACCGTCGTGGTGTGCTGACACGGGTAGCGTCATAGACAGAACTGCAAGAGCGAGGAAGATGTTCTTTGTAATAGCCATGATCTCTTCGTCGTAGTTGTCTAAGTACCGGTAAGCTTTTTCGTCTAGCAGGGAATGAGGAAGCCGAAACCACCGTACAATGCACTCGTCACGCCGAGAAAGGGGGGAGGTGTTGAAAAGTGAGGACGAAGAGGAGAGATAAAAGCTGGGAGGCTAAAAGACTCTCCGTGCCGGATAACTGCCAGGTATGGTAACACTTGGGGGATAGTATTATGCTTACAGTGTTGACAGTGCCTAATTTCCCTACATCAGGATAATTGAAGACTAACTCCGCACTTTTCAAGATATGGCGATCGACTGATATCAAAAGGCGTTTCAGAACAAGTTATGATATGATACAGCCTTGTTTTTCCATCAACACAAGCACTAAACCTAATTATTATGAGAGTGATGTTAGAGCCCGTTTGGCAAAAAGGGAGAAACAACCGTTCCTTCCTTTTTGTGACTTTTTATTCCTGCGCCGCCTTTCCCTTCCAAAAATTCTGAAACAACCGTTTCTACACGTGCAGTACAAGTACCGGTACTCGAGCACAGTCAGTTGGGGAGCAACGGAACGGAAACCGTCGTATCCAAAACAGGCACCTGTCGATAACGGTATTTGCTACAGTGACCAACCAACATCTTGAGTCACGTGATGTGTTACATCTTCTCTGGGGTTGAATCTGCCAACCAGAGGAAGGTGCTAACTGCACTTGGTGTCTCTTGAGCGAAGATGTCGGGCAAATGACTACCCGAGCGCAAGATCAACGCTGCAAGAGATGCCAGGGCAGTAACGATTTGGAATCTTTCGGGAGATTCTTGTTTTGTTTTCGGTTCGAATTCGAGTTCGAAAAACGATAGGTGTTATAGATAACGCCTAGAAGGGGTTCAAACATTGCCAAATACTGCTAAATACTGCTATCATAAAGACATTAGTTCTATGCTATATGATCTATGTGATCAGTAAGAAATCATAGCACACTATAACTATGCTAAGTATCTTACCGGTATCATAATTACTGTGTTCCTAAGCTGACTCAATTGACAGCCAGTAGTGTCGTTTGGCAAAATAACTTGTCAAGGTATTCTTGCGGTTTGTGCATTTCATTTGTGGAACTCGAATACGAACTCAAAACAGGGATCTGCTGAGAGTCTCTGCTTGTACTCGTACGGCCTGACTCGGCTTGGTATGGCATTCACCCCCGATTACCGTATATTGTTCCCCGCACGGGCAATGCAAACCTCACAGTGAACCCCCCCCCCATAAGCTTCTACTATGATATTCTCGTTACAAGTAGAAGGAGTCCTATCAGTTGAGTTCAACTCAGGATAAGTACAGTACTTGAACAGTACTACTCAGTATGTGGCACCTATTATAAAACCAAACCTGCTTTCTGGAAGTGGGAGGACTTAATAACAATGTCTACTCGAGTAGCTAATGTAACATTATTTTGCACTCTACCCCAAAACATATTTTACCTCTTTTGAAAATTTAATACTTCACCAACAAACAGCTCTATTATTTTCCCGAAAACCTCTACGTTGTTCTCATTCCCTCTGTATATTTAGTAGGAGACTTTTCTTTTCTTTTCTTTTTCTTTTTCTTTTTGAACGGCTTGAGGTTTCGTTGTTATCAATTAAATGGTGCCTAAAGGTTTGGTGCACGTTTTGGATCGCACGAACCAAAATTCCATCGCACAGTGAGCGCCTGTCGTGGCAAGCCATCCGCCTAATACTAGCCACGATTACAAGTTTGACTCAAGTTCAACCTATTGTAGTGCTTAAACCTGCATGTGGCTCGTTAAAGTGGGATACTGGTACGATTTTGTGGAGTATTTTCAAGCCTATGGAGGCTGAGTCCTGTCCTATCACGTCGGAATTCGGGAATCCATATGATAGGATGGTATATGTCGGATGTATCCTTGTCGGGAAATCATCCGCTCACTCAATCATCTGAGCTCACTCGGGGACCCTTCTTTATTCTCGCGGATGGTGTCGTAGTGTGATGTTTGGTTTTTTTTTTGGAGAAAATCATTGGTATTTATTGCTATTTAAAGAGAAGTGAAGTAGACATCCTAGCGTTGAGCTGATGGACTCCGTAGTAGAGAGAATCCCCCGATCCTATAAATCTATGTGATGTTGAAGACACTTTTTTTTTGATCCCTTTTTATTTCATCCATCAATTCAATGAGGGAAAAAAAATGAATATTGATACAAAACACAAAAACACCCAACAAAGGAAACTTAGCTATGGGGAAACAAATAGCTTTTTAGGAGGCTGGTCCGATAGGTAGAGGGAAGGTAGAAGCCCATTCGGAAATCTCCTTTTTGAGTGTCTGCAACTCGGGTACATTTCCGCTCAAGACATGGGCCCTGAAGTCCTTCTGCTTATTGGCCTCCTTTGGCAACTCGCTCTGGATCTTCTTGGCTAGCTTGATTAAGTAATCAAAGTAACCCGCTACTCTCTTGAACTCCTCACCACCGAAACCTCTGGTGGTCATGGCCGGGGTACCGATACGGATACCATTGGGCGACAGGGCAGACTTGTCGCCGGGGGTAGCATTCTTGTTGCAAGCGATATTCACGGCTTCCAAGATGGCCTCGAGACGGGCACCATCGAGGGCCTGGGGACGAAGGTCGAGAAGGACCATGTGACAATCGGTTCCACCGGATACGAGGTTATAACCCATGCGCTTGAACTCCTCTTCGAGGACCTTAGCGTTGGAAACGACCTGCTCTTGGTAGTGAACGTATTCTGGGGAGAAGGTCTGCTTGAGGGCGACAGCGAGGGCGGTGATGGTGTGATTGTGAGGTCCACCCTGGTGACCGGGGAAAACACTATGCAGCCTTGTAAGCAGGGGGATTCGCCAAAGCAAGGACGGTTGAACTTACCTGAAGTTGATTGGCCCCTCAAGATCATACATGATCTCCTTGCCCTTCTCGACCTTTCTAACACCCTTGCGGAAAAAGATCATGGCACCTCTGGGCCCACGGAGGGACTTGTGAGTAGTGGTGGTAACGATATCGGCATGCTCGAATGGACTAGGAATAACTTTGGCGGCGATCAATCCGGAGATATGAGCCATATCAACAACCAAGTAGGCACCGACAGAGTCAGCGATCTTCCGCATGCGGCCGTAGTCAATGTTGCGGCAGTAAGCTGATGTGCCAGCGACTAGGGTCTTGGGTCGGTAAAGCAGGGCGGTCTTCTGAAGCATATCGTAGTCAATGATTCCGGTCTCGGTATCGACACGGTACGGCATGGTCTCGAAGTAAGTTGAAACAGCAGAAATTCTATTCAATTCGTATTAGAATTCATGTTCTAGACTTGCGGAGAGTAATTGAAATGCACTTCTTCTTGTCGGTTTGGTATCCATGGCTCAAGTGCCCACCATGAGGCAAGTCCAATCCCATAAGTCTGTCATGGGGCTTCATGATAGCCTGGTAAACCTGCAAGTTGGCAGGAGATCCGGACAAGCACTGGACATTGACTCCCCACTTCTCGGGGTCGGCGTGGAATGCTTGCAAAGCACGCTTCTGGCAAAGCAACTCGATGGAGTCAATGTGTTCATTCCCTCCGTAGTAACGGGCTCCCGGGTATCCCTCAGAGTATTTATTGGACATAGGTGATCCTAGAGCATCATAAACCGCACGAGATGTTACATTCTCGGAAGCAATGAGAAGAATTGATTCACGTTGACGCTTGATTTCCAGGTCCTACCCCAAAACAATTAGAATCAATAAAGGCAAACTAATGATGGCTAGATCGCTTACCATAATATTTTGGACTTCTGGATCGCTGTCACGGAGCGAAACCTCAATGAGCTATCACCAGGAAGTGAGTCATGGGAAGTCAATTGGTGTCGGGAAGAGTGACAAACCTCCTTGTGAGCCGGGGAAAGAGCGTAAGAAGTCATGATTATCTGGTAAAATTCAAGTGAATCCTATTACAATCGCTATAGAGACAATTGAAAAGAGGGAGAGGGAGAGAGGGAGAGAGGGAGTGTGTGTGTGTGTGTGCGTATGTGTGTGTGGTGAATGTTTAAAAGGAGGGGAAGGGGGATGTGGGAGGGTTTTGTGGGAGGAAGATTCTGAAGCGGGGGAGGGGCAACCGAAGGAAAAAACGTAACGAAAAAAAACGTGAACAAGGTCCCCACCACCCCACGGAGAAACTGATAGGCCATTTCTCAGCCTCACTAACTGAAATGGAAAGGCTAACAAGAAAACAATATCATTTAGCGAGCCGTTTTTACTGCATTGTCGAGTCTTTTTCCTGGTACAGAAGCAATGAGCTCGTTCCAGATGCCAAACTACACCGAGTCACGGCCCGAATCTGTATCGAGAATGGCCAATCGCTGGTTTACTCGGACGCGTTGCTGATCGCAGCGCAGATCATGTCATGTGTAGTTTTTTTTTTCTTGGGGGTCGCGGAAAAGTTTTGTTCTCGGTGGGGAATCAACTCTTATCGATAAAGCTCAAGCTCGCAACACAGCTCACGGGCCGTCAATTGAGTTTCGCTTTACAGTTTACGTAGTAATATCTTAAGATAACCTCTTAAAAATATAATTAGTTTAAAAGTAGAGGAATCTGTAAGGGTTTAAACACTTCTGGAGTCTGGAATACTGCAAGATGCCAACATGCTGATAAAGCAACCATTGTTTGTTGGTCATCTGAGCACTGTCACAAGGTCTTTTATCTGGGGTGTCGCCGCAATGTTTTAAGTAATCAAGTCATAAAGCGTCTTGCGATTGAGGGAGCAACCTATCCAGAATGAGTACGCATTATGTTACTCGAGTATAAGACTGTTGGTTTTAGTGCGCTCTGGATCAGACCTTTGAAAAAGGGTCAACTGCACTTGATTTTGAGCTCCAGGAGGTCCCCTTTCCAGGCCTATTCGAGGCCAGCCAGCTGGTGGGGGGTGAACAGTTTGGATGTGGCCCATTTCTGTTGTCTATATGTCCTGAGCAGAGAGGGGAAACCATCAATTATCGATGAGGCTTGGTAAAGCAAAGGTTCGAATCTGTTTGTTGGTGGCGATGGGAGGAGGTAGCGATAAGGTTTGTAGATTTTGGATTCAAAAGGCTACTGTGATGCGTCCTTGGTCACGGAAATTCGGGATACTGGTTCGACGAGTTATGGTAGGAAGGTGTGAAAGGAATTAGGCTATGTCTACTGCTCTAAAAGATTATCAATTGCTATGGTGGGCTGCGAAATAACGGCACGTTATGCAGCTTGATTGGGACCTTAACTTGTTGTTAGGACGGGGATTTTCATCTAAAATAGACTTCAATTCCAGGACTGATGGGGCTATGTATAGGTATGATGCTCGTTTGCCTCAAGCTCTTAATATGCGAGTGGGCAAGTGAGCCTGGACCGAAAAGCTGCTCCTATTATCCTCCATTGCTCAACGGCTTTCGCTAGCATGGCGACTGTTGAACTGCCGCTCAGGCAACCCATCGTGTACACATTCTCTTTTATGCTGGGGTAGGGCGATGATAGGTATTTATAACTTGTTTGTGCGCCTGAGACTGCCATGCTTATAGCAGTATATAGTATAAGTATACATCAATATGACTTCGGTCATTTCCTAAGTCCTCATGTCCCGGGTGGCCTGGCACTTGGCTGAGCATATCCGCACGAGCCATCATATTGAGGTACTGTAGTGGCCAGGTCAATTGGGACGCTTCGAAATTGCTGACGCAAGAAAACAAGTACCTGGAGTTGGGACGCCGCATGCTGACACAAAAAGCTTTTGGGACAATATTGATAATTTTTCTGGTTTCTTCATTTGTTTGATAGATACTGTACTGGAAATAAATTGTTGCTTTATGGTACATAGCAGGTAATAGGGTGGGGAGTAAGATTAAGAGGAGTAGATAGTAGGTTCTAGATCATTCTAGATTTTAGGACTCACAGTTATAGTATAATGAATGATGTTGCGCACAACTTGAAGTCCCTTAAGGTGGAATCGATTGTCTCAGTAGCACCTTCTCCGGAGAAAAACACTGTCAGAACAAGAGTAAAACACTGACAGGTTCCAAAATTTCGGACACCACAATGCTGACACTGACAAAACAGTGGTTTGGTGGGACAGGACACTCGATGCTGACAGCTGACCGTTCACATTGACCTGGCCGCTACAGTAGTATCATACTTCCGACAATACCTGTTGAAAAACGGGCCAAAGGTCAAGCTATATACCGGAAAGATGTGCGTGCTAGAGATGCTTAAGAACTTCATACTATCTCGGAGGGCCAGAAGGCCTACTATTTATACAGTGAAACAGCAACATATATAAGCAGTGGAAAAGGAGTTAGAGGAAACGATGTAGAAGACAAGAGAAGACGAATGAGAAGAGAGTTGCGTATTAAGTCAATTGACCAAGTGGTGATGTAAGGGAAAAGTCTGATAGGGTAAGTGAATGACTTGCTATGTCGTACTCTAGTAAGTAGAGAGTGCATATCCGAAAGCTTATTTTCAACAATACCTTGGGGACTCAAATCGAGTGAGATATCGTGACATGCACCAACCTCTGACTTCCAAAACCCATCACAAGCTGCACTGGGCGATGACAAACCTTCCATAGACAACCTCCCCTTTAAACCGTTTGATGATCCTCGATTGATCTCTCGATCTAGAGTTTGTCCATCACTCGCGGTTTCACCGGTGGCTCTAGCCTCGTACAGTTCCTGCATGCTACCCGTTGCAGGGGGCGTTAATGTTACCCCATGAGGCCGAACCACCTCGCTCAAGGGGACGTCTAGTAAGCCGTGTTACCATCTCTTGTGAGTATGTAGAGGTTATTTCAGAGGTTTATTAACTTAGTACGGAATGCGGTCTTACGTATGCTTAAGGTGGTGAGCAAAGTTACGGCCTAGAGATAATATTATTAAATAATTCTCTGATATGGCTCTGGGTATATGGGTGTAGGAGAAGAGCAGCTCCGCAGGTTTGAACTCCAGAATTGAGAATTGGGTAATTAAGGCTTTTGGGGATTTGCGGTGGCCGAGGTCTGAATGGATTGGAGGGGGTGCCATGTGCACGTGAGTGATTGAATGAATTATCAAAGAGGGGTTGCTTAGCTCAGGTTTCTTCTCTCTATATGTAGTTGGGGGAGGTGGTGTCATGAGAAGCTGCTGCGGTGTGTGTGAATAACCCTACGGTGGGTCACCTTTCAGCGACTTAGTAGGGCTGCTGCTGGGGGTTGGACAATTTCTGGCTGGCGCTGATCTTGAACTATTAGTTACCAGATATCTTGGGTACTTTGTGTTAAGGGCAATAGTCTGAGTGGGCTGGGGGAATAGAACATCCAAGAAGCCACCATCTGCAGTTCTCAGTGCGTCTGTAGAGTGGGAATTCTCTTGGCTTGCCTTAATTGCCTCTTGAGTTCGTTCTCTCCCTTCTTACCGATCGCCTGCCCACCTGGAATTTGGTGATGTAAATCGTAAATCTGTGTTCGAGACGAGTATTATAGCAAGTGTTTTCTTGGGGTTATAAGCGTTTTACCTTCCAGGGTGGTGTTAAATTTTCCGGGGAGATAGAGCCAAGATGGCCGGGATCGATAGCCTAACGGTAATGACTTGATCCCCGCGCACTTGGACTTCCCGGGGGTCCGGGTTCGAGTCTCCTCGGGGTCAGTAATCCCCCGAGGAATGTAAGCCTGGAAGAAGGATGTAGGGAAACCTATTCCACGCCATAGCGAGCGCTAGACATAACGAGCCATCTGCAAGTCTAGGCAATGTGATTGGCTGGAACTCAGTCCAGATTTAAATAGTGGCTAGTATTTGGGTGGATGGTTCACTATGCCGGGCACTCGCTATGGTGTAGAATACATTACAGAATACGCGAACCTTTTGCTCCCGGTGGTTAATGGGATATCTGCATTTTTTTGAATAAATTAGGTATGCATTGTGGTGCGTCTTCAGTTGTGATATTTGTTGGATTGCTGGATCTGAGCATATTACTCGAGTATAGTGGGCAAGTGCGAATTGATTAGTTTGTAGGGCTTGGGCTAGGGCTTAGACTGTGTCTAAACAGTTATTGGTTTGCAAACTGAAATTCACTAGGTATCACTCGAGATTAGTCTAAAGGAAATTCAGTGAGCTTATTTTTTTTATTTCTCTGGATACGATATCATAAAAAGGAATTTATTCGAAACATTACATAGAAAACCCCATCTACCTTTTTTTTCTTTCTTTTTTTTCCCGAAACTAAACGTCTCACATATCTTGCATCGACTCTCCACAAATATATACAAATAGAAAACCCTCTATCACCGCCCATTCTAATCGAGGAACCTAAGCATTGTCTATAAATGTGGTAGGTGGCCGCTTAAACAACAACGCTATTCGAAAAAAAATTAGGAATTAGTCTACACTCTTAGACTTGGGAGGAAAATTAAAAACTTACCCGAAATCTTCCAGAAGAACCCCCTCGGGGAGAACTGGTGTCCATCCCTCGCTGGCCCACCTGGCAACAGTTTTGGGGTCGGTCTTATCCACTGAAGGACTGTTCGGGGGCTTGACGCTCAAGTCGCAGGTGGCGGGCCAGAGGGTTGACGCAGGCCAATCACGGGCCATGATGTCCATTTGGTGGGACATGCAGTCGGTGGGCTTGGGGGAGGAGCCGGTGACGAGCTTGTGGGTGTGGACGACTGGGGAGTTGTTAATATTTTGACTAGGGGTTGGGGGGGAGGGGGAGAAGGAGATACCCATCAATTGAGCAAAGTCCTCAACTTCGTCTATTTGAGGTTAGCAGAGTTCTAGCTGAAGCGTAAGTGGGGCTTACTGGTGTTGGCGTAGCCGTCAGGAACACATGTATCAGAATTAACAGCGGGAAGGATGGTGTTTTCTACACATCTGTCAATATATTTTATGCGGCAATGCCAGGTGTATTTGCTCACTGCTGTAGTTGTTCTTGTCACGGGTGTGGGCACTGTTCAAGGTGAGAGAGTTTAGTAATTTGAGATGTATGTGTGGGGGTGAGAGGAGGGTGGAGGAGCGACGTACGCTTCGTGTAAGAAGACGGAGGGAGCGGTCTTGTTTGCGCAGTCGCCAAAGAAGACGATATCGCCACTGGATGCATACGCATGGCAGCCTTTTCCATCTGGTGTTGGGAAGGCCATGACATGGCGGACTGTAGATCGGAGGTGCACAGGTAATTCCCCAAAAACGTCTCGGATGGTTTGTTGGCTGTAATTATATCATGTGAGCTGGGGACATCTCTGAAAAAGTGATCTGGAGGGGGGGTACGAACGTCATCGGGGATTTGCTGCAGCGGCACATGACCCATGGTTTGGAGCACTATATTGATGTTAGTAGAGTATTTAGAGTGGGCTCCGGATTGGTGGGCGTACGTCTGGGTAGGTAACCTCGAAGATTTCCATCTCGGAAGGTTTACATTTGTTATTAATGGCGGTATCTTGACAAACTTGTGGGATTGAGGCTGTTCAAGGGATTAAATTTTGGGGAAATGAAATATTGGTTTGGTTAGACAAGGACTTACTAGTCCATGGGCTGTTCCCGGTGCTGGCTTTGAATGGGAGCTTTGCACCAAGTCCGGGATTCAAACTGGGACCAAGCTCAGGGAGCCATGTGGTTTTCCCCAAAGCTGCAGAAGCAGTGGCGATATAGCTGGCGACACTCAAAATACTGGTGATCTTCATTGTGTATGGATAGAGGCGTAGATAGTGGTTTTCTGGTATCAATTCTTGATAGTTGCTGAAAGTTGTTGCTTGCGATGAGTAGGATTTCTCCTGGGGGAGAGGTGAAGCTCTTTATGCTCGAGATCTACCCACGAGGATTTGGAGTCTACTACCTGATAGCGGGCGGGACATCTTGCGCCCCAGGGTTTCTCGTCATCCTTGCATTGACTTGGAGACAATTTCGAGTACCAGGTAGCCGGGTCGGCAAACAAGGGCAATACAAATATTGAATTCAAGGGCGCTATTAGACTGACACAAGGAGACCGGGTATCCTAACAAAACTAGGCGCTGTGGAGAAGCCGGAGCCGGAGGTGCATTTTTCTACCATCCACCGTGCCTGGCAATGGAAGAAGATCGGCAGTGGCCCAAAACTGATGGCCAGTGACTACTTGTAGCGTGGCGAATGTTCGTGTCAATATCATAAGCCTCCCGGTGTATTTTTAACATGGCAATCAAGGCTCTCTCCCGTTTTTGAAACTCTCTCTATTTTCTAAGCATTGATAGTTTATACAATCGAACAAGGCTATGGGCTGTTCTTAGTCGCTGCTATGGATGAAACACCTGCATTTCCTTCAAGGACTCTATTCAACTATCCATAGGAGTTCTCGAGTGACAAATTATATTCACTTAGGACTATATTTGATATTTCCCCAGAGAACCTCACATATATATCACCCTCTTTACGGTGTTTTTACTGTTGTCAAGGATGTCGGAAACTGTGGCTTCTTCGGATCCAGTTACCAGTTGACCTCATCATATGCTTTCAGTATATTGATGCCAAGATGGTGACTTCATGAGTACAGTACACTCGGCTAGGGAAATAGTCTGATTAGGATAGTTTGCCCAGTGTGACTGCTATATTATTATAGTATATTAGACCTCTGCTCTCGCAGGAAATAGTTGAAACAACGAAGTTGCTTTCTACTCTTCGAAGAAAGAATATTTTACAACACTTACAAGGGACCCTAATTATCTTACTGGGAGAATTGGCAGCAAATTATAAGCTTAATAGTAGCTAGAGTTGGAAAATCTGCAGCCTAGCTGGTCATCCTGCACCTAAAGATTCAACTTATCATAGTAACCGGCTTTTATGTTCTGTGCAACTCTAGTGTTACGGTCATGCCAGCCAATCTCCTCATATATATGGGGTTAGGGAATTTATCCGGTCTAAGCAGCAGACTATGGGTTCACAGCGTTAGCATCCCAGTCTTCAGTAAGTTAGGCAACACTGTTGCTCCCTAAGAGGGTTTTTTTTTGCAAAATTCGGGTTTTGGGTTGCATCCTCCTACTACATTAGGCTCGGAGTGACTAAACCATTATGTTGAGCGCACCGGACTGACGAAGCCGTGGTGTCGGACTACCGTACTCCTACCTCCTTATTAGTAATCGTTCACTTGAAAACAAAACGATGATTTCCCCCTGCTTTCTCCCTACCATGAGCAAGTTTATCGCGACCGGAACCATGCCACCAATGTGGAGAAACCCTATCCTGTTTTTACTCCCCTTCGTACTTGAGCCCCTGCCTGACCTCTGCTATGGCTGTCTCCCGAGTTGCTACAGCACCGGTAGATTATTTTCCAACTCACCTGCCAGATGGTTCGCCCACGGTCAAAATAACCGGAATCTTCTCACAAGTTTACCCAAAAGGAAAGGGGCGACGCATGACTAAATATAAACTTCTGGAGGCGAAATTCCTATCACAGGATGTTGCAAGTATCGCGTCGGAACGCTCTATCGAATTTCCCTCAGACCCGGTGAGTCTTGGAGAGGGCTCTGCAAGAAATAACGAATACCATCCTGGGTTGCTAAGGGCTCAGCCACAAAACGTCCCCAGCCGCTAGGCTGATTTCAACCGTGGTCAGCCAATAAATCTGCACTGCATCCCCGTCTTCTGATGATATCAATATTTCGTTGCACTCCTGATTGGGCTATTAGATACGGTATCGTAGGGCTAGACTACTACAGTCTCTACTGGGGGTACGACGAAACTGGGCGGATGACGAACAGGGGTACTTCATAGGGAAAAGTGGATTCGTCAAGGTTAGGGTTACAAAAAATTACTTGTAATTAATCCTTGCTCGTCACCCTCCCGGTTTCGTCTTACCCCCAGTAACGACGTTAGAGACGTACTGGTTATTATATCTGCATAAAACATGGCGAGCGGTTTACTTGACACCGTTCAGTCGGTTATGCTTCATCACAGCCCGTGATTCACCGGCGCAACGGTACCTCGCCCTGGTCACTACTCGTAGGCTTTTTGATAGGATGCCGAGGACGATAGGGTAGCGAGAACCAGCATCCTCCTCAGAGGAGATAAGTTACCGCGCTTAGCTCGAATGAAACACACTGGCTGATACGAGAGAGGCGGTGGTTCTCGTTACCCTATCATTCTCTACACCATATCAAGTACCGGTAGTCTGCAAGAACGTCAGGAATATCGCATGTCTCGGGTAGATCGTTCAGGGGTTACCATCTAAGTTTATATTTCCCTCCCCCATTTGCTTACCCCAGGCTCCTTGACAGGCCTAACGGTGAGCTTGCTCTACGTGTTAACGAAGTGACTAGGCAACCTGGGGCTGTAAAGATATTCTTGTATTGCCGTGAAGACATATCAGGCTGGCCGTGAGTTCGTTTTCTAGGTGATGCGGGGACTCGGAACATACTAAGGTCCGAGCAGGATGTATAAAAAAGGGACTTGGGGTTACGATATGTGGTTTGTAATGGGCACAAAAGGACAGACTAGTGAGTTCCCAGCTTAAGAACAATTATCGGGGTTGATTAACAAGATGGCGGCATTCATTATACGATGACCCTTGGCAACAGGGTATTGAGAATATCCTCGAAAATTTGATCTAGGAAATGGAACTTGGGGTGTAAAGACTTATCCGAGGAGTGGGATATTTGGTTGGACTGTGCGGTACGAGATCCAGACGCGATCGAAGTTCAGAAAGTAGCTTTTACCTTAAGGGCGTAACAAGTGCAGAATTATCGTAGTTCCCGTATGCAAGTGCATTGCAAATTTAGGGGGGGTTGCTCGAATACCGGTAGTATAATAGCTTGCCGGTACTCAAGGGTGTCTATATGAAGCTTGCCGCCAATAAGGGTCCAACTTAATAATAGAGCGAAACCCTTCAATCCTTGTTTAGTAAACTCGTTTAGAGGTGTGGCGCAGTTTTGGGGTATTTACCGCAATTGGGGGAGTATACCTCTGGTGTTGCAAATGGGATAGGAGCTCCGCATTGAGTTTCTACCGGTATTACGGAGGTACAACTAAGTTTTGTATAATATGTTCCGCAGGGGGTAAGGGCAGCAAACCTCGCTTGTGGAACATATGATACAAAACTTAGGCGCTGTACTAGGGGTAGGGGTGGGGTATTGGGACAAGCAGGGGTAGCAGAGGGTTGTGCATATACTTTGGAAGGAGTATCAAAGAACCATAAAAGTAAGATGACTACTAATTCGAGTAATTGCGCCACCTCTTGCCTATCCCAATATTTTCCCCCTCACCCGAGTACCTCCGTACACAAGCCCGCAAAAACACACGGTTACTGAAATGGCGCTAAAATTGATGGAAAGGACATGCTTTGGCGATCCCGTTGGGAGCTGAGTGACGCTAGGTCACACAAAATTTGATATAGTAGAGGGTACTTCCAACTATATGCGTCCCCGTCAACCGACTGGTCCATAAGCTAAGGGGGTGGCTTGATGCCTAAGTTACAGTCGCTAGTCTGCCTTGCATCTCACCTTCACCTTAACGAGAAGGTGAAGAAAATAGGTATACTTGGTTATGACAAACAATAAACCTCTTCTGCTCTTTCTGCCCTAGCGGAGACGAATATTGGCCATGTTACTAGTGCTGCACTCTAGTCTCCGGATTGAAGATACGGTTTCCTTTCCTTTCCTCATCTTTTTCCTTTAAGCCGTGCGATCGATAGCCCATCTTAGAAAACCAAATCCAATCCCTAGGCTCGAGGAGCCCAATTAGCTCATACACTGTCACTCGACCCTCCCACCTTCTACGGCGAAATCCGAAATCCGAAATCGACCCTTATAACATCTCAATTACTATAGTCGGTCATAACAACAACAACACTTAATATATACAAGTTCCCTAGTCCGGCGCAGCTTCTAGAATTCTAACATTCTAACATTCTAACATTCCATACTTGCGGAGAAATAGGAGGGATGGAAGCGCCCACAGTGGTTCGAGAGACCGAGGACAATACGGACCACCATCACACGGCGGATAGTCGGCCCAGGGCAATGGCACGAGTGGTTTCTTCTCATAACGGACTACGTATTCCCACATAGAGTAGCTAGGTTTCGGCTGGTACTTTCTAACATCACGATCGCTTCCAAGAATTGCACAATGTCGTGTAAAGAGAGTCCAAGATATTACGACTCGGAAGTAATTATGTCCTAATTTGGCGCCCGCGCGGGCGGGGGGGGGGGGGGGGGGGGGGGGGCGCGGGGGGGGGT
>Ga0307507_10005919_pt1 | contig 19446 bp, 17 predicted proteins | sample 7_EM_MG_FD_207223 | JGI IMG/M metagenome (GOLD analysis project Ga0307507, IMG submission 207223) | Populus trichocarpa ectomycorrhiza microbial communities from riparian zone in the Pacific Northwest, United States - 7_EM | ecosystem: Host-associated > Plants > Roots > Unclassified | place...
CTTGGTTGGGGTAGAAAAGCCCCGCACAGGGCACTTTTATCCTTATCGATTGTGATATTTTATGCATTTTCTATTGGATAAAGGATATTTTATGCTCGCTTATTCGCATTATCCAAAACCACACTGGCTGGGACGAGGACGTAAATGCACAGACAAATCTATCTCGAAACGACCTCGGGATGTCCATTCCAGAGCAGCTCCATAGGCTCCATGCAGACTTCATCCTGATGGCTCATGGTATGGGATTGGATTTTCAGTGGATGAGACGCCTGTTGAATGGAGATCTGCCCGGTACTGAAGGGGCTGATTTTCACCAGCGGGATCCTGTTGGTCAGGCCCTCATTTTCGCACTGGAGCTGGATGCTCGCACATCTCAACGTAGAGAGCGACAACCACGTCATATCAGAGGAAGTGGCTTGTTTTTGGCATCATTTGGACGACTGAACAACCCGGTGGGGCCATTTTTGGGACGAGGACCTGCTGGAGGACGAAGTGACATGGTCAGACAAACGCTATAGGTGGGCAAGGTGCTGGGCAAGGGCTGCGGGTTGTTTAGGACAAGGGCATGCTTAGGGTAAAGATTTCGGCGTAGGTTTCGACAATGAAAATGAAGGAGAGCTCGGTCAAGGGCAAGGAGCCGCTCAAGGACAGGGAGCCGCTCAAGGATATGGCGTCTCCAGAGTATGGCGTTGCCCAAGGATATGGCATCGTTCAAGGATCAGGAGCTGCTTAGAGCCTAGGTCCTGCTCAAGGGTACCAGTTCGGTCAAGGCCAGGCCCCTGCTCAGGGACAAGTCTTTGGTGAAGATGAAGAGTTTGATCAAGGACAATCGACCACCCAAGGCCAAGAGGTCGTCCGAGGACAAGGCAATGCTTTAGGCCAACGGACTGCTCGCGGAGGAGTCACTCGCGGAGGCTTCCGCCAGGGCCGAAGCATTCCTCAAATTACTAGGGCCTCCAGAGGCGGAGACAACTCGTTCGCAAGCTTCGGAAACGATGACAAATATGCCAGGGCGGGAGGCGCTGGTAACAGCGTAGATGATGGTAGTTTCTAGATAGCAATCCCGATGGGTTTGGGGGTGGAGATTATGCTCTCATGAGGCGTGGATAGATGCTTCCCCGGTGGGCCGGCGGTAGATACTGGACTTTGGCACAATGCCATCTCCACAGTGGGCGAGACCGACTCTTAAACTGTGCATAGAACCGTGCATTTATGTAGTTGAAGCTTAGGTAACCTACCTTGCTTAATTTTGCTGTAGATAAATTCCTAATGTCGCAGCTTATGCGTGATTAGTGTTTTCTCGGTTTGGATGGTTCCGTGATTATAGAGGTATCCAGCTTGCTGAGGGTGAATGGGAAATAACACAACTCGCTGCAATTTTAGCGTACTGAAGGTTCATCTGGTTTCGCGCGGGAAAGTGATGCGTCGAGTAGCGCTTGGGTAGGCTTAACCAATTAATCATTATTAACACTCACTGCAATTTTAGCAATCGTCAAGTTCAGTCATTAAAGCTAAAGCGCTGCATTCGGCCGAATCGAAACTTGCGCCCATCTGGAAATCCTTGCATAGCGCTTGAGCAGGCTCAAGGCACAACACACATGTTATTGGCAGCCTCTGCTCTCTGCCTTGTCGTGCCAACCATACATATTGACTTTCACGCCTAGCGCCGCTGCGACCAGGCGTATTATTGGAGAAAAATGAACGCACTGCAATTTTAGCGTACTCGAGGCAATCACTCCGTTTAGTCATCCGCGGCACGCCGCCAGAGCCATTCAGCCACTGAAACAAAGCCAACACCCTATCCCATACCAAACAACGCTAGCAAGCCAAAAAACCACCATTCCTCACACCGCGCAGAAGTCACCGCATAAGCAAGAATTGGATACCGAGCAGCACTAGACACGCCCACCCGACTCCATTAAATAATTCTAGCAACACCTCCACACTACCCATACAACGCAAAATCCCTGCCAATCGGAGCCTCGCTCCAATTCCGCATTTTTTGCAAAACAACAACACCTACTGCCTCCCCAAAAACACCAACACTCAGCAAGAGAAAAGCAGTTCAAAAGGCGCCAAAGAGTCAAACATGTCCGTAGCTCTAAACCCAGGTTTAAAGCGTATTTAAAAAAAGGTGGTAAAAAAGAAAAAGGGCGAGATTGATTAACAGATACAAGAACAAAATTTTCGTCAGTCCTGGGTGGTTTAATTATAACGTCCGTGTGCGTTTGGAGGCTAGAGATGCTAGGTCGTTTCTTCTTCCGCTCTTAACGCTGGGCGGGGATAAAGACCCGCGCGCGATACCGCACGGATGGGCTTGAGGAGCTCGACTCCTCAATTCGAGAATAGGGATCATGGGCGAATAAAGAGATCATGACTTGAAGCTGTCCCGCATGCTCTGGCTGCTGGCGCTCATGGGCGGGTTGGCGGTGGGGAGGGTGTCCTTGGGCTTGTTTTGGCGGACCTTGGCGAGGGCATAGACGATGCCGCTGACGAAGCCGACGAAGATGGCTGAGACGCTGCCGAATGTGACGGGTGCGTCGAAGAAGATGAGGCCAGAAACGGCGATAGGGAGCTTGTTCAGAGCACCGACCATCGAGTATGTTGTTGAGGAGGTCACGCGGACACACCAGGCGGAGGTATAGGAGATGAAGACGGAGGAGAGGCCAGAGAAGATCATGGCGAGGATGAGATTATTTCTTTGCGCAGCGGGGAAGTTCTTGGAGAGGTTCTCCGAAGACCAGTCCTCAATGAAGAGAGACGCGACAAGGAGGATCGGGATGGTGAGGAGGTTGTTGTAGTACATGGCTAATTCATGTCAATTTTTTTGCTTTCATTCTGGAAAACCGTGAACTTACTGTCGAAGTCCTTGAAGTTGGTCAACTTTATCCTCTTTCTCATGCCCAAGACGTAGGTTGCAGTGCAGAAGCAGTTAAACATCATCCAAAGATATCCGGCATTCAGCGTCGAGATAGCGTTGGTAGCCTCGCTGGTAGCTTCTCCGAAGCTTGCCAACGCATGCTGAATATCCGCCCATGCTGCAATGATGGAGCTGAAGACCATCAACCCAAAGGAGAACAAGGCCATCGGCGTGACGGATCCACCGAACCAGAGCACCTCGCCATATGCAATGAGTATAATTGTAAGATTTTTGAAAATGGTGTACACCGGAATCGAAAGAAACTTCAACGCTTTTGTGCTCGTGTAGATCATACCAATAAGGAGGAGAGAAATTGGAAACCCTGGATATATGTTAGATTTGGGCCTTTCGAGAATTTAAGGGGAAACACGCATTTTTTGGCCTCATCACTATTGAAATCCCTATACGTAATTATGCCAGCAGATTTACAGCTCTGAATAGCAATAACACAAACCACGGACTGTGTATCTGTTAGTTACTATAAAACTCCCCGCGGAGTACCGAAACCTACCTGAACACACAGCAAGAAGAAATTGAGGTTGAAATCCAAGCCGGACAATACATATTTATTCGTGACTGTCATCAAAATGGACGAAACGCAGTAAGATATGACTGGCAGTATAGGACTCTCAGCGACGGAGTAATGTGAAGCTGAGCGTCGCGGCGTAGAGGGCTTCATGGGTGACGAGGCGCGGTCGAAGCTCGACTCTTTGCGGTCGCCCATCTCAATGGTGTATTCCTCCCTCTTCTTATCGTCTGCCATATTGTCGAGGTGGAGGAATGTCTGAAGGTGAAGTAAGGGGTTGTGGTTCTCAGGCTGATGAAGTACGACGTTGCAGCTGGGCCTAAACAAGGGAGCGGACGGCGCGCTGTTAGGTACAGGCACCGAGTATAATGCACAAGAAGTGTTCAGAAGGGCAGGGGAGGATAACAGGGGAGGAGAGTAAAGTGAGAATGTAGAAATCGGTGGTTGTTGCTTGACGAAAGTATCTCCTTGCTGCTTCGGCCAAATTTCCATTCGCGAAGCGGCAAAGCCCCCTTGTTAAGCCTCGTAATCATCCCTGTCATCAAAAGATTATCTTGATCATATCAACCACTTGCCGCGCACAGTTCCTGAGATTTAATGCATGTCTATCCGCCTCAGAAATTGCCCATGGGTCCCTACATATATTATTGAGCCATCAAAATAATGCTCTTCAAAATTCACTGCCATCTGGACCTTGGACGTTGAACTTCGCGTGCCCTAGCGTCCCTCCAAGATTTCTCTCGGCGCAGATCATCCCCATCCACACCAAAATTAATGTCCGCCGCAGTCATCTCCACTCAGCAAAGCATGGCTGAGCTTGATCCCAAGGTCGCCCGCGTCGTCGATCGCGCCACCCACGACGATGATTCAGACGAAGATGCTCTTATTGCTGCGCTTGAAGACGATTCCGAGTTAGATGCTCTCCGCGAGCAGCGTCTGCAGCAGCTCCATGCTGAGTTTAGTCGCGCGAAGGAAATGCGGGCGACGGAACATGGCACATATGCAGAGATCAAGGATGAGAAGGCTCTGATGGATATAACCACCAGCACGAAATTATGCGTGGTGCATTTCTTCAAGCCAGATTTCAATCGGTGTAGGATTATGGATGGCCATTTGGAGGTTAGTATTTGGGCTTTTAAGTATGACAAGAAGCCAAAGCCCAACCCGAGTGAACTTATAGGGTTGAGCTTGTGCTAATTGTATTCATCGTAGAATCTCGTCCCAAGACACTATGAAACTCGCTTTCTTCGCATTAATGTCGAAAACGCGCCATTCCTTGTTACGAAATTAAAAGTGCAGGTTCTCCCCTGTGTCCTAGCATTCATAGACGGGATTAGTGTTGATAGGATAGTCGGGTTTGAAGGGCTTGGGCGGAGCGCCGACATGTTCACCACACGAGATTTGGAGGCGAGACTGCTGCGGGCGAACGTGTTGGCTAGGGCTAAGATAGCAAATGAGGACGGGTCGCAGTATGCCCAGACTGGCAGGAAGACTAAGAATGCGGCAAAGGTTGAAGACGACGATGATGACTGGGATTGATATTAGAGTTAGTGAGTTTGACAATGTGGCTGCATGATTCCGTCCGAACAGGAGCAAGAAGCCGCCTCCTAAGTGAACGCTATCAGAACAATACCTTTCCGACTACCAGGCAAACAAAGCCGATGTTCAAACTAGCTTCGGTCTCCCACAGACGAGCATCACAGGATGCCTTAGGGCATCAGAATGTGGGATAGCAATAACGGTGGACTTTCGATGGTGCCACCGATTAGCTCTCAACGAAGATTGCAGAGCGAAGAAGAGAACGAGGTCCAACTAACGACTTCATATCACGACATCGTAGCTCGGGAAGAAGCATAAAAAGTAGAAACCCATTAATATGACTACCTACTCCTAGGGAATATTACAGACGCCTCAAATCGTGAGAACCAATGAACGCTTCAACTAATTATGCTCCTGATAGCAATCCCGAAGTGATAGAAGTGGAGTCCAGCCAACTGTACCTTCTTGAGAGTTTCACCAAACAAATGCTCTGTCGCACAAACGGGAGGAGACACTGACACCTGAGATAGGTAACGTGCCATTAATCGTCCGCATGAATGATCCTACGTAAGCCAGGATACCCTCGTAACACCCTGCCTTCAACAAATATGTCCTCATCCGGGATGGAAGCAAGACGTTTCAGGAGAGACTTTGAAGAATTCGAGGAGATTGTAAATTTGGTGTCGGGAACAGTCGATTCGTTGTCTGATTTGCTTCGGGAGCTCCTAGACAAGAATGCTTTTGAAATTCTTCGACGAAGGACATCGAGACTACTACGCGGAAGGGATCCATTATCAAGCGGCTCCGAGGACCTGCTCTCGACGTAATTGCCAACACCTCCGATACCGACGTGATAAGCAACTGATGGATTGCGCGGGACGGCTCGTTCTTGCATGGCTTTTCTGTATAGACTGAGGCTTGACCGTTCGGAAGCATGATGTATGTTGCCAATACCACCAATACCACTCGAAAAGGAGCCAGATCGTGATGTTATGATTTGGGGGACAGGAGGAGCGGCTGGAACGGTGCTTGCTTTATGGTAGTTGCCTGCTCCTCCTCTTCCAGAGCGAAGATATGTCTGGCTCTCAGTGTTGTCGACTAGAGAGGAGGTGCTGCTTGTGCAGGAAGAGCGTGTGAAAAGAGCCATGGTGGATTGCGGTGGCTGAGTGTAGTTGCTTCTAAGTTCTACTTTGCTGAGAGATGAAGATAGGGTGAAGAAACGAAGACCGAATAGGAGCTTTGCTAGTGTATGTGGAGAATGCTGATTGGGTCAATAATTTGAATATTTCGATTTGATGGAAGGCTGCTTGGTGAAGATTTTCACAGGTGAGACCTTATATACTTAGAGGCGTTTCTAGTGATCACTCTCAGGAGTAAGTAGCACATGAACATGCCCTCTATCGCACATTCACGATTGGGCATTTTCGATGGAGGCTGGCTGCATGTATCGCCAAGCGCTCACTCCAGCTATGATTCTTCTTAGCTTGTCCTCAACGATGCGCTTGAAGGACTGTTGCATAGCCTGAACAACTCAGCCTCTCTGGAGATATCCGATATCTCGGAAATTGACATTCGGTGAGGTGCCCAACAGTGCCGGAGATCGCTGCCAAGAACATAGACAACCTACTAGAGGAGCCATAGATGTTATGAGGCTAAGCTACGGCTGTAGGCGCCTGGTGTCGATTGGGCTTCAAGGGTGCACGTCGACTAAAATTTGAATTCGTGGATCTAAGTTGCACCTGCCACCTGATTGTGGGTGGATGCAAGGTTCTGAAAATCGGGATGACCGGGTTAGCATTGCATGGCTGGCTGAGTGGCTGTTCTCCAGCTTTCCTAAAAAGACAACTTAGCGATCTGGCTGGGAATATTGGAAGCTCAATGGCTAGCGAAGACTACCCCACTGAGATTTAATAGCCAACAAGAACGGCGGACGATTGTAGCAAACTGTAAGAACAATTCGTTTGGTGGAGTACTGTAGCTGTTCCTTCGTTAATGTCTTGGCGTGAATGTCTTGGTAAGCGGAGTGCTTGCTTGCTGACCAATCAAGCAAGCCAGCAAGCTGGGAGGCCTATTTTGGGCAAGTAAGCAAACCAAATGAGGCCTAGCTTACAAGCTAGCTTGCCCGCCTGATAGGTAACATATATATAGTCTTAGTGGTAAGCTCGATAATTTTATATACAATATTCAAGTAATACAAATAAGCTTTCCTGGTCGACCGCCCGTGTAACTCTATCACGTGCCTCTCTTAAAGCCTCCCTTAGCACGTCGCCAAGTTTCGTGATAACCACGCCTACGCAACTGCATTATATAACTACGAGTCGGGCCGAGGAGAGGGATTTTGGAGTGGGCCACAGCCTTAATTTTGTATATAATCCCAAGACTTCTATGCAAAAATAAATTAAGCGGGCAAGCAAGCCAAGCAAGCAAGCTTAAGGCGTCAAAAATTGCAAGCTAGCAAGCTGAGCCTGCTCAGCTTGGCTTGCTTGCTTATTCCCAACTCTGGATGCGACACTGTGAGATGACTTTGACCGCTTCTAAAGGTGCATGCTAGCTCCAAATATTTAAGAAGACTAGCAGCACTACGAAGTCGGTGACGATACTCATGCCTACACCGTTCACGGCCGTGTAGCTAGTAGCCTGCGTGCGAGTCAGTCCCTATCATATCTGGGTTTATTCGCAAAGCAGCCCGTAAAAGTTTGTTGAATGACGAATGCCCAATTATTAGCGGAACGAAAGGAACTTCTAGCAGAGTTTCCAAAATTGGGGGCAGCGCATTGGGGCTCTACCAAACTGAAATACCGAAGCCATTTGTCCTGAAAGCGTAACTGAGGTAGCGAGACTGAAGCAGCGGTATGTAAAGCATCGCAGATACATTGTCTTGCCGTATCTCGAAGTGCAGTTATCAAAAGGACGTACTAGGTGTAGATCTTGGTGATCAGATAGCGGAGACTCGTAGCTTCTTCTTTATACAGAACCGCATCCTACACCAAAGTTAAGCATGCATCACGTACGGGTGACTGTACATATTAGTCTAGATGGCCGTACATGATCAACGCAGCATTTTTGACGGACTACGCCAAGACTTTTAGTGATGCTGTGTGTATTCTCGCTGCGTCCATCACGCTGTGCGCCGACTCCTTTCTCGATTGGCTGTACAACGAAACGTGGAGGAAGGCGATACAGGGTGGACGAGCTCGGTTGCACAGCGCGGTACACACGCATTCTTGCACACTAGAGAACTTCAAGTTTAGCTCTTACAATTAAGCTTAAAACTTAAAGACTTCACCTTTCTTGTAAGTGCACATACCTTTGTGAAGTGCACAGCCTTTTTCGTAAGTGCACAGTATCTACGGTATCCTGGCGCACCCTGTGGTTAGCGTGTTTTGTCAACTTTCCCCTAAACAATACCAAAATTTCCCCTACAAAAAGGCGTGCGGGAGTGGCTGCGCTAACCACCGGAATCGAAGGGATGCTGTACGTCGGATGGTGCACTTGACTCAATATTAGCGAAATTGCATGTGTACACGCTTTGGCCTGCCCATTCGGCACCTTGGCTGACGCAAAAGCTTATTTCTGCCCTGTCGAGCCCTGAAGGCAGCCGAATCTCGGCAAATGTTACTTCGTTCCCCAGACGTTATCATCACGTGATTGTTGCATTATGTGTAAATTATGTAAGCTTGGATGACCGATCGGAGTTTTAGAACCACGCGCCGATTTGTATTCCCATACAACTTTATGTGCTATATTAAATCTTGATTTCTTAATTAACTACCGCCCAACGCTTTTATTAACAATTAGCCACATTGAGTTTAAAGCTTAACGAGACGAATTGAACGGCGTAAAAATTATTTAAATCGGCCTAGTGGTTATTGCTATATTTTGGCTTGAACTTAGTCGTCACTGCAGCCTCTACCTTACTATTTATACTAGAGGAGCTTTAATTCAGCTAACGTATTACTTGTAGATCTACTTCACGTGTCCATAACCGCCCGATCACTTATATACTGCTACTGCTCTATTTACCACCCTTGCACCCTAAGCCTCCTTATCAATATACTATTTACCTACGGCAAAAATGGGTCATAGAAGCTAATCTTTAGTAACTGAGTTCTTAAATATTGCCCTCTAAAGCTTGTCCGCGCGTCGTTCTGGTGGCTTGTAGCCGCTAGAGGAGGGAACAGTTGTATATGTGATGGTGCTGGGGCACCGTCCCCTGAGCTGGCTTGGCGCAATATCCGGAGTCTGCCCGTAGCGTGTATATTACCCCCTAGAGCCTCCTTTCCTCTTCTTCTTCTCCTTAGCTTAGTATTCTTATATAGTAGCAATCTACAAGCTTTGGTTCAGAAGCATTTGTATAAGCCCGTTATATTATACTAAGCTTACCCAACCCCGTCCGGGGGAGACTTCGTCTGCAACGACGCGCCGACGCGTTATACTCAGGCACTGAAGCTCCCTCTTTACCTCGCCTGGGAAGGCCTGGATAATATCCTACCCCTATTCCGTAGGTCCTTAAGGACTCGCGTTAAACACCCCTAGCTTAACGCGTTGACAACGCGCAGCTAGAAGGTCTCCTGTGGTTGCGATTAAATGCTAACTTTAATGGCCAAGGACACGTGCCTGGGAAGGCTTAGAATATCTCACCCCTCTAACCTTTTTAACTGATATAGAGTTATATAAGCTGCAGAGACGACCCTGGTTGAGATTCAGCCTAGGGCTGCGAGGAACGAAGTTAATTAAGACTTAGCTGTAACGCTGTGATGAACAATATTAATGGATACCTAGACTACTACTGCGATAACCACCCTAATTAATACTAAGCCGTATAAGGAGAGATGAAATTAACTAGGAAGGATATGCTGGCACCGTACTGCCACCCTAAACCCCTAAACCTAATTACTGACTGTGCTAATACACCTATAGTCCTACTAACCGAATGACCGCGCTAATACGCCTGCGGTACACCTATAATTTAAACGCGGCCTAAATGGGATTTAAAAGCAAACCTGATAACCTGTTGCGCCAATATGCCTACAACATAACTCTCTGACCTGTCTATAAACGCCTTATAGACATCCATTAAGTTCTTATTAATTACTACCGTACCTAATTAACCCGAACCTTACTATTAACCTAGATAGTCCCTTAATCTTATAGCTGAATACATCTATAAGCATTACAGTCCTATATATAGGGTACTAGGAATCTGGGGAGAATTTAAGTAATTTATAGCACTTTTAATTAGGAGAACAGATTAGGAGAATTACTCCAATTTATAGCACTCTCTAATAGCTCTATAGATGAGCCTATTTATCTCTATAACCTCTTATAAACTATGAATGCGTTTCTCTTAATAGCCATTTATACAACCTTCTATAAATGAGACAGCCTACCATTACAAAAGCATGTCTTGCTAGTCATTAACAAGAATTAAAATATTAACATGTACACCCTTAATACGTACCCTGTTAATACTATTTGTTAACTACCCTTAGAACTGCCTACAACTCAACAGCAGCCCTCTTTAAATAATAATATACGAATCTGCTCTTTAATAGCATCTTATTAAATCGAACGCTATATAACAGCTTACCCTTGTATGACTATGCTCAAATATTAAAGAGTACTCTTTCTTTAATACCTTTAACCCTCTGATAAGAATTAAAATATTAACACGTACCTTCTTAATACCTCTTTTAATACCTTTAACAACGACTTAATATACCAAGTCATAACGGCATTCCTATAAGTCTTTAATTAATACCTTCCTTAATTAAATATAAGTATTTAAATACGGCTGCCAACCCTATAGCGTACCTTTGAATCTCCTAACAACACTTAAACACGTCTACTATTTTATAACAACCTGTTCTGAGAATTATAAGAATATTAACAGACTATATACTAATACCCTAATTTATTCCTGTTAAATTATTAAATGTGCTATAATTGATAGTATATCCTTTAACTAATTAAATACCTTGATAAGAATTAACCTATTAGCGTGTCTCCCTTAATACCCTACTTATACAATAACTGGTTAAATATGCTACAATTAACAGCATACCTTAAACTAATTAATGTCAGTCGTTGTCTATAACTGACTAGTCATGGGGTAGTCACGTGTACTAGTCACGTAAGCTAAGCGAGTATGAAATCCACCAGAATCTACCTGTAGAATAGTATTAGCAATATAACAACTTCATCCATATATCTTGATATACGCATCTGATTCCCTTACACCTCCGCTACACCTTGTCGAGTACCAGCCTCGACAGGTTATGAGCCCGGCTATACCTGTAAAGGGTTTCAACATAGCGTTTTCAAATAACGCGTAGAGAGAGCTGTGACGTGTAATTACAGCAGTTGTTAAACAATTAAAGGATGCGCATTGTCCGCGGAATTAATCACTACCTTACTAACCTATTTAACTCGCTGAGTCTGATCAGAAGACAAGAGCTAAGAAGCAGGTAGGAGATAGTAACAGGTTAAGCTCGTAACTGGACGACGATTAATACGACGCGTATTAGGAGCTCAACCATAACGCATCTAGTAGCATATACCACCTACCAATGACTTAAGAAGTAGATAACGATTAAAACCAATTAGAACGATCTTAATTACGACACCGTAATATAAATACAGCAAGTTCCTAATTAACTTAATATCTAATTACTGCACTTAGGATGAGTGAAAGTAGTAGTAGTAAGAACCTACTACCTAATGGTATAAAGCTAAAGGGAGAGGAGAACTATGTCGCATAGAAGAAAGCAATAGAGGACATTGCCGTTGTAAATAGATTAAGACGTTATATTTATAAAAAGGGAAAAGCACCCAAATATATAGATAAATTTGATAAGAAAGCTAATAAGATAAAGCTAGTAGCATGGCTAATATAGAAAGCTAGAGACTTAAGTATAAAGATTATTATTAAGCTTAATATTAAGAGTACCCCTGTATAGATGCTAGCAGAATGCAAGTTAGCGCATAAGATATAGGTAACTTTATAGACTTAGTATAAGGGAACCAGAGCAGTTTTTAGCTATAACGCTATTAAATTATACATAAAGATTAAGTATGACGACTACCCTAATCTTAAGCACTTTATTATCACATTTAAAAAGGCTATTAAAAAGCTGGCGAACCTTAATATTTCCCTACCTAAATTATAGCATCCAATTCTCTTTATTATAGCCCTATCTAATATATAGCCTATCTAGGTAGAACGACAGCGATTAAATTCTTAAAAAGAATTAACCCAACTATTACTCTCCGCGTTAATTAAAGATATTATAAATAAGGCATAAAACAAGGATAAGAAGGCCAAGGGAGGTATACTATATAGGGGGAAGCCTAACAAGAAGGGTAAATAAAAGGCAAAGGAGGATAAGGAGAAGAGCAAGGAAAAGTACTATAAGAACTATAAGAAGCTAAACGCCCGTTACAAACCTAAAAACTGCTTTATTATAAATAAGAAGCTATATATAACGAAACCTTGTAGCAGTAACTACGGTAGGTCCTGTCAATGGGCTAAGTATATAGGTAAGAATAATTCAACAATATAATAACAACTGGTGGAGTAGTTGCCTAACAGATTAACTCTAATTATATTCTAAGATTTACTATAAGGAGAGAACTATCTATAGTAGGGACTGAGGTCCTTTAAATACACAACCATACTCCTAAGAAATCCTCCCTTATACGTAAGGTACGTGTTATACGTACTATACATAGACGTACACTGCGTATACTACGTATACTGTAACGGAACCTTGTAGTAGGAACTACGGTGGGTTCTGTCAATGGGCTGGGTATATAGGTATGACAAAAACAACAACATAATAACAACTAGTGGAGTAGTTGCCCAACAGATTAACTCTAATTATATTCTAAGATTCACTATAAGGAGAGAACTATCTACGGTAGGGACTAAGGTCCTTTAAATACACAACCATACTCCTAAGAAATCCTCTCTTATACATAAGGTACGTATTGTCTGTATTAAACGTAACGTCCCTTCCGTTTAATACAGTTAATATATTTAACACCACGTGACCTCAGTTACCATTCCTTATTACATGGTTCCACCAAATCCATCCTAGACCGTGCCTATATTAACCAACTAGCTTCCGCCGACTCTTCTCTAAGTAGTTATAATATTATACTTAAAGCGTCCATAACACTATCTCCCTCCTCTTTATCTTCATCCTTAAAGATTCCTAACATCTCCAAGTCATCCACTAGAGGTATAATGTCCGTTTAATCAGTCTAGTTAACATCCTTGCTTATTATACCTAAAGCTTCTTCTTCTCTTTCCTGGGTTAAGTGTCGCCTTCGTACAGTTTCCTCCATACTGTCGCTTGGCGAAGTGATGGCAATTCCTTGCTCAAGGTGCGCGAAAGAGGGGTTGGTTTGCGTTGCGCTGGCGAGTCCTTTGTCTTAACAACCCTCTTCTTACTCTAAGTGTACCAAAGCAAACATTTAATTGTCCTACGACGTTCGCTCTATTTCTAACGCTAAATATGCGTATCCTATAACTCTTAACAGTCTTCAAGTTCCCTAAGTAACTTATTATAGGGTCTCATATTTAATCTACCACTGCGAAGCTTGACGGTGAGCTGGCCTCCACACTACTTAAGGTTTAACGTGCCTTAGAAGAGTCCACACACGTCCTTAAAGCTCAACGTTTGGCTTATGCTTATCTTCAACGCCTTAAATATATCTATAAGAAGGTTCATTTTAAGAAGTGGAAACTTATTTAATAGGGTTTATCTAAGCTAGGTAACAAAAGGACTAGCTCTCCTCCTATAAGGGAAACAACTCCAAGTAACTCAGCAATTGCTCCTCTTAGGTCCCCCTTAGGTAACTCATTTTTCAGCAATCCTTCTTTATTAATATTGCCTGACCTACTCTCTTTTGATACTCCTATACCTTTCCCATAGCATTCCTTAGGTTGCTTAGTAGTTCCTAGGTAGTCTCACTATAGCCTATCCACTTTACTTCATACCATATTTCATCATCCACGTCCTCATAACTAATAATCTTTAAAACTTACTATTTATCTTCTTCCTATCCTCTGTATATATCTGCCTTATAGACTAGTGGCTCAATACCTCTATATACTAGCTCTAGCATTGCGATATACTATACAGGGTAGATTTTCATTTTGGCTAATAGGTTCAACTTATATATAACCAATAAAATTCTTTACTTAACTTCAAAAGGTCCTAGTCTAATATAGTCCAACTTCTTGCTTAATTATCGACTCTTAAAGTTTTTATATAGTAGCCACACTTTATCCCCCTCCTTAAGATCTGGTCCCTTAGATCTCCTAGCATTATAGTACCTTTTCATTCATTCTTATACTAGCTTAGCTGTTTCTTTAAGGTCTATATAAAGATTCATTAACATCTCCATTCTTTGTTTAGCTATGCTACTTGTCTTTTTTACTTAACATAGCAATAATAATGTTCTTAGTTTATATCCGTAATTCGCCTTAAATAGTAATATCCCCATTCCTTCTTGCGGTGTTGCATTATATATAAACTATATAATTGGTAATAGCGATACCTAATTGTTCTATACGTAATTAACATAATACCTCAGATACTACTCTAGTGTCTAGTTTAGTCTTTCCGTTTGTCCATCCGTCTACGGATAATACGCTATAGATATTGCTGCGCAAACCCCTTATTCTGCCAGAAACACTTCCCAAAATACTACTATAAATCTTAGATCTCTATCCAATATAATCTTGTCTAGTGCTCCATATCTTACAAACACTTCTTTTATATAGATTCTAGCGACATCTTCTACTAATATCTCTTTAGTGCATGCTATAAAGTATCCCCACTTCATTAGCTTATCCACTATTACTAAGATCGCGTCATAATCTTGTCCTATAATAGGATCTCTTAACTTTAGTAACTTAATAATAAAGTCCCATAATATAACCTCCTATGGTCTTCCTGGTGTCTTAATAGGTTGTAGCCCTCCATATAGCTTATACCTCGTCGGTTTATTCCTTTAGCAATCTAAATATTCCTTTATAACTTATCTTACTAGTCCCTAGATTCCTTAAATAATATACTCCTCTTAAAGTCTTAACACTAAGCCTATAGCTCCGTTGTGTCCTTATATTATTCCCTTATAGAATTCCTTAACAAATTCTTCTGCAATAGACTTAGGCATATACATTACTTCTCTGTTTTTATATTGCTCTAAGTCTAGATCCTCTTCCTATGCTTCTTAGATCTTTTATATCCAATTACTCTCTAATAATTTGTGGATCTAACTTTCCTTAGTTGCTGCAATCTTTGGATAATTATACCTAATTAATCCGTCTTAATCCTTTCATAATAAAGCTCCCAATAGCTTTTTATTACTTTGCAGTTCAGCCTTTCTGCTTAGAGCGTCTACTCATACATTATCTGTACCCTTGGTATACTGAATTTCGAAATAATATTCTACAAGCATTTCCGCCCATCTAACCTATCTCTGGTTGAGTTCCTTTGTCATTAAGAATCCTATAAGGTTCTTATAGTCCATCTTAACCACAAATGGTTTCTCTATGCCTTGTAAGAATGCTCTCTATTTCTTAAGTGCTGTAACTATACCTAACAACTCTTTATTGTAGATATCGTAGTTTAACTCTAGTAGTATTATCTTCCAACTATAGTATACCACTGGGTGCCATCCATCTTAATATTTCTATAGGAAGCACGCTCCTAGTGTAAAGTCTAATATATCTATTTCTACAACCGTCTCTAGACCTAGTTAATAGATCTTAAAAACTGGCTCTTAGGTAAACAACTCTTTAACTCTCTTAAACAGTTCTTATTACTCCTTTCCCTATGCCTACAGTTCTTCTCTCTTAGTTAACTACGTAAACGGCTCAATATCCTGTAACCATTGCGCTATAAACCTTCTACAGTAATTGCAAAACCCTAAAAATAATCTTAACTGTGTAACGTTCTCTAGTTCTTGCCAATTCACTATAGCCTCAATCCTCTTTAGATCTATACTAAGTTAGCCTAGTTTAATAATAAATCCAACAAAATCGGTCTTCCTAGTAAAGAACTTGTATTTCTCAATTACTACTAGCATTTGTTCTTCTTATAGTCTCTTCAAGACCTACTTAACATATTCTCCATACTCTTCCTCGTTCTCTAAGTAGATAATAATGTCATTAAGGTACACCATAACAAATTCATCTAGGTGTTCTCCTAACACACTATTAATTCGCTTCTAGAACATTACTAGTGCGTTTATAAGCCCAAATTGCATAACTAATAGCTTATACAGTCCTTCTTTTAACCTAAAGGCTGCCTTCTATTTGTCGCCTTCCTTAATTCTAATCTGGTGGTACGCCCATCTTAGATCTATCTTTATAAAGATCTTTGCGTTGCCTATCCTGTCTTAGATTTCGCTAATTAAGGGTAAAGGATACCTATCCTTCCTAGTGATGCTGTTTAACTGTCTGTAGTCTATACATATCCTAAGTTTTCCATTTTTCTTTAAAATAAACAGTACTGGATATCCTACTGATAACTATAACGGTCTAATGTATCCCTTTTATAAGTTCTCCTGGATAAACTCCTTAAGCGCTACTAACTCTGTTTTAGTAAGCTTATAGATTGGAAAGAACTTTAGACTTATTCCTTCTTCCAATTCTATCTTATAGTCCCAAGCTACATGCTCTAACAGCTTTTTACTTTCTGGTAACCATAACTTTTTTCCATACTTGTGGTATTTCTTTGGTACATAACTTAAGCCTCACTCAGTCTTTTTATACGTCGCTCCAACTTGGTACCATACCAACTTGGTTTACTATCACACCTTATATCATCATGTATCCTTAATATCAACTTAACCTATAACCCAATCAATCTTTAGATTATACTCCTATAACCAAGGCATTCCTAGTATCGCCTTATCCGATCCCAACGGTAGGATATTAAAAGACATTCTAACTAGTCTCCCTTTAATAGTTATCTAAATAGGTCCTGTTTCAAGATTAATAATACCTCCTCTATAGGCTATCTAATCTCCTAAAATTATTATAAGTGGATACAGGTGTTCCTTCTATCTATATAGTAACCCCATTCTCTCCACTACCTTTGGTAATATGTGGTTCCTAGTTGCTCTACTATCTACCAACGCTTTAAACTACTAATCTTGCCACTTAGCTCTTAAATTTAGGTATCACCCTTAAATTCCTTTAAGGGTCTAAGGTTCTAACACTAGTTCCCTCTAGTCCTATACGCCTCCCCTTTTCCCAACTGTTAGCTGCTTGCTCTAGCTTATACTTAGTCCACCTTTAGCCAATACTTAGTTTATTTCTTTTCCTCTATATACTATAGACAAGTGTTCTCTAGGCACTCCCACCACTATCGTCCGTCTAGGCATTCCTCCATAAGGAATCTTCCTGGTTAAAGTATTAAGTCTCCTTAACCTTATACTTCTACTAGGTGCTAACTATGTATATACTTGGCGTTCCTAAACCTCTTTTCCTCTGGTGCCCAATATATTCTTACTAGGTACTTCCAGTTCTTATTTTTAGGTGCTCTATACATATTACACATATCATCCACACAAGCTATCCACAATAGTATATAATGCGCTGCATGTTTTAGGTTAACTCTTAGTTCATCTTCGTCCTTAAGTTCAAACCTATACCTAGTCAACCTAACCACTAGTATCTCTGCTGCGGGTACTAAGACTTATTATTCACTTCTCCAGTCCCTAAACCTCTCTTCTAGGTTCCTTAACATCATAATCAATGCTCCTTTAATATAACTTATACGTTTCTCCATAATGGGTTAGTCTTGGATAACTTTTTCATCCAGCCACATATAAAAATCTTCCCATTCATTATTGTGTCGTTGCCTATACCACTTTCCGTACAACTGGTTTAGTGTATATAGTCTATCCATTAGAAAGTACCTTATCATCACTGCATTATAACATCCTTTAATATGCCTTTCTTTAAACCTGGTTGGGATATCTAGATCCTCCTCTTATTCCAGTTCATCTAACCACTTTACCCTAGGTGTCCCTACACTCGGCCTATTAGTAACTCTTCATATGGGTGCTCTGTCCCTCATATAACCTAGTATAGCTGATCTCTTGTCTAGCTTTTACTCTTGCCATACAATAATTCTTATCCTAAACTTATCCATAGTTTCTTGTTTTCTACATCTTACAGCTAGATCCTTGTAGTCATCTTACTTTTTAATCCTGGTATCTACTGTTTAATCTTTAGGCTAAATACTACGTTCACCTAGAATTACTAACGTTCTTATTCATTCCCCAAACTTATAGTTCTTGAACTTGCGTCCTATACTCATTCGTTTGTTATTAAACTAAGTTACTGCCCTTTCCTATTGGTTTTCATCCGTCATAGGTTCTTAGGTGTGTCTTATCTTGTCTTAAGAGTCTTAAGCTTCTTGCATCTCCTCTTAAGAATCTTAAGCCTGTGGCCTTTTACCTTTATTAAGTAATAAGCTAGCACTAGCAGTTATCTACTTACTTAGTTTCCTTTAAACGTTGCTCCTATCATCTTATAAAGCAATAAAAATTATATCCAACGGTATTATAACATCCGTTACTGAACCTCATTCAGTAATGGTCTCAGTCTCTGCTTCTGTTGCGTCATCAAGGTTTAAATGCTCCCAGTTAGCCTCCTTTTCATCCTCATTACTGTTAATCAATAAGTACTCTAACTCCATTGTCATTACTGCTAATCTTTGTCTATATATTGCTGTGACATCTTAATCTAGCTTATAGAGTCAATCTTATTCTTTATCTAACTCTCTGGTTCTTTAGAGTCCTTTTAACTCTGGCTCCTATAGCCAATAGCTTGCGCCATACTTAGCGTCCTTATAAATTTGGCATGCGTTATTGTAACAATACACAAAACTGTTAATTGAACACTCTTTTATTCCTTATAGTGCACCGTCGTCCCTTTGTATATACGTGCCGTCTGCTAGTCTCGTTCCCTTTACCGCGTAGTTGCTCTAACCACCTCTATAGTCTCTAGCGAAATAACCCTATTTTCTACAATTCATACAAGCTCCATCTTTAAACCATCTTTCTTGCTATAGAGTCCGCCTAAACGTCTTCTGCTACTAAGTTCCCTGGTTTAGCCTCTGCTCCTTGGTCCTTTAATCACTTAATCCTTAACCTCTGGGTTTCCATGGTTTCTTTTCCTATCTTCAGATTTCTTTAGTACCACTTAGGTCTATTAGCTCTGCGCTATTCCATAGTTTTTAACTCTATGTCTGTTGTTGCGTACTCTGCGCCTTATACAACTGTGGAACTCTATCTTGCCCTCTCTTAGCTTGTTCCCTTTAGTAGATTCTATTATTAATCTTTATTAACTAATCTATTAACTCTCTTAGAGTATCCGCATCTTCTATTAGGATAATTGCGTCCTAGACTTTAGCCTTAAGTCCCTATTTAT
>Ga0307507_10005920_pt1 | contig 19443 bp, 7 predicted proteins | sample 7_EM_MG_FD_207223 | JGI IMG/M metagenome (GOLD analysis project Ga0307507, IMG submission 207223) | Populus trichocarpa ectomycorrhiza microbial communities from riparian zone in the Pacific Northwest, United States - 7_EM | ecosystem: Host-associated > Plants > Roots > Unclassified | place...
TCGTAGGTAGAGCCTTGGGCGTCGCCATGAGTGTTTTTGTGTCTAGCCATTAGCGTAGCCGCTGGTGTAACTACGTGGGGCATAGCCTAGGCATAACCATTGGCTTAGCCACTGGCATTTCATTGGTGTAGCTGTAGATATAGCCACCGACGCGTTGATGTTTCATCATCCATGAAAAGAACTTTTGAGAAATAGGAATGAATTGGTTTTTTTGTTCGGTACCCACATATAGTGCCAATGATGAGGATGGAAAAAATCCTCATGAGAAAGAGTGGAGACGCTTTCCATTGGCTGATAAAACTGACCTGAAGGACTTGGTGTGGGCCCGATAATATCTGTAAGAAAAACACTCTAAAACTTAAGTCAATATAGTGTTCGTAAAGGTGATAGGGAGAATGAGTATTCTCTTGACTTAAAGATTTCTTAAATCTTATTTAAATCTTATATTAGACTTGTGTTGTGTTAGACTTAAAATTTAGAGAGATGAGCTTTAGAGAAATAAGCTCTGATCTCTTGGTCTTTCTAAGAAAGTCTATATAAACAAATCTCTATGATAAAATACTTAAATAAGGTTTAAGAAGCATTTAAGTTAAGATAATAGTACAAACAATATATTAACTTAAGTTTTGGAGTGTTTTCTTGCATATGTCACTAAAACTACCAAGTTCTCCGGATCTAATTTTATCAGCTCACGAAAAGCATCCACAATTTTTCTTTTTAGGATTTTTTACAGACTCTATATATGTATATATATATATATATATATATATATATATATATATATATGGATTGGACTGCAGGATATATGCGCTTGCTGTTGGCGGAGAGTTTGAGATATTGGAGGGAAGGTCATTTGCACTCATCCATCCCATTATGAAAGCTGGTTTATTTTTCAACACTTCGTGGGCTGGATATTTGGGATGGCAATGGAGGCGTGTTAGGACCATGCAGAATGAGATCAATGAACTTAAAAAGCAAGTGAAACCTACCCCAGTTACTCCTGAAGGCACACCTGTGTAATCTGCACCATCTCCTGTTGAACTCAAAATTCAGCAACTCACAGAGGCAGGTCCATAGGCTTGAAAAAGGTAACAGTTATAATTGTAGTGATTCAGAATTCCTGAAGTGAGTTACTATTAAAGGGAGTCATTAGAGAAGAAAATATGTTTGACAGTTTGAGGATTGCAATTTTCTAAGAAAATGCTATATTTTACTATTCTTTCTTTCTTTCTTTCTTTAAATGTAATTTTTTTTTAAATTTCTATAGATACCTAAAGATATTTTTGGCATAGCATGAAGTGATATGATTTAGATATATTTGATAGAATGAATCACGAATGCGATGCCACGGGAGAAGATATTGGTGTGCATTCTCTACTTTCATCACTACCAAATTCTCTTAATTGTAGCACAGCCATCACGGTGTTGGGGGCAGCGGCAGAAGCCCTAGTACCTGCAATGCAGAAAGGGAATGAAACAGCCAGAAACTTTCACATTGCGTTGAATGCAATTAACGTTGTTCTGTTCTTGTGGCAGATCCCCACTGGAATTGACATGGTTCTCAAAGTGTTTGAATTCACTAAATGGCCTTGAATCATAGCAACCCCGGGGTTGAGCTTTCTCACAAACCAAGCAGGTATATTATCTGCCTTTATATCAGGTCATTTGTATAATCTGCACTTGAGATTTTTTCATTTTCTTCCACTGTGATTGTCTGTATTCTTGTCACTAGTACATAAGATAAAGCAGAATGAACTACATCACAACGCATTAGATGCTCCTCAGTTTGTAAGAAAAAGCATTTGCACGGTATTGTAAATTCAACAGAAACCATACCAAGTTTCTTCTCTAGGTACTGACTAATGTTTGGCAAAAGAATGTCAGAAGTACTAGCTCAGTTCGTATGCAATTGCATCATTCTTCTCTCAGGCTACGCTTTTGCCTTTTCTTTTTTTTAATCAACTTTACATGAAGTAAGTAATTTTGAAATTTATGGAAATGTTGCAGTCCTGAATAACAGTGAAGAATTACCTTCTGTTTGAAGGAGTTGACTGCAATACACGGCCGCAGCACAAGATTATAGTTGACTGCAATTTCTTCCCTCTCCCTTTAAGCTAATTGATCTCTCCCTTGTTCTATTACATACAATTAAAAGAAACTAGCTACCCCACCAGCAGATCATCTGTTTCTTTGATTGCTTTCTTGTGCACTTCCGTAATCTCATTTTCACATTCGGATCAGTTCCCTTTTGGACCTGTTAGCTCACATAGCCTTAAAAAATAAGTCAGCTTATGTGGTCGAAAGAGATAGCAGCAGTTCATGGATACAAATAAAAAATCTATCTGGATGCAGGGATATGGCGCAAAACTGTTGCTAGAGGAATACGTAATATGCTATCTTGTTTACACTGGCGCTTTAGAGATCAGATCATTTTCCAAAACAAGAAACCTCCCAAGGATAACGTGCTAGATTGTCTACAATAACACAAAAAGGAAAAGATCATTATGCAGGGCAGGAAACCATGCAGCTAGCATAATGGACATTACGAGTCATATAAATATGAAAGATGGTCTAAGATATACAGGCGGAATCATTTCTGATGAGCCTGCCACTGGTTGTTCCCACAGTCTAGGAGTAACAACTGAACTATCCTGGTAACTTAAAATCTTGTATTAACGTGAGTTGCCTCACTTAAGATACCAAAGCGATATATTCAGCCTCAACCAGTCCCTCGGAATCCTTGATTCAAACTCGTGTCCCATATGTAATGCACCTCATCCCACCCAAAACTTATTCATTAGATTTCCAAACCTCGGGATTCAAACGAAAATAAAACTGATAAATGTAAAGAAATGTCCCTCCACACTGAAATGGTGGATGAAATATCTCCGAGAAAAATGATTTAATGGATTTGGATACCAAGATTAAATAAAATTATAAGAGATGAATTCGAAAAAAGAAAGTTTTAATAGAAAAAAGATTAAAAAACAAATTAAAAATTAAAGAATAAAAACTAAATTTGACATAAAATAAGATGAAATAAAATATTGAGAGATGCGATTAGAAAAATAATTCAATTAAGAGAATAACTAAAAACAAAAAAAAATCACAATAAAAAAAATGATGATCAAATCTAAAAGGTTAAAAAAATTAAAGGAGGATTAAATTGAAAAAAAATTCTAATTCTATGGATTATTTAAAATAAATAGAAACAAAAATAATGACCAAATCTGAAAGAAAGAAAAAAATCGAAGGGCTACTTTGAGAATTATGTAAGGCCAGGCGCTCAAATTGACCAGGAGAGAGAAAAGAAGGAAGAAGAAAAAATGGACATTGGTGCAAAACTTGATATCTATTGGCCACACGCTCCGCCATATAAAATTAATGGGCGTTCCCATGCGTGTCCACGTGATCTATATGTGCAATCCACCTTTTGACATTAAAAAATTTATAAATGGTAAAATACTAAATATCCCTTAACCAGACTTGATAGTAACAGAAAAACCATAAGGAAAAGACAAAAAAAAAACCTTAATCTAAGTTGAAGATAATTGAAAGTTGAGGGTATTGTGGTCATTTTATTATGCTTTTAAAATAAAAATGTAAAAAATACCCAGGCTTCCCAGTGCATTTTTTTGCCACCAAAGGTATATAAGTTATTTTATTGTGCAAAAAATAACAAAAAAACTATTATACCCCACTACCAGGGCAATTATGTTTAATTGATAAGCACAAGATCATAATTTTACTATTCCAGTCCACAATGTCAAGTCTATAGCTATAGTAAACTTACTTAGTTTTTAAGCTCGGCCTAATGGTAGACCCGACCCAAGGCCCAGGTCATCGGGTTATCTTGAGTCGACCCCAATTTTTTTATAAAGCAAAATGACGTCGTTTTTGTTATAAAAAAAATAATCAACGGGTTGTTATCGAATTTTTGACCATTTCACCTGAGTTTTTGCCTTCCCTTATTTTTTCTTAAACTCGACCCAATTCTGGTCCTAAGTCGGTCGGGTACCGGGTTAATCAGCTACGTCGGGTCAAGTTTTCAAATTATGGTAAAAAGGCTACAGTAAAACATTTACCCCTTTTAATTTCTACTAGTTATGTGACACGCGCTCTGCTGCGGGTTAGATATTTTTATTTCCTATAAAAAAATTATATATGCAGGTTTTTTCAACGCATTTCTGTAGTTTAAAATATTTAAGTTCAAATCAAGAATTTTATGCATACATGTAATCAAATAAATCAAGAACTATATGTGCAAATAATAAATAAAAATTCATTAATGATACCTAAAAATAAAACTTGAAAAATTAAGAGACAATTGTAGATTAAGATATTTAATCTTGAAAGATGAGATATTTACCCGATTGTGTTTGCTAAATTTATTTATTAAGATAATTTTTTTTATTCAAGTAAACGATAATAAAAATAGAAACATAAATTAAATTGATTGAATAAAATAAAAGGAAAAAAAATACTTTGCAAGGCTGCACATATTAGAAATATTATCTGAAAATATAATTATTTTTTTATTTTAAAAAATAAAGTTCATCCATACAAAAAATAAAAAAAAAATATAGATGAATAAAAAAAACTCTTTAAATTTAAATGCACAACAAAAAAAATAATTGTTTTCTAAAAAATACTCTCTAAACAAAATGAAAAAAAAGGGGTACTAATCTAAATATAAATTAAAAAAATTAAAGAAAAAACCATAAAAAAATCATTAATTTAAAAAAATTAAAAAAACAGAGAGCAAAGACTAGGCACTGCTGTGCCTGATAATTAGATTAGTACACGTGGATTCTAGGATTGAATTGACATGCATGGATTCTATGAGGCGCTACCAAGCCCATTTTGTGAGGGCCCACATACGGGCTTGCCTTGACAAAATTGATTTTTTTTTTTAACTAGGGATATCATTTGCCTTAATGTTTTTTGAAAAAAAATTAGATGACATGACCTGTGATTTATCCAAATTCTGGCTACTATGATGACTAGAAAATCGAGTCAGTTTTTTTATCTAAAAACTTTTTTTTTACATATTTTTGACCCAAAACACTTATAAAACATATTAAAAAACGTGATAAACCTATCTATGATATAATAAAACAAAAAAAAATCATCCTAAAAAACAAAATCAACCTGAAACAAAAAATCAACTTGAGTTGTGATCTATTTTATCATGAACTTTAAAGGTAAAAAAACATCTAATATGAACTTCCCTTGTCAAATGGAACATTTTGACACAAATATCATTCATTTTGATGGCCTAAATCGGTATTAACAACATGTTTTTCTCTCGATCGCCGGAATCCAAAGACCTCTCTCTATCAGGAACTAAAAAATAACAAAAATGAAATTTTATACCAAAATTGAATTTTAAAAATATTAAGGTACCAAATTGTATAATCTGTATTATTTTTGAAGTTCGAGGATCAAAGTGTATCTTTTATGAAACTTATGGCATGTCACTTATAAAAAGTTCGATGACCAAATTTAAAAAATAAAATTTTTTGCATAGTTCATCCACGATAATTTGAGATCTATTTTAGCATGAGAGAGGATGAACATTACACTTCTAGACAGTAAAAAACCCATTTTATACTATATTAATATTTCTGAAAGAAGAATCTATGCTTGATATTCTATTTTAGCATCCCCTTTGACATGTTTCATTGGTGACCACTTAACCACAAATTTGTTCATCTCTTGTGAAGTTACAGTGCTACTAAAATAATATTTGAAGGGGACTTGTAAATGAAGATCCTAAAACCTTTGTTACTACTAAGTGGCAATGAAGAGACAGGGTAGATATTCCCAGGGCCCTCTCTGCGTTCTTTTCCTTTCTTTAACAACAATGGAGAACTTTGGAGTATTTTGAGTCACCATCATTTGATTGCTACCTCTCTCCATCTTCTCTCAGCTATTTTGGCACCCATAATTACGTAGACGGAGGGGCAATCTTGAAGCGTCGTAAAGGTAAATAAAGTTTAGAAAGCTAAAAAAAGGAAGGAAAGAATCACAATCTGGCTATCTGGCAAGCAAAGTGAAAATGAAGACACAGACAGCTACGGTACTAAAATTTTCTGAGGGATTTCAAGAATCTTATTGACAAGTTGTGTTTCTTTAAAAAAGAACGGGAAATAGGGAGAGTAGAGTGAAGCTGCAATAATCACAGCAATAATATGCTTTCTAGCACATTAGTGAATACGATGTCGGTGGACAGCCGTTGTCATGTCTATAAAAAGACGGCTGATATGAACTCTGCTAGAGAAGTGGGAGAAAATGCAGAACCATGCACCAAAACGTCAATGATAATGGTGTCGATTAAAAGTTTGCTGAGGTATAACGTAATTGGTAGCCGCCCTTCGAAGGACAGGCTGGAAGCTGAATCTTCTTCTGTGGTCACTAAAAATTCAAACAGCACTGAGAACTCAGGGGCAAAAAAAAAAAAAAAAAACTTCCAGGATGGCAGGATCAATAAATTTTTCTCTGCTGTTGCTTCAGGTGGATTCTTGTACAAATTAAATACTTGTCTAGAAAAATGTAGATTAGGGTTTTTTTTTCGAATTATTAACTTAATGAAAGGAACATTTTAGAAAATGATGGCAGGAGACTGCCCATTTTTTTTCTTTAGAATGCTAATACTAATGTACAAACATATGAAGTAGACTAATACCATGGCTGTATTGTTAGCGTCGACCTCTGTATTGTTTTTAATAATTACCTATCAATTCAATCCAACGATCCCCCATGAGACCAGAGAAGTCATTCCACCATGGCTGAAAAGCCAAGTTTCTATACGACTGTAGTTGATACCAATCTTATATTGTGGGCGAGCCCTTGTGATCTGTGAGTGCTTTCTGAATCTGATGCCTTTCCCTTATTCCTTCTCTCTCATCTCTCTGTATGCAACAGTGTGGGTTCCGCATGGTGTTTTCCTTTAATTTCCCCTCTTTTTTCTGTTTCTATATCAAGCTTAGCTTAAGGTTCATGGGTCATAAAATCATAAAACTATAAATAACAACGCACATTCATTTACCATCTATACTTGTATTCATTCCTGTGTTTCTTATCTAGTCAAGTTCTAAAATCCGAAAACTTTCCGCGACATGTCAAACCAACCTGCCCCTGCTCGTCCATGGTTCCGTTTGCCATCAATAGCTCGGCCAACTGCCCCTACAACAACTCCAACTCCAGAGCCACCACCTCCACAACCCCGTCCAGCTCTTGCTCGACCTGCATTTAGGCCAACTGCTCCACCTCAGCCAGTGCCGACACAGCCTCGAGAAACCACTCCTCCTGCTGCGACAGGACCACAGGCTGTAGCTGCTCCCACACCCGAACCAGTGCCACCTGTTTCCGGTGTTGCTTCAGTTCCAACATCTCCAGTTGCAAGAGCTGCAGTTGGTGTTGCGTCAGTACCAACATCTCCAGCTTCAAGGGCACCTGCTCCTTCATCTTCAGTGCCCACTTCTCCTGTCCCAACTTCCGCAGTGCTTCCACTCACCACCTCTTCACTTCCACCTTCTCCAACCCCCAAACCAGCACCAACTTCCTCTTCGGTTCCAACCTCTCCTGCCACTAAGCCAATGACCACCACATCCTCAGTGCCCACTTCCCCTGCCCCTAAGCCAGTGACAACCACATCCTCAGTGCCAACTTCTTATGCCTCTAAGTCAGTGACAGTCACATCCTCAGTGCAAAATTCTCCAGCTACTAAAGCTGTAACCACCAATGCAACTCGTGTGCCTAGCCCTGGACCATCTCTAAGAACCATCAAGCCAGCAGTTCAAACCCCACCTCAATCACCAAAGCCTAGGCCCACTGCTCCACCACCTTCTCCTCTAACACTTCCACCTTCCCAAGTAAAATCTTATGCAGATCTCGAACCCAAGATTCCATTAGTGGCAGAGCAAAAAACCGTGTTGGTTCAAAAGACTTTTGACAAGCCTAAGGTGGCGCGCGATTCACAGAGGGACTTTGCAGACAGTCTCAGCTCTGGCATCGCTCGTCTTGCAAAGCAAGAAACTACTAAAGATGTTCAAACAAAGGAGAAAGGTAACCGCAAGAAGAATTCTTCAGATTCTGAGGATGGTGGCATGAAGGTAATTACAATTGCCGGTGAAAACAAAGGTGCTTTCATGGAAGTTATCCGTTCTCCCAAGAAACAAGTTTTTGAAGGAACTTCTCATTTTCTCCACAAGAAGGGTAATCCTAAAAGCGAAGGCAGTGACAGCAGCAGTAGCGAGGAAGGCAACAGCAAGAAGAAGGACAAGAACCCCAATGGAAAAGCAATGGGGCCATCTCCTTTGAGTTCATTTATGAACAGTAATGTGCAAGGTGTTAACAATTCAATCGTTTACAATTCTTCATGCAGCCATCATGATCCTGGGGTGCATGTTGCTCTCTCTCGGAAACCTGCTGGAGCTGCTGCATTCCATGTCAAGGACCATGGCAATGACAACCAGAGTTAAAAAATTATAAAGAAAGAAACAAAGAAGTTGTGATTTAATGTCTTCATTTGGTCTACAATATTATATACTGTGAGAATAAATATAAGTAATTGAGTGATGAGAAGAAAAAGGCATGGATTCTTATTCTTCATTGTTGTGTTCCACTTTTTGTGGATTACAATGGAAGCTAGTCCATTGCCTTGCCTTTGGTAGAGGTCAACCTAAAATATATGTATGCATATATGCAAGTGGGTATCCAATAAGTCAGCAAGTTTGCTTTATATTAATTTGCATTTGCATCCATTTGTCAATTCCTATTGTATGACAGTTTTACTTAATGAATTTACCAAACATTTCTCTCTCTTTGTCTTGCTATTCAAATTCCTCACAAACGAACAAGTTGAAAGGCTAAAAAAAATTGATTTCTTTTCTTTTTTTTGATGAATTGCAAGATGTTATACAAAATTAAACCTACTTTATGAGAAAGATGATTATAAAAATTCATTATAAGAAAATAGGAGATTGTAAGATGTTATATAAAATCATTCTCTTATTCAAAATCTCAAAAAGTAACTAAAAACTTAAATTTCTTTCTCTTTTCAATAGCCACCAAAATATAGAGAATAAAAAACTTATAAATAAAATTACCCTAAAATATAATAAATTTAAGCTTTTATAAGGATTAAGTACATAAGTATTTATTTTCTCACTTGAACATATAATTTAAGACAAACCCAACAAATTAAAAATAACAAGATAAACCATTCTATATGTTTAGGCTAAGCCTAAATAAAATTTTATTGTCTCAATTCAATCCTAACAAAATACAATTTGGAATCGACCTAGTATTTCATAAATTTCTAGTGGTTGTCACGCATCTCAATAAAGAATTGCGACCTCTAATAAATTCAACATGGTGTCGTACTAACCTACTCTTACACATAAATTATCAGTACAACACCACATTCCTTATCATTGCCCACATGTCACATTAAAAGGCACTTACCAATCACCAACTTCTTAATCAATGATATAATGAGGCATCACAACTAATAGTAAACACCAACCTCTTTACTAATTATATATTGATCATCAACTCATTTTTCTCCACTCACTACGAGGTAGCTCTCCATCATTTCTCCACTCTCTATAGGTATATAAAAACCTTGGGTTGCCAAGTAAGTTAACTTGAAAAACTACACAACATAAAATACAGAACTCCATTGAGAGTAGCAAAGCATATCACACAAAGCCACATTGCTCTTCCCTTGCTCTTGCTCCCATCTCCAAACATTTTCCTCCTACTCAACATAGTATTCTTTTTCTCGTACATTTACTAACTTAAGTATCAGATGTTCTTTTATTATGATAAAAGACTTGTTTTTGTAGGTGTGCATCAAAGTCACCCTATCAACCCATCAACTAGTGGTCAAGTCCAGTCACTTTATTAACCTAAGTTGAGGCAATGAAAAGCCTAATCAAAGTCTAAAATTTCCATGGCTTCATCACATACAACATTGGATTTGAATTTTAGGTTCTCTAGAGCAAAGAATCTCGTATCAATTACTTATGCTAAGAGTATATTACCAACTATACTTTTTATTGGTCTTAACAAAAAAAAAAGGGTATTAATTGAATCAAATTTTATGAGGTTAAATTCCTTTTGATACGATTCAAAAAATAAGTATTATTTATAATTATCAAAACCAAAAAGCTAAAACGAAAGGAAAAAACATCGTGGCCATAAATATATTTTATTATTCACCGTGACAATGTAATTATTGTTTTGACCTTCTAAGAAAATCAATAGCCTTGGTGTTGGGCGTATTTTTGTCTTTTCACATGGCTCATTGGTCATTATTAGATTGATTAGGGTAGAATTATCTTTTCATTTTTAAAAGCACAGTGGAATTACTAATTTACCCTTAAAATAAAAAAAATTAAAATTGGCATCTAGCAGTTTTTTTAAAACTTTTTAAGCATAATAAAATTACTTAGTTACCCTTAAAATAAAAAAATTAAAGCTTGCATTTAGAGGCTTTTTTGTCTTTTCATCTTTTTTTTTTGTTATTATTAAGTTGGTCAAGGATAATTTAGTCTTTAATAAACATAAAATATTATTAAAATGAAAAGGTGGCTAGTGTGTGGGAGGCGCCCGCGGCCTTCTGGCAGGGCGTGTAATGCCTCTCGGTGGCTAAAAAAGTTCTTCTATCATGTCGTTGGAATCATCATGACGTCTTTTTCTTAGTGGGGCTATGCGTGGTGGTAGTGGTGAGAGGGATTTTTACCGGTGGGGTTTCCTTCTTCTTCTTTTTTTCTTTTTTTCTCTCTCCTCCCTTTTAAAATCATGTTGGTCATTCAATATTTCAGAGTCGTCCTTTTAGTTATTGATATTTCAACTTCGGTTCTTATATATTCTTTTGATTTATTTTTTGTATTCTTGATCCTTTTGTAAAAGTTTTATTTCTTTTTCATTTCATTTTTCAATCCTAATTTGTGATATATCAATTTTTTCAATTTGGTCCTTATTCTTCTAATTTCTAGTTCTTTTTCGTGACCTTTTTGTACAATTTTTATTTGTCTTCAATTTAATCATTCAATCCAAATTTATGATATATTATTTTTTCCAATTTGGTCCTTATTTTTCTGGTTTTTTTTATCCTTTTGTTAAAGTGATTTTTCTTTTTAACTTCACAATTCGATCAAAAATTTGTTGTTGTTCTCTATTTTATTTTTTATTTTAATTTTTATCCTCATTATTTTGATTGTTATTTTCAGTTTTGGATCCTTTTTATAATTGATTTTTTCCCCCGACTTCATTCATCAATATTTGATTCGTCAATATTTAATTGGTTGGGGATTAGGTTTCGTGGTTTGTCCATGTATAATGCTTTTGGTATAATGAATTGGGTCATGAGTTTGAAAAACTAACATGTGTTGACATTCTTTTTTGTTTTATTACTTATTTTCTTTTTTGAATTCATTATTCAACATTGTTTTTTTTAATAAGCTTTGTGGTTTTCTTTGATTTATTTTCTATTAAGTTATTTTAATCTTATGATATGGGTCATGATTTTGATGAGTTAAGTTATTTTATCTTAAAACTTTGTAGGGACATAGATGAAAATTGAGGATGAGAGAGGAAAAAAAAAAAAACCATTAGCACCAAACCAGAGAGAATTTGGTTGAACCCACCGCCTAGTGATGGAGGCGCTGCCATGGAGATTCAAACATTGTTGCGGATGCTGATGCTTGGCTACAATACGACGCTGCATACAACGTTCGAAAAGCGCGGACACAACCAGTATGAAAAAGAAAACCAGAGTAGAATTGGATTGGGGCCTGGGCTCAAATCAAGATAGGTTGAGCGTTGCCGAGGTTAGACTCTAACTGGGTCCATAAGAATGTATAATGTCTAATCGGGCTGAAGAGACTCCCCACAGGGCTTGCTACATCGAAAAATGTCGAGTCTCATGTTTAGACCTGACTGAGAACGCGAGCTTGGGGGCCTCTAAGAGCCTGGACAGTCGGACTAGACAATTTTACGCTTTGTTCAAGCAGTACGTGCATGGTTATAGCCACCTGGGCTAGCTCATGTGCTGATCAGTAGTGGTTTTGCCTGTTGGGTAGGGTTGAGAACAATGCTAATTAAGTTAGAGCTATATGCCTAAAACAAATTGTATGGTTGATTCGAAGATCCAGGGGCATGCTACAGTCAAAGAGAGGGGTCGATATACATCAATATTTTACTACGTTATGCAAGGCTTAACCCCCACATCAATGAAAGATTGGATCAGCTTGCTTTGGTAATCAGAATCCAAAGCACCTGCTCTTGGAGGATTGGAATTGTTATAGCTCTGAGGCAGTCTTTGAGACTCCGAAATCATACACTACTTCATGCTTACCATGCATCTTCATTCTTATTATTGTTGTCGTTGTGAGAAAAATAATATCTATAGCACCTTCTATATCCCTATAATTCGAAAACACCTTATGATATTATATTATAATTATAATTATAATTATTATAAAATATACTAATTGAGAACAACCTTTAACTATACCCCAGCAACCTGGAAAAAGTTCCCTAGAGTTTTTTTTTTTTTTCAATATGATCACTAGAGTTTTAGGCTTTTATATTTTAATAATTAAACTTTATTTTTATCACTTTTTATTCCTTAGATTACGAGAGATGGGAGAGAAAAACTTCAAAATGGAGAGGAGAGAAAAAATTTATCTCGCCACAAAAAAATAAAATAAATCAATCTTGATTTTAATGTGTTTGTTCCGGAGAGGTGAGTTCAATGATGGTGATTTCTCTCTCTAAAATAATTTTGAAAAACATAGATGAGGCTTGTAAATAATTTTTTTTGGTTAAATTTAACTTTTTTTTGTTTTTTTATGTGTCAAGGTTAGAAATAGAATAATTTAGGTTTTAGGATGTTTTCTCTCAAAACAGGCTGAAAATTGAGCTTTGAGGGTAAAAAAAAACTCACCCTTGCTTTTCCAGCTCTATAGATGGCAGGAAAATTGTTGCATTAGATTATGCGTCATCTACTGTAATTTTTTAATTAATGAGAGGACTACACGTCGTCCACTCAATAAAAAAGAGTTGTGCTAGAGCACCATCTTGGCCTCTGAGCCCAAAAAATATTTTGTTTTAAATTTAAATAAATTCTTATTTAAATTAATAATTACAATGCTATTTAAAAAATCAGGACATACTTCTTAAAGGATATTAGAGCTTATATGGTTATATTTGCAATTATAATTATATATAAATCTAAAATGCAATAAAATTGAAAATAAAATTGCATATGAATATTTAATGAAAATAAAATACTTTTTTATTGTAATTTTTAATATGCTTTTTCATTAATTAATTATTCTTTGATTTTTTTCAATTTTTAATATGCTTTTTCATTAATTAATTATTCTTTGATTTTTTTCATACTGCCACATAGAAATTATGAAGACAATATTTTTTTTTAATTTTTGTTTGGAAATTGCTTTTTAGAGTATGATAAGTTTTTGTTTTTAAAAAATATACTAGTAATAAAAATAACTATATTTTCTTTTAAAAAATAAATTAATAAGGAGATGAGAGTTTTGCGTCCAAAAATAAATATCTCTACTCCTTAATTTAAATAACTGAGATTTTAATAAATAGTTATTTTAATCATCCTGGATTTTCATTAAGAAACCATGTTATTAATAAAAAAAAAATATTTTTCATAAAAAAAACATAAATAAAGAATTTGGAGTTCAACTTAGAAAAAATATGTTTTCTTATCTAAAATTTAATTCTTTTATATTTTTACAAATATTTATTTTATATTATACAATTAAATAAAAATTAGTTCTGAAATTAATTATCTTACAGACATCACTCAAATATATCAAGACAATAATAAATAGTTAATCATACCTAAATATATCTCCTTATCAAAGTCAGAAGCTAAGGACCTTTGCCATATGAAACAAGTGATAACTCCGTCGCCGGTTGCTTGCCCTTGGTCAGGTCTTTTTGAGCGCCTATTAGGCTATTACAGACGAAGTTATCATTTTCATGGAACATTCCTCCAGTTTTTTCCTCCATTAGCAACAATAGCAAAAACTATTTCTCTTGTGAAAAGAATTTCACAATCTAGTACAGTCAAGGCAGGTACTCATGCTGTACAAGTGTGACCTATGCAGTCGCTCATGAAATACAGAGTTAAATAGCCCGGTTTATTTTTGGATTTTAAAAATATTTTTAAAATTTTTTAAATTTTTTTTATTTTAAATAATATTTTTTTTTATTTTTAGATTATTTTGATACGCTGATATCAAAAATAATTTTTTTTTTAAAAAATATTATTTTAATGTATTTTTAAGTGAAAAACATTTTAAAAACAATCGTAACCACACTTCCAAACAGGCTATTCTTTTATCTTTTGTATTTTGTTTTTGTGTTTTAATAATACTTTTAACAAAATTTTAAATTTAATTTTTTATATTTTAACTTAATATTTTTTTAGTATTTTCAGATATTTTGATGTGCTAATATTAAAAATAATTTTTTTTAAAATAAAAATATTATTTTAATATATTTATAATTTAAAAAAATTTAAAAAATTAATAATTATTACATCACTTTCAAACACCCCCATGAGTCTTCAAATGCTCCACTGCATGCATAGGAATGTTTGCCAAGTATCCAAAGATAGAGAAACATGAATTTGGATTTTGAGAATTGCTTTTTGATACGTTAATTACAGCTTATTATTTCTAACTGTAGACTCAAATTAATGAAGATTTCATTCCGACCATCAAATTAATTACAACAATTTTTAAAACTATTTTAAAATTTGAATATTTGAATTTAAAAAATAAATCAAACTCTAATTTTATACAAAAATAAGTTATATAAGAGTGCTACTACTATTGCTAGTTCAATTTTTTCTATCATTTTTATTTTATTGTTTATTTCTTAGACTTTTTTACAACTTTATTGTATAGGAAAAACAATTTGAACATGGGCTCACTCCAATAAAGTTATACGAGAAAACTTATATAAAAAAGAGGATATGAAGATATGGAGAAAGGGTGAAGAAATTTGTACAGAGCAGACCATGCTTGTTATAAAAGTTTTTTTTTTTTAATTCTTGTAATTATAATTGACTTTTTTTTAGGAAATATATAGCATCACAATGGTTGAAAAACATGGAAAAAACACTTTTATCTATCCTCTTCACAATCCTCAGCGGTAGTTAGAGACTTGAGTAACTGATAGACTGGATATGAATTTGGTTTATGATGTCTATAGAATCAGCCATAAAAATAAGGTTTGACTATACTATTTCAACTCTAGACGCACAACAATCTGGTCCAAGCCAATCAATGCTTGAATTTGAGATGAGGGTCACAAAAATGAGGGTCAGGAGCAAGTAGCCAAATTAGATGGACAAATGAAAGGCAAATTAGAAGTAGAAAATAGGAAGAATTGGGAGAAAGTGATGAAATATCTATGTATTTATTGTTGTAAAATTATTTTTGAATGAATATTGAAATTAATAAAATCTTAATGTTCAATAAAATTGATAGTGTTTGGTTTTATTGTGATATTTGTTAATTTTTCAATTAACAACTAAATAATTAAAAAAACAAATTCATCAATAATTCTGTTGGCAATATAGACGCTATTTCATCGAAAAATTATAGAATAATTTAAAAGTTTTAGAACTTTCGGATGAAATTAACGACATAAATTATATCGCCAATCTTGGTATTCCATTGGCAATGTTTAGGTTTTGCCAACAGAATCAATAAAAAAATATTTTATCAATAATTTAATTATTGACGGAATGGCCGATGAAAACTAGTTGGTGCATTTTATTTTTTCAGCATTACAAATTACTGATATAAATGCCAACGGATAGCAAATCTTCGACAAAAACTTTTTTCAATAATGTTTTTCCATTGATAGATCCATTAGCTATATAAATTGATGACAAAATGATGTTTACATGTTGATAGAATATTCCATCGATGTGTTCCATTCTTGTAGTGGGTGTTCTTATGCAAACTTTACAATACAATAATAAGTGTTCCTTTCGTATATAGAGACATCAAGTAAAAAGAGTTATCCACTTATCCTTATTCAAATTTTAAATTAGCTTTTAATATTACTCTGTTCGAAAATTTACTTATTAAATTGTGTTATTTTTTAAAATATATTTTAATTGTGTTATTTCCTATATTTTGTTTATTGTGTTATTTTTTTAAAATAGAAAAACACGTTTTACTTCGCACATGCTGTATAATAAATAAAGTTTTTTTGTTTCTTAAGAAAATAAATGAAAAAAAAGAAGCCAAAAAGGTACATATGATCCCCAGAATAAAATGTCCAAACTTATAATTCTCTGATTGAGCCTTGAATATTAAACGCATGGGCACTTGCAGACATTCCTATGCATGTAGTGGAGCTTAATTTTGAAGATTTAAATGCCAAAGCTAAATGGTTTTCTTGCTCTTGAATCTGATACTGACAGGTTTTCTCGTCTGTTCATCTTCTGTACCTGCCGCTTTTCATTCATTGGAGAGCCCTCTCCAATTGCACTGCTATTAATGACAGCCATTTTGCTATTGCTGTGATACAATCGTATTTTTTAAAAAGTTTTAATTTTTTTTAATTTTGAATTGTTTTGATATACTATTATTTTAATATATTCTTAAAAACTTATAGAAAACAACCTCAATGAGCTACCGAACAAATTCAGGAAGAAAAAAAAGTTACAGAGCTTTTGAAGATTTTGTTTGCGCGTTGACATGTATGATAATATGATTGTTATAGTTGTGTTAGATTTTTTTAATAAAGTTTGGAAAATAATTTTTGGTACCATGCTTACGTGGAAAAAACTCGTCCTATCTGAATGTATGGTATACCCTTGAGGATCTAGCTAGCCTCTAGCTCTTCCACTTGTCGCCATATAAAAGGCAGAAAAGTACTGGTTTATTTTTGTTATTTGAAATACAGAGCAGTGCGTAGAATTAAGCAAATGGAGCTATTCCAATGAGACGCGTATGTAAATTGCATACGTATACGTAAGTGCGCCCGCTTAAGGGAATAATCAAGATTTAAGGATGATTCTGTGCAGTATGTGACACGTCACCTTTATCGGATTTGAGATGAGGAATTTAATTCAAAATTAAGGAATTAAAAGGGTATAAAGACAGGGGCTTCTGCGAGTAAAAAAACATGTGAACTCAAATTATTGAGATTTGACTAGCATTCGGACATCATTGTATATCGTCTAATTGAGTCAACATCAGTCATGGGTAGTTACAGTTCTCATCTGGTCCGCTGCTCCCATGTGGAAGCCCAACTGGGGCTATGACACAGTAGGACTGCATAAAGTCATAAACTTACAAGCACAAGCATGGCAATTGTCTACATTTATAGCTTTCCAGCCTTCCAGATTGGCACAGGTGAATCCAACTGTTTCTTTCAACTTTCCCAGGCCCTTACAGACAAGAAGTTTTGCAATTGTTGGGCGTTGCAAAAAAGATATTAATTATTTGTGCAATCGGAGGCCTAACTTAATTTGCCCACCTATGAAATGCCTGGCTCTGATGGAGAGAGGGGTGTCGTCTACTGCCCATTGGATAAGAGATATTTTTGTGTCCAAAGAAACTTTCGTCTTCATAGATATTACTGCAGCTTCTTTTTTTCCCTATTGGGTTACACCATGGCAATCCCCCCCCCCCCTGCTGCTAGTCTCTTCTGTACAGAGTACTTTGAACTGACTTAATCTCTCTTTGTTTATAGTATGACGGCGATTGCTGGGGAAAATGTTAAGTGAATTTCCAATTAATTTAGGTGTCACCCACTATAGATAATAGAAACAAAAGAGCTAGTTGACTGCGGCATTGGATGAGGTGCTGGAAAGTGAAGCGGCAAGAAAGGGAATCTAAGGAGACTATTCTTTTACTTACAGTGACATTTGCTCCATCCATGCGATAGTGTAATTTCTGGAGTCGCGTGTTATTCTATATCTGTCCTTGAGGAACATGAGTTTCTCCTCTCTTCAAATCAAAGAAACCTTTGATGAGAGACAAAGGCGAAAAGGTAAATATATAGAAAGGCAAAGAAAAGTAGTATCGTTTTTCCCGCTAGACATCATCCTGAATACTACAGTGACTGAACTCTCACATGGGAAAAGAGAGCCCCTCTAATGTGTTAAAAATCTCACCATCTATCACTCACCTTGTCACAGCAAAGATTAGGACGCAGGAGTTTAGCTTGCTTAGCCGATTAGAAAAAGATTAATTTGTTCGCATCGAAAAATAATAGGCTGTATGCTTGGATTAGCTTCGCTTTTATATGTATGTAATTTACCAAAACTAAATTCACTTCTCTAATTTGGTAAGTCCACCTTTCCATGTGCATCAACTTCATGATAAGTGAGATTTATGAGAGATTTATCTTTTAGGTTTGGACTCTTATTTTTTTTTGGGTCTAACCAAGGGTATTCCCGGCCTAGTTAGCATGAGACTAATCTCTCTTCGGACCGGAAACATGAAGATGAAACCCCTCACAATAAATATGTTTCCGGAAGATTGAACTTGTGCTCTAATTCTCTCTAGGATAGAGGCCGCTTTCACCACCTCTACAAATCAATTGCTGGTTTCAGGTTTGAACTTGATGGCTAAAAAGAAAGCATTTCCCTAAATTGATCATTACCCCAGCCGTTACTAGTTATTACCATAAAACAATACAGCGGAATAGTTACTTGACCAACTATTTTCCTCGTAGAATTTACCGACGAGCTCACATTTACGGCAGGGCACACACGTACGACTCATTCCTCACTTCAGTTTCTTAATAGCAGCTGGCAAGTATCAACAAGTATACTGGATAGCTGAAGAGAAAACAGTTCAAGAAGATGAGGTTGAGATGTTAACAAGGCAAAAGAGACTAGGTAGAGTTAGTGAAAGAATCGGAAGCCCTTTACTAGATCTCTGTATCTGTTGGTAACATGCAACAAAGAGGGAATCATTTTCTAGACAATGGACATCACTTCGAAAATTTTGACACATCGAACATGCCACAAAGACCCAACATTGTCGATCCTCAAACATGCCATGCACCCTAAAACATAGGCTATTTACTAGGGCCCACTACTCTTGGACACGTGTTATCGCCAAAGGCTTCCACCCATTTGAGTACCCCAGCTTTTTAATTCTTTCTCCAAAATCATTTCCCTCACTTGACATTTCCTTTGTCCCAATTCCCTCGCCAAGAACTTGTTGTGATGAGCATGAAGGTTAGAAGTAGAGAACGTTATCAGAATTTCTCACCTTAAATATATTTTGATGCCTTTTTATGGCCAGGCTGATCGTTTACTCTCACTCTCTACACTTGTTCTTGTGATGATCTTTTGGTTACTGACATTTTTGTTTCTTGCAAACAGATCTTCAACTGGGTGCAGAGGAG
>Ga0307507_10005921_pt1 | contig 19442 bp, 6 predicted proteins | sample 7_EM_MG_FD_207223 | JGI IMG/M metagenome (GOLD analysis project Ga0307507, IMG submission 207223) | Populus trichocarpa ectomycorrhiza microbial communities from riparian zone in the Pacific Northwest, United States - 7_EM | ecosystem: Host-associated > Plants > Roots > Unclassified | place...
TGTAACAAATATCAATCCTCCTTACTTACTATTGCTATTGTAATATAAGTCTCGCTGTCCTAAAATCTGCTAAAGAAATGGTGGTTAACCAAGTGGTAAATCTTAAACTGTTATAACCTTAAATTGCCATATCTTCTACTCCCTCTTTACCCATCCTTCACGGTACCCTCTATGAGGGCCTCCTCCGCGGTAGCTAGAGCCTCCACGTCTATCCTCGCTGCCACGGCCTTGTCCATACCCACTTTATCCATAGGAGTAATCGGTCCAGTACTGGCCGTTGTTATAACTGTTGTATTCGCCGTAATCAAGCTCCTGCTAAGGGTAGTTATTAAAGTAGAATTGCTGTGCCTTATGCAAGTAAATAGCGGTGCTAATTATAGGTCTTAAGTCATATAATCTTCCAGTGATTTTGCTGTAATAGAAGCTACTGGTATAATTTTTGAGCATGACCGAAAATGTACTGTGATATTGAACCTCTGGCAATTCTTTCTTTTGATGTTAAACCTCTGGCAGTCCAATCTTGTTGTAAGCATTCCACTGTCCGTATTGCTGATATGGCGGGTGGGGTTGCTTATTGCGTGGTAGTTGCGGAGGTTGTTGCGGAGGTTGCTATAGAGGTTGCTATAAAGGTCGTTACGGTGGTTGCTGCGGAGACTGCTGCGGAGACTGCTGCGGAGACTGCTGCGGAGATTGTTAAGGCGCGGTAGGGGTTAGAGGGAACGTCTCGGCGCTTGAATAGGACGGGGTTAAGAATCTCTGGTGGGACGGAGCTTGAGGCACGGGTTGAGATACGGCAGCCTAAGGAACTTAAGGTGTTTGATAGCCTAAGGTTGTCTATGGTGTTGCTTATAGTTGTCCGTTAGGATTCCCTTGAGAGTTAAACTTCTTTATAGCGCGTATTTGGTGCTTAATCTCAATCTCTTATGGAGTCCATTTGTGCTCTTCTTTTGCGTTAATAACTTGCTCCTAAATGTTGTCTCTAATAGTACCCCCATCTATAGGTACGAATACTCTATTCTCCTATAGGAAGTTACGGAAGTCTTATACAATATTCTTCTTCGCGAGGGCCTATATTTCCTTTATCCATCCAACAAAGTCCTCCTTTATGTAATACCATAGCACAGTATTGTTGTATTCGCTGTCTGTGTATTGTGCTATACAGTATAGTAAGAATCCGTTTAGGTCCTATTGCTTAGCGTTTATAGGGTTAATATCTTTGTCCTATATCTCTAGGTTAATGTCGTTCTTATACTTCTTTGGGTAGGTTAACGCCATGATAGGAGTAGAATTAACGGGGTATTGTACGTCGAAGGTAGGTAGGATTTTCGGCTTTGTAGGATCTCGTAGGTTTGCTGTCAAAAGGTAGGCAATTTAAGGCGTAGTCGACGCGTTTTGGACGTTAACTTAGGACCCTAGGTTTAGTAACACTTCTGACCTAAAGTACTTAACCAAATCTTTGTAAACGCGATTGTTCTACGTAATAGACGCAACTTGGTATCTCCTAGTATTTAGTAACACTTCTATTACTAGTTTTCCGCAAGCCTAAGGTAGCACAGTATTACTGGGAACCCCTACACGAGACTGTCTTTTCTGTTAATAACCTAGCTGCTCTATGGTTAACTATGTGTTCAACCACTAATTAGTGTTGGTCACACAGGGTAACTTACCAATAACGACTACTCGAGTAGGTTATAGTGATGTTGGTTAATAGCTTCATTTTGTTGGGATAAGGGAGGGCGAGGAGCTTAAGGCTCCTCGCTACGCTAGTGCCGCGGGACACGTGACCACGTAACCACGCGACCACGCAACCACACGTGATATTATCCCAACAGGGCCTATATAGACTTTATTATATAGCATATATAATATATAGGCGGCTACTTAAGCTAGAGCTTAAGCTTAAGTTTAGACTTAGGCCCTTACTATAGCTATAGCTATAGTACTTACCTGTTACGGAGCGAGCATAAGCGGTAATAATATATAGCAATGTAGATATTATTAAGCTATGTACATAAACTGCGTAATGAAGTTAAGACGTTATGTAAGGAGAGAAGGTAAGGAAACGGGAAGAAAGGGTATATATTGTTAGTTTGGTTGCTTGGTCAATATATATACAGAGTAGAATAGGATTTAAGTAGCGGTCCTAGCAGAACTTGGCAGTATTTAGTAGACTTAGTAGAATATAGTAGAATGCGGCAGATTGCTATTAGACTGCTATAGGTTGCCAGCAGATTGCTGTTAAATTATTATCTTACGGTTAGTCTCTTCTTACTGCGTTAGTGGAAATAGGTAGATGTATATAAGGTATTACGGGGGTGTCCTGTAGTAGTACCCCCCCTTTAAACTTGAGCTTCTGCGAGATAGGGCTGTAGTAGTTCTAGGTGGAGTTTGTGAAAGTCTTCTATAGCTTATATAAGTCCTATAGAGTTAACGGGTTCCCATAAGGGCTTAGTAAAGCCTCTTTATTTTATAAGGTATATATATTTACGTTTCCGTTTATTATACTTAATATTATTAACTCTTTTAATAAGGTACTTATCCTTACTATCTACTTTAACTAGTAGGGGAGGGTCTTAGATCTGTTTAGGCAGGGCGTCTAATATAGGGGCGGTAGGATAGAGGACTAATATATAGAATATAGGGTGGATTTTAACCGTATTAGGGAGCTTTAGTTAGTAGGTATAAGAGATAACTTTTTTAACCTTATAAGGGCCGGCGTTCTTCTAATTAAGTTTCTTAGAAGGTTATTTCGTGTTTAGATTTCTTATATTTAACTAGATAAAGTTACTAATTTAGTAAACTGGTGCTAGGGTTTGGTTTTTATTTACTACGGCTTTATAGACAGATTAGGCCTATATTATTTTGTTAGTAAGGAACTCTTATAGTTTTTTTAATCTTCTTTATAAATTTATTTGCTTTTATAACTTATAAGGCCTAATAAGCTAGGCAAGGGATATTACTAAAGGGTTTAAAACCTATTTGCGGATGCTAGCTATAGTTAGCCAGGAATAGGGAGACCTTTATGGTTTCTAAGATGTAGTTATTTATAGTAAACTTGGTAAATATAAGCCAGTCTATCTAGTTGTTTTATAAATATAACGTATATATCCGAATATATTATTCTATTATAGTATTTACACATTTTATTTAACTATCTGTTTTTAGGTAGTATGCTCTAAATAATAGTACTTTAATATGGAGTTAGGTAGTTAGTTCTTTCTAAAATATAAAGATAAACTGGCTGCCTCTATTAGAGATAATTGTTTTAGGGAGTTTATAGAGTTTCTATATATAATCTAGGAACAGTTAGGCAATAGTAGGTGTTAATATATTAGGGCAGGCAATTAAGTGTCTTATTTTAGATAGTTAGTCTATAACTACTATAATATTTACGCAGCCTTTACTTATAAGGAGGTTAATAATAAAATTAATTAAGATATCTTTCTATCTTTGGTCTAGAACAGGTAGTAGCTTTAGAAAGCCATTATATATCTTATATAAAGCTTTAGCTTATTAGTAGGTATAGCAGCTAGAGATATACCTTTATATTATATTATATATATTCGGCTAGTAGTATTCCTATTAGAGTGGTTTTAGGGTTTTTCCACGGCCTAGGTGGCCGGCTACTAGTAGGTTGTATATATGTTTAAGAAGCTTAAGCTTAAGCTTATTATAGTTAGGTATAACTAGGCGGTTCTAGTAGTATAAGCAGTCTCTATAAGCTTTATATTTACTTAGAGAGATATTTTTAGAGCGTCTAACGCTATTTTAAATTAGCTTAAGTGTGACGGCGCTGGGGCGCGTCACCTAGTCAGGGGTTCGCTTAGGGCTTGGCTTGTGTATTTAGACGTGGCCTCACCACCTTCTCTTGCTCCTCACCTTGATATCTTCGTAATATAGCATTTGTTCAAGCCCATCGTTGCATTCGTTCAAGCTTCGGTTCAGAGGCATTTGTTCGAGCCGTGAGGCATTTGTTCAAGCCGTCACATTAAGTGTCTCTTAGATAAACTCGTTATTTAGGTATTTGTTAATTATAATCTATTTAATTAATTAATTAGTTATTTTAAGGACGTATACTATAAGGTCTTTATCTAGGGGATTAAATAATTTAGGGCGAAGTAGGGTTTAATTGTGGTAGGTATATGCTTCTTCCTATGCTGGTATATCTTATAAATATTAGGTTAGGGTATTAGGTTTTTAACCTTAAACGCCTAGGCGGTATATAATTAAGAATTAAAAATAACATAGATATTCTAACTAGTGGGCTTAATGATAACTTAGCTATTTTATAGTTATAAAGTACTATAGATTCTTATAGTTGCTAAGGACCTTAATTAGAAATCCAGCGCCTTCTAGTTTGGGTCGCTATTATTTAAAATATCTAATAATAGCTAATAATTCCTTATTATAGATCTTGTAGTTATATTTAGCTAAACTTAGTTATTTTAAGAAGTATGCTATAGGGTGTAGTACTCCTTCCTTATTATATTAAGACAGAACGCCTCTAGTAATATAGTTAGATAAGTTAGCTTCTATAACACTCTTTTAGTTTAGGTTAAAGTGTTAGAGTATAGGTGCGGTAATAAATATAACTTTTAGATAGGTAAAGGCTTTGTTCTTTTAGGTTAGAGCTATAAGGGGTAAGACTAGGACGGAGAAGTTATTAATAAACTATTGGTAGAAGTTAGCAAATTTTATAAAGGCTCTTACGTCCTTAACATTTTTAGGTTCTTACTAGTTTATAATTGCTTTAATCTTCTTTAGGTCCATTTATATACTATTTATAGAAATAATAAGTCTAAGGTATAGGACTTCTGTTTTATAGAATTTGTACTTATCTATATCTAATTATAAGCTAGCTCTATATAGGGCTTCTAAGATAAAGTTAATGTGTTTCTTATATTTAGTTAGGTTATTACTGTATACTAGAATATTGTTAATATAAGCAGTATAGAAAACGTCTAGGTAGGATTATAAGGTGTTATTTATAAAGTGTTAGAATAAACTTAGGGCATTTATAGGGCTAAATAGCGTTACTAAGTATTTAAATAGTCTGTATCTAGTACGGAATATAGTAAGCTATTTATCTCCTTTTATAATATATAGACGGTTAAATATATAGATAAGGTCGAGTTTTATATAGTAGCGAGCCTTACTTAATTGGTTTAGTGTTTTTTAAATTAAAGGGAGCGGGTATTAATTCTTAATGGTAATAGCATTAAGAGCTTAGTAGTTTATATAGAAGCGTAGACCGCTGCTAGGTTTCTTAATAATGATTATAGGTATAGCTATAGGCAAAGAGCTTACTCTAATAAATCCTTTACTTAAGTGTTTGTCTAAGTACTTCTATAGTACTTAGAGTTCGTTTTAGGACATTCTATATAGGGGTCTAAATCCTAACTATTTTCCTTCTTTAAGTATAATCTTATGGTTATATAGTTAGTATTTTACTAACTTATTAGCTTTCTTTTTGTCACGGAACCCCACCGCAGGGGCCTCCATAGGAGAGCCTCGTGCTCTCGTGTACACCTCGCGTACAGCTTACGTTAGCTACGCGTAGGTATATCACCTCCTTACGCCCTCGACCCTTACGATTGATCGCGCAACGTCTTGTAGACTCCTTGAATACATACGTTCAGCTGCCACTGTTCCGCGCCTCGTAACATTACGTTACGCCTTTTTTTTCTTACCACCGACACCTAGCCTACGATCAATTCTACGTCTCTACGATACTATAGGCGCTGCCAGAAGCAGCGTGTCTACGAGTAACCTTCGTACTATAATAGTAAGACGATATTCCTTACTAGCCACTATGTTAAGCCTAAAGAGCAACCTAATACCCCAACCTAGCCTACAACGCCAATTAATCCCAGGAGAATTTAATTTATTAATCCTAGCCTTAACCCCTAAGGGCAAGCCTAGCGGCTTAGAAGAGTTACAACTACGAGTACCCCTGAGCGCCCAGCACTACCTTAAAGATGATAAGAGTCAACCAGCCCAGCAGGATGGGTACACCCCTATTAGTATAGGTGGCCACAGCGACGACCTTAACAAGATAGACACCGGCGACGTCTTATCTTTTATTAATTACACAGCTACGGAAAAGTAACCAGAAGGGCAGCTACCTATTAAGATTAAAATACGAGACGCCGAGATGTTTGTATAAATGGTAGCATAAGAACCTAATAAATACTACCGCCTTTTACAGAACTACCACCTAAAGCTTATATAAGCTGAACTACGTGCTGCCTAAGACCATAATATTATCTAAGACTTATAAGCTAGTAAGGCACTTGCTAATAATACACGCTAAAAGACTAAAGATAACCTCTATATATCTAAGCGCGACGTCTAACAATTGAAGAAAGCTGAGATTATACTTATTGCTAAGGTTACTAAGAAAGAGGGCATAATTAAATACCTATAGTCTTAGCTTAACAAGCATATCCGTAACAATGCTAAGTATCTCCCTACTACGCACTATACTACCTAAGTCTCTATGCCTCTAGCAACCTTACCCACCCAACGCTTGGCCAAAAGTTAGCATTAAGCAGCTTTACCTAACAGGGACAACCCCTATATTAGCGACCGAACTTAAGCTATAATTGTGGGGTCTAATATATAATACCCTAATCCTCTAGTCTTCTAGGGAGACCGCAAGGAATATAGCCACTAGAAGATATAAATCTAGGAGAAACTAACCTAAAGCGCCTACCTTTTTCCTAGGGAGGATACCAAGATTGGTTATATTATTGGGCGTATAAAGGGTACCCTATTTAACAAACTCTTTGCCTAATGGGAGACCAATGGCCCCTAGAAGTGGCAGTCCTACTAGGAGGTCCTTAATAATCTTAACCTAATATATCGCGACTATAACCTAGTGGCCACTAGTTGAGCTAAACTACGCGCCCTAAAGATAAGTCCTACTGAGTTATTTAATAAGTTCTATGTTAAGTTCTAGGAATATACTAGAGTCCTTTTTTGAAACAACGCTAAAGACCAGGAAGATCTCCTTAAAAAGGTTACCTATCGCCTTAGTTACGCTGCCGCTAGTTACAATTATAATAACGTACATAGTATAGTAGTAGGCCTACGGAAGATTAAATAATAGTTAAATTAGATCTCTATCACTAACCCTCGCCCAAAGGCTTTTATATAAAAGCCCTCCGGGCTAACCATACCTGTATACACTAGGTCACTAATGCCTACTAGGGATACTATTACTGGAGCCAATATTAACCTCTCTATACCAACCTTCCTATGTAAACTCCTAGACGGAAAGCATAAGCTACTTTAGAAGCTAGGGCACTGCTATAAATGCCGTTAAAAAGGCTATTATTACGAAAACCTAAACTGCCTAATAGCTAGGTTCGGTAACCGCCGCCTAATACCTAACTTTATACCCCGAACACCAAATACCTCGCTATACACCGTTACCGTACAAGATAAAGAAGCAGCAGTAGCAGAAGTGGTGGGAAATGCTCAGTCCCAGCCCTAAGTCGCGAGCTAGGATGCCCTAATAATAGAAGGATCTATATATTAGCCTGCTTAATAAATAACTCAGTAAGAATAGATAGACGGAAGTAGATAGTCTTACCTATAATAGGAACAACTGCTAAAAAACAATATAAAGACCGTTCTATGATTAACTGCGGAGCTACTAATAAATTTATAGATACCTAATTTGTGCGTATACATAACCTACTAACCTTACCCCTTACTAAAGCCCGCGCCCTACAACTCGTTGACGGTAGTTGTACTGCATAAAAGATTACTTATATAGCACAACTCCACCTAGATATAAACGGACACCAAAAAGAGCTTTAGGCCTATGTTACACCTCTTACTAACTACCCTATTATCTTTAAAATGAACTGGCTCGAGCAGCACAACCCTATTATTAACTAGATAAAAAGAGAAGTAACTTTTAACTCTAACTACTACAGAGAGACCTACCTAGGGCATAGCCTAGCCGCCTTTACCTACTCCCTAGGCTATTAACCCAAAGAACCCCTGATTACACTACCTACGACCAACTGTTACTATGTTAGTGCCGCAGCTTTCTATTATATAGCACAAAGAAAGATCTGGGCCATTACAGCAGCCTCTTGTTCACGGCTATATAAATTCGATAAAGAACAGGATTATATCCTCTATAGTAATAGGATAGATCTAGTGGACCTCCTAGAGAACGACACGCCCGCGGAACTTAATAAACTCTCACCCTTAGACTTTGAGAAGTTTATAAGACCTAAGAAAGAACTTACTAATAAAAAACTCCGTAAACTCCTCCCTAAAGCGTATTATAACCTTATTGAATTCTTCTTATAAAAGAGCGTAGATATGCTCCCCCCGCATTAACCTAACAACCATACTATTAACCTAGAGGAAGGTAAAATGCTACCTTATAAGAGACCCTACCTAATGTTAAGAGACGAGCTTCTAGCTGTAAAAAAGTATATTGATGAGCATCTTGATAAAGGGTTTATCCGTCCTAGCATATCCCCCGCAGCCGCCCCTATTCTTCTTGCTAAAAAGCTAGGAGGAGGTATCTAATTCTGCGTTAACTATAGAGGGCTTAACGCTATTACAATTAAGAATTAATACCCCGTACTGCTTATACGTAAGACCCTTAAATGGCTTAGCTAAGCCAAGATCTATACTAAGCTTAATATTATCGCCGCTTTTAACCGCCTTTAAGTGCGAATAGGTGACGAATGGAAAACCGCATTTGTATTACGTTTTGGCTAATTTAAATACAATATTATGCCCTTTGGCGTATATAACGGCCCAGGCAGCTTCTAAAGCTATATTAATAATACCCTATAAGATTACCTTGACGACTTCTGCTCCGCGTATTTGGATAATATACTTATCTATAGCGACGACCCTTCTAAGCATACTGAGCACGTCCAAAAGGTAATATAGCGCCTTAGAGACGTAGGGCTCTACGCCGATATTAAGAAATGCGAATTCTTAGTTATAGAAGTAAAATACCTTGGACTAATTGTTACTACTAAGGGTGTCCGCATAGACCCTAAGAAGGTACGCATAATTACTAAATAGCAAGCCCCTAACTGCATTAAGGACGTATAAGCCTTTCTTAGTTTCGCCAACTTCTACTAGAAATTTATATACAACTTCTTAGGCGTAGTAGTACTACTTACAGTAATAATGTAAACAAAGGGCCTTTCTATAAAAGGAAGAAAAATGTACCTATGCTTTACCTAGACGCCTAAATGCAAGAAGGCGTTCTAAGACCTTAAAAACGCCTTTACTAAAGCACCTATCCTAGCTCACTTTATACCAGGACAACAACTCTATCTTAAAACCGACTCCTTAGATTACGTTAACGCAGGCATCCTCTTCTAGATGGGTAATAACAGTCTCCTCTACCTAGTCGCATTCTACTCGTCTAAGCTTACACTATAAGAGTGTAACTATAAGATCTATAATAAAGAACTCCTTGTAATTATATAAGCGTTTAAAGAATTCTAACCAGAACTCTCCTTAGTAGAACTTGACTAGCCAACTAAAGTTCTTACGGATTATCGCAACCTTAAGTACTTTATGACCACAAAGTAGCTAAATTAATGCCAAGTATATTAGAACGAGTTCCTCTCTAGTTTTAACTTTAAAATCGTATATAGGCTAGGAGTACTAGGCACTAAGCCTAATAGCCTAATATGCCGCTTATAAGACCTTCCTTAGTTAGAAAATAACCCCTATAATTAGTTCTAATAACAGACGATCCTAAAAGCACGGAACTTAGCCCCAGGTATGCTACCTATAATAGAGCTGACTGCACCTTAGCTTTATACTATAGAACTAGAATTACCTTCTAAAATTAATAAGCTTATTACCGCAGTATATAACACCTCCGTTAACCCACTACTGCATTAACTTATTGCCGCGAAGACTGCCGGCACCTATACGCTGCCCACTAACCTCTGAAGCTTGGGCCAGATTAATATAGCAGCCTTAAAAGTAAAAGAAAACAGGCTCTATTATAGAGGCCGCCTATTTATCCCTAACTTAGAAAACCTATAACGGTAACTAATTCAAATGGCCCACAACCTCTGGTTAAGCGGCTACCTAGGTAAAGAAGGAACCTATAAGCTTTTTAGCTGATACTACTTTTAGCCCAAGATAATAGACTTAGTTAAACACTTTATAGGTGCCTACTATAGTTATAAGCGCGCTAAGGCCTTTAATATAAAGTACTAAGAACTACTATACCCTCTACCAGTACCTATATAATAATGGGTAGATATTGCTATAGACTTTATTATTAACCTACCACCCTATAAACGATACGGACGTACCTATAAGAATATCCTTATAATAATATGCTGACTTATAAAAGAGCGCCACTACGTCCTAACCGAAGGCGTAGCTGTTAGCGACGTTACTAACGCCTTTCTTCGCAAAGTCTACCAATTATATAGGTTACCTGACTCGATTACATCCAACTAAGGCATATAGTTTAACTCTAATATATAGAGACGAATCTGCTAACGCCTTGGCACCTCCGTTAAGATATCTATATCCTTCCACCACAAAACTGCTGGGCAACCGGAAAAGGCTAATACTAGCATAAAAGCGTACCTACAACAGGTAATTGCCTATAGTTAAGATAACTGGGTGGATTACCTTTTACTAGGTAAATTCGCAGCAAATAACCATATCTTAACCACTATAGGACTTACTCTGTTCTTCGCGAACAAGGGTTATTACCCCTAATCTAGCATAGAGCCACTAGAACCTATTAATAAGAAACTGCCATATAGAAAACGCCTTAAGATGCTACTTACCAACCAGTATATAGACCGCATAAAAAATCTACTTAACTACTATAAGGGAGAAATGGCCTGGGCTTAAGCAAAGCAGGCCTACTTCGCCAATTGTTATAGAACGCCACCATCGGAGATGCGTGTTGGCGACTGGGTATAGCTAGATACACGCAATATCTCTACATAGAGGCCTATAAAGTCACTTAATTATAAGAATCTCGGCCCCTATTAGATTAAACAAGTTATTAATAGGGGAGCCGCATATAAGCTAGAGCTCCCGCCTGCCCTAGCTACCCGTGGGATATTGCCTATATTTTACCTATAGCTACTACACCTCCACCAGCCTAACCCCTTACCGGGATAGACATAGCCTAAACCTCCACTAGTACTAATCTGAGATAAGAACGAAGACGAGAACCATAAGGAGTGGACTATTAAACGAATCATTAACTTAAAATACTTTGGCAAAGGCAGAGGACGGCGGCTCTACTATAGAGCTATCTACACAGGATTTAACATAGATCAGCCAGAATGGCAACTATAGGAAGACTTTAAAAATGCAAAGGATCTAATCAGCGATTTTTACCACGCAGACCCACAGAAACCGGGCCTAAGCAGAGATTTTATACCTAATCCTCTATGGGAGCCCTTATAGAGTTAAACCGTACATTGCTATATAAGGGCAAATTGCCGTCAGATTGCCGCAGATTGCCATTATATAATGGCAAAGTGTGATTACGTGACCAGAAAATCGTTGAGATGTCTAGGAACTTTAATCGGCGGTCAAAGTTGTTTAATTGGCTAAATTATTAAGTGCTAAGTCTTATCACGTGACGTTCTTGTAAGCCTTTAGCGATATCCCCTTTTCTTCTCTATACCTTAAGAGTCCCTTCTACATGTACATAAAAATTATAGCGTCGCCAGAGCTCCACCTCTATAGGAGGGGGGGTAGTGTCACGGAACCCCACCGCAGGGGCCTCTATAGGAGAGCCCCGTGCTCTTGTATACACCTCGCGTACAGCTTACGTCAGCTACGCGTAGGTATATCACCTCCTTACGCCCTCGACCCTTACGATCGATCGCGCAACGTCTTGTAGACTCCTCGAATACATACGTTTAGCTGCCACTATTCCGCGCCTTGTAACACTTTTATAAGAATACTTCTAGGTACTTATAGTAATATACTAGTACTTTTATAGTAGGGTTAGTATGCTTCTTTAGTGCTAGGGGCTTTTTAATATTGGCTATTATAATGGCGAAGATTGTATATTTAGGTTTCTTAGTAAGTCGTGCTAATAGGATAGCTCTAATTATATAAATATTTAAAGTATTAAGCGAGCTTAGATTATTTTTAATTTCTTATATAGTTTTGGGTTTAGTATTAGGTACGGAGTTAGTATAAAATTTAGGTTTAGGTTCTTTAAGTATCCTTTTTATAGTAGAATACTAGTTCTTCTAGTACTTTTATATATTAAGCTTAAGCTTCTGCTTAGTTTAAGGCGTAGTAGTTAGAGTTAGTTTATATAGTCTGGTGTAATTTCTAGGTTCTTAGTAGACGTTAGTAGAAATCTTATATTAGTGGAATTTGGTGGAATTTTTAGGTTAGTAAAATTGGGTAGACTTTTTAGGTATAGGGTAGATATTAGTGGAAATTTTAGACTAGTGGATCCTAGTGGATTTTCTAGATTTTAGTTTAGGGTCTAAGTAGTAAGTTATAAGGTACTTCTGCTTATAATAAGAGGCAGTAAATAGAAGCTTAAGGTTATCCTAATTAATGGTTACCTTATATAGCTTTATCTAGGGTTATTTAAGGATTACTAAGTAACCTAGGGTGGTAATAAAGAGCCTAATTAGTTCTTTATGGTTTAGGTATTAAAGTCTTAAGAATACTATGTGGGTAATACAGCCTAAGATAGTGCGTTTGCTATTAAATCTAAATACGTTAATATGCTGGTTAAGGGGGGTTAGAGTAAAACTATTATCTTATATAAAGATCTTGTTAATAAATCCTATACTACTAGCTCCTATATTAACTAAGACTTAAGTATTAACCTATTAATTATTCTGCTAAAGATAACAGTTAATAGTTATACTATAATTTTAAGATTTAGAGTTTGTAATATTTAAAGCATTTAACAAGATCTTAAGGCAACGCTGTTTTGGAGAGCGACTTAGCTCTAGGACTTTCCTTTTAGAGGTAATTAGGGCGGAGTTCTTATAGCGTATTAGTTATAGCTTTGTTTTTATAAGTGGTGCTTATTAAATATGGGGCTAGAACTAGGTAAAGATTAGAAACGGTTACTAGAAGATTAATACAGTAAATAGCTACTAGTATTAGCCGTTTATAAATTGCGTTAGGGTATAAGGATAGAGCAGTGATTAGAGAGGTAGGAGCCACTTCTATACTTAAAGTAGAGGCCTAGCTTAGTACGTTGTTCTTATTTAGAGGACCCTAGTAGGGCGTATCCTAGGGTCCTATTATTAATATCTATGGCATTAGGGTGCTTAAGCTGAGACGATAACTTAGTAGACATTTATAGGGCTGTTATATTGTATTAAGGAGTGGGCTTTAGTGTTAGGCGTAGTATATTATTATACTATTTATTAATAACATTTACGCAGGCGTTAAGGGCCCCTAGTAGGTCTACACTAATTAGAGAGATTTTTAGTTTAGGGCTTAGGAATTTAATAAGGCTGTTAATTAGTGCGGAGTCGTTTTAGCCTGTTTCTTTTGCGTAACGGTTAAATTTAGAGAAGTATACTGAAAAGCTTTTTATTCCTTAAGTTATATAGTTTATCTTCCTCTAAGTAGTAGCTTGGCGGTTTAGGTTACTATATATAGCTTTAAGAAGTATAATTAGGCCTAGTACTAAGTTTGGTTAAAGAGGTTTAATAAGGTTAGCTATATCTCCTTTTAGTTAACTTAGGGCGTAGCAGGGTTAGTTAGCTTTAGTTAAGTAGCGGTTAGCATTACTAGTTAGCTTATTTTTTAGCCAGCTTAGGAATAATTAGAGTTCTTATTATTTACTAGTAAATATTAAAGGATCTAATAGTTGTTTAGATTGTTATAGTATAGTAGTTGGTTTAGAGTGGATAACTATTATAGGTTTAGGACTCTTGTTCCGTGTATTTATCTCTAAAGATAGTATTTAGTCTTAGGGCCCTAGTGTGAGCATCTTAAGGATATAGACTTTTTTTTGGAGGTCCTTAATTATTTGCTAGTGTTATGCTTCTTATTTAGCTTATTATTAAGTTAAAGTAGCTTAGTTCTGTGTAATGGCATCTATAAAGGACTTTTATATCTCTACTAATTGTTTTTAGAGTATAGATATAATGCCAGTAGCTATTATAGGGGCTTTAGGGTCGTTCTATATTTTAGAGGGTAGTATATAAGGTTAACACAATGTAGTATTACGGAGCGAGTATAAGCGGTGATAATATATAGCAAAGTAGATATTATTAAGCTATGTATATAAACTGCGTAATAAAGTTAAAACGTTGTATAAAGAGAGAAGGTAAGGAAACGGGAAGAAAGAGTATATATTATTAGTTTAGTTGCTTAGTTAACACATGTATAGAGCAGAATAGGACTTAAGTAGCGGTCCTAGCAGAACTTAGTAGGATTTAGTAGACTTAGCAGAATATAGTAGAATGCGGTAGATTGCCGGTAGATTGCCGTAAATTGCTAGTAGATTGCCATTAGATTGTTGTCTCGCGATTAGTCTCTTCTTGCTACGTTAGTGGAAATAGGTAAATATATATAAGGTGTCACGAGGATGTCCTATAACATTACCTAGGCTAATATATACTAGCTTAATCCCGTAATAGATAAGGCGTTAGTAGATATATTATTAGTAGATATACTATTAGTAGATATACCATTAATAGCTATACTAAAGGGACCTTAAGCTAAAAGGTAAAGCTACTGGATATAAGCAATTAAAGCTATAAAGACTACACCTACTAGAACTTGGTTATATAGTTAAAAGACGCCTATAGCTTATATGCTCTCTAGTTATTCTAGGCGTCTATAGTCTTTAGGCAGTTTATAATAGCTAGTACGGCCTAGTAGAGTATTAATAGCTAGTTAGGGCCTTCTTCCTCCTACTATAGGTAGGTTCTAACCTTCTATATAAAGGGTAAATAGGCCTTATATTAAAAAATAGAGTAGTTTTATATAGGGCTACTTAGAAACATCTTATAGAGGACTATTAAGTCCTATAAGATAACCTCCTAGAGGTAAAATAGGAGGTTTATAGCGCCTATAGCTATAAGGTTATTAATTTAGCTAACCTAAGGGCTAAACTAACCCTTTTAGATATCTAGCTCTGGCTAAATTATTAACAGTAGTATATTAGGGGGGGCGACGCTTACCCTATAAATCTTAAAGTAGCCTATCTATAATATATAGCTAGCTATTGTCTATATAAACTCCTGTAGTAGCAAGTTTAAATAGCAGCTAATTATCTACTCCTAGTTCTACCTGCTAGCGCGTCTAATTTAGTTCTTACTAACCCCTTTTAGCTCTACTATTTTAGTGCTAGCACTTTATCTAATATAGGTTTTCTTCTATAAGAAGACACTAATATACTAGAACGCTTTAGCAACCTACTTCCGCTATAAGTTATATAAAAAGGCCGCCTTACGGTCCCTAGCGCTGCTCTTAATTAGGCGGATATTATACTATATTAACTGCTTATTAAAGTCCGGGAATAGCTTATTACTAAGGTCCTAGTAATATAGGGGGTAGAAAGCTAGCCCGCTAAGCATATAGATAAGCGGCTTTTTATTATATAGAGCCCTAATAGTCTTAAGGCAGCTATACTAGTTCTACTTACTAGCGTATATAGTAAATATTAGGGGCATATAGCGTATAGGGCTTTTACCCTTAAACTTAAAGATAAATCGGTTTAAGATTTTAGTAGAGCGCCTATTACTATCATAGGTAAGTATATAGTAGCCTAGTAGGATATCTATAAGTGTATAGAGGTAGCATTTTAGTAAGGAGTCTTTATAGGCCTATAGCTGGTAGCAGACGTTCTTAAACTTATTCTCTATATATCTATTAAGCAGTATATCTTTATCCTTGTTTGCAAACTAGTCCTTTTTCTACTACGCGTCCCTCTATTATAAAATCTTTAGGTACTCCCTAATATTATCCTCCTATAGGGACTAGTAACTATTTATTTCTATAGCCTTCTATACCTAGTAGAGGTCTATTAGGGCTATAATATAGCTGTAAACTAAGCGCTAGGAGAGCCGCGTCTTATCCTAGGGTATATTATTACTAACTTTATAGCTTTTTACTTTTAGTAGCTGGCCTATAACCTCCTTAATAAGAAAAAGGAGTAGCTTTTTTTTATAATGGTATTACTGTTATAGTACTGCTTCTTCTTATAAAAGGCCTAGAAAGATACCTATTAGCTATAAGTATACTACTCTACAAAGCACCTAGCTACCTACCTTAAACTTTTTCTACTTTGGCTTATAATTTAGAGATATATTTTTAGGCCTCTTGCTATATATAAGGGCGAAAATACTCTATGCGTTAGCGTGTAGTTTGGCATTATTTATAATGTTAATCTCTATATAACTAATTAACGCCATTTTTAAGATAGGATGCTGCTAGAGAAGTAGCGCCCTAGGGGGGGTTTCTATTTATATATATATATATATAGATATAGATTAGGGGAAAGAGGTAGAGAAAGTATAGCTACTAGCCGCTTAGTGACGCAAATAAGTAACCTTACTGTATAGGGTAAATATATAGGCGTATGGCTAGGCCAATAGGCCAATAGTACGCGCGTATTAGCGACTTAATTAGTGGGGGTAAAGATATTTAAATATGTGTACGACTTGGCTATAGGCTTAGCTATTAATATTCGCAAATATTAACAGGAGTCGTATATATTATGTGTGGCTTAGCGACTTATCAGGCGCTTAGCTGAGTAGTTAATACCATTATATTTAGTATAACGTAGTTTATAAGCGAGCTGGCAATACAAGCTAGCTAACAACCTCAAAACTTACCAAAAATTGGAAAAATCGCACCTTAATATCTTAACAACTACTTAATAATAAATTCTAATAATTTAGATTTAGGCTTTTATATACTTTATAGCTTCTATTAAGGTTATATAGTAAATAGTTTAGTAGTTTTTAAGATATTAAAATTTGGGGGCCAAAATAAGGCTAAATTACTATATCTTACTATATCTTAAAAACTATTTAACAATTTACTATATAACTTTAATAGCGGCTATAGAGTATATATAAAAGCCTAAATCTAAATTATTAGAATTTATTATTAAGTAGTTGTTAAGATATTAAGGTGCGATTTTTCCAATTTTAGTAAGTTTTGAGGTTGTTAGCTCACTTATATTGCTAGCTCGCTTATAAACTACATTATAGTAATTAGAAAACTATAACGTTTATTTATACCTATAAGTGGGAGTGGGTAGAGGCTGCGCTTTTATATAATAGCTACTATTAGATACTACCTATTTTAGGTCTTTAGCACCTCTTATAACAGGTTTATATAAATACCTCTAAACCAAAGCTTATAGATTACTACTATATAAGAATACTAAGCTAAGGAGGAGAAGAAGACTATTAGAGATTGGCAAGATATAAAGGGGTTGCTAAGGCGCTAGTAATAAGCAAGTTAATAGCAAATTTCTATCCCAGAGATAGAAAATCCTAATTAGTTAGCTTTATGAGTAGTGCTGGCAGAATATAGCAGAATTTGGCAGATTGCCTAGAAAACGGCAAATTGGTAGGTAATGCGCTCTAGCACCGTCACACCTCTGGTTAAACTTCCTATATATAATTATAAGGACTTTTTTTAGTGGTAAGTAATATATGTAGTAGTACTCTACGCTTTATGCTTATATAAATTACCTTAGGCGATAAAATATTTCTATAGGGCGCCCTTTATTTTACTATCTTAAGGAGCTAGTACTATATAGTTTTAATGCCCGTATTATTGCGCTCTTTTTAATATATATCTGTAATAGGCTTAATATCTATAAAGAAGGTGCCGTTAAAAGATATATTAGATTCTTAACGCCTAAGTAGTTTCTATAGTATATTAAGGATATCCGCGCAGTAGGTTTTAGCTTTAAAGTTGGCTATAAGGCTAATAAATTGGTCCCTTCGCAGCCCCCTACCCGCTAAGGTTTTTAAATTATAAATTAATTACTTATAGTACCCAGCTCTGCTACTACGAGCCAGCCCGCTTAGATTATTAACGTAGAGTTCTTTAATTATATTTAGTATCTATCGGTAGTTAAAATATATAAAGTATTAAAATACGCTGTTAAGCATGCGGATATTAGCCTTTTAAAGCGTGCAATTACCCGCCTTTACCTTTACTTTACTAGATTAAGGAATAACAACTATATATCTAAAATAATGTACTTCTGGAGGTTAATTGCAATAAAGGCGTATAACCTAGTACTTTAGCGGGCCGTACTAGTAAATAGGCTAATTAATAATTGCGGAGAGCTAAATAGCTTTTTTAAAGCTAATTAACTTAATAAACTATTAAATCTTTAGTTGAAGGAGTTACTCTAATTACGAAGGCGGGCGGCATTGAAATTGGTCCATTTGCGCAGAACTTAAGAATACTAAAATCTCTAAGTTTTAAAAATCGCGCATTGCAACGCCACCACCCCGAATACTATAAAGTCTAGTAAATAAAATAGAGAAGAAGCTAAAATATCTTCTGCTTGTGGTTTTATAATTATAAAATGTCGCGATGTTTTGTTACGATTTTTTTAATATAAGGTAACGATTTTGCAGGGTCTCGCTTAGCAAAATGGACCAATTTCAACGCCGCCCGCCTTCGTATATGGAAACTTAACCTTTTAAGTAGACTCTCTATTTAGGTGGAGTGTTCTTACTATTAGCCATACTATACCTCTTCGTACTAAGTTTAAGGACGCGTCCGGTAAGCGGATAATATCCAATTATATAATTAAGTCTTTTATGATTAATATCTAGTCCCTTACAGATATAATTGCTAAGGACTTAATTATGTGTTAGTGTGTATAAGATATTAGGTTAAAGGTACCTATTATTCTTTAACTTGGATTAAAGCGGCTCTTATAGGGCGGCATTGCTAATTTTAATATACGGATATTTTATATTAGCGGTTTACTATACAACCTTTATAAGGACGGGTTTAATAAGGCTATAGATAATATACTAGAGAACTTTTAAATGCTTAGGCTTATAGTACGTTTCTGTTTTAATATACTAAGCGAGTTCTTCCTATTAATATTAATTTTAGCCGACGTATAATCTTCTTAGTGCATAGTATTTTTTTTTGTCCATTGTATTATACTATGTACAATACTGCGCATGCAGCCTCTAGGCTATGGCGCTATAGTTCTATATACATAAATCCTTCCTAGGCAGCTTAACATATACTAGTAGCTATGTGGACGCTCTGGCCCAGGTTTAAAACACCAGGGGAGTTCTAGTTCTAGTATTTTGCTTTCTAATATCCAGTTCGCACCAAGGAAATCCTAGCTCTTTTATCTATTTCTGCCGTATTCTGCCGTTCCTAGAGTAGAAAAAGCGCTCTAAAAGATAGATTTTTGTTTTCTATAGTTTTGCATATAAGAATAAGAGGAACAACATAGC
>Ga0307507_10005922_pt1 | contig 19442 bp, 1 predicted proteins | sample 7_EM_MG_FD_207223 | JGI IMG/M metagenome (GOLD analysis project Ga0307507, IMG submission 207223) | Populus trichocarpa ectomycorrhiza microbial communities from riparian zone in the Pacific Northwest, United States - 7_EM | ecosystem: Host-associated > Plants > Roots > Unclassified | place...
TAAATATAAAATTTAATAATAATAAATTATTATAAAGGTATTAAAAGATAAAATATATTATTAATATAATAAAGATTTTTTTTTTAAAAAAAAATAGTATAATAAGTATATTATAAAGGTAGATTAAAGAAGTAGAGTAAAAATTATTTAATAAAAAAAAAAAAAATAAAAATAAAAAGAGATTAGAATAGTTATAAAGGAAAAAGTAATTTAAGAAAAAAAAGGAATAATAATAATATAAAAGATAAGTAGTATAAAATAATAATAATAATAAGTAAGTAAAAGGAAATTTTTAAATAAAGAGATTAGTATTTAGTATATAAAGAAGTAAAGATTATAATTAGAATTATAATTTAGAGTAGTATAATTTAGTTATAGATTTAAAAATAATTTAGAATTATATAAGAAATTAAATTTAAATAAGTTTTTTAAATTTAGAAGAAGTAATAAGATTAAATATAGTATTAGTAATTATTAAAAGTTATATATATATTAGTAATTAGTAATAAAATAGGATATAAAAAAGAGAAATTTAAGTTATTAATAAAAAATTTAGATAAAAGAAAGTAATAATAAGTTTAGTATATTAATATAGATTAATTTTAAAAAGATTTAGAAATATTTAAGAATATAATATTTTATATAATTAATAGTAAGTAATTAAGTAGTTATTTAGGATTATATAAGTTTTATATAAAGTTATTTAAATTTAATTAGATTTAAAAGATTAGAATTTAGAGGTATTAATATAAAGTATAGTAGTAATTAATTATAATAGTAAGTTAGATTTTAGGTAATAATTATAGGTAAAGATTAAATATAAAATAGTAAAATATTTTTAGTAAGTATAATAAAAAATAAAAATTTAAAATATAATAAGTAAAAAAAAAGGTAATATTTAGTAAATAAGTAGATTTATAATAATAATAATAAATAAAATAGTATTATAGAGATAGTAATTTTAGTAATAGATTAATTAATAAAAAAAATAAAAAATTAATAATAGTAGAAATAGTAATAAGGATTAGAATAGTAGTATTAAAAAAGAATAGTAGTATTGTTATAAGAGTTAGAGGTTGTAGGTGTTAGGGTATTAGGATTAAGTGGACGTAGTAGGGACTTAGCGAAAATTTAAGTAAGGAATACCAAAAATAACACTACTAATACTACTAACACAGCGATAAAATAGCATAAATAAATAATAATTAGTAAATAAAAGGTAATACTAATAAGAATAATAAATTTTATAAGCTTTAAAATGCAATTAAGCTGTTATTTTAGGTTGAGTTTTTGTGGGTGTTAATGTAGTTAAGTAGTCCAGGCAGGCTTGGCAGAAAAAACCTTAGTTTAGTTAGTAAGTGTAGTAGCTTGGCAGAAATAACCTAAATGCGGCATAGTACTATAAGACTCCCCTAAAACCGCGAAACTATAACAACTTTATAAATATATAATCTTCTAAGGAGCGTCTAATAAACCTGCTTTCTTTTATAATACTACTTAAATCCTTAGCCCTTAGCATACCTTCTATAGGGAAAAAAGGCGGCCGGCTAGTAAAATATTATACTAAGGAGGAACGCAAGTTAGCTAAGAGGGTAAACAATTAAAAGCGCTATTAGAGTCAGCGCTAGTAAGCCTAGTAAACCCTATAACAGCAATAACTAACTTTAGGCGGACTTTAGATTTAATTTAACCCTCTTTTTATTCTCTAGTAAGCTAGACCTAAAGAAAATAGGCTGACTATAGTACCTAACTAGCAGATTATGGCGGCCGACTAGTAGATTACGGCGGCCGACTAGGGGATCCTAGTAGAAGGCTTTAGTAACCCTTATAAAGAGGAGCAAAAATAACGTCTGTAGGTAATTATATAGTTGCGCTTTTTATTAGCTATTAAATTCTAACCCATAAATGGGTAGGCCGGTAAGGCCCTTTGCTAGTTATTTTAATCTTAATAGTTCCTAGTTTCTATTCTTTTATTATAGCTATTTATATTGTAAGCCCGGACTAATATTGGATTTACGGAGCTATTATAGCCTAATATACTCCCTGCCACTAAAGATATATATACGGATAAGCTAATACTACTAAATATTAGATCCTTAAGTACCTATACTAAAGTCTTAATATTATTACCGCTACTAAACTAATCTACTTAGACGCAACGTTAGAGCTAGTTATATTTAGTAACCGCGCGCAAAACCCCTCTAATACCTAACAATACCGCTATACTAGTAGAGGAGGACAATAAGGTAGCAGATATAGATAAAGTAGTATAATAGTAGCTAATAGCATTAACTTACTCTCTATCTTTAGTCTATAAATCTCCTTAGTTGTAACTAGCCAAAAGCGTGGAGCTTGCCCTATTATTAGAGGAGGAAGATAGCGCCAAGAACCAGGTTAAAGAAATAGGCAATATAAGCGGAATAGTAGAGGTGTTAACAAGCGGAAGCTAGCATAGAGCCTTTGACAATAATAGTGGCGACAATGACAACGGTAGCGATAGCGATAATAGTGATAGTGTACGGCCTGTATTGCCATTAACCGACAATTCCTTATACTCTAAGTCTGTGTATAGGTTGGGTAGTAAAGCCGGATTAATATAGCTATCTAATAATGTAGATAGCAATATAGACAACGCTAGTAATAGCAATAACAGACCTAAGAATTAGTGAGCAAGGTAGGTAGACTCTAGCGAGTATACAGCTAATAATAAAGATAATAGGGTTGACTAAGAGTAGTATACTAGGGCTGCTGCCGGCCAACTAAAGATAGCGTGGAATAAAAGGTGCACATATAGTATATAAGTGCAAAGAATTATAATAGGGACTTTACTAACTTTATAAATAAGCCTCCGTATATAGTAAATAAAAGTGGGTACTCTTTAGTATAAATAACTTAATTCTAGTAATAGTAGGTGTTGCTATTTGCCCCTAGTGGTATAACTAACTACCCTTTAGATCTACCTAAGATCGCTTTAAGGAATAAGGACGCTAACGACTACCGTTATATTCTATGGTAGGTACTACTAGCTAGAGGCGACAAGAACCCGTTAAAGTTTAGCTTTCTTAAGTTAGAAAACTGGTTTAAAGACGCAGAAATCCAGATCGGCCAATAATAGGATATTAATAGCTTTATTACTTAAGTAACTACGCTAGCTGTATACTAAGGCGGGTTTAACTTAGTGTACAAACCCCTATACCTTTGGTGCATTATATAGAACCTAAAGATCTGGATCTAGGGCTACTAAATACATAAGCTAAAATAGCTTTAATTAGGCCAGGGGCTAGCAGCTAGTGGATTTGGCTATAAGTGCTATATATTCTTCCTATATATGGTTATTAAGGAGTTTGGTGGAATATATCTCTATAATAGAGAATAGGCTGCTTGGGTTAATAATATTGTCCTCCTAGCTCTAAAGAAAAGCTATATACCTAATATATATTAGCATTATCCCTATAGCTTTATGGATGTAGATTACAAGGCCAAAGTTAAGGAAGAGTGTTTTATAACAGAAACCAGTTAGGCTATAGATATTAAATATATAATACTAGAGTTATACCTAGGTAGATTTTAGGTTAAGGTGCGGCGCCTCTCCCACGAATATACTGGTAATAATAATGGATATATACCGTGTAATGCTTTCCACAATCTATTTCTGGTAATATCCGGATATGGTCTTAAGTTGGCTACTAAACGCGATATATTCTAGTAAGCTTAAAACGACTTTCTTAGCCATATTAACCTGTGTTTTAATTTTAACGCGGACTAAATACCTAACGAGGATTACTAGCTTAATCTTAGTATAAAGGACACCCTAGTCCCTACTAGCGATATTAATAGAGGTGTTACGCTCCTCCGCAAGTCATACTGCTTAGATAGCTGGGTGGAGGGATTTGCCTATCCTAACTATAACGTCTATTTGGTTTAGACACGCCGCTATTACTAAGCACTAACTAGGGACTCTGGCAGCGCTAATATAGAGCTATAACCAACTAATAGCTTATAAAGGATGGGCGGCATCGCATATAATAAGGCGTATAACGTCAATAAAGAACTATTTGCTATACTATTTAAGGGCTACAACCCGTTCTAGAACGCGTAGTTTAAGGCGCTTAGGTATTTGCAGGATCTATTAAAGTAATGGTATTTAGTTAATAGCACAAAAGGCTAGCGTCTAGACGCAAGTAAGAGACGGCAGCTACTTACAGCATATAGGAGAATAAAACGGCGACTCTTCTCTGCGCTGAGAAGGTCCTTAGATGAAAGCTTTAGGGTTAGGCAGGAGTACTAAATAATAATAAGGTTACTTAGAGAACTAGATAATATAAAAGGACTTAAGGGGGATATTAGCGCTGCGGAGTTATATAAATTGCATATAGGCAACGACAAAAGCGAAGCTAATAGGACTAGTAGGTATATACTATACTAGGTTCTAGCTATAAAGGAGGTAAATAGGTTTGCGGCTATAGAGTTAAACTAGTGGCTTCTCTGCCTTAAGGTGCTTATTAAAAGAGTTAATATAGGATATAACGGTTAACTAGTGGCCTTGTAGGAGGAATAGCTTATTAACGGCATAATAGTGTCTGCGTTAGTGCGCGTCCTCTATATAAGTACTAGCACGGACCTATTACTACATCTATTAATATAGCGAAGGGAATGGCGGTCTAAGGTTTAGCGGCCTAGAAATAGGGAGGCAAGCAATAATAATATAGAAGAAGGTAGTGGCAGCCCTATTTAAGGCGGAGCTAAGCGGTTAGGTCTAGACCTCCGGACATATATACGGGAGAATGGAATAGTATAGTTCCTAGTTAAGGAAATCCATTAGAATATAAGGCTGATATTTACGTCTTAGGCTATTAAACGTTTAGCGGTAGCAGCTAACGCATTTTAGAAGTCCTTTTGTAAAAACTTAAATATCTAAAGGAGCATCTCATATAAGGACATAATGTTTTAGTTATTTAGGGACTACCTACGCATATTAGAATAGGGGGGGATTAAGGTTAGAGTATAGTTATTAGTCTAAAGCTATATTTAAGAAGTGATTAGGCTTCTAGCCTTGTGTTAAATAGATAGGCTAAAAAACCTAAAGCAGCAGCTTAAAGAATTTATAGCCAGGGCAAAATTTGATAATAATAAGGCGTTAGGGCTTCGGGGCCTTTTATAGGTTATAGTAGCAGACTTAATTAATAGCGCTCTATAAGTAGTAAAGGTACGGCAGAGTAAAGCTAGCGGAGAGATAAGTAATGGGATGGCGCATTTCACACGGTATAATATAGGGCTATAAATAGACAAGGTTTTCGCTCTATTTATATAGGATAATAAGTGAACGGACGCACCGAAGAAACATAGGTGGTATAATATAGGATTTTAAGTGCTTACGCGGCGGTTGCACTCTATTGTGGTAGAAGAAGTAGGAGAATTAGTAAGGCGTAGGTTTCTTAGTTTTATTAAGGGTTACGCAGGGTAGTGTCTGTGGGCGATCCCTTAATATAACCATAATAAGCTATTTGTTATATATAAGGCGTCCAAGCACTATTTCTAGGAGGCGTAAGAGGAAATAGGCGCTCTTAACCTATTAAAGTAAATAAACTGGTTAGTTCCGCAGATGTTAAATAAATACAATATTGATTTCCGGGCTATTAAGAGGTACTATAAGCGGGATAACTACTGTCTAACTAAGATAGAGTGGAAGGTGGCATAATATAGGCTAAAAAGAGGTCTCTATATATTAAAGCTTATAGTATATAGTAGTAGTGATAAATGGGATTATATTCCTAAAGACCATTTCTATTATTTCGGCGAACAACCGGAGCTTTATTAGGTAGGCGAGTTTATTAAAGATCTAAATAAGTGTATTATAGAGCAAGAGGCTAAGTCTAAAGAGGATAAGTCTAGGGAGGATATATTATAAATTAAATACTAAGTAGATTAGGCTAAGTAATATAGTAAGGTAATAGATTTAGGGGGTTTCTAAATATAATAGCGTAATTAAAAAGCAGCAGAGCTAATTAATTATAGAGTAGAGGTGTTTATACAAGTTCCCTTAACCTATAAGGGCAAGTAGAGGGGAAGGCCTATATACAAACACTAAAATTAGAATAATGCGTATATCTATATAGAACTTAGCTATTAAATACACTACTACCTATAAAATACCGTTCTATTGATTTAATTGGTGGGTTTGACTATATATATCTATAACTTGTTAAATAGGTAAGGAAGAAATATCCTTAATAGCTTATATAGGATAACGCTTAAACAGCTAGAGTATATTAGAAAGATCTATATCCTATAGTTAATTATTACTTATATCTTTAATAGGAAGATAGGTATAAGGCGGCTAGTGGCCCGTTAATGCATTTTATATAAAGTGCTCTATTAGTTAACCAAACTTAATGGCGTTTAGGTAAAAGCGCTTAATAAGCTTAAGAAACACCTTAAATATGCCTAATAAGAGGCGCTCTATAAAAGAATAAGGTATTTTAGATGTAGAAATAAGAGTAAGAATACTAGAACTAAGTGTCTCCTATATATAATACTATTGGTGGCCCTTTATAAGAGACTTTATAAAGTAGCGCTATTACTTACTAAATAGAGCGGAGGAGTTAGCTAGCGATAAACAAGGTGTATCTATAGATGGGTAGAGTGCTTTAAAGAGCTAATATTTAACTAAAGACGCGTTACCAACACCTCTACCCTATAGGCTTAACTATATATAATCTAGAAGTGCTTCCGCGTTTTGATAATAATAGTAGAGGTGTACAAGATAATAGTAATAAAGAATATCTTAAAGTATTCTAGTTGCTTTAATAGTGGTAAGGTTAAAGAAAGCCTTTTAAAAGCCTAATAGGGCAGCGTTTATATTCTAATTACTAGAGGTAAAAGTAACCAAGGACTGCGATAAGGATTGGGGAAGATATAAGGATAATTAAGAAGGAGTCTAGTAGTTTAAATCTATGGTGCCGTTTTTTTACTAGTAGGCGAATATAGCCTTTATATTTTTAATAGCTTCCCTATTACTAATAGCGTTTGCCCTATAGACTAAGGTAGACGCCTCCTGTCTACCCATTCCTATATAGTTAGGCTGTTTGGCTAGCTAGGTAAGTTTCGTTCCGTTCTCTTATATATATATATTCTGTATATTATCCTCTTTTTTGGTTATAAATACCTTCTTAAGCTTATTTTCTAACCTTCTATACCTATTCCTTTCTTTACGCCTATTTATATTACTAATAGTTGTAATATACTCTAGCTTTAGTATAGGGGTGTAATTCCAAGTACGCTTAGTAGGTAGTAGAGATAGAGAAGTATTAGATATAGGCCTTTTACCCCTATAATAGGCACTCTTATCGCTTGCATCCTATATACTGTCTAGACTATTTTCTATAATACTAGCAGTAGACCAGAACTCTACTAGGCTGCTATAACTATTATTGTCCTTACTTCGCGGTTAAGAGTTCAGATTGGCATTATCCATATAGACCGGTTTAAGTTTGGATTTAAGTTATAGAAGTACTTTAGGCCTATAGAACTAGTAGATCTATTATAATATATCTTCTAATAACTTAGCAATAAAGAATAATAGGCTAGGGTTAGTGCTATCGCGTACCTATACTATAGGGGTGTCGGTGCCGATAAATAAGGCGGGAAGTAAGCGTAGAAGGAAGGTTTGTGTTTTTTAAGGGGTTACGCCTAAGGCTAAAATTAATGCAACTATGGTAGTAAGGTAGCTGAAACTGGTGTTAATAATATAGAGGTAGGAAATCGTATAATGGAATCGCGTAAAGACAAGCTATTAACTAATAATAAGCTTTAGCTAAGTGCTTTGATTCCCCCTAAGAATAGAAATTAAAACAGCATTATATAGGGTAGAAATATTAATAATTGCAATAATTATCACTATAAGATGACGTAAAACTATAATATAGCTCTCTAATAATTAACGTGGCATTTCTATCTAAACGCCCTACTAGGAGGTTATACTACTAGTTTATATAACCTCTCTAGCTGTTTTCTTAATGCGCTAATCTTTTATATTTGGTAAAGTCTAAAGCTTAACTAGGCACTTCTTGTCGCTGACTAGTAAGGCTACTACAAGTTTATCCTTCCTTTATAATAAAACATCCGCTATACCTTCCGTATATTTAGTAAATTTATCTATAGTAAGTGAATTTAGAAGTGCATTATAGCTAGTAATATTATCTCCATATTTATAGAGCCGAGGAAGGAGCTACTTTTAAGCAAAGAGGATAAGCTAATTAATAGTGTTAATAGCTAAGTCCTTCCATCTACGGTTAACTAGTAGGATACTACCCTTGACTTTTTTCTACTATTTTAGGCGGCGGCCCTAGTCCTAGCTATTAGGTTCTAGGTGCAGATAGAGTACATTATAGATAGGGTTATTAAAGTAATTAGGTAAAGCGAGGTTAGACTTTTAGAAGGGATTAGGGGAATAGGTATCCATATATAGTTCTAGGGCGGTAGATCCTAGGTGCTTAGTAATAGGGGAGGGATTATTAGCTTTAAAAAAGAGAGGATAGTAGTATAGAATATTAATAGGCTTAAATAATGGCTAGTTACATAGGTAATAATCCCTATAGGCGTTAACGTGGATACCTTTAAGTTTAGCGGTCTTAATAGGCAAGACAATATTACAGGCAAAGTGGGTATTAGTATTAATACTATTAGTAGCGCTACTAATACCGTTACAAAACTAGGATATATAGTTAATAATATCGCGGTAATTAACTAAGGAAATATATTAGTAGTAGGGAGGGTTAGGGCTAGGGCTAGCTTTAGCTATAGCTAAAAAAGGTCTATACTAAAAACGCCAGCGGACGCCACTAATAATGGCAATACTTTAATTAGATGGGAGGGATTAAAAGATATTATAGCCGGTTAATTTAATAACATAATTATTAAGGACGGAGGTGTAAAGAGCGTTACTATAGATTATATTAAGGCTTATGCCGACAACATTAGTCTTAGAAGGGGAAATGTTAAGGTAGCCTTATAGGATAGGTTTATTGTGGCCATTTATATCTAGGCAGGAAGGGATAATTTCAACCTATATAAGGCGAGGTTTAGAGCTAAGGAGTATAGGGAAGAGTATAGCTTGTTAATGATTTTTAAATAGAGGTTCTTAAAATTTTTTAAAGGGTTTATAAAGGTGTTTATAGATAGACCAGTCGGACTACTGGCACTCTATAGAGCAGTAAGCGGTAAAATAGCAGTAGGAGTATTATTTAGCGTCGGTAGCGTTGCAGATAGTATAGTAGTTAATAAAGTTTAGCATTTTTAAAGTAGAAAGAAGTAAGGGGGAATTGAGGTAAAAAGTAAAATTAGAAAGCAAGAGTAGGGATACTTAGTATTTAAAGGAGAAAAGAAAGAGAATTAAAAGTATATTCTAGTAGAATTAAAGAGACTAGGTTAAAAAGAAGGCTAGAAAGTAAGTGACTTAATTAGCTTATATACGGACCCAATTATAATATAGGCGTTATAGTAGAAGATATTGTTAATTAAAGATAGATATTCTAGTATGTCCTTAATTTATTTAAACTCTAGATTAAATCTAAAGGCTTTAGACTATATATGTCCATATAACCCATAAAGCTATAAACGCGTATTAAATTGGGAAGGAACATGTTCTTTCTACTAGACTTTTAGTTTAGATTTAAAAGCGTTAAATTGTAATTAAATAAACCCCTATAGCTTCTGCCTTTCCCTCCAAACACCACTCTATATACGCGTATAAAATAGAATTTCCTCTAAGATTACTAGACCTTTTTATAATAAGCTATATCCTAGACCTCTTAGATAAGCTACTTATTATAATATATCAATATACGCTCTATCTAGTGTAGGGCCTTTCCTTTATAGGCAAACCTTTATTTGGGGTTAGAAAATATAACGTTTAATATAAAGACTAAAAGAGTATTATAGCGGGGTTATTCCTTATAAATTGTTAACTATTAGGCATAGCTATACCTATTATATATAGAGAGAATACATTCCGCTTCAGTATAGAGCTTAGGGTAATTATAGAATTCTTTAGATCTCTTCCACTAGAGAACCTTAAATAGATTAAAAGGATCTATTTACTAGACCGGCTCCAACCATATATAGAAGGAAGTATAGATATTCCCTTACTTTCCTCCGCCACAATATTCTTAGGCTAGAGGATGTCTCTAAATAGCTTTAGCATCGCAGTTCCTCAGCGTATAAAGATAAAGATAGATAGAAGCAGCTTATATCCTTATTTAAACCATAGGCAGCTGTTATCTACAGCGCTCGGTATACTTCAAGATAGTTATTTAAAAGAGATTTAGTTTATATAGAAAAGGGCAGTTAACCTATATCTATAGGAAGGGGAAGTAAGTATATTTGGAAATAATATTATTAAAGACTTTATAAAATATATTCTTCTAGATAAAGAGATATATTTAGAGCTGTAAAAGCGTTAAAGACGGTGTATTAAATAGAAATACGGTGTTCTAACTGGGTTATATAATAAGGAACAGTTAGAAAAGAGACAGGTTATATATAGGGATATGCTTATAGGTATTAAGAGCGTATAGAAAAGTGCAGGAGTAATAGTAGAATGTAAAAGTAGTTACCTAAAGAGTAAAAGGTTAATAGTGGTAATTAAGGGTTAGAAGAAGAGGGAAAGCTAAAAAAGAAAGAACTGTAGTATATAATAGAGGATTAATATACGCACCTATAGGTAAATATGTAGATTTACTACTGCTAGACCAAAAATAGCTATTTAGTAATTGGTCTACGCTAGGTTATAGATCTATAAGATTATAGTATATAGCCTTTTAAAGTTATATAAGACATTAATATTAAGAATAGTAGATTGGTTTATCTAAGTTAAGTTAGTAAATAGCCTAATAAATATTAAAATTAAGAAAGAAAAAAGAAATAGAGAGAAAAGAGATTGTTTACCTTTAATAGAGATAGGTTAAAATAGATAGAAAGAAGGAAATAAAAGGAAAAAGAGAGAAGAAAGAAGAGAAAGTATAATAGTATATTACCTAGTTAAGAGTTCGCTTAAGACTTCTTTTATTAACTCTTCTATAACTATAAGCCGTATATTTGGCTTAATAAAGATCTATACCTATATATCTTATTATATTTAAAGGTGTATTTATAAGTCTAAGAAGTAAATATATTAATAACTAATATGTGTTCTAATACCGAACCTAGATAAAGATATATAGACTAATTTAGAAGCTAGTTATTTAACCTTTTTACTTCTTCTCCTTATAGTGCTAAGCGTGTCTCTTAACCCAGTCTTACTAAGCTACTGCTACTACTAGTAACTTAGTCAATTATATAGTTCCTATTATATATACTGCTAGCGTTTATAAATAGAATAGGGATAGCTACTAGAAAGCAGCTAATAGCAGTAAAAACTCTAGAAAGAGGCGACTCCTAATTAATAGATAATAGAGAGTAAAAGGATAGAAAAAAATTGCAAATAGGATAGGGATAAGTGTTAGGATTTTTTATAGGATTTTCTATTATTTTCTTACTAGTTAGTAGTTGCTAGTAACTTAGTATTTTACTAGGGAGCTATAAACGGCTAGTCTTAATAAAATGCTTAATATTAATGGGCAAACCATTTCGACTTAAAATGATTTAAAAAAGGACCGTGCGGGATAAAGACTAAGGGATAGAATGATTTAAAAATCTAATTAAATTGTTTTGACTAAGAATTAATGTAAACTATTAGTTTAAAGGTCTAAAAGACCATAACTAACTACGCCGGATTGATTGCCGCCATTGCCATTTATAATTATAGAACGACGGAATTAGGCTAATTCGTTTAAAATACCTATATAAAGGGATACTAAGAGATTAGGCGAATGACCTAATTCCTTTAAAATATAGGGGCTGATTTGTTTAGGGTTCCTAGGCTTAAATATTTCCAAAACTTATATAAATAGTAAAAGAGAGAAATTGCTACCCCTTAGTATATTTAGATTAATAAAAACCCCATTAGATAGGTTGCAAAGTTAGGGTTAGTTAGGGTAATGTTAATATTCGCGCAGTAAGCACTAACATATATTCTAGTTACAAAGCTTACCCAGTATATGCAAAAAAAAATTATAGTGCTAGCTTTTAAAGCGCCGACCGCCTAAATTACAGCCACTATAACTTAACGTATACAAGATTTTTAGAAAGGCTTTTATAAAATATATATTTATTATATATATCTATCCGAAATTAATCTCACTAACTTATTAAATATTAAACGCGCAGGTTAAGGCGAGCACAATTATAGTATATTAAGTATATTAAAGAGTAATTTATTAAACTATCTAAGTAGGAGGTTAAGATAAAAGGTTAATAATAACCAAGTCACGTAATATAATATTAGGTAAAAATAACATTAAATAGGTAAAGAAATATCCTTAATAGCTAGTATAGGATAACGCTTAAACAGCTAGACTATATCGGAAAGATATATTTCCTACAGTTGATTATTACTTATATCTTCAATTAGAAGATGGCTCTGAGGCAGCTAGTAGCCCATTAAGGCATTTTATATAAAGTACTCTATCAGTTAACCAAACTTGATGGCATCTAGGTAGAATCGCTTAATAAGGTTAAGGAATACCTTAAACATAGCTAATAAGAGCCGCTTAATAAAAGAATAAGGTACTTTAGATATAGGAATAAGAGCAAGGATACTAGAACTAAGTATCTCCCATATATAATACCATTGGTGGCCCTTAATAAGACACTTTGTAAAGTAGCGCTATTGCTTACTAGATAGAGCCGAGGAGTCAACTAGCAATAAAGAAGGCGTATTAGTAGATAGGTAGAGTGCGTTAAAGAGCTAGTTCTTAACTAAAGAGGCGTCGCTAATACCTCTACCCTATACGCTTAATAGCGTATAGTCCAGAAGTGCTTCCGCGTTTCAATAACAGTCGTAGAGGTATACAAGATAATAGTAATAGAGAATGTCTTAAAGTATCCTAGTTACTTTAATAGTAGTAAGGTTAAAGAAAGCCTTTCAGAAACCCAATAGCGCGGTGTTTATATTTTGGCTACTGGAGCTAAAAGTAACTAAGGACTATAATAATAGTTAGGGAGCAGTCTGGCGGTTTAAATCTATAGTGCCGTTTTTTTGCTAGTGGGCGAGTACGGCTTTTACGTTCTTAACAGCCTCTCTACTACTAATAGCGCTTGCCCTATAGACTAATATAGATGCCTCTCGTCTACCTATTCCTATATAGCTAGGCTGTTTGGCTAGCCAGGCAAGCTTCCTTCCGTTCTCCTATATATATGCATCCTATATATTATCCTCCTCCTTAGTTATAAACACCTCTAAAAGCATATTTTCTAACCTTCTACGCCTTTCCCTTTTTTTACGCCTATTTATATTACTGACGGTTGTAATGTACTCTGGCTCTAGTGCAGCTATATAGTCCTAAGCACGCTTAGTGGGCGGTTAAGATAGAGAAGAAGCATCAGATATAGGCCTTTTATCTCTATAATAGGCGCTCTCGCCGCTTATGTCCAGACTATTGTTAATAATATCGGCCGTAGACCGAACCTATACTGGGCTACTATAGTCGCTATTATCCTCGCTTTGCGGTTAAGAGTCCGGAATAGTGTTGTCTATATTAACCTATTTACATTCCCGTTCAAGCTTGGGTTTAAGTTATAGAAGCACTTTAGGCCTATAGGACTAGCAGATCCACTGCAATACATCTTTAGATAACTTTGTAATAAAGAACAATAGGCTAGGGTTGGCGCTATCGCGCACCTATACTATGGGGGTGTTGGTGCCGATAAACAATATGGGAAGTAAGTGTAAAAGGAAGGTTCGCGTTTCTTAAGGGGTTATGCTGGAGGCTAGGATTAATACAGCCATAGGTATTTAATAATATAGAGATTTGCGTTCCTCTTAGACATGGAAATTAGAAACACTATTATAACCAACAATACACACTACCTAGCTTATATAGGGAGTATTTTTAGAAGCTAGTAAGAAAACTATACTACCTAAGTAGCCTAATGTAATATATTACAGTAGAAGACCAATCGGATTATAAATATAGTAATAGCAAAGACTTAGGCCGGCCTTATAGTAATCCTTATTTAGGAGGAACGGCATAAAAAGGGGAAACTAGACTAGTAATAAGTTACTACTAGTAGTGCTATTAATACGTCTATTTTAGGAGATAAACCGTCTGTGCTCTATTAACAAGTAGCTATATTACACACAACGGCCAACTAGGTAAAGGCAAAAGGGCGGAATAAGGTGGTTTAGTTAATATAGTTAAAGTTAAGTAGAACTAGGGAAATAAAAGAAGAGATTGCGGGTTAATATATATAAATACAGATGGTTAAAGTGATAGTGCTAAATTATTATATAAAGATAGTTAGTATGTATTGCCGCTATAGCCGCAGAATAGTTTAACCGATTTTTTAAGCATATGCCCAAATATTGAATTATCCTTTGCAAACGTTGCCCATACGCCATTACCCCTAATTAGATTGGAGGGCATTTATCCAACTAATATAAGGGAAAAACATCTAGGGAGATAAGGGAAGCCATTATAGGGTTTATTAGGGAGTTGGACAATATTACTTAGATAAAAAACGAAGTTATTTACCTATAAGAGCTTGTTAAGGTTATCCTAGGGCTTCCAGTATTCCGTAACGGATTTTTATATAAATAGGAAGGCGAAGAGGGAACGATATACCCAGATATATATATTTGCCGGATAATTAAAGGCATCCAGGAACATTACAAGGAAAAATATTAGTAGGTAAATTGCTAGAAGCGAGGAGGAAACAGCCAGGTAAAATATTATAAGACGGTAAATAAGATATAGGTGGCGGATTAAGACTACTAGCGATTTTTTATTTAGGGAGAGTAGTAGAGATATTTTCGAGTTATCTAGCAACGGGAGAGAACGGCGTAAGAATTTAATCTGGTTATTAAGCATACTAAAGCGGAGCTAAATTGGTAAGTGAAAGAGATTAAAGAAGCAAGAGAGAAAAGAGAAATAGAAGGGAACACTAATCAATTTATTATAAACCCGTAGCTAGAATTTACTAGTTAGGAGGAGCACATACGGAAGTATATTTAATAAGAATTAATTAATTTAACGCAGCCCGCTATTAGGAAAGAGCTAGAAGAGTAGTAGGGGAGGCAGTAGTAGTAGCATTATTCTCTAGACCAATTAGTAGAGAGAGAAGAGGACAAAGGGTTAGTAGACATATATAAAGCAACAAGATAATTAATTAGGCGAGCGTTCTAGATATATTAGTTAAATATAATAGGCAGATCTGTATTAAAATACATTAACAGATAAGAGGTTAGGGAATGTTTAAATAAGTAACTATTTTACGCGAAGCATAAGGTACAAACAATCCGCAAGTATAGCAACTACTAAGCTAAGATTCTCCGATATTTATAGAGAACGCATATAAAGGCTAAAAGGCCGCAGTACACGCTAACTCCGCGTTAGGAGGGATGCTTATTTTCTATCTAGTTACTTACTAGCGGAAACGAGGAGGGTAGATTAGATGTCCATACTAAAAGGTAGAAGATTAAAGAGGCTTGTTTAGCGTTTTAGATAGCTATATTTAACCACGAGCTAAAGTCGAGTGAGTATAAAAGCGGCATTATTAGCAGACTAGCGGTAATCAGTTTGGACGCAAATAAGGGCGGATGGTTTAAGGCTTAAAACTTTACACCAGTTTTATTAGCGATTATAATAGTAGCATGCGCGTTAGTTGGCTATTAGGCGCACATAATTTAGCAAAGAGAAATATATAGATTGTAGAGATAGGGCTTAGAAGCGTATAAGAGCAAGGTAAAGGCGCTATCCACCTTTAAGCTAGTAAAATAGATGGTCCACCAATTTATAACATTAATAATGTATAGAGGAATACCCACTTCTATAGATCGGGTTTTATATATAAGGATATATAGGTTTAGCATCTAATACGGCACAACTAGGAAAAAAAGGGTAGTGTAGGATAGTAATAAGATCTTAATTAAGAAGCAGACCTTTACGCTAGTTAATTTACAGTTAATAGTTAAGGGACTATATAAAATAGTCCGATTGCAGCTGTTACAGGAATTACTTTTATTAGATATTAACAAGTAAGGCGCCGTCTAAGAGGGGACTATATAACTACCGGATTTAAAGTTAAAGAAGCTGCGTAATAACTATACAGAGATAATAGAAGGCTAAAACTTCCTAAAAGACCCCTATAACCTATTTAAAGAGGACGACAAGAGATAGCTATTTAAACGGGTGTTAGCGGAGGAGAAGCCGAAAAAGAAATTTATATATAAAAAATAGAGCAATATGGAGGGCAATGGAGGCATTCCGTGGAAAGATTAAGGCGTATTTAACTATATACGGGCCATACGGAGATTTAAGAAAAGACTGTTTGTTTTAGTCTATATAATAAGCAGTACACTAGTATAAGGGATAGAGATTATAAGCATCTAGTATAAGAATGGTGTAAACGGTAGAGGTATTAGAGGGGTTTATATTAACAGAGGACTGGTTTCGTTTATAATGTTATACTATAAAAGATATAGTATAAGCAAGAAGGTTAAGATCATCTATTAGTATATACTAAGAGAGGTAAGTAAGATGGTTATATATTACCTATGGCTTGTTTAGCCGTACGTAGAGATTTTACAGATACTATATAAAGGGTAGAATGAAATTAAAGCCTTTCTATAGGAGCCGGAGCCGGAAGAATAGTAGAGCGATAGTAAAGATAAAGAGGACGGAGATAACTGGGAGAGAACCAATATAGCAGAATAGAGTAATAATAAAGGTAGAGATAAGGGCGATGGTAAAAAAGCCCGGGATATATTTAAATTAAAGAAGAGAGCAAGTAATCTAGATGGCTTTTAGGGCTCTAATTACGTATATAGAGTAATACAGCAAGAGACATCCGATAGAATAGACGCGCGAATTTCTATAAGCATTTGGCGGCATGTCTACCCAGCTATATAGAGAGAGATGGCGAGGGATAAGGGCGTCCTTTAAAACTTAGATTTAGTATATAAGAATAGAGAGAGCGGCAACAAGACGGACAATATATAGAAGAGGTAGTCCGGACATTATAAGCAGACGGAGGAGATAATATACAGAAAACTGTTAATAGAATCGCCGTTCTATACTATGTTAGAAAGGCAGGAGTTCCAAAAGGTTAGTATAAATTAGCACTACATCCTAAGATTTTAGTCGGCGTAGGAGGAAGGCTATATTGATCTAAACACACAGTGACGGGTATAGGTAGAGTAGGAACAGGAGGAGTTCTAGCAATAAAGGGCGTTGCATAAGACAGATCTAAAAAGGTAGCTAAAATAGCTAGTAGAACCAAAAGCAGAGTTTTAAGGGCTATAGAGAGCCAGACTGGAGGCTATTATATAATAATAGTTACGGGTACTAATTATTATGCGGATAGGAGGTAGGAAGAGTATATTTTTTATACTGCTAGCGGCGAGCACAAGGACTAGGGTGACAATTGTTATTATACTACTAAATTTACTGCAAGGGGACTTAAAAGATAGATGCAATAAGGTAGAAATTAGCTATACAGAGTAGGACGGGTAAAGGCCGCCCTATTAGGCTAGCATCGTGTTAGCCACACTAGAAGCAGTAGTATTAACGGCATTTAGCAGGTTTATTAATAAAAAGAGAGCAATAAAGCAGCTAGATCAAATTGTAATTAATAAGTGCCACGTTATATTAGATTTAGACAATAAATAGCAGCTAGGGATATTAAAGCTAGTAAAGATAATAGAAAAGTAGACACAACTTATATATTTAACAGCGACGCTACCACTAAGGAATAAAATCCAATTCTACAAAGCAATGGGATTGGATAGGAGAGATATAGTTAAGTTTTAGGAAAAGACAACGAGAACGAATATAGAATATTAAATGCGGTTATATAAATAGGGGCAGGAAGATAATAAGGTACGGTCGCTAGTAAAGAAGAAGAAAAAGCAGTATCCTATACCGGGGCAAATTATTGTATACTATAAGGAGATCGCGTAGGCTAAAAGGGTGGTAAAGGTAGTAGGCTATAGCGTATATTACCACAACATAGGGACGGATGTAAAGAAGCGGATTTTACAGCAGCTAACTAATAGGTAAGAGTAAGTATTCGTAGCGATAAACGCGCTAGGGTTAGGTATTAACGCATAAAGTATACAAGTAGTCGTACACGTGGGAATATTAAAGAAGATATATAACTATGCACAGAAGAGTAGAAGAGTAGAACGAGATAGATTAAAGAGCGAGGCGATCATTATATAGGCATAATAGACAGCAAGAGATAGAAAAAGGGTAGAGGAGTAGGGATAAAAAGTAGATAAGTTAATAAAGGAGTTTATATTAGGTAAGAATTACAGACAGATCGCTTTAAATAAGAAGATAGATAAAATAAACAGATAGACTAATTATATAGGTTGCGAGATAGGGGAGGAGAGGTATAATATATATAAAGGCAACCTAAGGGGGATAAAGAGAGGAAGAGTAGTAGTAGAAAACTAAGAAGTAACTCTAAGTAAGCGGCTAAACACAGCTCTAGTTAATAGGGCCAAAGAATTAGGCATAATAAGCGAGTCTAAGCAGGAAGATAAGCGGTTAGTAAAAGAAATAAGTTAAGATATAAATAGGTTAGAGGCAGAGGTAATAAAATTAAAAGGTAAAGAAAATAATAAATTAAAAGGAAACAAAGAAGCGATAGCTATATAGGATAAATTTACAACTAAAAGATAGCGTTAGGATATTATCTAATAGAGAAGAATAGAACGGCGCGCATATAAGAGGTTAGGGATAGAGGATTTACCTTAGTAGTTTAAAAAGTAGAAAATCGGTTGCGTTATATGCAAGGCGCAATATAGGGGGGAGACGACGCATAGATAGGAGAATTGCGGCGACATAGAAGAGGTAAAGACAATAGAGCAATAGGTAGGGATTCTAGAGAGGGTCTAATTCTAGCAATTTTTATAATATAACACTTACTAGGCACCGCAACATATCTGCCATTTATAGAAGGAAAACGAAGAAAGGGGGTAGGGATTTTAATAGAGAGGAAGAGCTTGCTGTTAATATATAGGGGTATTAAAAGAAGCAGTAGCGGCGATATTAGGGTTTACAGATAGAGAGGTTTAGAAGTGGATTGATTTAGAAATATAAAAGAAAGGAATAGTATTAGGAGGTAATAAGCAAAAAGTATTAGAATGGTTAAATAAGAAGGATAAAATTATAGGGAAAGAGATAAGTAATATATGCCAATTATTCCATATTTGGGGCTATTTTAATCCTATACTTTAGGTTAGAAATAGAAAATTTTACTAAGTTTTAATATATTATAGAAAACTTAGAGCGGTTTCCTTAATAACTCGCAACTAGGTACTAGTGTAGTTATTATTCTTA
>Ga0307507_10005923_pt1 | contig 19441 bp, 15 predicted proteins | sample 7_EM_MG_FD_207223 | JGI IMG/M metagenome (GOLD analysis project Ga0307507, IMG submission 207223) | Populus trichocarpa ectomycorrhiza microbial communities from riparian zone in the Pacific Northwest, United States - 7_EM | ecosystem: Host-associated > Plants > Roots > Unclassified | place...
CAGCCCTCTGCGTAGAGCTGTGGAGCTTTGCGAGAGCTCTGCGAGACGAAGCTCAGGGGAGACCTGCACGGAGCTCTGCACGGAGCTCTACCAAAGCTCTGCAAAAGCTCTGCACGAAGCTCTGCACAAAGCTCTGCACGAAGCTCCGCTCGAAGCTCTGCACGAAGCTCTGCACGAAGCTCCGTTCGAAGCTCTGCTCGAAACTCTGCTGAAGCTCTGCTCGAAGCTCTGCTCGAAGCTCTGCACGAAGCTCTGCTCGAAGCTCTGCACGAAGCTCCGCTCGAAGCTCTGCTCGAAACTCTGCTGAAGCTCTGCTCGAAGCTCTGCTCGAAGCTCTGCTCGAAGCTCTGCACGAAGCTCTGCTCGAAACTCTGCTTGAAGCTCTGCACGAAGCTCTGCTCGAAACTCTGCTTGAAGCTCTGCACGAAGCTCTGCACGAAGCTCTGCACGAAGCTCTGCACGAAGCTCTGCACGAAGCTCTGCACGAAGCTCTGCACGAAGCTCTACTAAGGCTCTGCACAAGGCTCTGCCTAAAACTTACCCCCGAGTAGTAGCAGAGGCACTCCGGGCCACGGGAGGATATTTTCAAGGAAGGACCCAACTATAGCACTTACTAGGTGTTGCAATAACTTTAAGTAGTAGATATCTATAGATCTATATAGTTTTATCTATATTAGCAGACTATTTAATAAGATATAATATATGCTTATAATTTTAACAACGCGTTTTTTAACTTTAACAAAATTAATGTTAGGACCAAGTAATAGCTGTATAATAAAATTCATACCATTTAGAAGCCCTAAGTCTTAAAAAAAATGTGACTTTGTGTGGTAATAATAACGCGTTGTGTGAATGAATGAATTAGATATCCGCAATATCCGCTTGGCGGATTTTGCTGATAATTTTAATAAGACGCGTTAAACGTTCTCAGACATGATTTTGCAATTCGGAAGACGGCATAGGTTATTCCGATGCTAGCTAAAAAATCGCGTCTGAGCTCGCTGAGGTAATCCGCAAGACGTTAAAACCTGTCATTAGTCATTGTTTAGAGCCACCAATAAAAGCAACAGTCAAGATCGAAGTCCAAGCTCAAGATACGATTCCCCGCATAGTCCTTAGTCCACCGGAAAGCTTCGTTGTCTTGTCTTTTCCACATCTTTTCTTGACCCTTTTCACTTCCTACCATGTTCATCCCACTCACGTGTAATTTGCTCCGAGAACAGCAGGATGTTGGCTTGCATAATCACCACATCTACAGCCAGGCCAAGCATCTTCAACACCATCAATCGGCGCCAGCCAAAAGGTCCCTCCTTCGCCTACACCAACTGCAAGCGTAAGAAGATTCGCTGTAATGGGGAGCAGCCTTGCTGCCCCTCGGACAGCACTAGTAATGGTGATTCCTCGACGCTTGCCAAGGGTGATCAAGACGCTAGTCTTTGGGCGTGGGTCGGGCTTGATGAAGATGGGGTCTTGACCACCTAGCGTCTAGGTTCCATGCCGAATCAGTCGACCAGGCAAATCAGCGGAGTCCAGAGATGATGACGGCAGGAACGGATTTTAGGGTTAAAGAAGCTCATTTGCGGACTTTGAGAACACAGCATGAGCTTCTAAAACGCGTATGGGAGCCTTTAATCTATTCGAAGACGGAAATCGATTTTGAAATTGAGCCAGAATTGGCCATTACACTATTGGATATTCATTGGCAACATCCACTGCATAATTGCGTTTATCACCATGTAAGGCTCATTCTTCGAGGACAAGGAGACAATCAACTTTAACGTAGAGAAGTCCTTCAATTGAAAGCTGACATAGTTGCAGGCTTTATCATGGATCTTGCGCTTGGAGGCTGTTATTACTCAGAATTCCTTCTTGTGTCAATATTGGCATTGGCGGCGGGACACGCTAACGAAAACGACGAGCGTTTCAAATACTTGGGAAAAGGAGCGCAGTTCCTAGCCAAAGCAAAAGAATTGCTACTTAGAGAGATGACAGAAGGAAAGCCAAAGATCCCCACAATTCAAGGACTTTTGATCCTTGGAGGAAGACAAAGTACTGTGGGGCGTAGCTCCGAAGGCAAGCTCTACACCAGGATAGCTATCAGAATGATGATGGATGTAGGGCTGCATCTGGATACGCAGAAGCTTGTGGAATCAGAGATATTAACTCCAGCAGACCTTGAAGCACGAAAGCGACTATATCTCTCCGCCTACATATGGGATAAAACACTCAGTCTATCCCTCGGTCGACCTCCATCGCTGACAAGGTTACCACATGCCATTGACGACATGTTGGATGACTTGGACGATCAGGAGGAACCTTGGAAACCTGTCTGCTTGACTGGTATACAGGATACCTACTTCAGTTCCTTCCTACAACACCTCGACCTTCCGAAATTTCTGCCGCTTGAGAGAAATTATAACCATGATATTAGCCACCGTTTACAACAGGGATCGACTGGATGCTATTTCGGACGGCTTGCAATCGCGACTTCATAAATGGTACGACAACCTGCCAGAGGTTCTCCGAATAAACAACGCTAAAAGACTTGGCCTATGTCCTCCGCCTCATATACTTTCCCTTAATCTTCTTTACCATACTCTCTTGATTATTTTGTATCGCCCATACCTACAAGCTTCTCAATTACCTTTATTACAAGCGAGAGCTAATAGTGTATGCGTCTCCCAGGCAAAAATCGTCCATGAATTCTTCATTATTTACGGCAAAAGCTTCAACTACAAGCTTATGATTTACCTTGTCAGTTACTGCGGCTATACTGCAGCTACACTGCGGTTACTGTAGACATCTCGGAGATGAAATTGGAGGATTCTCAGGCTAGAAATGACGCAGCAACTCGATTAAGTGTGGCTTTGAAAGTGCTCGAAACGGGGCCGAGACAAACTCTAGGCATTCGACGCAGCATTGATATCATTAAAAGGCAGTTGAGTACCGGAAGAGGTGGAGTGAACGGGCAGCATCACTATCAGGGTCCAGTAATGAATAACGACCCACCCCTCACGTCTCAGCCAACCCGAATCCTCCAAACTCAATTTAGAGATCAATACAAGTACGAGATCAAGTAGTACGACTCTAGGCAATCATAACAACTCGAACAGGGCAGATCGCAGCGGTTATACCCCCTCAGCTAACCTTAACCTTAATATGGATTTTCGCGGCATTCTTGGTGTACCGCAAGCCATCACGTCTGCCCCAGAAGCTTTCAGTTGGGACTTGGACGTCATGGATACGGGAGCTGGATTTCAACCTGATGCCTTCACTTGGTCATTCGATGAAGTCCTTGAGGCAAATGCTTCCGCCTTGGTAGGGATTACAACGGGATGATGGAACGAATGCCTGAATACGAAACCAAACTTCATCAACATATCGGCATAAAGGTTACCTAGAAGAGTACTACAGTATCCTAACTTGGAAGGTCAGAGGCCATTTCCTTCACCAGGATGGCGCCGGCCACTAGCAATGATGTCCTGGCCTTCCAACCATCTGTCCATTGGGGACTTCTGAATATCGTCCAGCCCACCAACTCTCCGGCCCGGCGGTAGTTCGAAACCAAGGCTTCGTGCTGCGCTCTGCACATCCTCGGCCATTTTCTCAATGTCCTCATACCAGCCATGTCCCAACCTAGAGTTGTGATGCTCGAGTTGACTTAAAGTCAAAGACGTATTAGGTGTTTCGCTTGGTTTTAGAATAGATTGTGGGCTCCCTTTTTGGAACCATCCTCTCCCCAATACCCGATGGCGACCTGCGCACACGGACTCAGCGCACGTTGCGGTACATCTGTCAACGTTTAGTGTTAGTCATTCCCTGAAGAATTTAGGAGTATGCCAAGCACTGCTTACGAGAAGGTGTCGCTGCCGCACTTTGGACTTTGTTGGGAAAAACCATATTTTCCGAATGATGGAAGAGATTGAGTTAATACTTATTTTCGTTATTTTCAGAGGATAAATACTCCCCGAGACGACTGCCGGGGTGACACTTATCTAACCAGAAGGAAAACGACGAACGGGACGGAAATGCCCACGCAGACTGCTAAAGCAACCCATCACCACAGTACTGAAAGCAGGCAACCGATCAACTGATGCATGGTTCTTAAATTTGTTGCGTATTGCACCGCCACTAATGGCATGGCGCCGAATTGCGCGAAATTCGCCGGTATTTACCCACGGACTATTGGCTATAAGCACTGAGACATAAGGGAGCATTCTTCCATTCAACATGCTTCCCGGGCACGGCAGAGCTTGAGGTAGGTTCCTAAAAGCATAATTGGCGCAAGAAATTGCTGTGGATGAGAAAATACACATAATAATATTCCCCGAGCTTCTCATCACGTGAAATCTGCGTGGTCTCGCTTCGAAACCTCCTTTTGGTACAGGCATGAAAAGTAAAGTTCCCGAACCCCCACATTCCCACGGCATCTGCACCCCACTGCTCTAGACTACAGCAGCCGCTGCACCCAGGCGGCCTATTACGACCTCCGTGCCCCTGGAACAGCCCCCACTGACTCTCCAAGCTGATATTGGACCCTAGAACATGGTGTACACCGCCCCAAGGCCATCCCGGATCACAGTGACGTGCTCCCGGTCAAGCACAAAGGCCATCAACGCTATTGGATTACATGCAGCACCTGCTCCGAGCAGGCCTCCGCATTCCACAAGGTAAACCCGATCGACGGTACCACCCGCTTATCTCTACAACTGTCGTCCGTTTGAAGAATATTCTGAGAGGCCGTCGGCTTGCTCGCTGAACCCTTGATAATTGATGCCTGGCGCGTCCTATCCGTTCACAACCGCTCCAATAAGGGCACCTTGCCGAAAGCCGTCGACTAACAACTACCAAAGTACTTTGACTAGTCTGCACAATGATGGAAAGCAAAATATTTTGTTATGGGTTGATGCCTGAGAGCCCTGAGAACCTTGGTACTCAATAGCCTAGCATCTTACTCTGTACAGTTAGAATTCTTGGTTTTAAAGCTGTTGTATTCTAATCTAGCATTAATTATGAATCATAACACGCTCGGCTCAGAGATAAGTATAAAAGAGTGTTATCAGTAATAGAGGTGGGCGGGGTAGAGGGTCAAGAGAAGCTTTAGAAAACGAACTCTATAAACAATACTCGACCAGACGAATAACTAAAACTAATAATACTCCCACAGACAGCAATATTTGTTGGATGATAGAAGGAAGCTAAAGAACATCGGTACTATGACTTACCTACTGTCTCTTTACATAAACAGAAGGCGAAAAATTCGATCGAGAAACAGCTACTCTCTTAGAAAGTAATGTGCTATGTAACGGTCCTCTAGAGGAAGGTACTATTATTAGAGAACAAAAGGGCTAGGGCACTGGCGCCAACTTCAAGCGTCTGCAGCACCGCTCCTGACTTAGCGTCTTACAATCTGACGGTCCTGTCGTCTGATGCCGACGCCAGCAGCTTGCTGTCTAGCGAGAAGGCCAAAGCCTTAACCCAACCTGAATGGCCCTCGAGCGTCCGCAAGCGCCGCTCCTAATACTTTCAACCAAAGGGATCGTAAGGGCCTTCATGTAGCTATGGGAAAGCTATCCCTCCCTTTCTGGATCATTCTGGGTATAACCGCAATTGTGATCTTGTGACTCGCCGCCTCGAGTATCGAGGAAGGACAGGGAAAGTTCAAATCCGCTGCTGGGTGGAATGTGGCAGTTGTATGAACGATAATTTACCCTTTGAATCCCCGGACTGAAACGTTCAGGGTCCAGCAATCTAAACAGAGGGTTTCGTGGCGGTGGAGGCGTCGGAAGGAGGATGGCCGGTATGGGTCAGGTGATTCTGTGTCGAGTCGGTGGTATCACAAGATTCAATCTGGTGGAGATGCCAGAAGTGGCTGGTCCCCTTTGCCAGCGATTTCCACGGGTTTGCAGTTCGATTTCATGGCATCGATTCCAGCCGATTTTTCGTAGGGAGAGGCAGCCTCGCATCTTCTGGTACATAATGCCCGTTCCTAGCTCTGACTGTATCGTAAATATGCCCTAGTCACTCGCGACTCGAGCCAGCAACGAGGTCACAAGCTCAGCAGATGAGGTTAGAGATGACAAGCCACACCAAGGCCGGTAGTTTCAGCAGAACTTCCTGATCCCAAAGTCTTCTCACCAGACCGGCTACTTCTCTCCGCGAAAGCGCTTCTTCAGTTCTCAGGGGTAGCCGACTCCTTCGACGAACTGGCCGTACCGCATCTCTAGGTAGGACACAACTCCCCACCGCTCTTTTACCAGGGCCGCTTCCTGAACACCGCCAAATTTGCCGCCGCGGACCTCCACGTCGGTCCCCATGTCCTCCAGCAACCACCGCACCGCCTCGAGGTTCCCGCTCTTGGCCGCCATCTGCAGTACACTGCCGTACCTCCCGCCCTGCACGTGCACGTCGGCGCCGGCGGCCACGAGGGCCTTCATCACCGCCAAGCTCGCGTGCCCGGCCGTCCAGCTGCCGCTGGAGATGCTATCGCGCTTGGCGGCAGCCTGCAGCGCGGAACCGTACTTGCCCGCCATGACGTGCACGTCGGCCGCATGGGCGAGGAGCAGCCGCACTGCATCGAGATTGTGCGCATATGCGGCCGCGTGCAGGGCAGTGCCGAACTTGTACCCGCCCATAGCGTTGACGTCAGCCCCTGCAGCGAGAAGGGGCTCTAGCATGGAGGTGCGCAGGCGGGCGGCGGCTTGGAGGGGCGAATGGTATTCTCCGCCGAGGAGGTTGGCGTCGGCCCCCGCGGCCAGGATGGTGCGCCCGAGGTCTGATGAACGTTCGAGGGCCAGAGTTAGGGGGGAGGCGAAATACTCCGGCGCCGCTGGCTTGGAACCGTACCGCGGATTAGGTACAGGGCGCGGGTTCACGTCGGCGCCCCTGTCAAGCAGCATCCCAACGACAAGCCTGCGATTGTTGACCTCGGCACCCCGTTCGTACCTCTGGCAGCTAAGGGCAGCCTGCAAAGGGGAGCCAAACATGCCGCCACGGTAGTTAAGGTTCGCGCCGTGGGCGTCGAGAAGCCAGGTGCAGATGTCGAGCTTGGCATAGTACGCAGCCTCCTGCAGCGCCCGGTCGAGGTAGCGCTCGCGGTCCTGGGCGCTTGTGAGCTGTTGCAGCAGGCGGTCCAGCATCTGCTTGCCGCCCCAAATGGCTTGAGCAAAGGGCTCGCCGCCGTCGACACTCGAGTCGGCGCCGTGGTCGAGTAGTCGCTGGAGCAATGCTACGTTTCCGGTCGTGCACGCATTATAGAGTGGATAGCGTAACCCTGGAGCCCGAACATTGGGATCTGCACCTCTTTCGAGAAGGAACTCGACCATCCCGATGTCGCCCTCTTCGCAGGCGACGCTGAGGGGCCCTTGAACTTTCGCGTGCTTTGGGTTGATGTCCAAGCCGAACTCGATCAGGAGGTCTATCTCCTCCGTTTTTCGCTTTTTAACAGCCACCTGTCGGTGCGGTGTTTATTAGCGCTGCCATTGAACTTATGTGCATTGCCTTGGAGAGGAGAGAGCACAGGCTAAGCTTACCTCCACGGGGCATTGGTAATCAATGAGGCAATTTGGATCCAGGCCGTGGTCCAGCAGTGCTTTGACCTGATCGAGCGTCCCTCTCAATACGACTTGTATGAGGACGCCCACATCGGTCGAGCGAAAAGTTGCTCCGTGGTCCATGAGGAGCTTGAAGGCTTCCTGCTCGTGATTCTCGAAGGCGCAGGCCACCGGAGACTGATTCCGCTCAGCCTGGTTGACATCAGCTCCCTTTTCCAAGAGAGCAGGTATCAGTGGGGCGAGCTTGCTTTGAATGGCCTTCCATATGCTGCTGCATCCAGGTTTGGAGTCATCTACTGTTGCGCCTTGATCGAGGATAAATCTAACAATTGATTCATCTCCTGACAGCAGAGCATAGTCGAATTGAGCCTTCTTTTTCGGGATTGTTATTGATCTCGGCGCCAAGTTCTAGAAGCAGTGTGATCATTCCCAATTTTCCCTTTCTGGTGGCGTGCTGTAAGGGTGTGCACTCGTAGAAGCCGTTTATGGCATTCGGGTCTGCGCCTTTCTCGACGAGATACCGCAGCACAGGTGCATTATCTGCTGTTAGAGCCTTGAAGAAGCTGAATGGACAGTCAGCATATGAATTCCGGACCTGGCAAGGCAATCTTACGCGATTCCGCCACCTGCGTTAATATCTGCCCCTTTGGCTAGCAGCGTGTCTGCTAATCCCATATCGCCATTACCGCTACCACAGGAGTAGGATATGGCAGCTGCGAAGGGAGTATCGCCCTTCGATTCCCGGTTGACGTTGGCACCACGAGAAATGAGCTCCTTCGCGAGGCTAACCATCCCACGGTCAATGGCAGCGGTTAGCACGGAGCCTTTGTCTGACATTGCGTTTATGTAGGCGTTCCTCTCGAGGAGTAGCCTGGTGGCTACTTCGTCCTTCTCGTCGATTGCAATATGCAGCGCAGAACCATGATCTTTCGTCCAAGCATTGACGTTAACGTCCGGATGCCTCTCCAGAATCGCCTCCAGGAACCAGGGGTGGCTGTCATGACGCTTGACGGCCTCCAGGAACCCTTCCTCTTCGACTTTGGCGCCATGTTGAAGGAGGATTTTAGCCATCTCCAGCTCGCCCGTGTAGATGGCCCCGTGGAAGCAATTCATGTATAGGCTCCCCGGGTTGTTAACATCAGCTCCAGCATCCAATAGAGCGCGGAACGTCGGCAAGTCTCTGCTCCCGATTGCGACCCCTAAGGCCGTTCTCTGCCAGGGCCCACTGAGGTTCGCATCGGCACCCGCGCGTAGCAGGCTCCGCACTATCTGGCCGTGTCCCTTACTGGCTGCAGCGACGATGGGATACCCGAATTCGCCACGGCCCCCTTTGTTTGTGTCGGCGCCTTTGCGCAACAGCATCTGGACGAGCGGTAAAGAACCCGATAATGCCGCTGTGTACAAGCCGGTTCCGTCCGAGTCTCCTATCTCGTTGACGTCTGCACCGGCCGCCAGCAGAATAACAACTGTCCTGACATCGCCGGCAGAAGCAGCTTGATATAGGGATGAGCCGTGGGACCACGAGCCGATGTTGATGTCTGCACCATGCTTGACCAACAGCGCCACCACATCGACGTGTTCCTTTGATGCAGCAGCAACGAGGGCGGTATTATAAGGGCCTCCTTGGGCATTAATGTCGGCCCCTGCTGCAATTACTCGCTGCACAACCTTCAGGGAGCCACCGAGAGCTGCAACCTGCAGGACGCTGCCCATTTCTGTCGTTGCCAGATTCGCGTCCGCGCCCTGCCCCAAGAGGTAGTCCACAACCTCGAAGTGACCGTGGTACGCAGCAGCAGAGAGCGCCGAGCCGAAGAGTCCTTCTTTTTTGGATATATCGGCGCCTCGTAGGACCAGATCCGTGACAATTTGCAAGTCCCCGATCCACGCTGCCCAGTACAGTGACTGGGGCCGCATCATCCCAGGAGACAGAACAACGTCCAGTTGAATCCGATAATCTAGGTATGCGGAGTCGGGATTATATACGTTTAGCCAATTGACATACTCCCGCGTGGTTGAAGGGTCGAACAGACTGGTCAACTGAACCCGAAGGACAGGATTCTCGCTGCCGTTCTCTCTCTCTTTCCAGTGGCCAATCCAGAATTTTGCCGCATAGCCCAGCAACGGGTACTCATCGAAGGTCAATTCGGCAATAATCTCTCCGCTGTTAAATTCGAGAAGATAAAGTAGGCAGCACTGCGCCAGGAATGTGTTGGCGAAGCCCTTGGAAGCATAGTAGTAGGACAAGCTCCCTTCTCTGAGCCTCTCGGACGCGATATACTCCTTCATGGAGTAGTGGCTGAGGGATACCACGTCGAACACCTGGAGGCGGCCGGAATATGGAAAGGACCAGCCATGCTCACGGTTAACTTTGTCTCTGAGCCAGTCTTCCCATTCGGGCGCGTAATTCAGCTTCGAAACAGAGACTAGCGATCCACAAAGTTGGAGGATCAAATCGTCGTTGATGAGGCGGTGGTCGGCGTCGAACCTGCCACTTTTCGGATCAATAACTGCTGCCTCAGCTAGCTCTTGCAAGGTTAATGGCTGAGCGGAAAATGCCAGCCAGGTTAACGCCGATCGGACAAATGGTTGGTGCTGCCTCGGTACACACTGGAGCATCCTGTCGTATGTCTGGTCGAGGGTCTCAGGCATTCTTTTCAGCTCTGCCCGGACCGCAGCCGGGGTGAGACACTTCTTCATGGTGTCCAGTTGGCAGACAGCCCAGCGGAACCTTTGTGCTCTTGGCATCAGCATATATATCTCGGTGGCTGGCTCGTCGGCAAGGGCAACAGGGCTACTCACATTCCATGGGCGCCGTTGACTATCGACTCCAAGATTTCCTCCCTGATGGCGGGCTTCCACCGCAGCAAGACCGGGTCGCGGCTCATAACGCTGTTCACATGGGTTCTAACGTCTGCGTCTATGAAGGAACTCTGAATACAGATGGTGTAGGAGAAGGCGTCCCCCAAGGTGGCCTCAATGTCAGGCTCCCTTCTGCTGGTAATGAAAAGGCTGGCGTTTGGCGGGAGGCATTTGAGAAAGTCGCTGAAGAAGATCTGCCGCTCATCCACGGGGCATTCATCCAATCCGTCAATCAAGATGAATACCCTCTCAACGCGACCAACCTCGGCCAAGAATAACTCGAGAAGCTCGTTCGGACTGGGCTCCTCAAGTCCATCTTGATGATTGCTGTACAGCGCAGCTGCGTCGTCGGAAATGGGTTGGCTAACACATAAAAGCTGATAGACGAGCGACTTCAAAAGCCCCAGGACCGTCTGTTTCTGTTTTTCTGCGAAGTCGAAGTAATAATAAGCAACGCAGGTAGACTGGTCGTCTCTGAATTGGGTTTGAATGTGATCGATGATGGTCGAGCAGAGAATGGTCTTGCCAGCTCCCGGAATGCCGTGTAACCACAAAGCCTGGCCTCGGCTATTTTCCCAGGACTGGTACTTGCCCATGTTCAGGATCCATGTAGCCGTCTGCGGCTCGTGCCTGCTTCTGGACAGCTTATGGTTCTGCTCTGGGTCACTACTCTTGAGCCACTTCGGGATCTGCGTCCTCTTTGCATTACTCTCAAACTTGTCGCGATTTTGCCCCTGTTCCCTCAGCATCCGGGTTTGGAACGCCGACAGAGCCAACTGCAATATCGCGGTTCGTTTTCCAACAATTTCGAGGTTTCGCTGGATATTATTGGACTCGAAAGGCCATTTTAGCCGAATTTTCAATCCGGGCTTCGACAGCGGCACCAATTTCCGTGACAGGTCTTTGAGGACGGCCTCGCAAGACCGCAAGGCGACATGGCAGGCCGTTGTCGCTGGTCCTTTGGCATCGTCGCCTTCCCCATCCAGTGTCAACTGCTTAAAGGCGGACGCGGTACCTGGAGATTCCGGGAGTATTTCCTTCAGCTAGTCGAGGATAACTTCGAGAGTCTCAACGTTGGCAATGATTTGGGCAATCTCGTCGTCGGCGTCTTTAATCTGACCGCGGATCCGGTAGCAGCACAGCAGCACTTCACGAGACACCTGAAGCACCGCGATCACGCCTGCGGCGACGCTGAGAGGATCCATTGAGATCGAGACGATGAGGAAGCGAGGTGATGTCGTCAGGCTTCGAAGCTCGCGTTCAGAAAGAGGAGCACCTCATTTCTGAGGCTGTTACATATAGCTGAGATGAGGGGATTATGAAGGTCGTGTGAAGTTTAGCGCCAGGCAGAAACATGGCGGAGTGACGGGCTCAAGCTGAAACAGCTGGAGGTGGCAGTACAAGGGAGAAGCTCACGCGAGTTGCATGACTCATCCACTCCGTATCGGATCAACAAGATCGCGCATGCCTGAAAAGAGACTGTACTTGGAGCATATGCGTGTAAATGGACAAAGGGCATACAGCATCCCTTCAATTCCGGTGGTTAGCGCAGCCACTCCCGCACGGCCTTTTTATAGGGGAAATTTTGGTATTTTTGCTGTTTAGGGGAAAGTTGACAAAACACGCTAACCACGGGATGCGCCAGGATGCTGTAGAATACTAACTTGGAAGGATGCTCGGCTAGAGAATAAGCATAATATTAGCGTATCTAAAGTTGTATAGAATTATCGCTTTTTAGCAGTTGAAGCGATCCTGTATAAAAAGGCCGCCACTACAACAGGGAGGGTGGCCGACCCGCTCCGGCCATACAGTTGCGGTGATGCAGGGGATGGGAATAAAAGGATAGATGAGCGGTTCGTCTCGCAGTTAACGTTCCGCGGGGCTCACAGCTCGGCGTGGTCATGGAAAAGACTCGGCGTGGTTAGAAAGTTTAACGTGGTTAGAACTTGCAAACCAGCTTTATAACCACGATTAGCTTAAGACCACGCTAAGCCTACGCATATACAATGCATATGCAATTTAAATAAAATAGAAAATGTAAAGCCGTTTATTCTTAAATCACAAATATCTTAGTTTATGGCAGTGTATATACCGCGTATATGCGCTAAACAATGGCCATATAAGGTAATGGTAGTTAGTTATTAAAACATGGCCTATATACACGCGTAGCATATCTATAATAATAGTTGCACTATAACTTCTTCTCTATAATATTATAGCGTATATTATAAGTATATACAGTATAACATAGGCATAGGTCTTGTATATACTAACAGAAAGAATAAGGCAAATTTCTATTACCAATTTAACTATCGCATATACCGTATATACGCTCACTATAAGCAATCTAATAATCGCAGACTTTAATAACCCGTAGATAGCCTCTACTACTAACCCTTTTACCTTTGGCCATTACTATAGTAAGCATATATAGAGTATATGCATATACTATACTTATAAAGCCTTATAGGTCTAATTCTAAATCCTAATCCTAGTTGGGTAACTCCTAGTTAGTTATAGGATTGCATATGCACAGTATATGCTTATAATAACTATAGTGTGTACTATAGCAGCTTTTACTAGAGAAAGACGTAAGTGTATATAGAGCCGCATATCCAGTGTATATACTAACTGTATATAGCCCTAACCGTTTCAGTCTAAAACAACGCAAGTATATACAGCTCTATATACTGCGTAGGCATATGCTAAGCGTATACTAGACCTACCTAACGCCGCCTCTATACTCTTCTTAGTTAATATTATAGTATATATTACTTATCCACACCCTATGCGTAGCATATGCTAAGCCAAAGTTTAGGTATAATATTGCAGTCAACAGTACGCAGATATGCGGCTATGTCTTTACTGCTTAGCCAAGTATATATTTTGCATATACATAGCGCCTGCGGCTCTACTAATATGGCTATAGTATTGCCGGCATGTCCGTAATAAGTACAGCGGTGCTTATATATACTACTATATTATTATAGTAGCTTGGTATATACTTACTATATATAGTAACCAACCTAACCACTAATAATACATCAGTTGGAGAGCTGGTCGTAGGTAAGAAGTATATACTATATATATACAGCGTATATGCGAGGCTAATGTATTATAGTTCCCTAAAGCTGTTTATTCTCTCTAGTAGCTAGTAGGATATAAGATACCTATATAAGCCCAAGTATATCTATGCCTATACATCACATATACGTTGCTAATAGTGTCTATAGTTATGGCCCCTTAGGTTCTAGGATCTTAGAGTATATAAATACCTACACACTCTTTACGTATATCCACCCTATACTGCGTATACGCTTAGCCTAAGCTAATTAAATGCAGTGCCTAGGACCAGGGGTTTACTACCTAATTTAGCAGGCAATTTTATCGCGAGGTAAGAGTACTAGTGTCGCTTCTATATATACACACTATACCCTAATATATATATCTATCTATCTATATACTTATTCCCCCTAAGTTTAATTTTAGACCTAAAGGCACTTATAGGCCTAAGGGTAGCGTGTGTAAGGAATAAGTATAGCTACTACTAGGGATACTGCCTAATTCTAAAACCAACGCTTAACTCTATGTTTAGGAGACTAGGAAAGTTTAATTTAGTATATCCTCTATATATATATTACCAAAACTACTACTTAGTTATATTACTAGCTTATACATATATACCCTACGTATATGCAAACCCCTAATGTCTTCTACTAACCATAGGTCAATACGCACTTATGCTAGGCATATGCTAATATAAGGGAAACAGCGCGTTAGCCCTACTACTCCCTCCACCAGCTTAAAGCGTAAGGTTAGTATTTTACCTGCATATATTTAGCATACGCTAACTATATACGTAGCGCGGCCTAACCCCCCTAGATAACCGCAAGGAGTCCCCCTTACTATCTACACGCCGCCAGAGCGGTAGGTTTGCTTTATATATATTCTATATATACACTACTAATATTTAGTACAGGGAGCAGAAAAATAATAGGCCGCCGCTATAGTAGTAGTAAAAGCTCCAGTAAGTTTAGTTTATTTTATTATATATATTATGCTTATACTCTGTATAAGCTACTTCTACCGCAGGTAGAACCTACTACTCGTCCTATATTACTGGTTAAGTCCTAGTATATGCTGGGCCTACACACTACATATACAATATACAATATGCATAGTTGGAGTTTAGGTAGAGTTTAGTAGATAAATAGGCTAGGTATATACCTAACATAGGGCGCGGGGCTATAGGCCCATATTAATTAATTCTTTATTTATGGTAATAGAACTCTATAATACTTACTCTATATATACCGTGTATATGCGCCCTATATGCTAATACTATGCTTTTACGCCTACTTCTTAAGCTCTGCTAGCTCCTTCGCTTTATTATATACATCTTTAGCCTATTTTAATTTATTAATTTATTACTCTATATTTTCTATATAGAGTGTATATGCCTCCTTCTCTATCTTCTTTATAGATAGGTTAGACCTATACCTTTTACCCACAGTCTGGGGCGTTTAACTTTAAAATAGTAGGGGCAATATCTACGCTATATATACTGTGGATATACGCGACGTATCTAATACTAATATAATATTATTATCTGCTCTACTTATTTATAACATAGTCTGCCCACTAAATATAATAGGTAATTCTATATTAGGTATATACTATAGATTAGGCTTAGGGGTATTAAATAGGTTCTAAAAATTCTAAGGAAGATTTAGTTTAGGATTTTTAACTTATTACTTAGCTGCTTTCCACTATTTCTAAGCTGCTTAAGCTTAGCATCTACTTTGCATTTATAGTGTATATACATACTTTATTTCTATAGCTGTACTACTATCCGCTTTAAGTTACTATAATTTCTCTATATATTATCTATTCCTATCTCTTTATATAGCTCTTATAGGTCAAACATTTCTTATATATAGAGTTTAAGCCTATACTAAAATGTTAGAATATGCGGTGCATATACAGAGTATATATATTTACCGTAGTACTATAGCAAGTATGCATAAGTTTTAACCGGTAAAGTTATTATTTTAAAAGTAACTACTTTTACTAATTCCAGTATGCTTTTGTGTATATGCCTACTACTTATAAGGGACCTTTAACTTTTCCTTTATAAGCCTAGCTAGTATCTATATTTTCTTTTTATTATTTATCCAAGACGTAAGCTCTAGATATAGTATATATATGCTTTATATACGCTCTATTAGTTTCTGCTTTGTCTCCGCTTCCTATATCTGCTCTATAATATATCTTGCTTTATAGGTTGGAAAGCGCTTCGCAAAGTTTTATTTAATATATACTTAGCAGAATATAAGCATATGCTAAAGGTATTTATCCCATTTATAGGATGGGTTAATTGTATATAGGTAATCCCTAAAGCCTATATATTATTAGCATATGCTAGGTATATACGCAGCGTATACTTACCACTAGCTTATTTCTTATATATATTAACTATAGCCGTGCGAAGTCCGGTTCCATGAATATATGCAAATTATATAGATAATTAGGCAGTATTACTTAAAACCTTAAATACTAGCTAAAATATCTTTGCGTATACAGCACGTGTTTCTAAGTTCAGAAATACATATACCTACACCTTAATTCCTGTTATAGGTATTAGCCTGTGTATAGTATATACATAGCATAGGGCATATATACGTTTAGAATTCTCGTCCTATCCTGCAATTAAAAATAAATTCGTTTTACCTTAAACCATTTTAAATAATAGGTCCATTTTAATATATGTTATATGTTGGAATGCCTTAGCTTACGCGTATATACAGCATATAATAAGGAAATGCTTGTTATTAAAGTTATAAATTGCCCAAATCTATTGCTCTATGTTCTCTTTATATTAGTTAATAGAGAACTTATATAGCATACCTGCTACGCTTAGGCTCTATATATACTTAGTATATATCTAACCTATACTTACCTATATATGCCGTCCTCTCTGGGAATTATAGCATCCTTTCCTTTTAAATTAAAGTAGTAATTTAATCCTTAATATTAAGACTACTATATACTGCACGTAGTGTCTGCGCCCTATACTTCTTATATAGAGTATAATACTATGGAGATAGGATAAATCGACCTATACTATAGTAAGTAGTTTTATTTGCATATACTATGTATATATGGGGCATACGTGTAGTAAGGCTTAGGACTTTCACCTACCTTATTACTTTAACTACATTATTAGCAAGGTTAATTGGTAGCTTTATTAGGTATAGTGGATGATATATATAAGAATTCCGTGTAATAAGGCAAATATAAGAATACTGTGCTATATTAACAGGAATATAGCAATCTAACCATACACTATATATTTGGCTTACTACCCTACCTTAGCCTTGCGAATGGTTAAACCCTAGTAGGCTTAGCATATGCGTAGTATATATATAGTGTATATATTACCTACCACAATTTTTTTGCTTTAACATTGAATATCTAATATAGGTATATTCTTTTTTAAGTTCCTAAACCCTATATTTAATAAGTAGACATAGGTATTAAATATCTACCCTAGCAGTTGTTAATAATAAAGGCCAAGTAGTGTGCTATAGTTTAGTATCACTGCTGCTAGAATAACCAATGAATATTATCTGTATATAATAAGCATATATCACGTATACGCTGGCCATATACGCACTCTATGTTAAGAAAACATTGTTAGTCTGCTTTCACTATATACACATTCTTGTGTACTAGGATAGGTACACTACCGCCATAATTATAGAATACTGTTATAGTAGCTGCATATTATAAGTATTTACCTAATATATATAGATAATGCTTACTTCTCTATACTTTACTTAAGCTTTTTATTAACCTCTACTACTTAGTATAGACGACTGCTACACTTTTAGAGGTCGTTAATTAATTTAAGCTTAACCCTATTATATATAGGGCATATATAGAGGACATCCTCGTAAGCATGCTCGCAGTATTTAATACCGCTACATTTAAACGCTTAATAAAATGCTTTTCCACTCTCCTAATTATTATTTTCTCTAAGGAGTTGTAGTTATATAACTTTAGGGTTACTAGTTTTATAAAACAAAAATTAAATCTACTAAAGGCATAAGTACAGCATATACCTAGCATGTATATTACATACCTTTAACATATACTGCTTAATAACCTCACATACTATTTCTTTATCTGCATCTATAGATAGCAGAGGTGTTACTTTATAGATATAGTATGCAATTCCTTTTTTTCTAGTTGCTAGATATTCTAGCATTATAATATAGTCTATTGCCTCTTAGACGATAACTTAGTGCTTACTATTAGAGCTAATAAGTACTCTATGGTCTTAGAGTGTACTCTGGATATTCTTAGCATATGCATAGCCTATATATAGTGTTATACGTAGTCTTACCTCAGAGAGACCCATATAAAATAGAAACCGCTATTATATACTATCTTAACCCTTACCCTCCTCGCCCTCCCCACCCTTCTTATCTTTAATACTCTCTCTACTAATTATATCATCTTAAGAACTATTGTCTTTATATTTAATGTTAGGTACGCTCTAGTATACCTATATATCCTTAGCATACATCACCGGTGAAACACCGGTGACTCGCCTAAGGGTCGACAGCGACATGACAACTGAAGAAATGGCCAGAACCATCAGCCGCCTCTCAAACAACACAGCACTAGGACCAGATGGGATCCCAAACGAAGCCCTAAAGACCTGTGGACCACTTATAGCACCTTGGCTTGCAGACGTAGCCAGAGCATGCTTTGCAATAGGCTACTACCCGCGACTTAGAAGATCCATGACGACGGTTGTCTTACGAAAAGAAGGTAAAGTAGACTACTTAATCCTAGGAAGCTACCGCCCTATTGCCTTAGAAAACACCCTAAGCAAGATCTTAGAAAAGGTTATAGCGAACCATATAGCAAACACGGCAGAGGAACACGCCCTACTACCACAAAGCCAAATGGGGGCAAGAAAGAATCGCTTAACGCTATCAGCACTTACACTACTCGCTGCTACTATTAAAACTGCATAGGCTATGCGAAAGGACTTTATAGTATTAATACTTAGCCTAGATATTAGCGGCGCCTACAATAATATACCCCATGAGCGTCTCCTATACATCCTTAGGGCAAAGGGCTTCCTAGAATAGATTATTTAGTTTGTTCAAGAATTTATAGGCCAGAAAGAAATATTACTAGTCTTTAGCGGATACCAGAGCCCCCCTATTACAGTCGCAACAGGAATACTATAAGGATTACCTCTGTCGCCTATACTCTTCCTCTTCTTTGTAAGCAACCTGCTTAACACCTTTAAGGAAGGGGCGACCCAGGGGATAGGCTTTGTTAATAATACAAACCTAATTACATATAGGCCAACAGCCGTAGAGAACTATAGGACACTAGAGAAAGCCTACAACACCTATATAGAATGGGCAAGACAATATAGAGTCCAATTCTTACTAAAGAAATACTAGCTAATCCATTTTATAAGAAAACGTAACTAATCTGCAGATCTTTAGCATATAATCCATATCTAAGGCTTTAGGGGTTAACCGGTTCAAGGCCTAAGGGTATTAGGAGTGTGGGTAGATAGCAAGCTCCAGTAGAGCGCACATACGGCGCAAGCGGCCCATAAGGGCCAAGCACAGTATATCGCCATATCCAGGATCGTCAATTCTACATAGGGTCCATGCTTCCAGAGGTCACGCCTACTATACACAGCAGTTGTCCGGCCAACCATGACGTATAGATCTAGCATTTAGGCCACTAGAGAAACTAAGAAAGGCCCCCCTAAATTACTCCTTAAACCACTCTAAAAGGTCCAAACAGCCTGCCTTAGGAGTATAACAGGCGGGTATAAGCGAACGGCTACAGCACTGCTTAAGAAGGAAGCCAATATTCCCCCCCTATAACTATATATTAAAGCCGATGCAATATAAAGGGTGTAAAAGGAACGTAACTCTAATGTCATAAAGTATATTAAGACACGCCTAAACAAACTATAGAGGGACCCT
>Ga0307507_10005924_pt1 | contig 19434 bp, 14 predicted proteins | sample 7_EM_MG_FD_207223 | JGI IMG/M metagenome (GOLD analysis project Ga0307507, IMG submission 207223) | Populus trichocarpa ectomycorrhiza microbial communities from riparian zone in the Pacific Northwest, United States - 7_EM | ecosystem: Host-associated > Plants > Roots > Unclassified | place...
GTGGTGCAGCTTGAGGGGGGGGCGGGTGACCTCTTGCAGCAGGGCGTGCAGGTGGTACTGAGTGGGGCGTGGGGGCTGTGGGGGCCGTGGGGCGAGCGGGGGGGGTCGCGGACGTCACCCGATGTGACAGGTCGCGTAGGGCGGACTGGAGGGGGCGGATGTCCACACATGTTACCCCTTCGTTGGCAACTCTGGAGGAGAGTGTGTGGAGGTTGGTGCGGAGTTCCTGGTTTTCTTTGCGCATCTCGGCGAGCTGGGTGGTGACTGTGTCTAGTTGGGTGGTGATGGCCACTATGCCGGAGACGGTGGCACAGAGGATGGAGAGGATGGAGCCTTCACCGGCAGTAACGGATTGAACGGCATGGGGGGAAAGGTCTTGCACCAGGTGGGGGTTGAGTTGGAGGCTGTTCCTGGTCTCTGCGAAGATTTCCGCCAGGAAGGCGAGGAGGGGGGACGGGCGGACGGAGGGAGAGGGTGAGGGGGGTTCCTGAAGGCGGGGGGTGTTGGCGTGGGAAATGGCAGCAGCCAGAGCCTGGTTGCCTGGGGGGATGGGTTCGATCTCCATGAGGGGACAGGGGGAGGGGATCTTTGACGGGCGATGTCCCATAAGCCAAGCGGGGTGTGCGTTTGAGTAGAATGTAGGGGGGGGGTGGTAGAGGGCGAGTAGCTGGCCCAAATCCCATGCCCCGAGGGTGCTCTTATATAGGGGTTCTTCCCTCAACCCTAACCCTGCGGGACTCACACTCTCGCGTCACACGACTCATAACTCATAGTGAGTCATAGTGTGAAATCCATCAGCTGACTCGTTTGAGTCAGCTGTGCCCTATCTCGCGACCAATCAAAACTCATAAAACAAGTCATGTGCCCTAACGGGATCACATGCGTGAAACCCAAGACTCATAAATATGAGTCATGTGCGAAATACATAAACCACATGACCACGAATGTGTGTCATGTCAAATATCAACCAATAATAACAAACCAATGACACGCTATTGCGTTGTCATGTGAGAACCTATGAGTCCACTGATCTCATAGCGTGAAAGATAACAACCCGATGACTAATAACCATTAGTCATGTGAAAGTCTTCCTTGCTTAGTCACCGTTTGTGACAAGAAGAAACAGAATCAGAAGGCAGAATTGTGAGACCGGACCGTACTGGGGAACTCAGAGGCGAATTGTTACAGCTTTCCTGTTGGGGCTGCAAATCGCTCATTTTCTGGCAGCCCAAAGTTTGCCGGATGGGGGGGATATTAGAGCGCAAAAAAAAGCTGAAAGATAAGTGGGAATCATGCCACCTTTACAAGAACCATTTCTCTGCAAAGCTAACCACCAGACCTATAGGCCCCTAACAGGCCTGATAGGCTTTTGTAGGCTGAATGGATTCAGCCTATATCCGCCTAGGCCATTGGTCGAAATAGCCCCCCTTGGCCCGGCCTACAGCCTATAGGCTGCCCTATCAGCAGCCTGGCCCGTTGGGAACACTGCCTGTGATATCCTTCTGCTAATCAAAGCTCAATATATGCTCCAATTGACAGCATTGTCTCAAAAAAATGAAAATTAATTCCTCTTCTCTACCCTGATCATATCCCCGACTACCCCCTCACCTTCTTCACTACCACTCTCCCCCCCAACCTCTAATGCCTTCATTTCTACCCAGAGGTCTTCCGCCTCATCATGTATAACCCACACAACACACACGTGTGTGGTGGCCGGCGCCTTCTCACCGCCGGAGGTGTCAAGCAAGGGAGCTGTTTGGGTACCAGAGCCGGTTTTCAGTGAGCGTGCCCGGTTGTTGGCTATTCGAGCTGCCTTCGCCACATCTACCCTCTCCCGCACCTTCCGCAACATCTGGACCATTTCTGAAGTTACTACTCAAGCTTCTGTTAGTTTCCGTCGGTCTGAGGTGTTTTTTATTCTCTTTTTGTTTCCTACTAACTCCCGGTATTGTCGGTGGGCCTCTTCCTCCAATGTCTTGTCAGGAATGGTTTGCTGAAAGCCTTCTGAAAGATTTGATAAGAGTTGTTTCAACTTCAGGGAGGAGGGAGTAGTTTTTGGAAGTAATGAAGCCCGCAGTTCTGGTGATTCGGCTAACTGCTCGTGGTGTTTTGGGAATCTTTGGAGTCTCCGCACCAGCCAAGCCTTTTTCTTGTGTAACCTTCGCTTCCTTTCACTTGAGACCCCCAATAGCCCGCTGAGGATTAAAGGGAATTATCCCCACCGCTTGTCAGGCGCTTAGGATATTCTCTCAGGTAAAGGTTAGCCTGCGAGTAGGCATAAGAATTCTGCTTTCTTATCAGTGCTTGGGTTTACAAAGAAAAGAACAAGAGAAGCGGAGTAGTGTGGAGTCAGCAAACTATTACTAACGGTAAAAATTCTTCTTTGTTCATTCCAGCATGGCCTTTTCTAATAAAGGCATCAAGGCCATTGCTGTAATGCCGCTGTAGAGGGCTAAACAAGCCAACATCCAGAGGTTGCAGCATCTGGGTAGAGTGGGCGGGAAGACATACGGGAAGGACTTTTGCGTTGAGGCAATAATCGAAGAACTCTCAATTAAAATGAGATGTATGCCGATCCAAGATGAGCAGACTGTATTCAGTTCCCGCACTATAAAGTAATACTCTAGTCAGCTTTCTTTCCTTATAATCTGTTAGTGAAGATTACCTTTCCCGAGTTTCTGCATCAAAAACCTCCTGCAACCACCGCAGCCCTACCTCTTCATTACTCCAGCCCTTTTCTGATACCCCAAAGGTTGCTAGGTCATGTTTTTTTAATTTCGCATACCAGCCCATATAGTGGGCTTTCCCTTTATTAATTATCATAGGGCAGAGAACACGGCCGTCGCCGGATACGGTTTCAATAACTGTTACCCATTCCTGGAAACCATCCTGTGTCATTTTTGGACAACGCTGATGCTTTCTACAAATAACCTTGCAACGCAAGGCTACCCCCATCATAAATCCCTTCTCGTCCATGTTGTACATATTAGTGTGTGATATGTTGTAAAATTTGATTAGACTTTGGAGCTAGTGGTAGAATTAGTAGCTATTAAAGCCGGTAATAAGTATCAACTACACCTTTGAAAAATAATCCTTCAAGAGAACCGGATCACTTGCAAATACTCTCTGATGATCAAGCCGTGTTCCTAGCTTCACTGCCAACCCAGGATGTCGCCGGAGAAACCTGGTCACCCAGTTCTTTCCGAATGTCCGGCCTTTCACCCGGCAGGCAACTATGGCTTCCGCAATCCCCTTAACCACGGACTTCCGGGCTGGATGTCCCCACTCATCAAGCGTTTCACACCAGCGCACAATTGATTTTTCATTATATTCCGACAGTGCCTGCCGCCTCACTAGCCTTGTTGCCTGTGCCTGCCTTCCGGTGAGTCGACCTCGTAGCGTCGAGTAGGTAATCCCGAATTTCTCTGCAGACAATCGTAGTGATGGTTTATCACTGGTTTTGTAGTGCTGAATGGCTTGCTGAATCCTTCCTTCAACTTGTTCCTTCCTTCCTTCCTTCATCTGTGGCATCCTGACAAGTTTGGCGGGTTTTCGTTGACTTCAGCGACCTCTACAAATATTTTTGTCTGGAGCGGGGTAGGCTTGCAATGTGTCCTTGGCGCTGAGCCGGGTAATGGTGCCGAGCCGCCTAGCGGTGAATTACGTTACAGGACTGGCTCTCTCGAGGCCCTTTGGAGTGGTAGTGTGTGGCTGTGCGTGGCTATCAGTGCCTAGTTGGTGGAGATAGGAGGCTGGTGTATGTTGTGGAGCTTGTCAGGCCACTACATGCTACGCCGTTCTGTCTACACTATCAGATCAGTTCCTTGGTAAATGGCGCTATCATACCAGTACTCCATTTTTATGGAAATTTTGGAGCACTGTGAGTTACTCGAGTACTCAGGTATAGACGTTGGTGGTTGGTGATCAGACAGATAGAGATTAGAAAATGTATTCTGGTACATATATTTTTAATCCCACATCCATGCCTGAGTAGAGCACCGGTAGGAAATAAGACCTCCGTAAGACTGAGAGAAGAGATTTCAGAATATCCCGCACCACCAGGCCGAGCAGACCTAAGCGATAAATGCTCCACGTGGCGAGAGGTGTTGAGGAGGATTAAAGGGCCAGAAGAGTTTCAAATTGGTGCGTTCCATAAATTCGGAAGTTTGCTCTTAGTAAATGAGGGACCGAATAAGTGCTCGAACATAGGAGAAATGTGTTTGGAAGCTGCAATCCCCTCTTGTACTGAGGGGTTGAGTACCCCTAATTTCACTTTGGTCTCAATTGAGGGCTGTGTTTAGCTCTGATTTCTCTGCCCTATCCTAAGCTGGGAATTTCAATGACCGAGCACATCTCTCTCGTATTTAAGTATCGTAGAGCCTCGTATAATCAATGATCAGATGGTCGGCTAGAATTCTAGTCTTAGTTCGTCATAAGTTTATTTTGGTGGGTTGCCGGAATTGCAAATTCCAATGACTAAGACCCACCATACTCAGCGCACTCAAGATTTTCTGTGAAGAAGACATTAATCCTTCTTAGCGTTTTATCTCAAAGTACGGTGATTGTGGGTTTGCCGGAGGTAGTGGAATAGGACATTTTAGAGTGAGATATACCCGCCTAATTCAAAAGCAGTGGCATTGGGAAATGGTTTGCAGACTTGGCACCGAGAGCTCAAGCATGTGCAAGGGGAGACATAACACAGGTTGAGCTTTGGTGGCTGGGTGGATCATTTGGCACTCTTCGAACTTTCGCGTGACTGATGTGGCATGCGTGCTATTCGATAGTTAGATGAACTAGGCGTGCGGGATGATATGGTTGGCTAATCGTTTGAGAAACGGCAAAGTTTTCTTCGAAAATTCGGAAGAGGCTCTTTGCGAGGTGCTGGCTGATTGGTGGCATCAAACTACGGAGGTACTGTACAGCGTGTAAGTTTTGTAGGTTACACAGGGGGTGAGGGTGGCTGTCCTGGTTTGTGGAACCTACAAAACTTACACCCCCTTTTGGATGAAATGCCTGCTGTGTGACATCTCACAGCCTGGCTCCCCAACATTATTTTCTTCAGTTCTAAGGATACTCTTGAACACCTAAGACCCCCATCCATCCCCTTTCCAGACAACCTCTATTCGCTAGGCTTCAGACAATATGGACTATAATGGGATTACTGGGTCATTCAACGTCAACAGTTTGAATAGAACCGTCAACAATTTCCACAAAATCGTCCACACAACTATAGCAGATAACAAGAATCAAGTCCTACAGTGGCTGTCGCCGCTAGAGCCGCAGAGAAGACATCAACATCTACGGGAGAGCCGACTTGAGGGCGTGGGAAAATGGATTTTTCAAACAAGCGAGTTTCGGGAATGGAATACGAGAGCGGATGGATCTTCTCACTCCGTGCTCTTTTGCCATGGTGATCCAGGTGTGGGGAAAACTCATCTCAGGTAGCGCGGGAAAACATGGGAGAAAGCCCACATCGCTAACTGCTTGCAATTTCAGCTCCCTTGTAATCGACCATTTTTATGGAAGCGATCAGGATATCACGGTTGCTGGGCTGTATTGTGACTACCTTGATGGAAAAGAACAGACTACATCGCACATGCTAGGAGCCATGCTCAGGCAGTTAGTGGGGAGTGGAAACATCCCGGAGGACATACGCAGAGCCTTCGAACACGGGAAGGGGCATTTTGGCGGGGTAGGCCCGGAAGTTCCGGCGCTCCGCAAAATGCTCAAGCTGGCGATTAGGCAGCGGCACTGGGTGATTATATGTATCGATGGCTTAGACGAATCTCTCCCAGGGCATCGCACCAACCTTCTTCAAGCTCTGCAAGTTATCGTCCAGGAGTCATCAAATGTCCGATTATTCTTAACCGGAAGGCCTTTCATCCGTAGTGAGGTTGAAAAGTACTTCCCCAGCGCAGACACTATCTCAGTGAACCCAACCAGGGAAGACACCGAGGCATTTCTGAGGATGAAGTTGGACGGGGACCCAGAACCTGACGCCATGGATGACTGTCTAAGGGCTGATATAATGGAAATTATTCCGAAAAAAATATCCGAGATGTAGGTCTAAATTCCTGGTTCTGGCCTATCAAGCAGAATGTTACTTACAAGTGATTGCCTATAGATTCCTTCTTGTTTCTCTCAGCATCGAAACAATCCTTGGGGAGACAACGATTCATCGGAGGAGGGAAAAGCTTAAACAAATTTCAAGTGGTCAAGACGTAGGAGACGTATACACTGCCACTTTGGGAAGAATTAAGGGACAGAAGAAGGACAGAGCACGGCTAGGAGTGGAAGCTATCATGTGGGTAGCACATTCGCTGCGGCCGCTGCGACCAGACGAGCTATGTCAAGCCTTAGGTGTAGAAATAGGGTCGAGAGATCTCAACAGTGATAATGCGCCTTCGATCCGGACAATCTTGAACTGCACGTTGGGACTGGTCACGGTCGATTCATCGTCTTCCGAAGTCCGTCTTGTTCATTTCACTCTACAGGAACATATCCTCGCCAATCCTTCACTTTTCCATAGTCCCCATTCGACGATTTCAGAAGCTTGCTTGACGTACCTTAACTTTGAGCGCATCAGAGATCTTTCGCCAGCCCTCTCTTCACCACCACCTACAATTCCCTTTTTTGAATACGCTTCTGAGTACTGGGGAGCACATGCTCGAAGAGAAATATCTGCAAGTGTGATTTATCTTGCACTAAGGCTACTTGGTCAATTCGAGACGCATATATCTTCCACACAACTGTTCTTGCAGGCGCTTGAGTATGAAGATCTTTACGATGCTGATGAGGGCCCGATTAGATTCACGGGGCTCCATGGTGCAGCTTATCAGGGGGTTTCGGAGATCATGGTTTCTCTACTTAAGATCAAAAAATGGGATCTTAACGCAGCTGACCAGCTTGGCAGTACAGCTTTGACGGTGGCTGCCAAGGAAGGACACGGTGAGATAGTAAAGGTGTTACTCCAACAGGAGGATGCCGATCCCGATATAGCAGATGTCAGTAACCGAACACCATTGTCATGGGCTGCCCAGAATTGGCATATCGAAATTGTGCGCCTGCTATTGGAACGGAACGATGTTAATCCCGAAGAGGCGGATTCGGATGGTCGAACGCCACTTTCATGGGCTGCCTGGGAGGGGCATGCGAAAATTGTGCGAATGTTACTAGAACACAATAGTGTCAATCCAGATACGGCGGACAAAAGTGGCCGAACGCCATTTTCATGGGCTGCGGAGGGTGGCTGTACGGAAGTTGTGCGAATACTATTAGAACCAAATGATGTCGATCCAGATGCGCCAGATAAGAGCGGTAGGACACCATTTTCATGGGCTATAGAGAATGGATGTACGGATATTGTACAGATACTATTGGAGCGAAATGATGTTGATCCAGATTCGGCGGATGAGAGTGGTCGAACACCATTTTCATGGGCTACCAGGCATTGCGGCCCGGAAATTCTGAGGAGGCTGTTGGACGAGAATGGTGTTAGACCCGACATAGCAGATCACAGTGGCCGAACACCATTTTCATGGGCTGCCGAGGGTGGGGCTGAGGGAACTGTGCAGATACTATTGGACCGGAACGATATTGATCCCGACAGGGCTGACAAGAGTGGTCGAACACCATTTTCATGGGCTGCTGAGAAGGGGCGTACGGGAATTGTATCAATGCTATTGGAACGGAACGATGTCAACCCTGATACAGCGGATAAGTGGGGTCGAACTCCACTTTGTTGGGCCGCTGTGAGTGGACATCAGGGAATTGTGGAGATTCTATTAGAGCGGAAAGATGTCAATCCTAACATAGTGGATATGAGTGGCCGAACACTACTTTCATTGGCTTCCCAGGGTGGATCTGGGAGGGTTGTGCGGGCGCTGTTGGAACTGCCGGATGCTAATCCCGACGCGGCAGACAACAGTGGTCGAACACCAGTTTCATGGGCTGCGGAGAATGGTCGCCTAAGAGTAACGGAGATGCTGTTAGAACGGAGCGATGTGAATCCTGACACTGCAGATAAGAGTGGTCGAACACCGTTTTCATGGGCTTCGGAGGCCTGTTGTGTGGAAATTGTGACAACCCTATTACAACGGAAGGATGTTAATCCAGACAGTGCCGACAATAGTGGCCGAACGCCATTGTCATGGGCTACCGGGAATTGGCAGGGGGAAACTGTGAAGATGCTATTGGAACGGAAGGATGTTAATCCAGACAGTGCTGACAAGAGTGGCCGAACACCATTGTCATGGGCGGTCTGGAATGGACGGACTGTGAAGATGCTATTGGAACGGAAAGATGTTAATCCAGACAGTGCTGACAAGAGTGGCCGAACGCCATTGTCATGGGCTGCTTGGAATGGGTGGGGAGAAACTGTGAATATGCTATTGGAACGGAAGGACGTCAATCCTAACACTGTAGATAAGAGTGGCCGAAGCCCCATTTCATGGGCTGCTAGGAGGGGGTGTGGGGGTGTTGTGGGGATGCTGCTGGAGTGCAACCTTGTCAATCCAGATACTGCAGATAAAAGTGGCCGAACACCACTTTCATGGGCTGCTGAGAGTGGGCACGAGGGAATCGTTGAGCTGCTTTTGGAGCAGAACGGTGTCAATCCTAACCGCACTGACAAGAGTGGCCGAGCCCCGTTGTTATGGGCTACTGAGAAGGGGCATGAGAAAATTGTTGACATGCTGTTGGGGCGGAGCGAGGTCTACTCCGAAACCACAGATGAGAGTGGCCAAACACCTTTTTCATGGGCCACCGGGAGCGGGCATGAGGAACCTACGGTCGGTGCGTCGAGCCGGGAAAACGTCAATCACGACGCCTTAGACGAAATTAGCCAAACTTTGTTTCTACCAGCTACCATAAATGGCCATGAGGAAATTATGGACATGCTACCAGAAGGGATCAATGCCAATCCCAACATGGCGTATAAGAATGGTCGGACACCGTTTTCATGGGCTGCTGAGAGCAGGCATGAGGAAATTGCAGACATGATATTGGACCAGAAAAACGTCAATCACGACACCTCAGATGAAATCAGCCAAACACTAGTTCCACCAGCTGCCATGCTTGGACACGATGAAATTGCCAGCATGCTACTAGAATGGAACAATGTCAATCCCAACACGACGGATGAGAGTGGTCAAGCCCCATATTTGCGGCCTACCGAGCATGGCTATACAGGAATTTCCCCGTGGCAGGAGGAATGGCATGACCTCGAAGCTATATTAAGACTCAGAGGGGAGTTCTCTGATTCCCTCCCGCCGTCTGGGCTACCCCCCAAAAGGATCCGCAGGTTTTGATATATTATAGACCACAGGCTGTCCCCTGCCACTTGCACAGGCGAGAACCCTCCTCTGCCGTTAAGTGCTAGTTCCCTACTCATGCTCTTTTGGACCTGCACCCCCACTTCAACAACTACTTGTGCGTTGACGAATTCGTTATTGGTGTCTAGCGGTTAGCCATCGAGGGGTGGGATGGCTATTCATGCTACTCTAGCTAAGGAAAAATATGCATCAGAGCCGGCAAAAAAATCGTTTTTTCCTTGTTCCCGAAGTAGGGGTTGTGATTTCTTCAATTCTTCTTACTCCCCCTTGTTTATCTTTCCCTTCTCGTAGTATATATCTATATCTCCTGACTATGGAGGAAGCATTTTTGTCTTTTCCCTTTTTTTCCAAGGCTTCTAGCACTCCTAGGTGCTCTTTAGAAATTCCGCATAAATACCATCACCTTCCAGCCCCTAAGCTATCCGCTTTTTGGAAGGAAGGAGGAAGGGACCAGGGCTGAGACTAGTGGGATTGGGAGAAGGTGCCGACATATCAATCATGCATTTGGAAGTTTTCTTATCTTTCGAGAGTTCTATTTGTATTTTCATTTTCTCCGGGGTTTTTGAGATGAATAGAGAAGCTGCCCCAGCTATGCTGTTCCTTTATCGTGACCTCTGTGTGCGGAACAAGAGGGATGATATATGTAGTGATCGGCGAAAGCCCCTGGGTGATTTTTATTACGTTGTTTTCTCTATCGTTTTCTTTACTATTGGTAATCGAGTACCGGATAGGACAGAAAAGTCTACCATCATACCTTTCCGCTTCCACCTACACAACGTCCAAATCGGGAGCGAACCCGCTCTCTCTATCGCTATGATATTTATTACTTATATCTTTGTATAGGCGCTTGCGAAAAACTAACTTGAATGAAGAGGCTCTCATGGCGTGCCAGTGGCCCGGGAGATCCATTAGTGTTTTTTTTTGGCTTATCCAATATCGCCGGCTTGGCCCATTCTCGATGTATCGGCGAATCATGGGCTAAAAGGGAATTCTCTCCTATCACTCGATGCCCTCGAATGGAGAATTGTTCGGCAGGTATCGATAAACGGCTGCTGAGCTGTTGCGAAATCGAGATCCCTGAATGATACTACGCGGCTGAGAATCACCACTCAATAGAACTTTAGTTTTAGTTAACAATCTACTCTCTAGTATCATATACCATCCTACCTTCATCGTAATTTTTCATTCCAAGAGCGCAAGCCCTACTTTAATACGCCAAATTAAAGAAATATTTGGGTACCGGCGGTGTGATAAACTGCATTCGCAGTAGGTAATAATACTGACTTTCTACCATACCGATGACAAACAGAAATGGACTTGATGGTTTAAAAAGCAAGAAACTAGGAGCATGGAAATACGAGTGCCAATAGCATCCATCCCTGACTCTGCCCGGCTTTTTGGACTCTTTGCTTCATTAACCAGAAAGATAACCCGCATAGAGCCCCCACGAGTGATATATTATATTTCGCCTACCAGGGACTTAGGGTTAGATATCTAAAGGATGTAAATGCTGCACTAGCTGGGGTTTCTGTATACCAAATGAATGGTGCACGGAGGCAAGAGGGACCCCCAATTGATTCGTTAACTACTTTTTAGTGGTAACGCTTCTACTTTGTTCTTGTCAACTATTCGGGAACAGAGGTGATCCAGCATCTGAAGCCAAGATTTCGCTGATTTCGGTTACTAACTAGGGTAGCACTTTATCGTTAAATGGCGGAGCACCGGGACAAACAGCAGATACGAATAGCAGTATAGCTTCCCATAGTTCATCTGACCGATCCAGGCCCGACTACAGATATCTGCATGCTTCCGAGTGATTAGGCATGATGTTGCGGACATTGGGAATGTTTCGGAATATGTATCAACACCGGTGTGGATCGAATACACGTGACTGTAAGCAACTTCAAATATCGCAAAAAGGCAAAAGGAGTCCTCAGCTTCTTCATAGGCTAATTGAGATATAGTAAAAGTAATTAAAGCCGGTTTCTAACAATTTTCCCATATCTCCCCGCCAAGACACGAAAAGAGTACAAACGGGGGGCTACATGAGGAAGCGAACATAATGGAAATCATCAGTGTGTAGGAATGCGGACAACGCGTGCATTCCTACTACAATATTACGCAACATGGCGTAGTAGGAGTGCCCAGACCATACCAAGAATAATGGCAGCGGATCGGTGCAACATGGGATCCACGTTCTATGATAATACTGAAAATTTCACAGAAACTAGTCTCCGACCATAAGTAGGTATTAGCCCTTCCGTGTAGGTTAGGTTTAGTTTGATAAGTTAACAGAATTGAGAATAACTTTACCAGTTAATGAGATCCGGCACCACCGGGGGAACGATCTTATAATATATCCGGGAAACTCCAAGCCTTCTAAGCGCTCTTTCCTTTGGATTCGGAGACCACAGGGTTGACCAAGGTACCGTAAAACTTGAAATCCGCCATCAGATTATCAGCCCTAATCAGCCCGTTAGCCCGGGATAGGTTTTGCGTGACAGATTAATGGAATTGCGGATACCGGTTAGCGAGATCCAAGGTGTCCACTAAGCCGATATTTTACTCTGTTAGGAAAACGCTAATTCAAGAGTTTTTATGGTATGATAATGATTGTCAAGAAATCTCACGGTTCAGAATTACACCACTGCTCCGTTTCGAAAAAAAAGCTCCCTTGAGAGCCTAATAGCTGACAAAAAAGGAATGAGATGGTCCGTGCCATTTGCTTCTCGAGCCGCACAATCCTGGCCTACCCTAACCCTCGTTATGCTTCACGGCAACGATAGCCCACCCTTACTAATACTACGGTACCTCAATTTCAAACCCACTAGGCTAAGGCTAAGTCTAACAAAGAAGGTAAAACCTAAACACCAACTATTGATCTGCAGTCCTGGAAATGAGTTGGGGGGGTTTGCTCTTACAAATTCAACGGGGTTAGGGTGGTGAGGATTCTGTGGCTCTGATAGCAGAGGGGGGCCTCTGCGAGGCTTGGCAATAACAGAAGTTCAGGCTCCAATCAACCAAAACTGTTACCTCGCTGAAGGCTTCCCCAGCCTACAGTTTATGGAAGGGTACTAATTTTGGCTCGGACGCGAGTAATGATGCTGGACTGAACTAGTACTGTGTGGCTGGTGCCTAGTTGACGGAGGCTAGGGGCTGAAGTGTGTGGCGCGGCTTGTCAAGCCACTACAACTAACCCCTTTCCTTTCGACACTAACTTACTCGATCAGTAAATAATGCTATCACACTTCCACTTTATGAAAATATTAAGCACCATAAGTTGGTCGGGTAGAGTGCCGGTAGGACATAAGATCCCCGTAAGACCAACTGAATGAATTCGGAATATCCCGCCTAACCAGGCTATGCGGACCTAAGCGAAGCAACTAGAATTGCAAAAACTAATGACTGAAATCCAAGGAGGATGCGATTTTGGGTCGGAGATTCATTGAGGGTGGGAGTTGCCACTGTGATCTTATAAAAATGGTCTTCGTTAAGGCATGCTTGACTTCGCTAACGTGTTGGTTGTCTTGGCACCCTTTGAACTCTCCCTGAACACAATGCAAGCATGCAGGCGATTTAATAGTTTGCTGAATCAGGCGAAGGGGGTGGTTGCCCGATCATTTCAGCCGCAGGAACTGCGGAGCTTTCTTTCAGAATTCGGAAGAGGCTCATTCGGAGGTGTTGTGACTGATCTCTTGGCGCGAAACTACCGTATTTGATGAAATGCGTACGGGTGACATCTCAAAGCCCTGCTCCCAACATGATTTTCTTCGGTTCGGAGGAGACTCTCGACCGCCTTTAGTTTATTAAAAAATAATATTTCTATCGTTACCACCCGGAGAGCTCTATCTATTATATTCCACTACACCGGCTATCGGTAAAACTTCAGAGGGCATGGACAATAAGGGAATTACAGGATTATTCAACGTTAACAATTTCAACAAAATTGTTAACACAACCATAACAGATGACAGGAATCACGTTTAGCAGTGGTTGTCACCGCTAGAGGCTCGGAGAAGACATCAGCATTTAAGAGAGAGCCGACTCAAGGGCGTGGGAGAATGGATATTTCGAACGAGCGAGTTTCGAACATGGAATAAGAGAGAAAATGGATCTTCTCATTTTGTGCTCTTTTTTTATGGCGATCCGGGTGTGGGGAAGACTCATCTTAGATAACACAAGAAATAGGGAGAGAGAGCCTACGTCGCTAACTGCTTGAAATTTTAGTTCGGTAGTAATCGATAATTTTTATGGCGGGGATAGGATATTAGAGTTGCTCGACTGTATTGTGACTACCTAGATAGAAAGGAACAGACTACGTAGAACATACTAGGAGCCGTGCCCAAGCAGTTGTTAGGGGGAGGAAATATCCCGGAGGGCATCCGCAAGGCATTTGAAGATGCGAAAGAGCATTTTGGCGGGGTAGGCCCGGAGGTTCCCGATCTTCTTGGAATGCTGAAGACGGCGATTGCGCAGCGACGACGGGTAGTTATATGTATTGACGGTTTGGATGAATCTCTTGTAGCCCATCGGGCGGGCCTTCTTAGAGCTTTGAAAGCTATCGTCCGGGAGTTGCCGAATGTCCAGTTGTTCTTGACCGGAAGGCCTTTCGTCCGTAGCGAGGTTGAGAGCTACTTCCTTGGTGCCGATACCATCTCAGTGAGCCTAGCGAGGGAAGATACCGAGGCGTTTCTAAGGATGAAGTTGGACGAAGACCCAGAACCTGACCCAATGGATGAGAGCCTAAGGAAGGATATAATGGAAATTATTCCGGAAACGATATCCGAGATGTATGTCTGGATGCCCTATTTTCTAATATCGGGCAGAAATCGTGTTGCTCACTAATTGTTCTGCATAGATTCCTTCTTGTCTCTCTCAGTGTCGAGGCAATCCTTGGAGAAACAACAATTCGCCGGAGGAGGGAAAAGCTTAAGCAAATCTCCAATGGTCAAGACGTAGGGGATGTATACACTGCTACTCTCGAAAGAATTAGGGCACAAGGGGAGGATAGAGCGCGGCTAGGAATGGAGGCCATAATGTGGCTAGCATATTCAGAGCGGTCGTTAGAATCAGAGGAGCTATGTCAAGCCTTAGGTGTAGAGATAGAGTCTGTAGATCTGGACAGTGATAATACCCCATCGATCCGGACCATATTGAACTGCGGGCTGGGGCTGGTCACAGTCGATTCATTGTCTTCCAAAGTTCGTCTTGTTCATTTCACATTACAGGAGCATATCCTAGCTAATCATGGGCTTTTTTATAATCCACATTCGATGATTGCGGAGGTTTGTTTGACTTACCTTAACTTTGGATGCATCAAGGCTCTTTCGCCAGCTCTCCGTTCACCCCCACCTATAACTCCCTTTCTGGAATACGCTTCTCGTTACTGGGGAGCGCATGCTCGAAGACAAATCTCGACAAGTGTAATTTCGCTTGCATTAAAACTATTTGATCGATTCGATGCGCACATATGTTGCGAGCTACTCTTGCGCAGGGAATTCGAGAATTCAAGGTGGCGTTCTGCCCCCCCGATGGGATGCACGGCTCTCCACGCTGGAGCCTTTCTCGGGATTTTGGAGATCATGGTTTCCTTACTTAAGATCAATAAATGGGAACTTAATGCAACTGATGGGTTTGGTCGTACAGCACTAATGTGGGCTACCAAGATGGGGCATGATGCGATAGTGAAGGTGCTACTGGAACAAGAAGGTGTCGATCCCCATATCGTAGATTGTGGGGGAAAAACACTATTGTCATGGGCTACTGAGAATGGGTGTGGGGGAATTGCCGAGATGTTATTAGTACGGAACGATGTCAATCCCGACAAGGCAGATTGGAGTGGCAGGACGCCACTTTCATACGCTGCCGCGACGTTGTGTGTGGAAACCGTGAAGATGCTATTGAAACGGAAGGATGTCAATCCCGACAGAGTTGACAAGAGGGGTAAAACGCCTCTTTCATGGGCTGCTGGAGCTTGGTGTGTGGAAAATGTGAAGATACTATTGGAGCGGAACGACGTCAATCCCGACCGCGCTGACGAGAGTGGCCGAACTCCACTTTCATACGCTGCCGAGAATGTGCGTAAGGAAACTATGAAGATGCTGTTGGAGCGGAACGATGTCAATCCCGACACGACAGATAAGAGTGGCCGGACTCCCCTTTCATGGGCTGCCGGGAATGGGCGCGAAGCAATTGCGGAGATGCTATTAGAGCGGACCGATGTCAATCCCGACACTGCAGATGAGGATGGCCGCACGCCACTTTCGTGGGCCGCCACATGGAGGAGTGGAATAGATGGTTTTGAGGGATGGAATGAGCGGCTTGTGAACAGACTGTTAGGGCGGAACGATGTCAATCCCGACAGGTCTGACAAGAGTAGCCGGACGCCACTATCATGGGCTGCAGAGGATGGCCGTGAGAAAATTGTGCAGATGCTATTAGAACGGAACGATGTCAATCCCGACCAGGCAGATAAGAGTGGCCCAACACCATTGTCATGGGCTGCCGAGAATGGGTGGAAAGAAATTGTGAAGATGCTATTGGAACGGAACGATGTTAATCCCGACACCGCGGATGACGACGGCCGAACCCCACTTTCATGGGCTGCCAGGCCGGGGACTTGGTCCATCACTGTGCTATCTATTTTTCGACTTTAACCTACTTGCTACCGATGAAACTAGGATGATTTTGGGCTCAGAATTCGTTAACCGATAGAATATTTTGGAAACTTTGAGCTTTCCCTGGACATACAGTCAAATCTCGTTATCCCGGATCTCGATAATGCGGATACCTCGCTGTCCCGTATGAAATGCTGTGAATTCAAAAAAATCTTATAGCAAAACTTGACCTGTTATCCCGGATCACTCGTTGTCCCGGACAGATTCTTTGAATTTTGGTCATCCGGGATAGCGCGGTGCGACTGAGTGCAAGCACATAAGGTACCACGCTGTGCTTGATAGCGGAATTGGGGGTGCAAGAAGAGTCACCGCTAGCTAATCGTTCCAGGTTCGGAAACCGCAAGGTTTTCTTTGGGAATAGGACGGAGGCTCATTGGGAAGTGATGTGCCTTGAAGGCGTGAATCAATTGGATGAAATGTCGAAAAGGGACATCGCTCAGCCTTGCTCTTTCACATGATTTTCATTGGCTCTGAGGAAACTCTGGAGGGCCTTGAGACCCCTTCCCCCACTTTTCCGTCCCCTCGATCAGCTAGGCTTCAGACAGTATGGACCTTACGGGTGCTATCGGGTCATTCAACGTCAACAGTTTTAACACAACTATAACGGATGACAGGAATGAGGTCCTACAATGATTATCACCACTGGAGCCCCACAAAAGACATCAGTATTTGAGAGGGAGCCGACTCAAGGGCGTGGGGCAATGGATTTTCCAAAGAAGCGAGTTCCGGAGATGGAATACAGGGGAAAACGGATGGGCTCGTTCAGTGCTGTTATGTCATGGCGATCCAGGGGTAGGGAAGACTCATCTTAGGTATCACAAGAAATATCGGGGGAGGGCCAATATCGCTAACTAGCAATTTTAGCTCGACAGTAATCGATCATTTTTATGGCAAGCGACAGAATATCACAGTCGCCGGGCTGTATTGCGATTATCTCGACAGAAAGGAACAGACTACATCAAACATGCTAGGGGCCATGCTCAAGCAGTTGGTAGGGAGGGGGACAATCCCTGGGGACATACGCAAAGCCTTTGAAGACGCAAAAGAGCATTTCGGCGGGGTAGGCCCGGAAGCTACTGAACTTCTTCAAATGCTGAAGACCGTCATTGCGCAACGGCAACGGGTGGTTATATGTATTGACGGCCTAGACGAATCTCTCGCGGCGCATCGGACCGGACTTCTTAGTGCTCTGCGAGCTATCGTCCGGGAGTTGCCAAATGTCCGCTTATTCCTAACCGGAAGGCCTTTTATCCGGAGTGAGGTTGAGAGCTATTTCCCTAGCCTAGGCACTATCGCGGTGAGTCCAACAAGGGAAGACACCAAGGCATTTCTGAGGATGAAGTTGGACGCGGACACAGAACCTGATGCCATGGATAAGGGTCTAAGAGCCGATATAATGGTAATTATTCCGAAAACAATATCCGAGATGTATGTCTAGATGACTAGCTTCCCAGTTCCAAGCAGAAATAATGTTGCTCACTAGTGATCGCTTACAGATTCCTTCTTGTCTCTCTCAGCATAGAGACAATCCTCGGGGAGACAACTATTCATCGGAGGAAGGAAAAGCTGAAACAGATGTCAAGCGGTCAAGATATAGGGGATGTATACAATGCCACTCTGGAAAGGATCAGGGCACAGGGGAAGGACAAAGCGCGGCTAGGAATGGAGGCTATCATGTGGGTAGCATATTCAGAGCGGTCATTGGCACCAGACGAGCTATGTGAAGCCTTAGGGGTAGAAATTGGGTCGAGGGATCTAAACAGTGATAATGCCCCTTCGATCCGGACCATATTGAACTGCACGCTGGGACTTGGTACCGTCGATTCATCGTCTTCTAAAGTCCGTCTTGTTCATTTCACTCTACAGGAGCATATCCTAGCCAATCCCAAACTTTTCCCTAGTCCCCATTCGATGATTGCAGAGGTCTGCCTGACCTACCTTAACTTTAGGTCTATAAAGAACCTTTCTTCCGCTCGCTCTTCACCCCCACCTACAACTCCCTTCCTTGAATACGCATCTTATTACTGGGGAGCACATGCTCGAAGAGAATCCTCGGAAACTACGATTTCGCTTGCAAAAAAGCTACTTAATCGGTTCGATGCGCACATATCTTGCAAATTGCTCTTATCGAAGAAATTTCCGTGCGGAAAGCCGCTCGGCCTTGCGGAAACGTTCTTAGGTCTTACAATAGAAGACTTCGATTTTTCGCAAATGCCCTTCGACATCGCAGGTAACCCGATTGGGTTCACAGGGCTTCATGCCGGAGCTTTGCTTGGGATTTCGGAGATTCTAGCTTCGCTACTTCAAATCAAGGAATGGGACCTTACGCAACTGACCATTGTGGAAATACGGCGTTGGTGTTGGCTACCAGGGGTGGACATGATGGGATAGTGAAGATGCTACTTGAACAGGAGGGTGTCGGCCCCAACAAGGCAGATTGCCTAGGCAAAACACCACTGTCATGGGCCGCTGAGAATGGATTTGTGGAAATTATAAGGATGCTATTCAGGCGAAAGGATGTTAATCCTAACACAATAAGCAAGAGTGGCCGAACACCGTTTTCACGGGCTGCTGGGGCAGGATGTGGTAGCTTTGTGCGGACGGTATTGCAACGGGAAGATGTCAATTCCTGCGGTGCTGGTGAGAGTAGCGGAACACTGTCTCTATGGGGTGTCGATTGTAAGGAAATTGTGGTGATGCTGTCTGAGTGGAGTGATGTCAATCCTAACACGGCGGATAAGAGTGGCCGAACGCCATTTTCCTGGGCTGCCGGGGCCGGGTGTAGCAGAATTGTCGGGGCACTATTGGAACAAAACGATATCGATTACGGCAGTGCTGACAAGAGTGGACGAACGCCATTTTCCTGGGCTGCCGAGAGTGGGCGTGAGGAAATTGTGAGGATGCTCTTGGGGCGGAACGATGTCAATCCCAACACACCGGATATAAGTGGTCGAACTCCCCTTTCATGGGCCACCAAGGCTGGGCACGCCAGTGTTGTCGAACTGCTTTTGAAACGGAACCATGTCAATCCAGACACGGCGGATCTGAGTGGCCGAACCCCATTTTCATGGGCCGCTGGGAGGAATTGGGGTGCAGAAGTTGTGGCGATCTTATTGAGACGGAGCGACGTTAATCCAGACAGTGCTGATAAGAGTGGCCGAACGCCACTGTCATGGGCTGCGGAGAAGGCCAGCGCAGAGATTGTGAGGATGCTCTTGGAACGCAACGATATCAATCCCAACACCCCAGATAAGAGTGGTCGAACTCCGTTTTCATGGGCTTCTATGTATGGGGGGAGGCAGTGTTCCCAAGCGTCCAGTCCGTCCGTCTTTCGCCTAGGACGGGACGGACGCCAAGTTTGAGACCTTTGGACGGGACGGACGCCCATTTGCAGTCCGTCCTGATCTATGCCCGGGACGGACGGC
>Ga0307507_10005925_pt1 | contig 19432 bp, 5 predicted proteins | sample 7_EM_MG_FD_207223 | JGI IMG/M metagenome (GOLD analysis project Ga0307507, IMG submission 207223) | Populus trichocarpa ectomycorrhiza microbial communities from riparian zone in the Pacific Northwest, United States - 7_EM | ecosystem: Host-associated > Plants > Roots > Unclassified | place...
TCTGCGCGAAGCTCTGCGTACGGAGGCTCTACACGAAGCTCTGTATTGGGTCCCCGCTATATTCCCGATAGCGTCTACACGTGTCTCTGCCTATGTAGCCGCCTTATTTTTTACCCTTCTTTCCTTCTGTTACGAAATTCATGTAGAGGGGTTCATTGATGAAATGGGTTGATAGATTGATAATCTTGTATTGTGTCTTTTTGACCTTGATTTGACGTGTCTTCAGTGACATGTCTTCGTGCACGTGACTCGTGCACGTGACCCACGCCTTTAGAGAATATAGATTATCTAACACACCCCCTTAGCTTTAAGCTCTTTAAGGTTAAAGCTAGCCACCTTCTCATGTCCGTTAATGAGTTAATTAAACCGTAATCTTATTTAAATCCTTCTGTCTTGCTCTAATACTGTCCCTTAGGTCCTCTAGTTGCTTCTCCTTATCTAGCTGCTCCTTAATATCCACCATCCCGATTATATTAATGAAGCTTTGAAACCTCTGCTTAGGCAGGGCCTTTATAAGTCTATTAGCGATTATCTCCTTTGTCGCTGTCTATTGAAATTATACTTATCTTATTGCGTATTCCTGACGTAGCCAGTGTTAATAGATGTTAACGTGTTAAAGCTTTATAATTAGCTTTGCTGTGTCTTCTATAATTAGTTGGAGCGTTTATATATTATTACATTTAATAATCAAGGGCTTGTTTAGGCGTAACGTTATTGCTTTAAACAGCCTGCTGATAAAGATAGCTTCCTTTACTGTCTGTAATAGGGCTAACAACTCAGCTTCTATGCTCGATGTTGTTACTATACCCTACTTATTTGCTCTCTAGGCGATCGGCCCCTTAAATAGCTTTATAATATATCCTTACAAGCTCTTTCTGTTAACGGAGTTGTCCGCGAATAATGCATTACTGGCATAGATAAATGATTGCGCTTTACCTCTACCGTCTCTTTTGTTATCTTGTCCTTTGTTATATATTCCTTTGTCTCTCCCTCTACTGTTTATTCCTTCCTTATCTCCTTTATAGCAGATTGCTCTGCTTCTTGTACTATATAGGTACTGGATAACTCTGTCTACCACTTAATAATACTCTTAGCCTAGGTCCTGGTTAAACCTTGCTAGCCGTGATACTGCAAAAGCAATATCCGGACGCATTATAGTGGCTGCATAGAGTACTAAACCCAGTTTTCTCTAATATAGCATTGTAGAAGCTGGTAGGGATATAGAACGGACTAATAGGTCTGTATTAGGGGATGGACGCGTTAGACGGATTATATGGTAATTAGTAGGGAGGAGTTTTAATTCTACTATAGGAGTGTCTGGAAGACGCCTTCTGAGATCTATCTTATACTAGTTAGCTATCTTCTTAATATAGGCTTCTTGAGATAGCTATAGGAGCCTCTAGCTATAATTATGTATCACATAGATTCCTAGGAACCATTTTAGCTCGCTAAGGGTACTTATCTGGTATTTCTTGCTTAGCTCCTTAATTGCTTCTTAAGCCTTCTTTTTATCTGTCTTTCTATAGCAGAAGATGATATTATCGATATAGAAGAAGACAACTATTCCACCTTTTAGCATAACGCACGGCTCCTAAGGTACCTCTTTAAAGCCCAATTCGTTTAATAAGCTCATAAGATTCTTCTGCTATAATAGTAGTAATCGTTATAGTCCGTACAAGGCTTTTCTTAAGCGCAGTACTTTGTCTGTCTTTCCTTTGTTGAACCCTAGCAGTAGCTTTATATAAACGACCTCGTCAAGATCATAATGGATAAACACATTAACTGCATCTATCTGTGTTGTCTCTAGGTCGAATTTTGCGGTGATTACCATAAGGGTTTAAAAGGTTGTACTAGCTAATATAGTAGCTCTCGTAGGTAGGTCTCCTAGGGCCTATTAATTTCCGTATACTACTAAGCGTGCCTTACATTTCTGGAGAAATCCGTGCTTGTCTATCTTGTAGACGAACACCTATATTAAGCTAAGGACCTGCTATCCCTTTATATGCTTCTTATCTATTTTTTAAAACGACCTTATTTAATAATAGGATTGGAGGTGAGCTCGTTAAGCCTCTTAGAACTGATCTTAAAAAGGGTGTGCATTAAGGTCCTTAATTGACTAAGGTGGCGGAGATAAGTTCTTCCTATATAATCTGATATTACGTATTCTACCTAATTTCAGCTTGCTGTCATTAAGTTAACTATTAAGGTTAAACTTCCTTCCTGCTATAAAGGTGCCTTAATAGGCTGAGGTGATTCTTTTAGTAATAAAGTCTTTAAACCTATTATTGCCGGCTTCCTTAAATGAGTCTTTAACCAAGTCGTTAAACACCCCCTAAGTGTGAAACCTATCTCCTACTCAGTTAACAGTGTCCTGATTAGTATCTGACTTTGTAGGATACTCAACGTAAAAGGCACATAGAGATTCTTTATCTTCTTCTATTAGAGGTAGCGTATAATACGCGTCTTTAAGAGCTCTTGCAAGCTTAAAATCTGCTGACTTATTAAAGGTTTAAACTGGCTCATTAACGTCGTTGTCTTCCTCTTAAATTAACGGTTTAAATACTTCATTATTATCTTCCAGAAGAACCTCGTTCTTGGTTAAGGTTTTAGGGAGTTAAATCTTCTTAATCAGCGTATCTAATTCGGCGTGTAGATCCTTTAAGATGTCTGTTCACTTGCCATTAAAGAACGTCTTTTCGTTAAAGATAACATCCCTAGTAGAGATAATAATACCTTTATACGGGATCCAGATCCTATAGATATTGGTAGAGTTATAGCCAACAAGGTAGCTAATATAGGCTCGCGGATCTAGCTTACTTAGTCTTTTCTTCTTTAGCTAGGCATCTGACGTCATCGCGTACGCCCTATAGCTATAGGCTTTTAGGTGCGCCAATTGTAGTTTTCTTAATCTCCCATTTGCTAGGTAGGTATAGAACCTTTTATATAGCGATTTCCATCCATTACTTTCCCGTGGCGTTTGATCTTAAAGGTAGACTGTATAGTTAACTATCTCGTTCCATAGGTTGTGTAGTAGATTGGCAGCAATTCTTATTATATGTCCTTTCTTAATGATTACACCCCCTAAGCGTTCGGCGGTACCGTTCTATGCTTGGATATATAGCGCCAAAGGCTCAAAGGTAATCCCTTAGGTCCGTAGCTATTTAAGGGTTCTCCTTCTCCCTAGCTCATTATCTAACCTAATAGTGTTAACCTTGAGGTTATACCTTAGACGAATCCATTGGATAAAATCTTTAAATACTTATAGTGTCTCCTTCTCCTCACCATACGTTGTTATAAAATATGGGAAGGTTCTTCCTGAGAAGGTGTTGTAAATAAGTATAACTTGTATAAATCCCGTATACGCTTCCTTGAGGTTAGTCTAGTCAATATAGAGGTCAAGATAAGGTTTATTAATATTCTGTTTTAAGAACCTTCTTAAGACCTAACGCTTGATTTTAGCGAGACTGTAATATTAACATTCCGTCATCTTTAGGCCTTAAAGCTTGACTCCTAGGGCGTTAATACCTAAATAATAAAGGCTTATAGGTCCTGGATGACCTAGACGCAGATACTATAGTTATATATTACCTTTCGCATCTAGGCAAATGTCTCTTAACAATACTCTGCGCTTCTATTGGCGGCGTAGCAGTCGGCTTATATTAAACGCTGATAGACTTCCTGGTCAGACGTATTTGATAGTCTATTATCCGTAACGTTCTTCTATTTAATATAGGATTGTATCGTCCTTCCGAACTAGAAGATTATTATTTCCTTTATTGTTTTAGAAGTACCCTCGCTTTCAAAGTAAATAAAATAACACTAGATTCGTATTAAAGTCCGTATAGAAGGCAATGTCCTTAAGACGTAGGATTCCCTTACTCTTGTCTAGTTTTGTAACTTAGACGGTGACATTGCCGTAGCCTAGTATAGGCACTTCTGAACTGCTAGCAATAATATATTTATGTCTTAGAGCTTTTCTAAAGTTATAAAAATAAAAGAGGTTATTAAAGATATGGAGAGTGGTTCCTAAGTCCAGAATAGTTAATAGCTTTAGTGGATGGAGTTGACCGGTGTAATACAATTCTAGGAATATCATATTAGCTTCTCCCTTAATCTTAACTATTTTGTAACTCTTCTTATCCTATTGTTATTAAGCCTTGTCTTCTTGTTTTTTAAGTCTAATTTTTATAACTTGGTTAGTGAGATTTTTATTCTTTTCTACCTTCTTTAGCACTCTTTTAATGCGAGCATCTCCGATTGTGACTCCTTTGGGTCTTTTATCTTTAAATAAATACTAATAGTCTTGAAGGGAATGTCCTCGTTTCTCGCACGCTAAGCATATAGGTAGTAACTTCTTATAGAATGTCTTCTTGTCTACTAGTGACCTGGCTCTCTTTAAGCGTCTAGTGCGTACTAAGGTTACTTTCCCTGGACCTTTAGTAGTATCAGAGTGATCTATTGTGGCTTACTCTGCAAAGTCTGTATTAAAGGTACTCCCTCTTATAGTAGTATTGGCTTTCTTTAAGGGTATTCTAAGTCCTTCTTGCAGCTCCTTTACTACTCTGCGGTATTTGGAAGATCTCGACTTCTGAGGGTCATTCGACTCGGTAGTGTACTTTATATAGTAGGTGTCGCTAAATGGTTAAATAACTTCTGCTAAATCTTAAAGCCAGATTCTATCAGACATTTAAGGGATCTTATACTTCTCTCCTAGTACTATTATATGTTCCCATTGATCTAACTACTAATTTAATTTTGACAAGTGTTTAAACCCCTTAAGGGCTTTTGTATATTGGTGTTGTACCTTCTTCCTAATAAATGATGAGGTAGGTTCTATGTTCTCCTTTAATTAGAATAGCCATTCTTTAACTATTAAGGAAGGGTTAAGCAATAGCTTCTTCTGGATTAATACTATAGACGTAATTTAGGTGCATATTTGTTATAGATACTCTTTCTATTTTAGGAAGTACCTTATATCCTAGTTATAGTATTATCTGCTATTCTTGTACGCTTTCTGTTAATTTGTTAAGAGCTATATATATATAGTTGCATTCTTATTGAAGTCTATAACCTTTGGAAGAGGTGGTTTTTTAAGTAAACCTTCTTAAGGTACTTCTGTAGCTGGGTTAATATAGGCCCAAATTTACTAATCTATAAGGGCTTATAGTTGCCAGATCTATTGCTCCCAGTCTTCTAGTTTATTAAGGATAATCATAGTTAACGAACTTAATATTAGTGGAGTCATTTTAACTAATAGGCAGAGGGGAATTAAGATGGAATTCGTTATCAGGATTGTCCTTATTATCAGGATCGTCCTTTGACGATTGAGGTAGGATTTTTCGTGGAATTTTATAGAATCTCGTGGAATCTTGTGGAATCTTATCCTGTAACAATTGAGGTAGGATTTCTGTTAGAGTCTGCGTCTTAACAATAAGGTATTAGAGTCTGATAATAAGGTAAAATTTCTTTAAATAATTAAATAATAGCTAAATAGCTTCTTGAGTTGGCGGACCAGGCTTATAACTATCACGAAATTCATATAGAGGGGTTCATTAATGAAATGGGTTGATGGATTAATAATCTTATATCATGTCTTTTTGACCTTAATCTGATGTGTCTTTAGTGACGTGTTTTTGTGCACGTGACTCGTGCACGTGACCCACGCCTTTAGAGAATATAGATTATCTAACACCTTCCTTACATCCTCCCTACCTAGGGAGGCACTAGAACGGCAGCCAGCAGAGGACCGTTGCTAGAACTAGATAACTATTGCTAGAACCAGACGACCGTTACTAGAACTAGACGACCGTCGCCAGAGCCAGACAACTATCGCCAGAGCTAGACAACTATCGCTAGAACTAGACGACCGTCGCTAGAGCTAGACGACCGTCTCCAGAGTCAGACGACTGTCGCCAAAACTAGACGACCGTCGCCAGAGCTAGACGACCGTCGCCAGAACCAGACGACTGTCGCCAGAGCTAGACGACCGTCGCTAGAACCAGACGACCGTCGCTAGAGCCAGACGACTGTCGCCAGAACCAGACGACCGTCGCTAAAACTAAACGACCGTCGCTAGAGCTAGACGACCGTCGCCAGAACCAGACGACCGTCTCCAGAGTTAGACAACTGTCGCCAAAACTAGACGACCGTCGCCAGAGCTAGACGACCGTCGCCAGAACTAGACAACTGTCGCCAGAGCTAGACGACCGTCGCTAGAACCAGACGACCGTCGCCAGAGCTAGACGACCATCGCCAGAACCAGACGACCGTCGCTAGAACCAGACGACTGTCACCAGAACTAGACGACCATTACCAGAACCAGATGACCGTCGCTAAAACTAGACGACTGTCGCCAAAGCTAGACGACCGTCGCTAAAACCAGACGACCGTCGCTAGAGCTAGACGACAACGACTAGCCAGCGAGCACTATAAACGATTCGATCGATTGATCGAATCAAGGTAGCACAGACAGGTAGGCACAAATAGGGAGATGCTAACGGGTAGGCAGATATAGACAGGTAAGCAGATATAGATAGGCAAGCAGATGTAGACAGGTAAGTAGATGCAGACAGGCAAGCAGATGCAGACAGGTAGGCAGATACTAACAGGTAGGCAGATATAGACAGGTAGGCAGATGCAAACAGGTAGGTAATATAGACAGGTAGGCAATGCAGATAGGTAGGCAATGTAGATAGGTAGGCAATGCAGACAGGTAAGTAGATACAAACAGGCAAGCAGATGCAAACAGGTAGGCAGATGCTAACAGATAGGTAGATATAGATAGGTAGGCAGATGCAAATAGGTAGGCAATGTAGATAGGTAGGCGATGTAGGCAGGTAGGTAAGTTAATAGGTAAATAGGTAGAAGAGAACCATCGCTATATTATATTAAATTATCTAAAATAATATTATTTATTTTGCTAGCCTTATAAATAGCTTTAAAGTAGCTTTTATTTATTTAAAATATGTTATTAGTATAAAAGAGGTAAATATAATTATAGTTGCCAAATGCGCAGATTACTAGCAGGTTGCGCGCAGGTTGCGCGCAGGCTACGCGCAGGCTGCGTGTCAAAAAAACACGACATAGGCTAGTCGGTCGAGTTGCCAAATAACCTCAACTACGCGCCAATTGCGTCAACCACCAACCATTGAGGCCATTAAAAGGGTACCATATTTTGCCAATATATTAGCAATGTTACTAATACCTTCCTCTATAAAGTCTACCAATTATATAGGTTACCTAACTTAATTATATCTAACTAAGGTATATAGTTTAGCTCTAATATATAAAGACAAATCTGCTAATGCCTTAGTATCTTCGTTAAGATATTTATATCCTTCTACCACAAAACCGCTGGATAACCGGAAAACGCTAATGCTAGCATAAAAGCGTACCTATAATAGGTAGTTGCCTATAGTTAAAATAACTAGGTAGATTACCTTCTACTAGGTAAATTTATAGTAAATAACTACGTCTTAACCACTATAGGACTTATACCATTCTTTATAAACAAGGGTTATTACCCTTAATCCAGCATAGAGCTACCAGAACCTATTAAAAAGAAATTGCTATATAGAAAACGCCTTAAGATGCTACTTGCTAACTAGCATATAGACCATATAAAAAATCTACTTAACTACTATAAGGGAGAAATGGCCTAGGCTTAAGTAAAGTAGGCCTACTTTGCCAACTATTATAGAACGCTACCACCGGAGATGCGTGTTGGTGACTAGGTATAGCTAGATATATACAATATCTCTACGCAGAGGCCTATAAAGTCACTTAATTATAAGAACCTTAGCCTCTACCCAATTAAATAAGTCATTAATAGGGGAGCCATATATAAGCTAGAGCTCCCACCTACCCTAGCCACCCGTGGGATATGGCCCGTATTTTACCCATAGCTACTATACCTTTACCAGCCTAACCCCCTACTGGGATAGATATAGCCTAAACCCCTACTAGTATAAATCCAAGATAAGAACGAAGATAAGAACCATATAGAATAGACCGTTAAATAAATCATCAACTCTAAATACTTTAGCAAAGGTAGAGGACGGTGGCTCTACTACAGAGCTATCTATACAGGATTTAACATAGATTAGCTAGAATAGTAACTATAGGAAGACTTTAAAAATATAAAGGACCTAATTAGCAATTTTTACTACGTAAACCCATAGAAACTAGGCCTAAGCAGAGATTTCGTACCTAATCCTCTATGGGAGCCCTTATAGAGTTAAACCATTATATATTACTACATAAGGGCAAATTGCCATTAGATTGCCGCAAATTGCTATTATATAATGGCAAAATGCGATTATATAACCGGAATATTAATAAGATATCCAGGAACTTTAACCGGCGGTTAAAGTTATTTAATTAGTTAGATTCTTAGGTGCCAAGCCTTATTACATAACATTATTTTAAGCCCTCAGCAATACCCCCTTACTTTTCCTTCTTTATACCTTAAATATCCCTTCTACATGTATATAGCAACCACAGCGTCGCCGGAGCTCCGCCTCTATAAGAGGGGGAGTAGTGTCACGGAACCCCATTGTAGGGGCCTCCATAGGAGAGCCCCGTGCTCTTGCGTACACCTTGCATACAGCTTACGTCAGCTACGCGTAGGTATATCACCTCCTTACGCCCTCGACCCTTACGATTGATTGCGCAATGTCTTGTAGACTCCCCGAATACATATGTTCTGTAGCCATTGCCCCCGTCCCGTGACATAGTTAAAGTAAATAGTAAGGACAAGTACCCTATTAAAAGAGTTAATAATATTAAGTACAATAAATATAAATATAAATATATATACCTTATAAAATAGAGAGACTTTACTAAGCCCTTATGGGAACCTATTAACTCTGTAGGACTTATACAAGCCGTAAAAGACTTTTATAAACTCCACCTAAAACTACCATAGCCCTATCTTGCAGAAGCTTAAGTTTAAAAAGGGGGTACTATTAAGGGACACCCCCGTAATACCTTATACACGTCTACCTATTTCCGCCTATTTCTACTAACTAAGCAACTAGAAAACGATTATCTAATAGCAATCTAATAGCAATCTAATGGCAATATACGGCAATCTAATGGTAGTCTGCCATATTCTGCCAAGTCCGCCGAATTTTACTAAGTTCTGCTAGGACCGCTGCCCAAATCCTATTTTGCCCTATATATGTATCGACTCAGCAACCAAGTCAATAATATATACCTTTTCTCCCTATTTCCTTACCTTCTTTCCTTACGCAACGTCTTGACTTTATTACGCAGTTTATATACATAGCTTAATAATATCTACTTTGCTACATATTATCACCACTCATACTTACTCCGTGATAATAGCAGTTGTCTAGCCAACTATAATATATAGATCTAGCATCTGGGCCATTAAAGAAACTAAAAAAGGCCCCTCTAAATTACTCCTTAAACTACTCTAAAAGGTCTAAACAGCCTATCTTTAAAGTATAATAGGCGGGTATAAGCAAACGGCTATAGTACTACTTAAGAAGGAAGCTGGTATCCCCCCCCTATATCTATATATTAAAGCCGCTGCAATATAAAGGGTATAAAAGAAACGCAACTCTAATATTATAAAGTATATTAAGATACGCTTAAGCAAACTATAGAGGGACCCTAGGGTGCCCCGCAGGAGAATAAACTAATAACCCTAAAGTAGGGAAAATATATTAGAAAAATAGGTAGAGAAAGTAGAAGAAAAATAGGACGGTATTAGGGCCTAGGCCTAGATAGAGGAGAAAGACATATAAGAGGCTAGTAAAGATAATAGTAAGGGAAAGAAAGGAGCTAAAGTAGAGTATAAAAGAATACTAGGAAATTATCTACTGTAATATAATACTAGCTAGACTAGCGCTAGAGAGATATATAGAAGTTAAAGATTTAGAAGCTAATTTAGGTAAGAGGAACCTAAGCTATAGTATAGTTAATGCTATAAGGATAAATACCTAAGGGCTCTAAAAAGGCCTAATAAAGGTAGAAAATATAATAGTAACACTCTTAAAGACAGAAATAATAGGATTAAAAGATTAGCTCTACTAGATAGGTGTTTTAGTAGGTAGCTTAAGGTATAAATATAGCTAGCTAAAACAGACACTAAAATATATAATACTATTATGCCCCTTATATACTAGCTAAAAAGTAATACTTTTAGTAGCTAGTATAGAGAACTATAATATACTATTCTTAATATAAAAAGGCCTTAAGGTGGCTATCCGGTAGCTTATTAGCTAAAGTATACTAAATTAGTTCTAGATTACAAAGGATATAGTAATAGAAGGCAAAGAGGTAAGTAATAGGCGCCCCCTAATAGCTCTATAGTGGTAGAGCAAAGTATATAATACTAGCGCGTCCGTAGGCTTGTTACGGCAGTAGTGGTTCCTAAGGAGGTCAGGCTTGCAAATTATTCAACCCAATTCAATTAACACCTCAAGTTGGTTAAATTAAAAGCTTTGTAAGCAGAGGGCTCAATTAATTAAATTAATTAAATTAATATTGCAACGGTTGCAACTAAATCCAACTAGTGTAGTAGTTAGTAACTATTACAAGTCTTGGCATAGTGTTAATGTAGGAGGACCTACCTTATAACGCCTAGGTTGTTTTCCACTAGCATTCCTTTCGCCCTAGCTATTAATATGGCCTATCGCGAGTCTTAGTATAGTGTTAAGTCACCTTCTTGCCATATTGTAAGAGTATATATATTAGGTCCCGCCGCGCTTGCGACAAGTTCGCAAGCACTCTCAGTCTTTTTGGCCGTATGGCGACGTGGAGGCGGGCCACGTTACACATATATATCCTATTCCTTCCTTCTATAGGCGCTTTAACTACCTATCTACTATATTAATTATGCCTTCCTTATCCCACAATCCTACCGCTATTAAAGCTCTAATTATATTGGGTTGTAGTTATATATAATTAGTAGTAAGGAGCAAGCCTATAAGGCTAAATATACATTTAGGGTCTGCTAATATTAGTAGAATTATTAGTAAATCAAGCGCTATATAAGCGAGTTGTTAATAGTGAGTTCCTTTTAGTCTAGCTTACCAATAGGCAATTAGATTAGTATAGTAAACGTCCTTAAGATAACCTACTTATATAAGCCAGTTTGTAAGGGCGCGAAAAGGCTTTAGGGAAGATTTAAAGGAACAATATAAATTCTATCTAAATCTAAGGGTATATAGCTCTTGCAGAGTACAAGACGTTATATAAAGAAGAGAAGGGAATATAAGAAACTTGTAACTAAATATTTAAGGTCTTAGTAGCAGACGTATAGGTACAAGCCCACGCGGATTTTAATAGGTTTTAACCAAATTCCATTATATTAGTGGAACTTAGTGAAATTTAATTAAGTTAGCGGAATTTGGTGGAATTTAGTTAACTTTAGCAGAATTTAGCAGAATTTAATTAACTTGGCAGAACTTGGTAGAATTTAATTAAAGCGTTAGAATTTATCTGTCAAGTGTTTTATTAAGACATTCCTACTATAACTAGGCTGGTCCTATTATAGTACCCCCCCTCTTTGGCTAAAGGTCTAAAACAATTTATAACTTATCGCCTTATAAGCGTTATAATATAGTTTAAGTTCTTTTTAATTTCAAGTTTCTTGCTATTATATTTTGTGTCTTTATATTAGGTAGCAGTTATTTACCTTTATATTATATCCATCCAGCCAGAGTAGGCCACAAAGGATAGTCCTTATAGAATTCTTTTACTAAGGAAGGCGCGTTAGCCTTAATCTAATTATAGGTTTCCTAGGTTTATGTTTTATATTCTTCCCACTTAATAAAAAGTTTAAATTATTTAGATCGTGTTTTCTATTGCATATTATTAATTAAGTTAATAAAGTAAGAACCGTTACCGTTGTTAACAATTATAGGAGGTAGTGGTGGTACTTCGCGAGTTATAGGATTGTCTCTTAAAGGTTATAGTAAGCTTATGTAAAACATTAGGTGTATTTTTATTTTAGTTAGCAATTTAAGCTTATAGGCGTACGGGCTCGGTTTCTTCTTAATTTAGTATAGGCCTATAAATTTCTAATTAAGTTTCTTTAAAGGCTGTTAAGTCTTTAGGTTTTATATACTTAAGTAAGCTATATTACCTTCCTTAAAGTCCTATATAGAAGCTCGTCCTTTATTTATATACCATTCCTATAACGTTTAAGCGTATATTAATTTGCTTTATAATAGTTCTGTTAACTACTTTATTTAATTAGCAAAATTATATACATTAATTAACTGGATCCGTTTAATTATAGGTCCTATTATATTAATTTTAGGTTATAGTTTAAATCTAAGTTAAGGGTTTTGTCTGTAGGTCGCGTAAAACAGCGTTACGCCTATTAGTATATTTATCGTGTTATTTGCAGTAAACTTAGCTAAAGGTAGCCATTTTCCCCAGTTATCTTGTAGGTAGGAGTAGTATATTTATAAGTATTATTCTATAATCGCGTTTATAATTTCAGTTTAACTATCTATCTTTGGATAAAATACAGTTAAGAGTTGTATTTAAATGCTTAATTATTTATATAGAGCTTGCCAGAAGTCTAAAATAAACTGGCTTCCATGGTTAGATATTATTATATTAGGAAGTCTATGTAGCTTAAAGACATACTTAACAAAATATTTAGCTACTAATATTGTATTAATTAAGCCCATAGGAATTATATATCGCATTTTTATAAGACGGTTAACTACTACTATAATATTTATAAACTCGTTACTACTATACAAGTCAACTATAAAGTTAATTAAGATATTGCGCTATCTTTATATTAGGATTGATAGTGGTTAAAGTACTCCTTGCTTCTTTATATAAGAGGTCTTTCCGCGCACGCATATCCTATATACTTAAACGTATTTTTATATATAGTTGTATATTATAGGCCAGTAATATACTTATTAAATAATCTTATAAGTCTTTATATGGCCAGGATATCCTACTACAAGGGAGTTATATATAAATTTAAGTATCTTAAATTATAAGGGTTCAGAATTTGGGACTACTATCTTCTATTAATAGTATAATCAATTATTTTAAATTTCGCATTTGGCGAGTGTAATATCCTTATACTATTATATATATATTATATATTATTCATTACTTAACGTCTGATTTGGATCCCTATTGGGCCCACGCGGACTACTCCTTATTTATATGTGGGGAGAAAACTCTACTTGAGAAAACCCCGTAATCTATCTCCCTACCTTTTAGGACTTGCCTGCTTAGCGCCTACGAGTCACCAGTGGTACTCTTCTACCTTACTTTTTGACCTCCTTAGGAACCACTGCTGCCGTAATAAGCCTATAGATATGCTAGTATTATAAACTTTACTCTACTACTATAGAATTATTAGGGGGCGCCTATAACTCGCCCCTTTGCCCTCTATTACCATTTCCTTTGCAACCCGGAACTGGTCTAGTACGTTTTAGCTAATAAGCTACTGGGTAACCGCTTTAAGGCCTTTTTGTGTTGAGAGCAGTATAGTATAGTTCTCTGTGCCAGCTACTGAGAGTATTGCTTTTTAGTTGGTGCGTAGGGGGCATAACAGTATTATATGTTTTGGTGTCTGTCTTGGCCAGCTATATTTGCATCTTAGGCTACCTACTAGGACACCTACTTAGTAGAGCTAATCTTTTAGTCCTATTATTCCTATTCTTAAGAGTGTTGCTATTATATTTTCTACCTTTGTTAGGCCTTTTTAGAGCCCTTAAGTGTTTACCCCCTATGGCGTTAACCATGCTATAGCTTGGGTTCCTTTTACCTAAGTTAGCCTCTGTACCTTTAACTCCTATATACCTCTCTAGTGTTGGTCCAACTAGTATTATATTATAGTGGATGGTTTCCTAGCATTCCTTTATGCTCTACTTTAGCTCTTTTCTTTCTCTTGCTATTGTCTTTACTGGCCTCTTATACATCTCCCTTCCTCCTCTATATAGGCCTGGGCCCTAAAGCAGCACCATTCTTCTTCTGCTTTCTTCGCCTGTTTCTCTAATATATCTTCCCTACTTTAGGGTTGTTGGTTTATTCTTCTATGGGGCACCCTTAGGTCCCTCTATAGTTTATTTAGGCGTGTCTTAATATACTTTATAATATTAGAGTTATGTTTATTTTACGCCCTTTGTATTATAGCGGCTTTAATATATAGTTGTAGGGGGGGGATATTGGCTTCCTTCTCTAGTAGTGCTGTGGCCGTTTGCTTGTACCTGCCTGTTATACTCTAGAGGTAGGCTGTTTAGACCTTTTAGAGTGGTTTAAGGAGTGATTTGGGGGGGCCTTTTTTAGTTTCTCCAATGGCCTAAACACTGGATCTATATGTTATGGTTAGCCGGATAACTGCTATATATAATAGGCGTGACCTCTAGAAGCATGGGCCCTATATAGAATTAACAATCCTAGACAATGTAATGTACTATGCTTAGCCTTTATGGGCCGCTTGCGCTGTATATGCGCTCCACTAGAGCTTGCTGTCTACCTATACTCCTAATACCCTTAGGCCCTAAACTGGTTAACCCCTAAAGCCTTGGATTTAGATTATATGCTAGAGATCTATAGATTAGTTGCGTTTTCTTATAAAGTGGATTAGCTAGTATTTCTCTAGTAAGAATTGGACTCTATGTTATCTTGCCTATTTTATATAGGTGTTATAGGCTTTCTCTAGTGTTCTGCAATTCTCTGCGGCTATTGGCCCGTATATAATTAGGTTTATATTATTAACAAAGCCTATCCCCTAGGTTGCCCCTTCCTTAAAGGAGTTAAGCAGGTTACTTATAAAGAAGAGGAAGAGTATAGGCGAGAGGGGTGATCCTTATGGTATTCCTATTATAACTGTAATAGGGGGGCTCTGGTATCCGCTAAAGACTAGTAATATTTCTTTCTGGCTTATAAATCCTTAAATAAATTGTATAATCTATTCTGGGAAGCCCTTTGCCTTAAGGATATATAGGAGACACTTATAGGGTATATTATTGTAGGCGCCACTAATATCTAGGCTAAGTATTAATACTATAAAGTCCCTTTGCATCGCCCATGCAGATTTAATGGTGGCAGTAAGTAGTGTAAGTACTAATAGTGTTAAGCGGTTCTTTCTTGCCCCTATTTGGCTTTATGGTAGTAGGGCGTGTTTCTTAGCTATGTCTGCTATGTAGTCCACTATTACCCTTTCTAAGATCTTATTAAGGGTGTTTTCTAAGGCAATAGGGCGGTAGCTTCCTAGGACTAAGTAATCTACTTTACCTTCTTTTTGCAGGACCACTGTTATTATAGATCTTTTAAGTTGTGGGTAGTAGCCTATGGCAAAGCATGCTCTGGCTATATCTGTAAGCTAGGGTGCTATAAGTGGTCTACAGGTCTTTAAGGCCTTATTTAGAATCCTATCTGGTCCTAGTACTGTATTGTTTAAAAGGCGGCTAATAGTTCTGGCTATTTCCTCTGTTGTTATGTTGCTGTTAACCCATAGGCGAGTTACTAGTATTTTACCTGTAATATCACTAAGGTCTGCTGGAGCTGGTTAGGGGAAGAACCTTTCTATAAGGATCTTTACCTTCTTATTGTTATTATTAGTGGCCTATAATTCCCCTGCTCTTTGTAGGGGTAGTAGGTATAGATCTTCTACTAGGTGCCCTGCCTTTTTTTTTTACCTATTTTGCTATAGCCCAAAGGCCTTTATTATAGGGGAGGCTTGGGTTAGAAGTATGCTTATTTATAAACCGTCTCTAGTTATTCCTTGCTTCTTTTTTTAGGGTATTCTTTAACTGGTTTCTTGTGTCTTTATATTGTCTCTCGTCTTTAGGGTTATGGCTGCTTATGTATTTCCTTCTTACTTATTATTGGCTGGTGATAAGAACCGCGTATTATACGGACTATATGTATCGCGTATAGGGGCCCGGTTGTAAGACTGGGCAGTGCTCTTTTAGCCCATTTTTAATTACTGCCTAGATCCTTTTTAGTCTACAGTTGATTTCCTTAGGGGTGGCTAATAAGCCTCGCTTGTTTGGTATTAGGTGGATTTCTTCTAGGTTTTGAAGTTATTGTTTAACTATATTAAGGAAATTGTCTGTCTTAAGCTTCCTTATTACATATCTTTTGCTATTTAGTTATGCTTTAATGTCTAGATCTAGCTGTATCTAGATGGGGATATAGTCTAAAGTAAGTGCCTATTCTTCTTTAGGGTTGCACCTTTTAAGTCTCTAGTATAGGCCTTTGTCTATAAATGTAAGGTTAATTATACTTCTAGCGGTGCCTTATTGCCATATAGTTACTCCTGGGGGGGTGGCTAGCTTAAGGCCCCAGATGTCTATAGCTCTTAGTAAGCACTCTACCTGTTATTTAGCAGCAATATAGATACCCCCCCCACTATAGGTAGTAGAGGTTTATATCTCCTAATAGGATAGACTCTATGCCTTTGGTTTCTAGTAAGCTTATTATTAATATAATATTCTCTATTTACGGGACCCCTTTATGTAACCGACTACCCATACACCGCCAGAATGCCAATCTGACTCGCCTGCATATTGACTCGCTCACCGACTCGGTCACTGACTCGGTCAAATAACTCAATCTATTACCCCTTATTGTCTACACCTTTTATGTATATATACCACCTGATTTCCATAGATTTAGAATAAAGTTGCTCATTCAATTTACCCACACTGCACTGTTACACTTTAACCCTAGGGTTATACACATTAATAATTTATACCGGTCCCCTATATGTCTGGATTGTTATAACTGCAATATCTAGGTTAACTGCCTGCTATGACCATAAGGATAGGCTAATAGCCTTGCTAATTATAAAGCACACGTGTGTAGCTGCTTTTGGTTTATATAGGAGCTAAAATCCTTAGGGGCAGTATGTTGATTGTGTGTAGGTATTGTAGTACGGTTCTTATATAGTAAGGATATAGTGTTTTTTTAGGTCTAGACTATCTAGTAGGGGCCTTACAAGACGGTGGTTTATATTACCGCAGTTGTATTATATAATAGATAGGTGGCGGACCCCTAGCAAGGGTCCTTTGTCTCTCCTTTATTCCTTGCTTCTTCTATTTCTACTTTCTCTAGGATATTTAGAACTTTTATCTCTTGTGTCTATACCTTGGTCCCTACTTATTTTATATAGAGCTTTCCGTTCCCATGTCTTGTATTTCTATTAACGCTTCTATATCTAAATCTGTTATTGTCTTTGGTTCTTCCCTTATTCTTACTAGTTAGCTATATACCCTTTATAAGTTGGCTGCAAATATTATATTTGCCGCATTAAGTCTAATTCTTAATTATCCTAATCTTGAGCTTACTATGGCTGTCCATAAGGGTCTACCTATAGGGTGTCCTCTCCCTTGTGTCCCCTGTAACCCTTATGTCCCTATTTGGTCTAGTAATGTTACACGGCGTCACTTCTGGCCCATTAAGGCTTGGGATGGCTAGCCTAGCCCCCCAGTGTTAAAGGTAGGAAACACTAGAAAGGCACCTGCGTCCCACTGGCTTATCGCCTATTGTTTCCATTCATATAACCTAGCGTATAGTTATTCCCGCAGCTGTTAAGCCCTTGCCTTCCGTCTCCTGTATTTAATGCAGTCTTCTCTCTCCTACGCCTTATATATGCTTTGGTGGCAGTTTACGTATTTTGTTTAGTCTTAATTTAAGCAGTGTCTTATATTGTAGGGGCCTGCACAGTGGCCGCAGCACACCTATGCTGCGTATGTGGATTGGGTGTGTCCCCATTGTGCGCAGCGATAGCATCGTTCTAGGCGTAGTCTGTGGTTATAGCAGGTAGTTATGTAGTAGAGTTTAACATGCCTGCTTATCCAGGCCTCTGCCCCAGTTTTCTAGTATTTAGTCCCAGTTACCTAGGCCTAAAGGCCTAGGGGGCTTTCCATAAGCAGTTGGCTGCCACTACCAATTAATGGGGGGTTTCACCATTCTTTTGGGTATCTTATAATGGGGTTATCCCAAGTACTAGACCGCCCCCTAGCGGTCTATATAAGAATCTCCTCCTAGAGTTGGTATGCTTTCGCACGGCTTAGGAGCCTTCCATAGCCTCTAGTTTTACGCCTTTCTTTATTGTTTCCGCCGGTATGGGCATAAGCTGCCGCTTCCAGGGGTCGCAACTCCCTTCTTATGTGCCTACTGGCGTAATCCTACAAGGGCGTCGTGGCTGTATCCTGTAATATGGAAGCCTTAGATACCTTCTACAGTTAAGGCCTAGACCAAAAGCCTCCCCTGCCTAAGTAACTCCTGTTTGCTCCTTAAGCATACCTCACCAGTATACCGCCCTAGGGGCGAACGGTTCCGTCTGTTGGTATACTAACACGCGCATCTGTTCTCTTAAGCCACGTAGTAGTCTCTCTAGCCAGGACATGATCCTGCCTGCCTACTAGGTGCACTAAGGGTCAGGGCCTAGCTAAGGGGTAAGGTCCTTAGAGCCAGCAGTGGCTACTACGCACTACGCCCCGCAGGAGGCTAGTAGTAATATAGGGGCGCAACACCCTATACTGCTGCCAGTTCCCGTTTCGCGTTGCCTATAAGAGTCTCCTTATAATAGGCCGACCGTGTCTTGCAGGAGAGGGGCCGTAGAGACACCAGGTCCTACACCGGACGACCTGCTCTCCCCTCTCCTACTAACCAAGCTTATGTCCCCCCCTTTTATAAGCTGGCCTGTGTCTCTAACTGTCAAGTCCTTGTCCAACTGGCCTGTGTTTCCCCTATAGCCTCCCCCATATATATGCATCAGGTTGCAAGCACCACGCCTATTAAGACCCTCCTATCTTAATAGGCGTGGTGCGCGCGACCTGGTACAGCGACAGCGACGCGACGGCGACGTGACGGCGACGCGACGGCGACCAGACGGCTCAACGAGGTGGAAACACGGGCAAAGCTCTAGGCAGCGGAAACACAGGCTAGCTTCGACGGCCCCATGGCGTTCGACTCACAGTCGACTTACAGTCGACCTATAGTCGACTCACAGGCGACTTACTGGAGGGTCTTAATAGGCGTGGTGCACGCAACCTGATGCGCATATGCATAAGGCAACTCACCCTCTTCTAAGTCACCTAAGTGTACCGGATACCAGATAGGCCCTTATAGAAGGGCCTTAACGAGTTCTCTAGGCAGGGCCTTAACAAGTTCTTCGCGGTGGCCTCGGGACCTTATACTATTATTTTCTAATTTAAATTGCTTTTATTATATCTATTATCCATATATTATTCTTATATTTGTATTCCATTAGCTTATTAATTTCTATTTCCTATTTATTAATTTCTAATTTATTTCTATTAAGTTTTATATTTAGGAATAACGTATTTCACGGGTAAGCTGGTCAAACGGGTGAGCTGATCACTTCAAAAACACACCAAAAAATGGAAAAATCACACTTTAATATCTTAACAACCACTTAATAATAAATTTTAATAATTTAAAT